>WNGF01001212.1_pt1 | contig 37830 bp, 38 predicted proteins | sample 5400641 | NCBI WGS metagenome assembly WNGF01 (sample SAMN13153371, study PRJNA577476) | soil metagenome | isolation source: 80 cm soil or saprolite under grassland replicate 2 | place: USA:California | collected 2016-06-15 | reverse complement strand
CGAGCGCGGGTTCGTGCGCATCACCGCCGGCGGCATCGACGTGGGGTCCTATCTCGTCGGCCACCCTGCGGTGGATGCAGTCCACATCACCGGCAGCAGCGCCAGCCATGATGCGATCGTCTTCGGCCCCGGCGAGGAAGGTGCCCGCCGCAAGCAGGCCCGCGAGCCCCTGATCACCAAGCCGATCACCAGTGAGCTCGGTGGCGTCGGCCCGGTTGTCGTGGTTCCCGGCCGGTGGAGGGACTCCGCCCTGCGGCTGCAGGCCCAGAATGTGGCCACTCAGCGGCTCCACAACTCCGGCTTCAATTGCATTGCCACCCAGATCGTGGTCCTGCCCCAGAACTGGCCGCAGGCCGGCCGGTTCCTGGACTACCTGCGCCAGGCGGTCCGGGACGCTCCGGGCCGTCCCGCCTACTACCCCGGTTCGGCCGACCGGCAACGCGGGGCCGTCGAGGCGCATCCCGAGGCCGAGTTGCTCGGCGGCGACCCGGACGTGCCGCGGACTCTGCTGACCGACCTGCACTCCGACAACGTGGGTGAGCCCGCCTTCCGGACCGAGTATTTCGGTCCGGTGCTGGGCGTCACCCGTCTCCCGGGCGCCACCGCGGCGGAGTTCCTGGACAACGCCGTGGACTTCTGCAATGACCGGCTTTTCGGCGACCTGGGCGTGGGCCTCATTGCCGCGCCACAGACGATCCGCGGGCTGGGGCCGCTGTTCGACGCCGCGATCGCCCGGCTGCGCTACGGCACCGTGGCGATCAACTGCTGGGTCGGTCCGGTCTTCGCCATGCCCCGCGGAACTTGGGGAGCGTTCCCCGGCCACGACATCTACAACGTGGGTAGCGGCGTCGGCATCGTGCACAACGCGCTCCTGCTCGACCCGGACCATGTCGAGCGCAGCGTGGGTCGGGGCCCGTTCCACCCCTGGCCCAAGCCAGTGTGGTTCGTGACCAACCACACGGCTCACACCACCGGCGAGCAGATGACCCGGTTCGCGGCCGAGGCTTCCTTGAGCAAGGCGATGCCCAAAGTGCTCGCGGCACTCACCTCGTCCCTGCGGGGCTGACGAACGACGAGAGGTGGAGCGACATCAACGGCACCCCTGAGCGGCGGCGGTAGCCTGGGGCGGATCAGACCACACCGTAAGGGGGCGATGCTGGTGGCAGTGCCCGCGCGCGCGCTCACCATTGCCGGGTCGGACTCGGGCGGTGGTGCCGGCATCCAGGCCGACCTCAAGACCTTCATGGCCCACGGGGTCCACGGCATGTCGGCGATCACCGCCGTGACCGTGCAGAACTCCGTCGGCGTTCAGGGCTTCTACGAGCTCGAGGCCAAGGCGGTCTTCGAGCAGATCGAGTCGGTGGTGACCGACATCGGCGTGGACGCCGCCAAGACGGGCATGCTCGCATCCGCCGCGATCGTCGGGGCGGTCGCCGACGCCTGCGAGCGCTTCGCCGTGCCGAACCTGGTGGTCGACCCGGTGGCCGTCTCCAAGCACGGTGACCCACTGCTGCGCCCGGATGCGCTCGAGGCGCTGCGCAACCGCCTGCTCCCGCTGGCAACGGTGGTCACGCCCAACGCCGGCGAGGCCGAGTTGCTCGGCGGCGTCCCGGTGCGTGAGCGTGCCGACCTGGAGGTGGCCGCCCGCGCACTGCACGCTCTCGGCCCGCGGTGGGTGCTCGTCAAGGGCGGTCACCTGCCCGGCCCGGACGCCGTGGACCTGCTCTGGGACGGGCGGCGGGCCATCTGGCTGGAGGCCAGGCGCCTCGACACCCCGCACACCCATGGCACCGGCTGCACGCTGTCGTCCGCGATCACCGCCAACCTCGCGAGCGGCCTCGACGTGGTCAGTGCCGTTCGCGAGGCCAAGCAGTACCTCACCGGAGCGATCGCCGGCGCCTACCCGCTCGGCAAGGGGATCGGCCCGACCGACCACGCCTGGCGCTTCCGCGCGGCCGGCATGCTGCGCCCCGGCGGCCCGAACCACCCCGCCCCCTCGTCCTGGTCCTACGGCCCCAACCCCTACGAGGGCTGAGGACAACGAGAACCGGTCATGTTCGGCCCCGTGGCGCAGCCGGGCACGCGCTTCAGCTCTCTTCGTCCCAGTCGAGTGGCTCGTCGGGGAGCTGGCGGCGCAGCAGCTCGGCGAGGCCGGCCTTGACCTCATCGCGTGGTAGGCCCCCGGCCTCCAGCTCGCCGTCCTCCTTGGCCAGCAGCCGCTGATAGAAGAGGATGCCAGCGTCGATCCGCCCGGCGTTGGGCTCGGCGTCGATCGCCTCGAAGAGCTGGTCCTCGGCGTCGGCGTAGCGGCCGAGCGCCTCCAGCACGCGGGCGAGGCCGAGCCGCTGCTCGTCGGGGAGGCTGAGCTCGTCGGCGCGTTCCACCAGCTCGGTGGCCAGCTTGCCGTCGAGCAGCCGGTCTGAGCGGCTGGCGAGGTAGCCGGCGAGGCTCAGCGCGCGCCGGTAGCGGGTCGCCGCCGCCTTCTCGTCGCCGCGCATGGCGTGCACGTCGGCCTCGGCCTTGACGACCTCGAGCACCGAGGCGACGCGCCTGAGGTCCGGCGACGACCCGGAGGTGAGCAGCGAGACGAGCTGCTCGTCGGTGAGCGTGGAGATGACCCGCGAGCTGATCCCGAGCAGCGGCTGGTACGCCTCGTCGAACATGCCCAGCGCCTCGCCGGGGTCACCGCCCAGTGCCTTCTTGAGGATGACGGCGACCGCCCGCGCGGCCTGCTCGATCTGCCGCATCAGGTAGTCGCGCTGGTACATGGCGGATGGTGCCGCTAGACCGCGCGGCGCACCTTGTTTGCCTTGATGCAGGAGGTGCAGACGTTGCGGCGCACCGGCGTGCGGCCCTCGAGGATGCGGATGCGCTGGATGTTCGGGTTCCAGCGCCGTGGGTTGCGCTTGTGCGAGAAGCTCACCGACATCCCGAAGCCAGGGTGCTTGCCGCAGATGTCGCAGACGGCAGCCATTGTGTGGGAAACCTTCCTGCTTGCGTGAAGACGTGAAGACGCGGAACCGCGTCGCGAACGAGCCGCGAAAACGTAGCACGACCTGCGGCGTTCCAGCAACGCGCCAGCGCCGCCGGGCGCCTGCCTCCCGAACGGTGTCCCCGAACGCCCCTATACTCGGGCGCGTGCCGGATACAAGGGCTGACCCACTCGCCACCCCGCTCGCCCGCGCGCCAGGGGTGAGCCCGGCGCTGGCCAGGACCATCGAGTCGACCTTCGGCTATCGCACCGTCCGCGACCTGCTCGAGCACTACCCGCGCCGCCATCTCACCCGCGGCGACCTGACCGACCTTGCGCACGCCAAGGCCGGCGCCGAGGTGACCCTGGTCGGCACCGTCAAGGGGGTCGCCAAGAAGCAGCCCCGCCGCAACCTCCGGATCCTCGAGATCCGTGTCGGCGACCGCGGCGGCGCGTGGGTGTGCACCTGGTTCAACCAGCCGTGGCACGCGGCCAAGCTGCCGGTCGGGACGATGGCGGTATTCTCCGGCAGGCTCATGTGGAAGACCGGCCGGCTCAGCATGGCCAATCCCGTCTACGAGGTGCTGCGCGAGGGCGACGATCCCGAAGGGTTCGCCAGCGAGATCATCCCGGTGTACGCGGCGACCAAGGACATCTCGTCCGGCCGGCTGCGCCGCGCGATCGGCGCGCTGCTCGAGCCCTTCGGCAAGGTGCCCGACTTCGTGCCCGAAGAGCTGCGCCGTGCCCACCGCCTGCCCGCCCGCGCCGAGGCGCTCAGGACCATCCACCGGCCGCCCGACCTCGGGGCGGTGTCCAGGGCGCGCGACCGGCTGGTCTACGACGAGCTGTTCGTGCTCCAGGTGGGGCTGGCGCTGCGCCGCCGCGCCCAGGCTGGCGGCGAGCAGGGCCATGCGCTGCAGGGCGACGGCGACCTGACCAAGCGCCTGCTGGGGAGCCTGCCCTTCCGCCCCACCCGTGCGCAGTTCCGCGCCATGTCAGAGATCGCCGTGGACATCGCCCGCCCCAGGCCGATGCACCGTCTCCTGCAGGGCGACGTCGGCTCGGGAAAGACCCTGGTTGCGCTCTGGCAGCTGCTCGCCGCGGTGCAGTCGGGGTTCCAGGGTGCCATCATGGCGCCCACCGAGGTCCTTGCCGACCAGCACTTCATCAACCTGCGGGCGCTGCTCGAGCCGCTCGGGGAGGGGGGTGGGCTGTTCGGCGGGCCGCGGCTGGCCCTGCTGACCGCCAGCACCACCGCGGCCGTCCGGGAGCGGCTGCTCCGGGAGGTGGCGGCAGGTGACGTCGACATCGTCGTCGGCACGCACGCGCTGCTCTCCGAGGGGGTCGCCTTCCGCAGGCTCGGCGCCGTGGTGATCGATGAGCAGCACCGCTTCGGCGTCCACCAGCGGGTCCGCCTGCGCGAGAAGGGCGACCAGCCACACGTGCTGATCATGACCGCCACGCCGATCCCGCGGACGCTGGCGCTGACGCTCTACGGCGACCTGGACGTCTCCACCCTGGACGAGCTGCCGCCCGGCCGTAGTCCGGTGGTGACCCACGTGGTCGCCGACGAGCCCATGCGCGAACGGGCCTACCAGCGCGTGCGTGAGGAGGTCGCGGCCGGCCATCAGGCCTACGTCGTCTGCGCGCTCAAGGACGAGTCGGACAAGGTCGAGGTGCGCTCGGCCAAGGCCGAGGCCGAGCGCCTGCGCGGCGAGGTCTTCCCGGACCTGCGCGTCGGCCTGGTCTACGGCGACATGCCGGCCAAGCGGAAGGAGGCGTCCATGGACGCCTTCCGCGCCGGCGAGATCGACGTGCTGGTCTCGACCACCGTCATCGAGGTCGGGGTGGACGTGCCCAATGCCACCGTGATGCTGGTCGAGGACGCAGACCGCTTTGGCCTGTCCCAGCTCCACCAGCTCCGTGGCCGCGTCGGCCGGGGCAGCGCGCCGGGACTATGCATCCTCTTCGCCGAACCGCAGACCGACGAGGGGCGGGCGCGCATGGCGGCGATCGCCCGTACCACCGACGGCTTCGAGCTGGCCAACGAGGACCTGCGCATCCGCGGTGAGGGCACGGTGTTCGACGCCCGCCAATCGGGCCTGTCCGACCTGAAGCTGGCCCGTTTAGTCGAGGATTTCGAATGGGTCCGTAAAGCTCGGGCTGATGCATTTGCACTGGTCGAGGGAGATCCGGAGCTTGCGGAGCCCACGCATCGGCGCCTGCAGGAGGAGGTCATCGCCCGTCTCGGGGATGGCCGCGCCGAATGGCTGACCCGGGGGTAGTCAAGTCCCCGAGGGAGGCACTACCCTCCGGGCATGGTCGTTCGCGAAGCGCAGTGGGGCGACGAGGACCAGCTGGTCGCGGATCTGGCCGAGTTCGGTCTGGGGCGCAATGAGGCGCGGCTGTATCTCGCGGCTGTGGGCAGCCCGAGCATGCGCGCCGCCGAGCTTGCCCAACTGGCCGACATCAGCCGGACCAAGGCATACGAAGCGCTCAGGCTTCTGGTCGAGAAGGGCCTGTTCACCGCGGAGTCGGGCCGCGTCGCGCGCTTCCGCGCCGTGGACCCGCAGACCGTGATCCGGCGGCTGCGGCAGCAGACCATCCGCGACCAGGCCGGCCTGCTCGAGGACACCAGACGCCTGGTCGCCGACCTCTTCCAGCAGTACTACGCCTCGCCGACGACCAGAGACCCGCTCGACTTCGTCCAGCTCCTGCGGCAGGGTGAGGCGGCATGGGCCAGGCAGGAGGCGATGATGGCGGGGGCCCGGACCGAGGCGATCCGGACGCGCCGGCTGCCGCGCCGCGGCGCCCCCCTTCCCGACCCGAACACGCTGCGCGAGGGCGTCAGCGCCCGCGCGATCTACGAGCGCGCCTTCCTCGACGATCCGCGCTACCGTAGCGGGCTCGCCGAGCGGATGCTGCGCGGCGAGGAGATCCGTTTCGCCGAGCGGGTCGCGATCGGGCTCTGCATGGTGGACCGCAGCGCAATCATGATCGGCCTCAACAGCACCGGCGTGGTCAACGGACCCGGGCACTGGCTCGCGCTGGTGCATCCTGGCCTGGGCGATCTGCTCGCGCTGGTATTCGAGGATCAGTGGGCCCAGGCATTGCCCGCACCTGCGCTGGAGCGCCTCAGGCAGTAGGAACCCCCGACAATCCTGATTACTCTACGCAAAGCAGCTTGACTTCCTTTGCACCCCTGCTACTGTTCGCGTCATCCGTCATCCCCGGAAGGACAGACAATGCCAAGCGAGCCGGTCGAGGCTGACCTGATCGACCGCCTGGTTCGCCATGGCCTCGGGCAGGGCGAGGCTCGCTGCTACGTTGGCATGCTCGCGCCCAGGGCGTTCAAGGTGAGCGAGATCGCCCGCAAGGCCGGGCTGCCCCGGTCGCGCGCCTACGAGCTGATCCGCTCGCTGTTGCGGGCGGGGCTCTGCTCAGAGGTCGCCGGTGGGGGCGTCGCGCGCTTCCGCGCCGCCCCGCCCAACGAGGCGATCGGCCGGCTCGAGGCGTTCCTTGGCGAGCAGGCGCGCCGCCGCAGCGCGGCCCTGTCGAGCCTCCTCGAGGGACTCGACAGCCGCGAGGCCGGGGGTCAGGACGGATCGAACGACCAGCCGGTGGCCATCCTGAGCCGCCGCGAGCAGGTCATCGACACCTATGAGCGGATGATCAGAGAGACCAGGAAGGAGATGGTCACCCTCCTGCCCATGCCCTGGTCGCTGGTGCACCGGCCGTCGCCGATCGAGTCCCTCGCCGCCGGGGTGCGGGTCCGGGTCGTGTTCGATCGCGAGGCGTGCTCGAGCGAGCCGCACCGCGAGTTCGTGCGCTTCTACTGCGCGCAGGGCATGGAGGCGCACGTGGTCGACGAGGTCGCGGTGCGGTTCGCCGTGTTCGACCGGGACCGGGCCATCCTCCACCTGACCATGCCGGATGTCGGCACCCATCGGCTCGAGTCCCTGCTGGTCACCCACGCGGGCTTCGGGCAGAGCCTGCAACAGGCCTTCGAGCGTCTCTGGGACGAAGGGATCCCGTTCGACCAGGCCGTGAGCCAGGTCGCCGGTCCCGCGCCCGCGGGCGCCCGACAGCACCCACGCGGCCAGTGGCAACTCGTGCCGCGTGGGGGAGATGGACGGTCTATCGGCGACGAATGAACCGTCCGAGCAGGTTGGACGGCGGGGGGAAGGCCTTGGCCCCCCCGGGCTCGACCCCCGCCTCCAACCGCCATCGCGAGCGGCGGCGCCATCGCCCCCCCGGGCGTCGCCGCTCGCGGTCGTACGGTGGCGGGCGTGCCGGTCGCCCGCCAGGAGAGGCTCATGCGAGTGGTGGCCGGGCGACTCGGAGGGAGGCGGCTCCGCGCGGTGCCGGGGAGCGCCACGCGGCCGACCGGCGACCGGGTCCGCGAGGCGCTGTTCTCGGTGCTGTCCAGCCGGGTCGAGGAAGCGAGGGTGCTCGACCTGTTCGCCGGCACCGGGGCGCTGGCGATCGAGGCGCTGTCGCGCGGGGCGGCCTCGGCCGTGCTGGTGGAGCAGTCGGCCCAGGCCACGACGGTGATCCGTGCCAATCTGGAGGCGCTGGGCCTCACCGGGGTCGCCGCGGTCCGGCGCACCAAGGTGGAGGTGTACCTCCGCGGCCAGCGTGATGGCCCCTTCGACCTGGTCCTGGCCGACCCGCCCTACGCCCTGCCGATCGGCGTGCTGGCCGGTCTGCTCGCCCGGCTCGCCCGCGGCGCGCTGGCACCCGGCGCTGTCATCGCCCTGGAGTCGTCCGCCCGTGCCGAGCCCCCACCCTGGCCTCCAGGCATGCACCCCGACCGTCCGCGCCGCTACGGCGACACCGCCCTCCACCTCGCCACCTACCGCCCTAGGGTGACCGGGGCGGGTTAAGCTGAGACTTTCCGAACAGGAGGCCCGACCAGTGCGGATCGCTTGCTGCCCAGGCACCTACGACCCGGTCACGAACGGTCATCTCGACATCGTGGCGCGCGCGGCCAAGGTGTTCGACAAGGTCATCGTGGCGGCGCTGGTCAACCCCGGCAAGCAGCCGATGTTCACGCTGGAGGAGCGTCTCGCCATGCTCAAGGAGGTGACCTCGGACATCAGGGTCGTCGAGGTCGACGCCTTCGAGGGCCTGTTGGTCGACTTCGCCCGCGACCGCTCGGTCACCGCCATCGTCAAGGGCCTGCGCGCGGTCAGCGACTTCGACTACGAGCTCCAGATGGCACAGATGAACTATCGCCTGGCCGGCGTCGAGACCATGTTCATGTCGACCAACCCCTCGTACTCGTACCTCAGCTCGAGCCTGGTCAAGGACGTCGCGCGCAACGGCGGAGACGTGACCGGCCTGGTCCCCGAGCCGGTGCGGCGGCGGCTGCGTGAGCGCGCTACCCGGGCGTAGGCTCCGATTCGGAGCGTTCGCTTCCCGTTTCCCGTATGTCACCGCCGTCTGCTACCCTTCCCCGGGCGGCCCCGCCGCCCATGGCTCATGCCTGCGTCCTCGTCGCGGGCGCGCGAACCACTCAAGGTCTCTCACATGAGCAAGCAAGCCGCAGCACCTGCGCTCGCGGTCAACGTCCGTGAGCTACTCCGCCATCCTGGAGCACACAAGCACGTGGTCCAGCGTGGCCCCGTGCCCAATATGGCCACCCCGATCGCGTGGGTGGAGCCCGGCGTCCCGGTGACCGTCGACGCCGAGATCGAGTCCGTCGTCGAGGGCATGCTCGTCACCGGCCAGGTGACCACCGTGGCCAAGCTGCTGTGCTCCCGCTGCCTGCGCACCATCGAGGAGGAGCTGCGCGTCGACGTGCGCGAGCTGTTCGCCCTCGATTCCCGGCAGGCGGAGGACGACGGCTACGCGCTGCTGTCCGACGACCGCCTGCCGCTGGACGCGATGGCCAGGGACGCGATCGTGCTGGCCTTCCCGGCAGCGCCGCTGTGCCGGCCGGACTGCGCCGGGCTCTGCCAGCACTGCGGCGGCGACCGCAACGTGACCGACTGCGGTCACCAGCAGGCTCCTGCCGATCCTCGCTGGGCGGGCCTGGCCGGGCTCGACCTCGGGTCGTTCTGGCCGGACGAGAACGGGACAAGCAAGACGTAACCCACAGGAGGAACAGATGCCCGTCCCCAAGCGGAAGACGCCGCGCTCCAAGGCACGGCATCGCCGCGCGCACTGGAAGTCGACCGCACCGACCTATGCGGCGTGCCCGCAGTGCCGGCAGGCGAAGCTGCCGCACGCGGTCTGCCAGAACTGCGGGTATTACCGTGGCCGCCAGGTCGTTGAGGTTGACTAAGCGGGTCACTCCGCTCGAGAAGGCGCTCGGCGTCCGCTTCGGGACTCAGGAGCTCTATGTCTGGGCGCTGACGCATCGTTCGTATGCCTACGAGCATGGTGGTCTGCCCACCAACGAGCGCCTGGAGTTCCTGGGCGACGCCGTGCTCGGGGTGGTCATCACCGACCTGATCTACCGAGCCTTCCCCGACCTGCCCGAGGGCCAGCTCGCGAAGCTGCGCGCCGCCACGGTCAACATGAACGTGCTGGCGGACGTGGCTCGCGAGCTGGGGGTGGGCGACGCGGTCCAGCTCGGCCGGGGTGAGGAGCTGTCGGGTGGCCGGGACAAGTCCTCGATCCTGGCCGACACGCTGGAGGCCCTGCTCGGGGCGATCTACCTCGACCGGGGCCTGCCCCGCACCGCCACCCTGATCCGCAAGCTGTTCGAGGCCAGGGTGATGGAGGCGGCCGGACGCGGCGCGGCGCTCGACTACAAGACCTCACTGCAGGAGCTGGCCGCGTCGAGCCTCGGTGGCATGCCCTCCTACTCGATCGAGGAGGAGGGGCCCGATCACGCCAAGCGCTTCACCGCCACCGTCTCGGTGGCCGGCGTCGCCTATGGCACGGGTCGTGGCCGCTCCAAGAAGGAGGCCGAGCAGAACGCCGCGCAGGAGGCGTTCGAGACCCTGGCCGCCTCGCGCATGATCACCGGAACCGGCTCCGGCAACGGTCAGGGCGGCAACGGCCAGCCGAACGTGGTCCCGGCCGACAAGCCCGCCGGGCGCCAGTAGGCGTCAGGGATGCCCGAGCTCCCCGAGCTCGACGTGCTGGCCGAGAACCTGCGAGCCCAGCTCATGGGAACACGGGTGCGCTCGGTGCGGGTGGTCTCGGTGGCCGCCCTCAAGACCTTCGACCCGCCGGTGGACGCCCTGGTCGGGCGCACGATCGCTGGTGCCGGCCGGCGCGCCAAGTACGTCTGGCTCGAGATGGACAGTGGCCTCGACCTGGTCATGCATCTCGCTCTGGGGGGCCGGCTGTCGCTCGGGCCCAAGCCCGCCCCGCGCAAGGTGGCGGTGCTCGCCGTTGAGCTCGAGGATGGCAGGGTCCTGTCGATGACCGAGGCGTCGACCCAGCGGCGCGCCGCGGTGTGGCTGGTCGGGAAGCTGGACCAGGTGCCGGGGCTGGCGACGCTCGGGCCGGAGCCGCTCGACCCGGACTTCACCGTGGAGCGCCTCGGCGAGATCCTCGCCGCCGGCGGGCACACCCTCAAGGGCATGCTGACCGATCAGCGTGGCATGTCCGGAGTTGGCAACGCCTGGAGCGACGAGGTGCTCCACCGGGCGCGCCTGTCGCCCTTCGCCCGTCCCGAGCGGCTCGGCGGGGAGCAGGTCGCCCGCCTGCACGCCGCCCTGGTCGAGGTGCTGACCGAGGCTCGGGGCTCGCTGGCCGAGCAGGTCGGCGGCAGGATCGAGATCCCCAGGGCGTCCGAGCGGCTGTTCGCCGTCCACGGCCGCGCCGGCGCCGCCTGCTTCGTCTGTGGCGATACCATCCGCTCGGTGTGGATGGGGGAGCGCGAGACCTCCTATTGCCCCACCTGCCAGACCGGCGGCCGCGTGCTCGCCGACCGCCGCAGGTCCAGGTTCCTCCGGTAACGCCGGCAGCGGCGATCCCTGGCTTCCGCCCACGTTGAGTGGTCGGATCTCGTCAGGGTGCGTGCATCCCGCGGAGAGCTTGGTTAGACTGCCTCCGCCCGGGGAATGAGGCGCTCGGGCCTGGTGCGCTGGGGGGGGAACCGTGCCCGAGCTGCCCGAGGTCGAGACGCTTCGCCTAGATCTAGACAAAGAGGTCGTCGGTCGCAAGATAGCCGACGTCGAGGTCAAGGCGGCCCGCACGGTCCGGCGCCATCACAACCGCAAGGAGTTCTCCAAGCGACTGCTGACCCATCGCATCGCCGGGGTCGACCGGCGCGGTCTTCACCTGGTCCTGCTGCTGGACTCCGGCGATGCCCTGGTCATCACGCTCGGCGCCAGCGGGCGCCTGCGACGCGAGCGCAGCTCCGCCCCGACCGAGCCGGGCACCGACGCCGTGATCGCCTTCTCCGTCGGCGGCGGCCTGCGCGTGCTGCACCTGCCGCCCGACGGTGAGCTGTTCCTGACCTCAGAGGCCGACCTCGACGACCTGGAGGGGCTGCGGCGCGCCGCCATCGACCCGCTGACCGACGCCTTCACCTGGCGGGCGCTCGGCGGCGGGCTGGCCGCCAGCACGTCCAGGCTGCGCCCGCTGCTCACCGGCGGCGCGCTGGTCGCTGGGATCGGCCCGGTCCACGTCGACGAGATCCTCTGGGCCGGCGGGCTGCGCTGGGACCGGGACTCGAGCGGCCTCTCGCCCCAGGAGGTCCGGCGCCTGTACCGCGCCATCCAGGAGGTCCTGCAGGAGGCGGTCCGGCTGCGCGGGACATCGGTGGGCGAGGACCTCTGGCTCGACTTGCACGGCAACAAGGGCGAATATCAGAACCAGCTCAACGCCTACCAGCGCGACGGGCAGCCCTGCCGTCGCTGCCGTACCGCGCTGGTCGTGGAGCGACTCGACGAGGAGAATCGCACGTACTTCTGCCCGAGGTGTCAGAGTTGATCACCCCACGCACCCCCCGCCTGATCCCCCTTGCCTGCCTGGCCCTCCTGCTCGCGGCCGGGTGCTCCGAGCGGCCGGCGGGGACGGCGGCCAGCCCCGTCCCGCCGAGCACCGCCGTGCCAGCCCCGCCGCGGACCACCGGTAACCTGGTCAGCCTGGGCGACGCGGCGGCGTACGCGGCGCTCGCCAACGGCGGGTCGGTGACCGTCCACGCCGAGCCGGGTGGCGGCAAGGCGCTGGACCTGATCCCGCCGAAGCTGTCCTGGGGCACGCCAACTCCCTTCCTGGTGCGCGAGGCGCGCCGCGTCGAAGGCAGGGTGTGGTACCGCGTGCTGCTTCCCAAGCGGCCCAACGAGTCGAGCGGCTGGGTCCGCGCCGACCAGGTGCGCACCGCCCCGCGCGACTACCGTGCCCAGATCGACCTCTCGGAGCGCCGCCTGAGCCTCTACAAGGGCGACGAGCTCCTGCGCAGCTTCCCGGTCGGCATCGGCAGGCCCGCGACCCCGACGCCGACGGGCCGCTTCTTCGTCACCGTGAAGCTCCGCCCGCCGCAGATCTCCACCGTGTACGGCGCCTGGGCGCTGGGCCTGTCCGCGTTCTCGCAGGTGCTGGCGCAGTTCGGCACCGGCGACGGCCAGATCGCCCTGCACGGCACCAGCAACCCCGCCAACCTCGGCCACCAGGTCTCCAACGGCTGTGTCCGGCTCGACAACGCCTCGATCTCCACGCTGGCCGCGCTGCTCGAGCCCGGCTCGCCAGTGGACGTCCAGGCCTGATGGCTCAGCGACTGCGGGCCACCGTCCACGGCCTGGTGCAGGGAGTCGGGTTCCGGTACTCGGTGATCTCTGCGGCGCAGGGGCTCGGACTGAAGGGATTTGTGGAGAATCGTCCGGATGGATCGGTCTATGTGGAGGCTGAGGGGCCGGCGGCGATGCTGGACCGGCTGGAGGCGTACCTGCGCCGTGGCCCGCGCATGGCGCGCGTCGAGGAGCTCGAGAGCGAGCGGGTGGATGCCACCGGTGAGTTTGGCGGCTTTTCCTGGCGTTGAACCTGTTTGCCCTGCTGCCTCCGGTCGCGCGAGCGCGCCAGCAAGCCCTACGCTACTTGGCGTATCAACGAAAACGTGGTATCGTCCGCTTGTGAAATCATGTCTCTGGAACTGCCTTGATGCGGTGCGTGGCACGGTCGACGTCGATCCCACCGACGGGACGAGCGTCAAGCACCGCTTGGGCCTTCCTCTCCAGAGAACCAAACTGAAGTAGCAGCCGTCGGAGTTTTCCGCCGGGCAGCGGATGACGATTGGGTCATGCCGGCAGGGCGGACGGAGATTGCAACGGACGCTGAAGTCGTTGCTGAGGGGAGGACCTTCCCGCATGTCGAAGGCGCTCATGGGCTTTGTCGGGCAGCCGCCCGCATACCTCATCCTGCGGGAGCTGAACGCCCTCAAGGCGCGTGTAGCCGAGCTGGAGCGCGCTCTTGCGGTCGCGGAGCAGGAGATTGCCCTCCGCGACGTCGAGGACCTCCGGACCTCGACGAAAAAGGAAGCGGCCCTGGCCTGATCCAGGGTTTTCGTTTGTTTGGGGCCCTCTTTATCTTGAGGGCCCCGGTTTTGTTTCAGGCCGTACTGCGTTTCCCCCGTCGTCTCTGCGTGGTTTGACGTAGGCCATACGGGGAATCCTACGCATTGCCTCCAACTGTCTGCCGCGGGCGCATGCTAGACTGCGCCGTCGCCCGAACGGCGCTCGTCCCCGGCGCTTTGCCAGCACCGTCGCGGGGGTAGGGCATCATGAGTGGGCATCATCCGGTATGGCCTCGATGACCTGCGGATCGAAAGGTTCCCGGCCAGACGCGTGTTCCTGAAGTCGCTGACCCTACGCGGGTTCAAGTCGTTCGCGGACAAGACCGTCCTCGACTTCGAGCCCGGGATCACCGTGATCGTCGGTCCCAACGGGTCCGGCAAGTCCAACGTTGTGGACGCCATCTCGTGGGTGCTCGGCGAGCAGGGGACGAAGTCCCTGCGCAGCGGCAGGATGGAGGACGTCATCTTCGCCGGGACGGCGAGCCGGCCGGCGCTCGGCCGCGCCGAGGTGACCCTCACCATCGACAACAGCGCTGGCCTGCTGCCGATCGACTTCAGCGAGGTCACCGTCGCCCGCCACCTGTACCGCTCCGGCGAGAGCGAGTACTCGATCAACGGCGCCGCCTGCCGCCTGCTCGACGTCCAGGAGCTGCTCTCGGACACCGGCATCGGCCGCGAGCTGCACACCATCGTTGGGCAGAACCGGCTGGAGGACGTGCTCCAGGGCTCACCTTCGGACCGCCGCGCGGCGATCGAGGAGGCCGCCGGCATCTACAAGCACCGCCGCCGCAAGGAGAAGGCGCTGCGCAAGCTCGCCGGCATGGAGCAGCACCTGGTGCGCCTCTCCGACCTGGTCGGCGAGCTGCGGCGCCAGCTCAAGCCGCTGCAGCAGCAGGCGGAGGCCGCCCGCAAGGCCGCCGAGGTGCAGGCCGAGCTGCGCGAGGTGCGGCTCACCCTGCGCAGCCGCGAGCTGGCGTCCGCCCGCCAGCGCGCGGGCGTGCTCGAGGCCGAGGAGGAGCGCTTCAACGCTCGCCTGGCCGAGCTCGAGCGCCTCCACCAGGCCGCCCAGGCCGACGAGGCGCGCCTGCAGGCGACCCTGGACGAGGAGGGTCCGCGCGCGGCGCGCGTCGGCGAGACCGCGCACCGCCTGGACACCGTTCGCGAGCGCCTGCGCGGCACCATGGCGCTGGCCGAGGAGCGCGCACGGCACCTGGCGGAGACGCGACCCATCGACGAGGAGGAGGGCCGCTCGCCCGCGGACCTGGAGCGCGAGGCGACCGAGGTGGTCGCCGAGGTCGCCGAGGTCGAGGGCGAGCTGGCCGGCAGGACCGAGGCGACCCGCGGCGCCGAGGCGGCCCGGCGCCAGGCGCGCGCGGCGCTCGCCGCGCACGACGAGGCCGTGGCCAGCTCCGAGCGGGACCGCGCCCGGGCCCACCAGCGCGAGGTCAGGCTGGCCGGCGTGGTGGCCGGGCTGGAGCGAACCATCGAGCAGCTCGAGACCGAGTCCGGCCGGCTCGACGGCCAGGCCCGCTCGCTGGAGCGCCGCCAGGCGGAGCTGGCGAGCCAGCTCGAGGCGCTCCACGCCGCGACCGGCGAGCTGTCGCGGGGCTTGGCTGCCGCGGCCGCGACGCTGTCCGCCGCCCGGGAGCATCGCGAGCGCCAGGCGGCCGAGACCAAGCGGCTGCGCGCCGAGGAGCGGCGCCTGGCTGGCGAGCGGGCCGCCGCCCGGGCGCGCCGCGAGGCCTTCGAGGCCACCGCCCGCGCCGCCGGCGGCGACGCCCTGGCCACGCTGGAGCGCGCCGGGCGGGACGGGGTGGTCGGGCCGCTGACCCAGGCGCTGTCGGTGGAGCCGGGCTACGAGGCGGCGGTGGCCGCCGCGCTCGGCGCCGACGCCGACGCGATCGTGGTGGCCTCGGCCTCCAGTGCCGACGGCGCCGCCGAGGCGTTGCGCGAGGCCGGCCGCGGCCGCGCGATCCTGCTGCACCCCGACGGCGGCTCGGCAGCCGCGGCCGGGCGGGCGCACGACGGCGCGCTGCTGCTCACCCGGGTGCGCGCCACCGACGCCGCCGCGGCCGCGGTGGCCAGTGCGCTGCTCGGCACGGTCATGGTCGCCGACGACCTGGCCACGGCGAGGGCGCTGGTCGACCGCTTCCCCGAGCGCCGGGTGGTCACCCGCGCCGGCGAGCTGGCGGCGGCCGGCAGGGTCGAGAGCGGCGCCGTGCCCGAGGCGAGCGGGCTCGCCGCCCGCCGTGCCGCCGAGCAGGCGGCCGCCGCCGAGCAGGCGGCCGAGGATGCCGCCGCCGGGATCGGCACCCGGCTGGAGGTGGCGGAGCAGGCACTGGAGGAGCTCGAGGCGCAGGTCGGGCGGGCGGCCCGAGCCCACCGTGAGGCCGAGACGGCCACCCGCGAGGCCGCCGACCGCGCCAGGGCGGCCGGCAAGGAGCAGCGTGCACTGGAGCGCGAGGCGGCGGCGGTCGCCGGCCGCCGCCGCGAGCTGGCCGGTGCCCGCGAGCAGGCCACGGAGAAGCTCGGCGCCGCGCAGGCGGAGCTGGCGGCGCTCCAGCACGGCGGCGACGCTGGCGCGCCCTCACCCGATCCGGCCGGCCGCGAGCCGCTGCTCGCGGCCGCGGACCAGGCCGAGCAGGCGGCGGTCTCCGCGCGGGTGGCCGCAGCGGCGGTGAGCGAGCGCCACCGTCTGCTGTCCCAGCGCTTGACCGACCTGCGCGTGCGGGCGGCGGCCGCGGCCGCCGCCGCCGAGCGCCGCGCCCGCGTGCGGGCAGCCCGCCTCCAGGGCGCCCGCCGCGCCGCCGAGGCCGCCCGTCTCGCCGGCGCGGCCCTGGCCAAGCTCGAGCGGTCGCTCGCCGGCGCGGGGGCCGAGCGCGACCGCCTCGCCGAGATCGTCGGCGCGGCCCGGTCCGGCCTGGCCGGCGCGAGCGCCCGCCGCCGTGAGGCCACCGAGGCCCTCGACGGGCACCATGCCGCCACCCGCGAGAGCGACACCGCCCGCGTCGAGGCCCGCCTCAAGGTCGAGGAGCTGTCCAAGCGCATCGTCGAGGAGTTCGCCATCGATCCCGACGAGGCGCTCAAGGAGTACCTGCCGGACCAGGCGACCCTGGCGGACCTGCCGGAGAGCGACCCGCGCCGCCAGCCCAGCTCCGAGCTGCGCCGCATCGGCACCGCCCTGGACCGCCGGCTCGCCCTGCTCGGCCGGGTGAACCCGCTGGCGCTGGAGGAGTTCAAGGCGCTCGAGGAGCGCTACACCTTCCTCTCGGGACAGCTCCAGGACCTGAAGGAGAGCCGCCGAGACCTGCTCAAGGTGGTGCGGGCGGTCGACGCGCGCGTGCGCGAGGTCTTCGGGCAGGCCTACGCGGACGTGGCGCGGGAGTTCGAGCGCACCTTCGGCCTGCTGTTCCCGGGCGGCGAGGGCCGGCTGGTGCTCACCGAGCCGGACGACATCCTCAACACCGGGGTGGAGGTCGAGGCGCGCCCGCCGGGCAAGAAAGTGCGGCGGCTCCAGCTCCTCTCGGGCGGCGAGCGTAGCCTGGTCGCGCTGGCCTTCTGCTTCGCGGTCTTCCGCGCCCGGCCGAGCCCCTTCTATGTCCTCGACGAGGTCGAGGCGGCCCTGGACGACGTCAACCTGCACCGCTTCCTCGACCTGCTCGAGGACGCGCGGGAGCAGGCGCAGCTCCTGGTCGTCTCGCACCAGCGTCGCACCATGGAGGCGGCCGACGCGCTGTACGGGGTGTCCATGCAGGGCAGTGGCGTGAGCAAGGTGGTCAGCCAGCGCCTGCGCGAGCCGCGCAAGCCCGGGCGGGTGGGAGGCCGCCTGCGCCGGGCCGAAGCCGCCCAGAATGGGGAGGTCACCCGCGAGCCCGGTGATGGCAACCTGGTGGGCGACGATGGCAGGGACGACCAGAGCGCCGGGGACCGCGTGTTCCCGGTGGAGGTGAAGTAGTGGTAGAGGTTTTGGGGATCGCCGCCGCGATCCTGATCGTGGCGGCGATCGCGATCATCCCGCTGGTGGCCGGGCGGCGGCAGCGCCACGCGGCCGACCAGGCGAAGCGACACGAGCTGGGGCGCGAGCCCGGCGTGGGGGACGAGCCGCTGGCGGCGCCGGCCCCCACGCGGACGGTCGGGGACGCCGAGGGCCCGCCGGGACCGGAGGAGCCCCCAGCCGTCGCCACCGCCACCGAGGAGGTCATCGCCCCGCGCCGCCGCTTCCGCGAGCGGCTCGGCAAGTCGCGCGCCGCGATCGCCCAGGGGCTCTCGGGCCTGCTGGCCCGCGGCGTCCAGGACGAGGAGGCGTGGGAGGAGCTGGAGGAGGCGCTGCTCGCGGCGGACGTGGGCGTTGCCACCACCACGGACCTGGTCGAGCGGCTGCGCGATCGCGCGCGTGTGGTCCGGGCGGGTGCCCCGGAGCTGCGCGGGCTGCTCCGCGACGAGCTGCTCGCGGTGGTCGGCGACCAGGACCGGACGCTCGCGCTCGACCTGCTCGACGAGGAGCGGCAGCCCGGCGTGGTGCTGATCGTCGGGGTCAACGGCAGCGGCAAGACCACCACGGCGGGCAAGCTCGCCCTGGCCCTGTCCGAGGAGGGCAAGCAGGTCGTCATGGCCGCGGCCGACACCTTCCGCGCGGCCGCGACTGAGCAGCTCGTGCTGTGGGGCGAGCGGGTGGGCGCGCAGGTCGTCCGCCACCAGGCGGGCGCCGACCCGGCGGCGGTGGCCTTCGACGGGCTCGCCTCGTCCCGCGCCAGGCATGCCGACGTCCTGCTGGTCGACACGGCCGGACGGCTGCACACCAAGACCAACCTGATGGAGGAGCTGCGCAAGGTGCGCCGCGTGCTGGAGCGCGAGGGCGGCAACGTCTGCGAGGTGCTGCTGGTCCTGGACGCCACCACCGGCCAGAACGGCCTGGCGCAGGCGCGCCAGTTCACCAGGGCGGTCGGCGTCACCGGGCTGGTGCTGACCAAGCTGGACGGCACCGCCAAGGGCGGCATCGTCGTGGCGGTCCAGCGCGAGCTCGGCATCCCCGTCAAGCTGGTCGGTCTCGGCGAGGACGCACACGACCTCGCGCCCTTCGACCCCGAGGCCTTCGTCGACGCGCTCCTGGCGGAAGAGGGCCCCTGAGACCGTTTCGGCGGGCCCTTATCCGCCAGGAGCCTGGCGGCGGATGAAGGGGGCGACGTTGCTGCCGCGCCCCGGCAGCGAGCGGGCCCGCTCGCCGGGCACGCGGACCCTGAAGGTGGTGCCGCGGCCCGAGGACGACTCCACCTCGATCGTGCCGCCGAGCGCGTTCACCAGTGCCTTGGTGATGTAGAGCCCAAGGCCCATGCCGGCGCGGTGCGCGCTGGAGGAGCCGGCCTGGCGGAAGCGCTCGAACACGTACGGCAGCTCCGCTGGGGCGATGCCCGGCCCCTGGTCCTTCACCTCGATGACCAGCTCGCCCACGACGCGCCGGGCGGTGACCCGGATCGGGCTGCCGCCGCCGTAGCGCTGGGCGTTGTCGACCAGGTTGCGCATCACCTGCGCCAGCCGGTCCGGATCGGTGCGAATGTGGGGCAGGTCCGTCCCGATCTCCAGGAACACCGGGGCGGGGTCCTTCGGCCATTCCTCCGAGTAGTCGGTGAGCAACTCGACCGGGTCGTGGACCGCCAGCGACACGTCCAGCATGCCCGCCTGCATGCGCGAGACCAGCAGCAGGTCCTCGACGAGGCGGGCCAGCCGCGCTGTCTGGCGGTCGATCACCTGGACGAAGTGGCGTTGCTCGTCAGGGTCCAGGCTCACGCCCGGCCGCAGCAGGGTGGCGGTGAACCCGCGGATGACGGTCAGCGGCGTGCGCAGCTCGTGGGTGGTCATCGCCACGAAGTCGTCGCGCATCTGGTCGAGCTGCCGCAGGCGGGCATTGGTCTCGGCCTCGCCCTCGGCCAGCCGAGCCCGCTCGATCACCATGGCGAGCTGGTCGGCGATGCGCGACAGGCGCGCCATGTCCTCCTCGTTGAAGGCGTCCTGCCTGCTGGACCTGGCGGTGAGCACGCCGAGCATCTTGCCCTCGAGCCGCACCGGCACCGCCAGCTCGGAGGCGGTGCCGGTGCGCCCGTCGCGGGTCAGCCAGACGCTGCCGTGCTCGGCCTTGCCGCTGCGCATGGGCCGCTCGCTGGCGAACACCCGCCCGGTGATGCCCGCCTCGCCGACCAGCGGCTGACGCTCGACCACCTCGACCGGGAAGCCGGCGGCGCCGCGGATGCGCAGCCGCCCGTTGCCGTCCGGCGCCGCGAAGCACAGCCCCTCGTAGCCGAGCACCTCGGCCACCTCGGCCAGCATGTGGTCCAGCGCAGCCTGGTAGCTGCCCACCTTCACGCCGGCCACCACCGCGCGGCTGACCGCCTCGATCTCCTGCTTGGCGGCGCTCTCCCGGTCGGCCAGGGCGCGCTGGGCGTCCAGCAGGCGGGCGTTGTCGACCACCACCGCCATCTGGTCGGCCAGCCGCTGCAGCTGCTCGAGGTCGTCGGTGGCATAGGCGTCGCTGCGCGGCGACTCGACGTTGACCACGCCGAGGATGCTGTCGCCGAAGCGCAGCGGCACGCACATCTCCGACTTGGTGTCCGGTGCCGCGGCGAAGTAGTCGGGATGCCGCGCGGGCGCGTCGACCAGGACCGCGACGCCGGTGGCCGCCACTCGCCCGACGATGCTGCCAGGCCCCAGCGGGAGGCTGAACGACGGCGCGTCGGGCCAGTCGCCGAACCAGGAATGGCACCGCACGCGGTCGCCGTCGAGCAGGAACACCGCCATCCGCTCGTAGTCCAGATGGCTCGCCACGGCCCTGGTCATCGAGTGGACCGTGCCGTCCAGGTCGCCCTGATTGGCCACGCCGGCCAGCACGATGGTCGACAGCGCCTCCACCTCGGTGCGCGCCTCGCGCTCGCGGTCGACCAGCCCGCTCAGCTTGTGGGCATGCTCTGTCATGGCGCGCTCGCCCTTGGCCAGCGAACGCTCGAGGCCGATCATCGCCACGGTGATGCCGATCAGGTCCACGACCCGTACGAGCAGCCCGTCGCCCGGCGCGAGCGAGGGCATCCCCCCGCGCTGGACGGCGTCGTAGGCGATCACCCCGAGCACCGCCAGGGCGCCGCTGAGCGCGGCGGTGACGGTCCCCTCGACGATCGCGCCCTCGACCGGCAGCCAGCCGAGCAGCGCCCAGAAGCCGCCGCTCGGATCGTCGGCGAGGGTCAGCGCCGTCAGGATGACCAGCACGCTGTCGAGACCCAGCAGCAGCCTGCCCGTGCGGCGGATGCGCCTGACGAGGTTGGCGGTCGTCCTGGCCGCCGCCCTGGAGGCGTCGTTGGAGCTGACGTGCACCGCCCGCAGCAGGAGCCGCTGGTAGTAGTTGGCGATGGCCACCACGGCCACCACGGCGAGCGCGCCGGCCGCCCGCATGCCCGGGTGGACGAAGAGCTGGTAGGCGAGCGGGGGGGCGATCACGGCGACGCCGCACCAGCGGCCGAACACGAGCGCGTTCGCCCGTCGCGTGGATGCCGTTGGCCAACCGGCTGTCGCGCCCATCAAAGCTCCCTCGTGCTGCCGCTTCCGGGTGACGGGCGCCTGGTGCGACCCGGCATCCGCTCGCCTCCCCGAGCGGCGGGCGGGTCATGGCCCGCCCCCGACCGGGGGCCTGCGCGAAGGACAGGCTATGCTTGACTGCGTCAGCAGATGCTATCCCGTCCGGGCCCGAAGAAGGAATCTGAGCGCTCACGTGTTCGACACACTGGCAGACCGCCTGCAGGACGTGTTCACCAAGCTCCGGGGCCACGGCCGCCTCTCGGAGGCTCAGGTGGACGCGGCCCTGCGCGAGGTCCGGCTCGCGCTCCTGGAGGCGGACGTCAACTTCAGGGTCGTCAAGGACTTCGTCGCGCGCGTGCGCGAGCGCGCGGTCGGCGAGGAGGTCACCCGCAGCCTCACGCCGGCGCAGCAGGTCATCAAGATCGTCCACGAGGAGCTGGTCGTCACCCTCGGTGAGCGCAACGTGCCACTGGTCATGGCGCCGCGGCCGCCCACCGTGGTGATGCTGGCCGGCCTGCAGGGCTCGGGGAAGACCACCACCGCGGCCAAGCTCGCCCGCCATCTGACCAGCAAGGGCCGCAAGCCCCTGCTGGTCGCCTGCGACCTGCAGCGCCCGGCCGCGGTCAAGCAGCTGCAGGTTCTCGGCGCTCAGGCCAAGGTGCCGGTGTTCGCGCCGTCAGACGGCACCACGCCGGCCGACCCGGTCGCCGTCGCCGGCGGCGGGCTGGAGGAGGCCGCGCGCACCGGACGGGACGTCGTGATCGTGGACACCGCCGGTCGCCTGGCGATCGACGCCGAGATGATGGCGCAGGCGGCCGCCATCGCCGACCGCATCGACCCTACCGAGGTCCTGCTGGTGGTCGACGCCATGACCGGCCAGGACGCGGTGCAGACGGCGGTCGCCTTCAAGCAGGGCGTTGACGTCAGCGGCGTGATCCTCTCCAAGCTGGACGGCGACGCCCGTGGCGGCGCCGCGCTGTCGATCCGCTCGGTCACCGGCGTTCCCATCAAGTTCGCCACCACCGGCGAGAAGCTGGCCGACTTCGAGCCCTTCCACCCCGACCGCCTCGCCGGGCGCATCCTCGGCATGGGCGACGTGCTCACGCTGATCGAGCGGGCCGAGGAGCTGGTCGACCGCCAAGAGGCCGCGCAGATGGAGCGCAAGCTCCGCGAGGCCTCCTTCACGCTCGAGGACTTCCTGCAGCAGCTCCAGCAGGTCAAGAAGATGGGCCCGCTGAACCAGGTCCTCGGCATGCTCCCCGGCATGAGCCGTGAGCTCAAGGGGATCGAGGTCGACGACCGCGACCTGGCCCGGGTGGAGGCGATCATCCACTCCATGACCCTGGCCGAGCGCGCCAACCCGAAGCTCCTCAACGGATCCCGCCGTGCCCGCATCGCGCGCGGCTCTGGCACCACCACCCAGCAGGTGAACGCGGTCCTCAGGCAGTTCGACGAGGCCCGCCGCATGATGAAGCAGCTCGCCGGCATGAGCCCCAAGCGCCTGCGCAAGCTGGGGATCACCAGGTAGACTGCGTCACCTTGTTGTTTCACCGAGTCCCGGCGCCGACCGGCACGACGGGGGACGGCAGACCCGCACCGGGACGGGCGGGCCACCCCGACCGAGGAGCGAACCAGATCATGGCAGTCAAGATCCGCCTGATGCGCATGGGAATGAAGAAGGCGCCCTACTACCGCGTCGTGGTGGCCGACTCGCGCAGCCCGCGCGACGGGCGGTTCATCGAGAACATCGGTATCTACCACCCGAACATGGAGCCCTCCCGGGTCGAGATCGACACCGACAAGGCGCGCGACTGGCTCGCCAAGGGGGCCCAGCCCACCGAGGCGGTGGTCAACCTGCTGGCGATCGCCGGCGTCGAGGAGATGGCCCAGCGCAAGCAGGCGGCCAAGGAGCTGCGCGCCAAGCAGGTCGCCGCCAGGGAGCAGGGCGGCAGGACCAAGAGCAAGAGCGGGAAGGGCTGAGCGCCGCATGCGCGAGGTGGTCGCCTACCTGGCCCGCGCGCTGGTCGACGAGCCCGACCGGGTCACGGTGGGCGAGTACCGCGGGCACCGCGGCCTGACCTACGAGATCCGGGCCGCCCCCGACGACGTCGGCAAGCTGGTCGGGCGCGGCGGCAGGACGGTCAAGGCGCTGCGCCGGCTGGTGAAGGCGGCCGCCCCGCAGGGGCGCCGGATCGAGGTCGAGGTCCTCGCCGAGGACGAGTAGCGTGGCCGCTCCGACTCGGCTGGTGGTCGGACGCGTGGTCCGCCCCCACGGCCTGCGCGGCGAGGTGGTCGTCGAGGTCCTCTCGGACGCCCCAGAGCGCTTCTCGCCCGGCGCCAAGCTCGCCGCCGGCGACCCCGACACACCCGCGAGCCTCCGTGACCTCCAGGTGGAGGCGAGCCGCCTCCACCTCGGCAGGATGCTGCTGCGCCTTGCCGGTCTCGCGGACCGCGACGCGGTGGAGCCGCTGCGGGGCCTGCTGCTGTCGATCCCGTTCGAGGACGCCCGCGGCCTCGCCGCCGACGAGTTCTGGCCGCATCAGCTCGTCGGGCTGAAGGTGGTCGACCCCGACGGGCGGGAGCGCGGCGTGGTCGTCGACGTCCTGCCCGGTGCCGCGCACGACCTGCTGCAGGTGCGCAGGCCGGACGGCGAGTCCGTGCTGGTGCCGTCGGTGGCCGCCCTGGTGACGGTCGAGCTGGAGGCCGGCCGGCTGGTGGTGCGGCCGTTGGCGGGCCTGCTCGAGGACTGAAAGGGCCCTGCCCGGCCGTGATCGGAGGCTCGAGTGCGCTGCGACATCGTCACGATCTTCCCCGACTTCTTCGCCTCGCCGCTGGCCACCGGCCTGCTCGGCAAGGCGGGGGAGCGCGGGCTGGTCGAGGTGCGCTGCCATGACCTGCGCCACTGGACCCACGACCGCCACCGGACGGTGGACGATGCCCCGTTCGGCGGCGGCGCGGGCATGGTGATGCGCCCGGAGCCCTGGTTCGAGGCGCTCGACGAGCTGCTCGCCGAGGGCCCGGCCCGGGTGGTGCTGCTCGCCCCGGACGGGCGCCGGCTCGATCAGCGGGCGGCCGACCGGCTGGCACGCGAGCAGCGCGTGATCCTCTGCTGCGGACGCTACGAGGGCGTGGACGAGCGCGTTCGCAGCCGCGTCGACGAGGTGCTCTCCATCGGCGACTTCGTGCTCGCCGGCGGGGAGACGGCGGCACTGGCGCTGCTCGACGCAGTCGCCCGGCTGGTGCCCGGGGTGATGGGCAACGTCTCCTCCGCCGCGGACGAGTCGTTCGCACACGGCCTGCTCGAGTACCCGCAGTACACCCGCCCGGCCTCCTACCGGGGCCTGGAGGTGCCGGAGGTGCTGCGCTCCGGCAACCACGCCGCCGTCGCGCGGTGGCGGCGCGAGCAGGCGATCGAGCGTACCCGCCGGCTGCGCCCGGACCTGCTCGCCTCGGCCGACCTGTCCCCGGAGGAGCGCCGGGCGTCAGGGCTCGAGTAGAGGGACCCGGGGGGCTGTGTTACCCTCGATCGTTGCCGCGCCGCAACGGTCGTTGCACTGCGCGCCTCAATTCTCGGCTTGCTCAAGGCCACGAAGGAGCTTCACCCGATGCAGATCACTGATGCGGTCGAGCGCGCACAGTTGCGCGACGACCTCCCGGACTTCCGGCCCGGCGACACCGTCAAGGTCCACGTCCGGGTGGTCGAGGGCGGCCGGGAGCGTATCCAGGTCTTTCAGGGCGCCGTGATCCGTCGCCAGGGCGGCGGCCTGCGCGAGACCTTCACCGTCCGGAAAGTCTCCTTCGGTGTTGGGGTGGAGCGGACCTTCCCGGTCCACTCGCCGAGCATCGCCAAGGTCGAACTGGTCACCAGGGGCGACGTCCGCCGCGCCAAGCTCTACTACCTGCGCGACCGAATCGGCAAGGCGGCCAAGATCAAGGAGAAGCGCACCCCCACGCGGGCATGAGCCCGCTGGACGAGCCCTCCCGCTCCGATCTCGGGGCCGACACCGAGACGACGCGGGAGCAGGAGACGGCGGCGGCGAGCGAGCCCACCGACGGGTCGGACGGGGCCAAGGCGACCAGGCAGCAGTCCGCGCTGTCGGTGGTCCGCGAGACGACCGTGCTGGTCGTCCTCGCGATCCTGCTCGCCGTGCTGTTCAAGACCTTCCTGGTGCAGGCGTTCTACATCCCGTCCGGCTCGATGGAGCCGACGCTGAACATCTCCGACCGCGTGCTGGTCGAGAAGGTCTCCTATCGCTTCGGCAAGGTGACCGACGGCGACGTGATCGTGTTCGTCCACGACTTCCCGGGCGTCGAGCCCGAGTCGGGCAACCCGATCGCCCACTTCTTCAACGGACTCGGCCAGGCGGTGGGGGTCGCGCCGCCCTCCAGCCGCGACTTCATCAAGCGGGTGGTCGGCACGCCGGGGGACCGCATCGACTGCCAGCGGGGCAGGCTGTACCGCAACGGCCAGCCGGTGAGCGAGCCCTACCTGGCGCCGGGCACCACCACGGAGAACTGCACCGCCGTGACGGTGCCGCCCGGGAAGCTGTACGTGATGGGCGACAACCGCAACAACTCCGAGGACTCGCGCACCTTCGGACCGATCGAGCGTTCCGCTCTGGTGGGCCGTGCCTTCGTCCGCATCTGGCCCTTCAGCCACACCGGCTGGCTTCGGCGGGACCGGTGATCGTGCTCGTAGCTCCCACGGCTTAGACTTGCCACCGTGTTGACCACAGCCACCGCCGCGTTCGAGAACCGCCTCAGGGAGGTTGGCTTCCGCCGCGTGGCCGGTGTTGACGAGGCGGGCCGCGGCGCGCTCGCCGGCCCGCTGGTCGCCGCTGCGGTGGTCCTTCCGGAGGAGTGCCCGATCGAGGGTCTGGCCGACTCCAAGCTGCTCACCCCGGAGCGGCGGGCCGTCCTCGCCCGGCAGATCCACGAGGTCGCCCTCGCCGTTGCCGTCGCGCGCGCCGCCCCCGAGACGATCGACCGCGCGGGGCTGCAGCGGACCAACCTGGTCCTGCTCGCCCGCGCGCTCCGCGACCTGCCCGGCGGCTACGACTACGCGCTCGCCGACGGCTTCCCGCTGTCGGACAGCCTGCCGGCACCGTGCCTCGGCGTGCGCAAGGGCGACCAGGTCGTCGCGTGCGTCGCGGCCGCCTCCATCGTGGCCAAGGTGACCAGGGACGCGATCATGGTGCGGGCGGCGCGCCGCTTCCCCGGCTACGGATTCGAGCGACACAAAGGGTATGGAACGGACGGGCACTGGGCTGCGCTGCGCGAACTCGGCCCCTCGGCCTACCATCGCTACTCGTTCGCGGGCGTCGCCGCATGTGGCGCCGGGGGCGCAACCCCCGGCGATGACGATCGCCCCTCAGGAGAGCATGGCCTCGCTCCTGAACCCCCGAACCCCCATGGGTGAGCGACCCCGCGACACCGAACGGTCAGGCACAACAGGAGGAGTGATGAGCGCCGAGGACCTCGAGCGGTACGAGGCCGACATGGAGCTGGAGCTCTACAAGGAGTATCGAGACGTGCTCAGCATGTTCCAGTACGTCGTCGAGACCGATCGTCGCTTCTACCTGGCCAACAAGGTCGACCTGCAGGTGCGCAACCAGGACAGCGAGACCTACTTCGACCTCACACTCAATGACGCCTGGGTATGGGACATGTATCGCCCGGCCCGCTTCGTCAACAAGGTCCGCGTCGTGACCTTCAAGGACGTCAACATCGAAGAGCTGATCCGCAAGGACGAGATCTAGGGGCACGGACCCGTGGGCTTCAACGCCACCCGGCGCTACCGGGACAAGAAGACAATCGACGTCGCGATCCTGCTCGCGGCCGTCGTGATCATCATCGGCCTGCTCGCCTGGGTCTTTGCCGCCGGTGGGCGATAAAGCCCGCATTTCGTCGCCAAATGCAGGCGTGATAGCTTGCCTCCCTATGGTTGACACCACGTCTCGCGCTCTCCGCATCCGTGCCATGGAGGAGCGCGGTCGGCGGCGCCGCCGGCGGCTGCTCGTCAGCCTCACCGTGGCACTGGCGCTGATCATGGTGGTCGGCAGCATGGGCTACGCGCGCTGGCGCTTCGGCCAGATCGCCTCCGTCGAGGTGCCCGGGCTGCATGCCGCCGGCAACGGCGAGCCATTCAACATCCTGGTGGTCGGCTCCGACACCCGCTCGGGCGCCAACAGCCGTTACGGCAACGTGGCAGGGCAGCGCAACGACGTCACCATGGTGGTCCGGGTCGACCCCGGCAGGCGCACGGTCTCCACGATCTCCATCCCGCGCGACCTGCTCGTCCCCATCGCCGAGACCGGCAGGACAGACAAGATCAACGCCGCATTCACCGGCGGGCCGAGCCGCGTCGCCAAGACCATCGAGCAGGACTTCGGCATCCCGATCCACCACTACGTGCTGATCGACTTCAACGGCTTCAAGCGCATCGTCGACGCGCTCGGAGGCATCAAGGTCTCCTTCCCGTACCCCTCCCGGGACATGGACGACCACGGGCGCAACATGTCCGGCCTGAGCATCCGCCGGGCCGGCTGCCAGCTCCTCAACGGCACCCAGGCGCTCGCGCTGGCACGCAGCCGCGACTTCTCCTACGTGCGCGACGGCGTACGGCGCTGGGACCCGAACGGGGACCTCGGCCGAATCCGCCGCCAGCAGGCGTTCCTGCAGGGCGTCCTGAAGAAAGGCCTAGCAACCGGGCTGACCAACCCGATCAGGGCCAACGCCTTCATCGGTGCCATCGTCCACGACCTGACCAAGGACAAGGGGCTCGACATCGGCGACGCGGTGCGCCTCGGCACCCGCTTCCGCTCCTTCAGCCCGTCGGATCTGGAGACGTTCACCATGCCGACGCAACCACTGATGGAGGGCACGATCTATCGGGGCGAAGTGGTCAAGCAGCCCGCCGCCCAGCAGGTGGTCGCCAAGTTCCTCGGCCTACCGGACCCCACGACCAGCCAGTCCAGCGGCTCCGCGCCACCCCCCGCTGCCACGACGGCCACACTGGTCCACATCCGCAACGCCATCGGCGTCCAAGGCCTCGCCGCGCGCACGCGCGACCAGCTCCGGCAGGCAGGGTTCCGCGTCGCCGACGTCGGCAACGCCGGCGTCGCCGGCGTCGCCGTCACCCGCATCGCCTACCCCCCCGGCGAGCTCGCCAAGGCCCAGGCGCTCCGGGCCGCCGTGCTTGGCAGGGCCGAGCTGCGCGAAGACCCAGGCCTCCCCACCGGCGAAGTGACGCTCATGATCGGCAGCAATTTCCGCGGTGTCCAGGCCGTCGCCTCGGCGACCTCCGCCCCCAACAGCACCACCACGTCGACGCGCCCCCCCGGGTCCGGCGCCACCCCCGGTGCCCCCGGTGGCACACCAGGCGCAAAGAAGCCTCCCGCCAGCAAGCCCACCCTCGAGCTCCGCGACTACGACCCACGCCCGTGCTGACGCGGGACCTCCGCCGCCTCCCGGAGCCCTGAGCCCTCGACGGCACTCGACGGCCCGCACCGAAACAGCGAGCTGTCGCTGGCAGGCGCTCCAAGCACCCCCAAACGAGAGACTCGGACGGGTATCCGGTGCAGGCGGCTTGCGGTGCTGACGCAGCCACACAGCCAGCTTGCCCGGGTGATGTGGGTCCCAGCGACCTTTGCCGCGCAGGATGTCGTGCTTTGCCGCGTGGGTGCGGCTTTGCCGCGCAGGGTGTCGCTCGGGCGCCTGGTTTGGGGGGTTGGTGGAGCGATCTGCGCGGCAGAGCTGCACTGGCGCGGCAAAGGACCACCATCCACGCGGCAAGGCCTCGGAGGTCGCCGATGGTGGCCGCTGCAAGCGGCAAACCTACCCGATCCGGATACCCGTCCGGCTCTAGCGAGGCCGTGGCGATCAGCAATCTCGGCGACGTGCGCTATCGGGCGGGCCGTATCGATGCGGCGATCGAATTCTATGAGCGGAGCCTGCTGATCCACCGGGACGTAGGTGACAGGTGCCGGGCGGCCGAGACGCTATGGCGGCTGGGATGGGTCATGGACGCACTCGGTCAGCAGCGCAGGCGCGAGCGTGCTGGCATGTGGTGAGCATCGCGTAGGCGGGTTTGCGGGCCATGCCGGCGTAGGTCCACACGCGCTGCCGCTCTTCGGCGCTGACGCCGCCGTCGGGACGCCACGTGGCGACCTGGACGAGCCCCGGCTCGACCAGGTCCAGCCCGTCGAACCAGCCCAGGATCTCGTCATGCCACCGCGGGATGAGCGTTATCTTGTCGCGTCCCGCAGAGGCTACCGGCTCGCTCCCGCCAGCAATCCCGCCAAGATTTCGCCTCCAGGGAACCTGTACCTCCCGGCGGGTGTAGAGAAGGTATCGCGAGGGGGCGCGCGCGGAGGAGGTGCTCCATGCGGGTTCGCTGGTGGCGGTTGCTGGCGGTGCCGGCGGCGGGGCTGCTGCTCGTCGCCGGCTGCTGGGGTGGCGCAGGCCGCGACGCGGCCCCGACAGCGGTGACGCCGACGCTGCCCGTGGCGGCCACCCCGCAGCCGAGCGGAAGCGGACCACTGCTGGGAGCGATCTGGAGCGAGCCGCCCGCAACGCTGCGGCTGGCCAGGCTCGACCCGGTCCAGCTGCAGCCGCTGCCAGGGCCGCGGCTCAAGCTGAACGGCAACTGGAGCGTCCAGACGGTCGCGCCGGACCGCTCCATCGCCGTGCTGTCCAACGACGACGGGGACTTGGCCGTCGTCGACCTGGTCCGGATGCGCAACCTCGGCAGGATGCGGCTCCCCACGATCGGGCTGCGGGTGGGCTGGGTGGCCGCCTCGACCTTTGTCGGGCGCTCCCGCCTGCTGCTGGCAGGGGCCGCCGGCGACGACACCGTCTCCACCGTGGCGGTAACCCTGGTCGACCTGGCCACCCGTCGGGTGCTGCGCCAGCAGCACCTGAACGGCCAAGTGCTCGCCTCGGCCCGCCTGCCCGGCGGGCTGGCGCTGCTGCTGGCGCCGAGCGCGACGATTGGCGCGGCCCGCCTGGCGCTGGTGCGCTCGGACACAAGGGTCCGCGTGGTGACCCTCGACAGGATCGCCGCCGGTTTCCAGCGGCTGCGCAGCGACGAGTCGGACCCTCGCTCGCGGCAGGCGGTGCCGGGGCTGGCGGTCGATGCGGCTGGCCGGCACGCGTTTGTGGTCGCGGCCGGCGCGGCGGCCGCCGAGGTCGACCTGGTGAGCCTGGGCGTGGTCTACCATCGGCTCGGCCGGCCGGCATCGCCCCTGCGGCGGCTGGCGAGCTGGCTGCTGGCGCCGGCGGAGGCCAAGGAGACCAGCGGTCCGGTGCGTAGTGTGCTGTGGCTTGGGGACGGCCTGCTGGCGGTCGTTGGGGTGGACGCGTCCGCGGGCGGGGGCTTCACGGAGCTGCCGTCCGGGCTCGAGCTGGTCGACACCCGCACGTGGACGGCGCGCAGGATCGAGCAGCACGCCAGCAGTGCCATATGGGTGGGCGGCAGGCTGTTGGTCTGGGGGGTGAGCTTTGGGCCCGACCGCAACCAGGGCTATGGGCTCATGGTCTTCGGGCCGGGCCAGCGGCGGCCGGTGCATCTGCTCGGCTCGCAGCAGGTGGTCTGGGTCCAGGCCAGCGGGGAGCTCGCCTACGCCAGCCTCAGCGAGGGCGACCAGACTGCGTACGCCGTGATCGACCTGCGTTCCAACCGGGTGCTGCGCCACGCACAGGGCGACCTGCCGCAGCTCATCCTGCCCGGCATGCCATAGCGGTTCCAGTACCTGAGCGACACCCGGGCCATGCGTGGCGTCCAGTGACGTCGTCGGACACCCTCAACGGGCGAGCAGTGTGCGGACTTCAGCCGCTTCCGGCGCCCGGATCGCTTCGAGCAGGGCGAGGGCGTCCCTCCAGCAGGAGGACGCCGCCGCGTGCTGCCCGAGGTCCCAGCGGGCGTTACCGAGCTCCCAGAGCGCGATGCCCTCACCGTGCGGTTCTCCCAGCTCGCGGACGATCGATAGGGCCTGGTCGCAGCAGGAGGCGGCCTGGTCCGCCCGCCCCACGGCGCGGTAGGTGCGGGCCAGGTCGATCAGGGCGTGACGCTCTGAGTTCCGGTTGCCGATCGCCTGGCAGATCTCGATGCTGCGGCGCTGCAGGTCGATCGCCTCGCGGTAGCGTGCGAGCTGATGGTACGAGGCTCCCAGATTGTTCAGGTCGATGGCCTCGCCCGTGCGATCCCCCGTTGCCCGGTGGATCTCCAGCACCCTGGTCCAGCAGGCGATGGCATCCTCCTGCCTGGAGAGTCCCAGGTAGGCCACGCCGAGGTTGCCCCAGGTGACCGCGACCGACGCGTCGCCTCCGTCGTCGAGGAGCGCCAGCTCGCGCTGGTAGCATGCGATCGCCTGCTCGTACTCGCCCCGGGCGCAGTGCACGTTGCCGAGGGTCGAGAGGAAGTACGCCTCCTCGGCGCCCAGGTCGGCGACCTGCCGGCACAGCTCCAAGCCGCGCTGGAGATGACCGACCGCGTCGTCCAGCCGGTACCGTCGCCACGCGACCTGGCCAAGGACCCTGCGCGCCCCGCTCTCGGTGCGACGGTCGCCATGGTATGTCGCGGCCTCGAGCACGGCCAGGGCGGCCCGCTCCAGGTCGGACCAGTACCCGCGCATGTCGAGGAAGCCGTGGATCGATTCCAGAAGCTGACCGGCTCGTTCGGCGATAGCCGCCCGGCCACCCGCCGCCTGGCGCACAAGCGCGAGCATGCCCAGGCGCTCAGCCTCCAGCCAGGCCGCGGCGGCGTCGCCGTCGAATACCACCGGCACATCGGGGACGCGGGCCGGCTTGGCCCGGATGCGGCCGGGGCGGACCAGCTCGTCGGCGTGGTGGGCGGCAGCGATGCTGAAGTCGAGCAGCCGCGCCAGGGCGGCGTCACGCCTCTCCGCCGGGTCTTCCTCGACCGCCTGCTCAGTGGCGAAAAGGCGCAGCAGGTCATGCATGCGATACCGCTCGGGCGCCGGCGACTCCATGAGATGGACGTCGACCAGGTCCTCCATGACCCTGCTGGTCAGCTCTGGCGACCGGTCGAGCAGGGCGGCGGCTCCCAGCAGCCCGATGTCAGGGCCTTCGACCAGGCCCACGAGACGGAAGGCGCGCCGGTGCTCGGCATCCTGCCGCGCATAGCTCACCTGGAAGCTCGCGCGCACGGCGAGATCGCCAGTTTCCAGCTCGTCGAGCCGCCGGTGCTGGTCAGCGAGCCGGTCTGCCAGGGTGCGGACGGTCCATCCCAAGCGGGCGGCGAGCCGCGCGCCAGCGATACGGACCGCCAACGGAAGGCCGCCGCAGGCGCGGACGACGTCGTCCGCGGCCTCGGGTTCCGCAGCGACGCGGGCATCGCCGATCAGGCGGCCCAGCAACGCCATCGCCTCTGCGCGCTCCAGGACCGCAAGCTCCAGCGGCCGTGCCCCAGGGATGCCGGTCAGCCGCTGCCTGCTGGTCACCAGCACGCCACAGGTCTGGCTGCCGGGCAGCAAGGGGCGCACCTGAGCGGCGTCATGGGCGTTGTCGAGGACGATCAGCATGCGCCGGCCGGCGAGCATGGTTCGGTACCGTGCGGCACGTTCCTCAACGCTGTCAGGCACGTCGTCCGGCGCCTGGCCAAGCGCGCGCAGGAACACCCCGAGCATCTCCCCAGCGGCCGCGGGCTGCGGGCCTCCGCCATGGAGGTCGGCGAAGAGCTGCCCGTCGGGAAAGTGAGCAGCCAGCCGGTGCGCCGCATGGACGGCCAGGGTGGTCTTTCCCACGCCGGGCTTTCCGGTGATCATCGAGACGACCACTGCCGCAGGGCGGCGGCCCGCATCCCGAACGGCAAACAGCTCGACCAGCTTCCTGACCTGCAACGCTCGGCCGGTGAAGTCGGCGATGTCCGGAGGAAGCTGCGACGGCACGGCGCCGGGAGGCATCACGGCATGCGCCGTGGCCGGACCATCGTCATGCCGAGCCGTGGCGCCGTTGCGAGCGGTCTGCTCGAAGAGCAGGCGCTCGGGTCCCCGCAGCTCGAGCGCATCCACCAGCAGCCGCACCGACACCGCGTGGGGGCGGCGGACACGCCCGAGCTCGAGGTCCCGTATCGTCCGCGTACTGAGCCCAGACCTCTCCGCCAGCTGCTCCTGGGACAGCAGCAGGCGCTCCCGGTACGCCCGAAGCAGCTCGCCGAAGCGAGCCTCATCCAACGTGCTCTCTGCGCCCGACTGCCCGATAATGATCGCCACCTGGGATTGCCCGCCGCCCTTCCCCAGCGGCATTCCATCTCGTCCTGCCGCTGCCACCGCGTGCATCATATCGCCCGGTTTCCTCCATTCACGAACAGGGAGAGAGGCTATGGCGTGTTTCAGTGAGGACCGGGCGCTAGCATGGCCTGCATGACGCCAGACGAGCGTTGGCTGGCCGCGGTGTGGCCGTTCGTCCGTGCCAGGCTGCCGCCCCCACCGGCCACGGTGCTTGAGATCGGCTGCGGGCCGCTCGGCGGCTTCGTCCCGGCGCTGCTCCGCGACGGGTACAACGCCGTCGGGGTCGACCCCGAGGCGCCGGAAGCCCCCGGCTACCACCGGATCGAGTTCGAAGGGTACCAACCGCCTCAGCCGGTGGATGGCGTGGTGGCGTGCACGTCGCTGCACCACGTGGCCGACCTGGACGACGTGTTGCACCGGGTGGACGCGGCGCTGGCACCCGAGGGGGCGCTGGTGGTCGTGGAATGGGCGTGGGAGCGATTCGACGAGGCCACCGCCCGCTGGTGCTTCGCGCGGCTGGCGCCACCCGCACCGGCGGTCGAGCCGGGCTGGCTGCACCGGCACCGGGACCAGTGGGTCGCGTCCGGCCAGCCCTGGGACGGGTTCTTCCGGGCATGGGCGACGCAGGAGGGGTTGCACACCGGCCAGGAAATCGTGCGTGGGCTGGACGCGCGGTTCGACCGCCGGCTGTGTGTGCTCGGGCCATACTTCTTCGCCGATCTTGCCGACACCACCGAGGCAGACGAGCAGGCCGCGATCGACGCCGGGCAGGTCCAGGCGACCGGCATCTGGTACGTGGGCCGGCGACGCTGAGAGTCCCCCGGCTGCACGTTGCCAGGCCACGGCCAGCTCGAACACCGGGGCGGGGAGTTCTCATGGCGACGGTCTGCCTGCCCTGACTCGCTCACGGCAGATGCAACCGCGCCGGACAGCTCAACGGGTGGTGGCCGGTCCTGGCCGGCGGCGCAGGACGATCGTGGCCGTGCCAGCGACCAGCAGGAGCAGCAGGGCGCCGCCGGCCAGGACCTGTGGCCAGATGGCCGCCCTTGCGGCCGCCGCTGGCCGGGCCGGCGCGGGGCTCGCGCTCGAGCCGCCCGCGGCATTCGCACTCGAGCCGCCGCCGCTGGCGGCGGCCACGGCCGCCTTGTTGGGCAGGCCGAGCGAGATCAGGTGCTGACGCAGGCCATCTGACGCCCTATACCAGCCACCCCTGGTGGTCTGGTCGGACACCGGCTGGCCGGGCTTGGTATAGGTGACCGGCCCGCCAGCCGCATACGGGTAGACGTCCTGGCGGACCGTTTTCGCCGTGCCGTTGCCGTCTGGGATCGTCCAGGTGATCGTGTAGTGGGGGCCGAGCCGCTTGGTCGGGGCGGCGTCCAGCATGGGGTCGGGCGACTGCCCGAACATGGCTGGGAACAGTCCGGACAGCTCTGCCAGGGTGCCCAGGTCGCTGCCGCTGCCCGGCTCGCCGTCGCCGCGCAGGGTGATCGGGCCGCCTGGCCCGCTTCCGTCGATGGTGGCCGCAGACGCTCCCTTGGCCAGGGCGGCCGTGGGTGCCGACAGCGTGAGGGCGGCCGCCAGGGCGGCCAGGAACAGGATGCGGGTCTTCATCTGCGGCTCCTTGCGGTGTCCCGGAAGTTGCGGGTCGCATCAGGTACACCAGCCGGGCCGGTCGGGTTCCGCCCGGTGCTCGGATACCCTTTCCGCCGGGTCACCAGACCGTGCTGCCGCTGCCGCACGACGGGTCAGCGAAGACGACGCGGATCAACCCGAAAGATGCGCTCCCAGGTCATCACCCAGATCGCGTCCCAGCCACCCGCGATGTCGGAGATCGCCAACGGGTCGATGCCGCCCAGGGACACCGCCGGGCCGGTCTGGCGGTCCAACGGCAGCAGCCCACCAGCACCCGGCGTCCAGCCGACCCCGCCGACCACCGCCACACCACCTCCGCACGCCCCGGCCAACCTGGCCACAACCCGGCCGGTCCGCGGGTCGACACGCAGCAGCACCCCACCCGCCGACGCAGCCACCCAGACCGCGCCGCGGTCGACCACGACTCTGCCTCCGGCCTGGAGATCCTCAGCGACACGGGTCGTGGTCACCACCCGGCCGGTCACCGGATCCACCCGCCACAGCCGGCCTACACCAACGACCCACACGCCGCTTGGACCCGCGGCAACCGCGGTGGGCTGACCACCCAGATGGATCCGCTGCAGCACCCGGTCGGTGGCGGGGTCGATCCGGATGAGGGTGCCATCCACCGTGAGCGGGTCCGCTGGCTCGCCCGGCTCACCCGGGCAGCAAACCGCCCACACCCCCGCAGCCGTCACCGCCACCGACGCCCCGACCGCACCGACCGGCACCCGGGCGGCGACCCGGTTGGTCGCGGGGTCAATGCGGACAAGCCCCACCTCGGGGACCACACCCCAGACCATACCCGCACCGACCGCGACGCTTCGCAGGCACGTCGCGGCAGACTGCCCCGTGCCGAGCACCGTCGCCACCACCTGGTTGCTGCGCGGATCCACGCGGAAAACCTCACAGCGCGCCGCCCAGACCGCGTCCGGGCCGGCAGCGATCGCGCTCATCTCGTCCCACGGTGGCAGCAGGACCCGCCGAGGCAGCGGGATCCTCGCCACGATCGGCGACGCAGCCGTCAGCGGGCCGGCAGGCTGCGTCGCCGGCACCCCGACAGCTCGCAGGCTACCGCTGGTCAGACGCCCGACAACCACCAAGGCGGTAACAACTGTCGCGATACCGACAACGGTCACCAGCAGAGTGTGGGACGGCCTCCTCATCTGGCCACCACCCATGGCGTCCTGCCAGTCTTCCCACGTTGACACTCCCAGGTTGCGACCGGGCTGGTCAACAGCGGCGTGCCCGACGAAAGGGGTTCGGGCGGCCACGGCCGGTGGGCTCGCAGAACTCGGGACCAACGGCCCCTGACCATGGCCCGCTCCTATGGCCCGCTCCGCGCGTCGGCCAGCAGGCGCGTTGGCCGGTCACCCGTGGCCCGCGCGTCCACCACCCAGTGTCCCGCCGGCCTGTTCGGCGTCCCTGAGCGCGAGCGCGGCCTGGACGAGGCGGCGTGGGTCAGGGCCTGTGGGTAGTTGCCGAGGTGTTGCCGGCAGGTCCAGGCGGCTGAGGCCGCCCAGCTGCGCGGCGATCATGATCACCCGTCAGGACCGCGGTGGCCACCAGCCCGAACAGCGCCCAGCCGGCCCAGTCCACGTCAGCTCAGCCTCATGTCGCTCATGCGGACCGGCAACTCGCGCGCCTTGGCCTCCAGCGCATCGAGCACCCCCGCGGAGGACTCGTGGAAGCTGGCCACACCGGCCACCTCCAGCGTCCGCCCGACGTCGTCCACGTCGACCCCGACCCCGGCCAGGCCGCGCAGCACCTCGGCCGCCTCATCGACGCCCGCGTCGATGGTGCGGGCGAGCCGCCCGTGGTCCTGGTACAGCCGCTGCAGCTTGGTCATGGTGTCTCCTTCCGGTCCGGTGGCCGCCGGCGCATGGTCACGCAGCATCTGCCGGGCGCGGGATCGAGCCGGGCCTCCAGATTGGCCGGCCCGAGCCCAGCGAGCAGCCCATCGACGAGGTCGAGGTTCATGCCGCAGACCAGGTCGGTATAGTCCTGGGCCAGCGCGTGGAACGGGCAGTTCGCCAAGGTCAGGCCGCCGGGGTCGGCGCGCGGCTCGTAGCCCTGCTCCTCGAGCACCCTCCAAGCCGCGGCCAGCAAAGCGGCCTGACCCGCACCGGACCCGGCGCGACGGCGGGCCTGCTCACCCAGCGCGCGGCCGGTGCCCTTGGCTGCCCGGCTGAGCGCCGTGGCGATCGGAACACCGTCGTGCTCTGCGTCGACGATCGCCTGGGCCATCAGGTGCCCGGCGAGCTCGTAGCGGCGCTCGGGCAGGCTCACCCGCAGCTCCCGCAGGGAGCGGCGGTACCACTTGGTAGGGCGGCCCGCGCCTGGTCCCCGCCGGCCGGGAGGGCGGCGGAACTCGACTTCGAGCAGTCCCTCCTCGGCCAGCTTGTCGAGATGGAACCTGGCCACGTGACGCGGCACGCCGGTGCCCGCGGCCGCCTGGTCGCGGCTCACCGGGCCCGGTTGGGCGATGACATAGCGGTACAGGGCGCGCCGTACCGGCTCGCCCAGGGCGGCGATGCCGGCCACTTGGGCGTCGAAGTCGTCGTCGGTCACGAGAGGCGCTCCCGGCGCTCGGTAGGGCGGCACATGCGGGGCCTCGCCTTCTAAAAGAGCACGAGGTTGACGGAATAGGGGAAGTTTTCTAAAGTATAGTCTAGTTTCTGTTACAGAGGGAGGCAACCCACATGGCGACCATCCCCGCACCGCGGGCCCACGCCACCAGCGGCTCACTGGCGAGCCGCCTCAAGGACAACCCCGCCTACCAGGCCTTCTGGCTGCTGCGCAGCGGGTTCACCGTGGCCCCGGTCCTGTTCGGCCTCGACAAGTTCGCTCACCTGCTGGTGAACTGGGACCGTTACCTGGCTCCCCGCCTCGACGACCTCCTCCCCGGCACCACACACCAGGCGATGTACGCCGTCGGGATC
>WNGF01001236.1_pt1 | contig 37851 bp, 32 predicted proteins | sample 5400641 | NCBI WGS metagenome assembly WNGF01 (sample SAMN13153371, study PRJNA577476) | soil metagenome | isolation source: 80 cm soil or saprolite under grassland replicate 2 | place: USA:California | collected 2016-06-15 | reverse complement strand
GCATGGGCGTTCTGCCTTGCCAGTTCAAAGAGGGGACGAATGCTGCTTCCTTAAATCTCGACGGTACTGAGACCTTCGATATCACGGGCCTGGTCGCTTCGGATTACGGCTCCAACGGCGCAGGTCACAGGTTTGAAGTCACACCTCGGCAGGATGTTACGCTCACTATTCATCGCGCCGATGGCTCAACCGAACAAGTCCCACTCATCTTACGCATCGACACACCGATTGAGATCGATTACTACCTGCACGGCGGGATCTTGCCGTATGTGTTGAGGCAGTTGCTGGCTGGGACGACGGGATTTTGAGGGCTCGCCTGATCAGGGTAATCAGGCTGGGAAGTAAGCTAAACTTAGTGAGGGCTGAAATGATTAAAGCTTGTGTCCTGTGACTTCAAGAAAGTATATTCGACACGGAGGTAAGGGAAGCCATGGTGACAAGGGAAGACATAGTTGCTGAGATCCAACGGGTGCCCGAGAAGCATCTGGATGAAATCTACAGGATCCTTAAGAACTATGAAGAAAATGGCGAACAGCCTGCTGCGGACCTTAGTGTCATGGCAAGCCTACGCGCGATAAAGATTTCAGCGTCGCCGGATTTGTCGAAGGCGAACCTCTACGATCCAGAGAAGCAAGATGGCGAATAGAGTCTTTGTCGACACCTCATTTGTACTCGCCTTAATAAACGAGCGCGACCAATACCACAAACAAGCCGAATCCCTTTCTTTCAAATTTGAAGAGTCCTCCCTCATAACAACCGTTGCCGTTCTGCTCGAAATCGGTAATGCCCTGGCGAAAGGTTTCAGACGAGAAGCGAATGCAGTACTAAGATTGCTCAGAAGCTCAGCCAGAGTTGAGGTAGTACAGATCGATGCGCGTATTCTTGAGAAGGCCCTGGAGATCTATGAGAAATACGATGACAAGACATGGGGACCGGTGGATTGCGTCTCGTTTATCGTAATGGGCGAACGCGGGCTCACAGACGTGTTGACGTTCGACGAAGACTTCTCCGCAGCGGGATTTACTGTGGTGACAAATTAGTCAACGCCTTACGCATCGATACTCCGATCGAGATCGATTACTACCTGCACGGCGGCATCCTGCCGTATGTGTTGCGGCAGTTGTTGGTGGGGACGACGGGGTTTTGAAAGAAGGCATCAATCGGAAGAACGGCAGCTGAAGATTAGCCGTTCTGGAAAGGATTCGACCTCATACATGATATTGGCGCCTCAAAATCAAGCTACTAATAACATTCAAGTATTTGTCCTCAAACAATATCTACAAGAAAAGTTGAAAATTCAGTTCTCGTCTCGGTAGTCACTTCTCTAAGGCCTCTCGTTCCGACGTCACCAATTTCGCGCCCGGTTCAACGCAACCTTGAAGACGATCCATTAGCGACCGCCGTCTCACCAAGTGACGCGCCAGAAGTCACCGTGCTAACATTCGAGTCAAGGAATCAGTAATGACTCAAGTTGCCATAGAATTACCAGAGGACATCGCCAATCGCTTGGCCGGACAGGGGGAGCTGTCGAGCGTAACATTGAGAGCCCTCGCTGCGCAGGCTTATCGTGATGGTCAGTTGACGCACGCCGAGGTGCAGCGGATGTTGGGGTTCAAGTTTCGTTGGGAGACCGATGCATTTCTCAAGCAAGCCGGCGCCTACCTCGATTACACTGAGAGCGACCTCGATAATGATTTAGCGGCCTCGCGTCGAATCTCACCGGCCTAATGGTCGTATCCAATACTTCTCCTCTCAACTATCTCGTTCTTATCGATCAGATCCATCTGCTGCGCGCCCTCTACGGTCGAGTTCTTGTCCCGAAGTCGGTCTATGAAGAACTGAGAGCGCCGGAGGCGCCTGAAGCGGTGCGCTCCTGGATTATGAGCCCTTCACAGTGGTTGGAAATCGCGTCGGAAGTTCCTGTCGCGGATTCGAAGCTAAGCCAGTTGCATGAAGGAGAACGCGATGCAATCGCGTTAGTACAGCAAATGAAGGCCGACGCGCTGATCATTGATGAACGGCGTGGAAGACAGGAAGCAGAGAGTCGGGGATTAGTTGTGATCGGGACGTTGGGCGTATTGGTGACGGCGCAGGAGCGCGATCTAACTAATTTGGTAGAAGCAATTGATCGTCTGCGGCAAACAAACTTTCATGCTTCGCCGAAACTGTTATCGCTGATTCTCGAAAGGTTATAACTGAGCCCTCAGTCACGGCCGGGCTAGACCCGATCACCTTTCACTCTCCAGCATCTCTCTGGCGATCTGCAATTCCTGCGTGCGCTCTTTGCTGACGGTCGGGTATTTCAAATTCAGAGACTTTAGTTTCGAGATGATGATGTCGGCGACTGCGACCCGGGTGAACCATTTGTGATCGGCGGGAATCACGTACCAGGGCGCCCATTTTGTGCTGGTGTGATTGAATACGGCTTCGAAGGCTTTCTGATAGTCATTCCAATGGGCCCGCTCTTTCGCATCGCTCAAAGAAAACTTCCAGTTCTTTTCCGGAGTGTCGAGGCGCGCCAGAAAACGCCGGCGTTGCTCTTCCCGCGAGACGTTGAGAAAGAACTTGACGATCGCGACGCCATTGCGGACGAGGTAATGCTCGAACTCGTTGATCTGTTCGAAGCGTTGCTTCCAGATATCTTTCTTTAACGTTTCAGGCGGCAATTTTGCGGCGCGCAGGAATTCAGGATGGGCCCGCACTACCAGCACCTCTTCGTAATACGAGCGATTGAAGATGCCTATGCGCCCGCGTTCGGGCACGGCCTTGTGATAACGCCAGAGATAATCGTGATCCAGGTCTTCAGCCGACGGCTGCTTGAACGAGAAGACCTGCGTTCCCTGAGGATTGACGCCGGACATGACATGCTTGATGGTGCCGTCCTTTCCGGCGGCGTCCAGGGCCTGAAAAATGATTAGCAATGCATAAGTGTCCTGGGCGTAGAGAACATCCTGGTATTGGGCGAGGCGGCTGATGTCACTTTCCAGCTTTTCGCGGGCGTCATCCTTACTGTGAAATTCTCCGGTATGGGCCGGATCAAAATCCTTCAGCCGAATCTTCTTTCCCGGAGCCACAATCAGCGCATCGTGTTTCATGATTAGCTCCAAACAGCGGAACGAGACGTCCGGGCCCCGGCAAACGGTCCGCTATCGCTCCAATGCCTTCCGATCCCACTTGGCCAGATTCGCTCCCGCTTCGTAAGTACTCTGCATAAAATCCATTAACGCGTTCTCTGGGGAAGGTGATTGCCGCACGGCGTCGTACGGCAGGAAGAATTCTTTCATGTCCTGAGTGTAAAACGCCGCCGAGGGTTTAATCTTTGATTCACTAAAGCCCGCGGGCTCCGGCGCTCCGTAGGCATAGAACATAGCTTCGACGCCGTTACCCCCCAGCCAAAAGCCATGGCTGATGACTTCATGTGAATAAGCCTCCTGGGTCATCCTGTCGGCGCCTTCGCGCGGCGGCGCGGACCGTCCCGAAAAGCGCGTGACCGCGTGATCAAAACTGCCCCACCAGAAATGCACCGGGCTCACTTTGCCGATGAAGCGCGTGCGAAATTCTTTGAAGACATCGTCGACCTTCACCAGCGCGCGCCAGAATCGATTCGCGTACTCGGCATCGTAAGACTTATGAACGTGGTCCTGATCAAAGCGAATCGGATTCGCAATCTCGACCGGCATGGTCCAAATCCTGATGTCCATGCCCAGATCATGAAGAGCCGTCATGACTTCCTGATAAAAATCAGCAACCGATTTCGGACGCAGCGCAATGGTCTCTAATGCGCCATCGCTGCAGTCGATTCGCAGCTTGTGATCGAGGAAGTCGAATTCAATCTCGAAGATGCGATCTTCATAAGGCATCGGCGAAGTTGTCAGTCCACGCGCGGAGACATAGAGCGGTACGTTCCACCAGTGATTGACGAGCGGCGTTAGCTCGAGCCGGATCTTACCCACTATCTGTGCCCACATGTGCACAGTTGCGAGTGTGTCTTGCCATTCTTCGAGAATAAGAGCCGGCCAGGTGTTATTGGTCATGGGTACGCTCCGCGAAATCTCAGTGTTCTCCGTGTCTCCCTGGTGAATATATCGTGGGGAGAAATCTACCACAGAGACACAGAGGACACTGAGGCCAAACAGAGCCCTTAGACTTTCCTGATTGCTCGATGATAGATTCTAACTTCAAACAATTACACCAAGGACAAATTGATTATGTCATCACCACAACCAGTTCAAACCACACCACGTCGTTATCAGCTATTCATTGACGGCCAATTTGTCGATGCCCAATCGGGCAAGACATTCAATTCACCGAATCCGGCCACCGGCGAAACCTTTGCCGAAGTCGCCGAAGCGGACCAGGCCGACGTTGATAAAGCCGTTGCTGCTGCGCGTAAAGCCTTTGAGGGCAAGTGGTCAAAGATGAGCGCTCGTGACCGGGGCCGTTTGCTTTATAAGCTCTCGCAATTAATTGAGCGGGACTCGGCGCAACTCGCGGAGCTCGAGACCTCGGATAACGGCAAGCCAATCAAGGAATCTACCTACATTGATCTGCCAGGTGTAGTCGAGAACTTTGAATACTTTGCGGGCTGGGCCACGAAGATCGAAGGCGAGACTATTCCCGTTCCCGGCCAGATGTTCAATTACACCCTGCGCGAGCCGGTGGGAGTTTGCGGGCAAATTATTCCCTGGAACTTTCCCTTGCTGATGGCGGCGTGGAAACTTGCGCCGGCGCTAACCGCGGGTAACACGGTCGTGCTGAAGCCGGCCGAGCAAACGCCGGCGAGCGCGCTCGAATTGGCAAAGCTGATTCAGGAAGCCGGCTTTCCGGAAGGTGTCGTCAACATCGTTCCCGGGTATGGCGAGACCGCCGGCGCCGCGCTGGCCGCGCACGAAGGAATCGACAAGATCGCTTTCACGGGCTCAACCGAAGTAGGAAAACTAATCGCCAAAGCCGCCGCCGACAATCTGACGAAGGTCTCGCTGGAGCTCGGCGGCAAAGCACCGAACATAATCTTTGCTGACGCGGACCTCGATCAGGCGGTGAACGGCGCGATGATGGGGATCTTTTTCAACCAGGGGCAGGTATGTTGCGCCGGCTCGCGCATCTTTGTCGAAGAGAAGGCGAAGGATGAATTCCTGGGGCGCTTTAAAGAGAAAGCCGAACGGGTGAAGGTCGGCGATCCGATGGACAAGGCGACCCTGATGGGTCCGCAGGTGTCCGAAGAACAGCTCAACAAGATCAAGAGTTACGTGGGCATTGCGCGAGATGAGGGCGCCTGCGTATTAACCGGAGGTGAGCCGCCGGCGCTCGACGCGAAGTTCAAGAACGGCTACTTCTTTCAGCCGACGATCTTCAGCGAGGTGAAGAACTCGATGCGCGTGGCGCAGGAAGAAATCTTTGGCCCGGTCACATCCGTGATTACCTTTACTGACGATGATGATCTGATTCGCCAGGCGAATGAAACAATTTACGGTTTGTCGGCCGGCATCTGGACGCGCGACATCACGCGGGCGCATCGCTTCGCACGCGCTGTGAAAGCGGGTGTTATCTGGATCAATACTTACAATATGTTCAATGCCGCGTCGCCGTTTGGCGGTTACAAGCAATCAGGATATGGCCGCGAGATGGGCAAGCACGCGCTGGAGTTGTACACCCAGGTGAAGAGTGTTTGGGTGGATCTCTCAGGCAAGCCCATTGGTTGGTTTGGGAAGTAAAGTCAGTACTACCCGGGTCAGATGGGAGCAAAAAGCGCGCATGATTTCATCAACACCACGCTCCCAGAAAAAAGCGGAGCTACGAAATCCTTCGGTATCGACGCTTGCGCCGGGAATCGGCCGGCACTCCGTTCTGGATGATCGTGATCTCGAAGTGATTCTCATCAATCCAACGGATCGAGCCTTTTCCAGAAGCTCCGTTGGAAAACCCCTCGTAAAGAATTCCATTTGAATATCGCCAGGTTCCCGAATCAGTGCCGGTGGTGCCGTCGCTCCGCTTAAAGACCATTCTCGAAGTCCCGTTAGCGATAAACGTGTAGGTGATTTCAACACTCAGGTTATGTTCGTAAACGCCACTGCGCCAAGCTCCCACCAGTTGTCGAGCTGAGACCGCAGGAGAGGGCGACGGTTTGGTAATCATTGCCTGCTGGTTCGCGTTTGTTTGTGCTGGCGAAGGTGACGGTTGCGTCACCGTCTGCTTCGCGTCGTTTGCGTTTAGCGACGATGACGAATTTTCCGAGCGCGATGCAACGGTGAGCATCAAGGCGACAGCGCCTATCCCGAGGACGACGACCACCACAGCGATTACCAGATAGATTGGGCCGCGGTTCCTGCCCACCGCCGGCTGCTGCGCCGGCGCATAGTATTGAGGAGGAGGCGCCGCCATTGTGGGTACGTCCGTCAGGCGCGGCGGTGAAAAACGCTGCGTAGCTTGCGGGTCATAGGCTTGCCGGAGCGACGAACCGTCTTCCAGACAGTAAGAGAGCGTGTCATCCGAATAAGTGCGATTGCATGCCGGGCATTGTTTCAGAGCCTTACCCTCCCATGATGCGAACGCGCAAGAATAGTCAGCACCGGCATCTCGTGCAAGTTACCGGCCTCTGGGTTCGCGTGCTATTATTATTCGGCTCTCCCGAAATGATTTGCGAACCATGAAAGGAGATGCAATGCAACTTCTGCGAAAAACCTTCTTTCTCTCCACAATCGTGGCCAGCGCCCTGGCGCTGACTGCCTGTCCCAGTCAGACAAACATCGCCAAAATAAATCAAAATCCGGCCCGGTATCAGAATAAGGATGTCGCGCTCATCGGTACCGTCACCGATAGTTATGGCGCGCTGGGTAACGGCGTTTATGAACTCGATGACGGCACCGGCAGGATTTGGGTGATGACCACTCACGGGGTTCCTTCCAGAGGCGCGCGCGTCGGCGTCTCCGGCCAGGTCTACTCAGGCATACAATTCGGCGGACGAACCTACGGCACAGGTTTGCGAGAAGAACACCGGAAGACCAGGACGCCTTAACGATTTTCGGGCTCGCTCGTCGAACCGCTTTCAAATCACTCAGGATGAGACAAATCATCAAGAGTTTCGACGAGCAATTCCAAAAACTTCACCAGCGCTCGCGCGAACTGATCGCCGGGACTTCGCCGGACAATTTGTATCGCCGGCCGGAATCGAAAGGCGCCACCACAACCCCCTTGTCGGGCGGCGAGTACGTGCTGCGCAGCGCGGCCGTTGTCGAACAAACCTTCGGCGGCCTGTCGACTAATCTTTGGGACGATCCATTTGAATGGACCCTGCCGGAAACGCTTTTCTCGCCGGCGAAGGTGATGGAATATCTCGATGAAGTAGAGGCCACGCGAAAGCTCGGATTTGGACTCTTCAAAGGCGATGACGAACTTCTTAAGGACATTGTGGGCCCGGCGGGCAATGTTCAGTTGGCGCATTTAATACTGGACACTCTGGTACGCGCGGCGCATTATCTAGGGGCGGCAGAGGCGACATTCGAACAGATTGCGTTCAGAAATGAATAGCTGTCCGCGGGGAACCTCCACTTCCGAAATTGCGTTTAAGCTCACGTTAACGTTTGGCGAATTATGGCGTTTGTGCCGGGCCAAATGTTGAATAAGGTGGTGGCGGTTGGAATCCTTTGAGTGAGGCTTGAAATCCGAAATCTGAAGTACGAAGCCGGCAATTTGAAATCATAAATCTGAAATCTGAGATCTGAAATCCGGAGACTCTCTCCATGTTTTGCCCAAGGTGCGGCCAGCAGCAAACCAGTGACACAATGCGATTTTGTTCGCGCTGCGGATTTCTGCTCGAAGGCGCGATGGTTTTGCTCTCTCACGGCGGAATGATTCCGCAGTACCCCGCAAGCTCTGACGCGAAGAAGATCTCAGCGCGCCGGAAGGGCGTGAAACAGGGTGTTCTGTTGATGCTGATTGGCGCCGTGCTCGTGCCTCTGTTGGGCGTGTTCGTAAGTTATGCCCCCGGCCGAATCGAAGTCGTGTTTGAATTCTTCACAGCCCTTGCCGCGATCATTTGTTTTGTCGGCGGACCGTTGCGCATGTTGTACGCCGCACTCTTCGAAGAGGGCGCTCCCTCGCGTTCGTTTCCGCCACCGGTTTCATACGCGCCTCCGGTGATTACGGCGCCGCCGAACCCGCGTTTGTCGGCGCTTCCGCCACCAGCAGCCAATCCGACAGTTGGCTGGAGAGCGAACCCACAAACTGCTGAAATCTCGCAGCCACCGAGCGTTACCGACAACACGACGCGCCTGCTGGAAAGAACTGAACACGATACTGATTGAAACTTCACTGCTCGCCTTTGCCCTAATCTTCTCACAAGGGCACAATGCGCCCTGGCAATGCCGACGAACGATACTCGCATCGACAAGTCAGATTTAAGCGAGCGTCTGCGCGAACGTATTCGTACCGCCGGACCTGTCAGCTTCCATGAGTGGATGCAGGCGGCGCTGTATGACGAACGCGAAGGATATTATTGCCGGCCTGATCGCGTTCGTTGGGGCAGGGAAGGCGATTATCGAACAGCACCGGAAAGAAGCCCGCTCTTCGCCGCAACTTTCGCGCGTTACTTTGCGAGGTTATATGCCGAGATGGGCCACCCTTCTTCCTGGACCATTGTTGAAGCGGGCGCCGGCGCAGGCGACTTTGCGCATGGAGTATTGGAAAGTCTTGCCCGGAGAGAGTCGCCTCTGCTTCGGGCCACGCGGTACGTGATTGATGAAATTAGCCCCGCGAGTCGCGAACTGCTCGGCGCCAGATTATCCTCATTTTCGGAACAACTGGAATTCACCTCGCTCAGCGATCTTTCCCAGCCGATTGAAGGAATCATTTTCTCAAATGAACTGCTGGATGCCTTTCCGGTTCATCGCCTGATTTATCGCGGCGGTGACTGGCGCGAATTGTACGTCGGTCTTAGTCCTGGCGAGGATTTTGTGTGGATCGAAAGCGAGCTAACGGATCAAAGTCTGACCGGCTACTTCGAAAGCATCGACGTTAACTTCTCAGAAGGCCAGATTGTCGAAGTCAATTCAGATGCTGAAAAATGGCTTAAGCGCGCTGCCGGAAAGGTAAGGCGAGGCTTCTTAATTTCAGTGGATTATGGTGGAGGACCCGGAACTTCATTCGATAACACGGAAAGATCTAACGGCAGTCTGCGCGGTTTTCATCGCCATGGATTTGTTGACGATCTGCTGGCTAATCCGGGCAAACACGATCTGACGACAACCGTTGACTGGACTCAAATCAAAGCCGCAGGTGAGCGCGCGGGCCTGCGAACGATCAGGTTCGAACGGCTGGATGAATTCCTGATGCAAGAAGGTTTGCTTGACGAGCTTGAACGATCGTGTGACGAACAGTCGAGCAGCGCCGAAGTTCTTCGCTTGCGCACCAGCGCGCGCGAAATGATCATGCCGAATGGCATGGCCTCATCTTTTCAAGTTCTAATTCAGCAAAGAAACTGATTCGGGTCAGTTTCTAATCTTTCTTCGCGCTCCTTGCACATAAGGTCTGGAGGCGTATAATTCCGCGCACCTTAAATCGGCAACCTGAGCAGTCTCGACGACGTCCCGGCGAAGAGTCATAGGGCGGGTATTAACAAAATCCACGGAGGATCTATGAACCCGATCTACAATCATGCGTCTGCCAAACTGGCTGTCCTAAGATCAATAATTTTGGTGGTTACGCTGTGCGCGTTTCCCGCGAGCATTCTTGCGGCACTACCTATTCTGGCCATTGGCCCGGACGCACGCCATACACCCATCGTGAAGAAGATCACAGTTAACGGCCAGGCCGGGAATGATACGTTTTCCTTTGCGGCCTATCGAAGAAGTTTTACCGGCGGCGTTCGTGTCGCTGTTGGCGATGTCAACGGCGACGGCTTTGCTGACATTATCACCGGACCCGGCCCCGGAATGGGGGCGCATGTGCGAGTGTTTGACGGAGTAAGCGGCAATCTTATTAGCAGCTTCCTGGCGTTCCCGGGCTTTTATCGCGGCGGTGTATATGTAGCTGCCGGCGACGTCAATGGCGACGGTAAGGCCGACATCATCGTCGGCGCTGATAGCGGTGCTCTGCCAATAGTGCGTGTGTTCGACGGCGTCACAGGTAACACGCTTAGTAGTCTCTTTGCCTACTCTCCGCTTTTCACGGGCGGCGTGCGAGTGGCCGCCGGCGACGTTAACGGAGATGGGCGCGCCGATATCATTACCGCCGCGGGTCCGGGCGGCGGGCCGCACCTGAAAGTTTTTGACGGAATGAACCTGAACTTGCTGCAGAGTTTCTTTGCCTACGATGCAAACTTTACCGGCGGAGTTTATGTAGCTGCCGGTGACGTTAACGGCGACGGGTTCGCCGACATCATTACCGGCGCCGGTCCAGGCGGGGGACCACACGTGAAAGTCTTTGACGGGACCTCGAACACGATCCTGCTGAGTTTCTTTGCGTTTGATCAAACCTTCACCGGCGGCGTTCGAGTGGCCGCGGGTGATGTGAACGGCGATGGGTTTGCCGACATCGTTACCGGCGCGGGTCCGGGTGATGGCCCGCACGTAAAGGTTTTCGATGGGCATAACAACCTGAACCTGCTGCATAGTTTTTTTGCGTATGAGCCCAATTTCACTGGCGGTGTTTTTGTGGCAGCCGCGGGAGGATCCATCAGGCAAAGATAAAACAGCCGGAAAATCAAGCTCTCTGGAGGCGGTCGGTCCTGACCGCCTTTTTTCTTATTTGTTGCGGTTCGTGACGTGGTGTCAATCATTCAGGTTCTCGTAACCAGTATCTTTGCTGCATCGTAGATAGTGTGACATCATAAATAAAACCCCAGTTGTGAAATCCGGAAAGCTCGTTGCGCGGTTCGTTTTTGCCCGCGACGAACGCCATGCTTGCTTAGCGTAATAGTGATGGATGAACAGGTCGTAAGAGAGCCCGCAGGGACCTCAGCGGTTGCCGAGCCTCAGAATCCAACCAACAGTCAGAAATCCAGGGCAACGGTTCGGGTCGACCGTCGCAGCAGGATGCGTGCGCGAATCGTTCAGATTGTAAGTGTCGTTGTTCTGCTGCTAATTCTGATCTTGTTATGGAGATTTCTGGGCGATCGCTCTACACCGCGGGCGGCGGGAACCGGGCGCGGCGAAGTTGTTCCCGTAGAGATGGGCGTTGTTTCCCAAAAGGACGTGCCGGTTCAACTGAAAGCGATTGGAAACGTCGAGCCGCTTTCCACGATCGCCGTAAGATCGCAGGTCGAAGGGACGCTACAGCGCGTCGGTTTCGTTCCCGGCCAGGAAGTGAAAAAAGGCGACGTTCTGTTCGTCATCGATCCCAGACCCCTGCAGTCGGCGCTTAGCCAGGCGGAAGCGAATCTTTTGAAAGCCATGGCCACAGTCCGACAGGGAAACGACATTGTGGCCCGTGACCAGGCGACGGCGGCCAACGACAAAGTCATCGCGAATCGCGACGCAAATTTGCTTGAAGCCGGTGTCATTCCACGCGAACAGTATGACAACGACGTAAGTAAGTTGCATGCCGACGAAGCGACGGTGCGCGCCGATCAATCGGCCGTAGCTAATCTGCAAGCCGCCCAAAAGGCGGAACAGGCCGCCGTTGAAAATGCGAGAGTACAACTGAGCTACACAACGATCCGCGCGCCTCTTTCGGGAAAGACCGGCAACCTCGCGGTCACCCAGGGAAATCTGGTACGGGCAAACGATACGACGCCCATGGTGACGATCACTCAATCGGCGCCAATCTATGTCACGTTTTCAGTTCCCGAGAAAGACTTGATGCGGATTCGTCAAAGTCCGGGCTCGGAAGGGATGGTAACCCAGGTAGTAATTCCCGGCGACGAATCAAATTCCGTCATGGGCAAACTGTCTTTGGTCGATAACACGGTTGATGTCGCGACCGGCACAGTACGCCTGAAGGCAACTTTTCAGAATGACGATCGCCGGTTGTACCCCGGGCAGTTTGTTAACGTCGTACTTACTCTTGGAACCCTGACTCAGGCGATCGTGGTGCCGGCGCAAGCTGTGCAAATCGGCCAGGACAAATCATTTGTCTATGTCGTTAAGTTCGATATGACGGTTGAAGCTCGCACGGTGAAGACCGGCACGACGATTGACAACATGACGGTGATCGAAGATGGATTGAAACCCGGAGAGCAAGTGGTGACCGACGGACAACTTCGCCTGATTCCTGGTGCGAAAGTGCAAGCCAAAGGACAAGGCGGTCCGGGGCAAGGTGTACAGGGCAGCCAGAACGATCAGGGTGGGGGCGGCAGGCGACGCGGCGGGGGTGGAAATTAATAAATCAGTCTCAAGTTTCAACTTTCAAGTTTCAGGTTATCGCGAACTTGAAACCTGAAACTTTGGACTTGAAACTGAGAAGTAATGTCGGAATTATTCATTCAGCGGCCCATCACGACCACCCTCATCATGGCCGGGATCGTCTTGTTTGGCTTCATCGGCTATCGTGCCCTGCCCGTAAGCGATCTTCCCAACGTTGATTATCCTACGATCCAGGTCACCGCCGAACTTCCCGGCGGTAGTCCCGAAACGATGGCCTCCTCGGTGGCCACACCGCTCGAGCGGCAGTTTTCAACGATTGCTGGACTCAATACCGTCAGCTCTACCAGCACCCTGGGCAATACCCAGATCACTCTGCAATTCGATTTGAGCCGGAACATCGACGCTGCCGCTCAGGACGTACAAACGGCGATTTCTGCGGCAACGCGGCAGCTTCCGACCGGAATGCCGAGCCAGCCCACGCTGAAAAAAGTAAATCCCGCCGATCAACCAATTGTTTATCTGATGGTCAGCTCGCCGACCCTGCCGCTGTCCCAGATCAATGAATATGCAGACACCTCTTTGGCGCAGAGGCTCTCGACGATTAGTGGTGTGGCGCAGGTGCTGGTTACCGGCGAGCAGAAGTACGCGGTGCGGGCGCAACTTGATCCTTCGGCGCTGGCGATTCGCGGGATCGGGATCGACGACGTAGCGACGGCTTTGCAGCGCGGCAACACAAATCTTCCAGTGGGAACGCTGTATGGCATTCATCAGAATCTGACGGTGCAGGCAAATGGCCAGCTGATGAACGCCGAAGCTTATCGCCAGTTGATCGTCGCTTACCGAAACGGGGCGCCGGTGTTGCTGAGAGATCTCGGCGATATCATCGACAGCGTTGAAAACAATCGACTCGCCAGCCTCTACAACGGCCAGCAGGTCGTTACACTGACAATTCAACGGCAACCTGGAACCAACACCGTGGCGGTAGTTGATGCCGTGCGTAACTTACTGCCCACGTTTCGACAGCAACTTCCGGCGTCGATCAAACTCGACGTTCTTTACGATCGGTCGGAATCGATTCGCGAGTCGGTAAATGACGTCCAGTTTTCACTGCTGCTCGCGATTGCCCTCGTCGTACTGGTCATCTTCCTGTTTCTGCGAAATGTCCGCGCCACGATCATTCCGACTCTGGCGTTACCGACGTCGATCGTTTTCACGTTCGCGGTCATGTACCTGTTGGGATTCAGTCTCGACAATCTTTCGCTGATGGCCCTTACGTTGTCGGTTGGCTTTGTGGTCGATGATGCCGTCGTGATGCTCGAAAACATCGTGCGCCGGATGGAAAACGGCGAAGGCGCGATGGAAGCCGCGCTGAAAGGTTCGCGGGAAATTGGATTCACGATCGTTTCGATGACGGTCTCGCTCGTCGCTGTTTTCATACCGGTGCTGTTTTTGTCCGGAATTCTCGGACGATTGTTTCGCGAGTTCGCGATCACGATTAGCGTCGCGATCCTGATTTCCGGGTTTGTTTCACTATCGCTGACGCCGATGCTTTGCAGCCGTCTGCTAAAAGCATTTAGCCATCGAAGCCATGTTCCAATCGTTAACGATGATACGCGCACTACCGAGCTGCATTCGTCACGGGAAGAAGAAAGAGCGGCCTCATTTTCAGCGAGATGGTACGAAAAGACTGAGCGCGCTTACGACAGGTTACTCGGCGGCTATCGCTGGACCTTGCAGGTCGCGCTCGAGCACCGCGGGTTGACGATGCTTATTTGTGGTGTGCTGTTTTTGATTACGATTGTCTTGTTCTACGTCATTCCCAAAGGGTTCATCCCTAATGACGACACCAGCCGCATCGTTGGATACACCGAAGCAGCCGAGGGCATTTCTTTTGAAGAAATGTCGCGCCATCAGCAGCAAATTGTCGATATCATCCGCGCTAATGCGAACGTTGTCGGCGTGCTGTCAACTGTTGGCCAGAGCGATGTTAGCGCCGCCAGCAATACCGGAAACATTCTGATTCTGCTGAAGCCTCTGACGCAAAGGCGCCAGGATGTCGACGCCATAATCGCCGACTTGCGACCGAGGCTTAACGCCGTGCCGGGCATGCGTATTTACTTGCAAAATCCACCGTTGGTTCAGGTCGGCGGCCAGGTGACGAAGAGTCCGTACCAACTGACGCTGCAAGGACCGGATCGAAACGAGCTCTACGTGAACGCCGACGCGTTGCAGAAAAAGATTGCCGCATTGCCACAGTTGCTTGATGTAACCAGCGACATCCAAATCAAGAATCCGCAACTGAACGTCGATATCGATCGCGATAAGGCGGCAGCGCTGGGTATTACGGCGCAGCAGATCGAAGACGCGCTCAACGACGCCTATGGGACACGGCAAATCTCAACTATCTATGCGACCTCGAATGAATATCAGGTCATTCTGGAAGTGAAGCCTGAATATCAACAGGACCCGACTGCGCTGGGACGGCTTTACATTCACTCGACCGCCGCTTCGACAACCTCAAGTCAATCAGCGCAAGTTCAATCGGTTCTGGCTCAGCCGTCATATCCCGTGGTTTCTTCCGCGCAGCCACCGGTGGGTCAGGCGGCGACAACTCAGAGGGGAACCACGCCATCGACACAAGAACGGCTTATTCCTCTGAGCACGGTCGCTACCTTGTCGCGGACCGTTGGTCCCTTGCTGGTGAACCATCTGGGGCAGCTATCTTCCGCCACGATTTCATTCAACCTGCGTCCGGGGGTCTCTCTAAGCGCGGCGACGGACGAAGTTCAGGCCCTGGCCGCGCAGAGTTTGCCATCAACAATCACGACGAGTTTTCAAGGCACCGCCCAGATCTTTCAATCGTCGTTGCAGAATTTGACGCTGCTCTTGCTGGTCGCAGTGATGGTCATTTATCTAATCCTGGGAATTCTTTACGAGAGTTTTATTCATCCATTTACGATTCTGTCAGGCCTGCCATCGGCAGGATTGGGAGCGCTCCTGACTTTATTATTGTTCGGCCGGGAACTGGATGTCTATGCCTTCGTCGGATTGATCATGCTGATCGGGATTGTGGAGAAGAACGCGATTATGATGATCGATTTTGCTTTGACCTCCCAGCGCGAAGAAGGCAAGCCTGCTGATGATGCGATCTTTCAGGCGTGCCTGATCAGGTTCCGGCCCATCATGATGACTACGATGGCGGCACTGATGGGAACGATGCCGATTGCGCTGGGTTGGGGCGCCGGCGCCGAGTCGCGCAGGGGACTAGGTCTGGCCGTCGTCGGCGGTTTGTGTGTCTCGCAAGTGGTGACGCTGTATCTGACTCCAGTCGTTTATCTGTATTTTGAGCAGGCGCAGGAATGGTTTCGTCGCAGAGGAGCGAGCGAAGAGCCGGTCGCGGCGTGAGGCGCAAAATGGAAAATGAGAAATGAAAAATGGAAAATGATGTGATTTATGACCGAGCGCGAAAAGAAAACTACACGGCACGGCATCTCTGAACTGTTCATTCATCGACCGATCACGACAACACTCGTGATGGTCGGAATCGTCCTGTTTGGTTTCATCGGTTATCGCGCCCTGCCGGTCAGCGACCTTCCCACGGTCGACTATCCAACAATTAGTGTAAACGCGAGCCTGCCTGGCGCGAATCCGGAAACAATGGCCGCATCGGTAGCGACCCCGCTCGAAAGACAATTTTCAGGTATTGCGGGAATTGATTCGATTAACTCAACTAATTCACAGGGCTCGACTTCAATCACCTTGCAATTCAATCTCAGCCGCAACATCGATGCGGCCGCTCAGGACGTCCAGACCGCGATTTCTGCCGCCCTGCCTCAACTGCCGCCGGGCATGCCGACCCCGCCGGGACTGCGCAAGGTAAATCCTGCTGATAGCCCGATTCTTTTTCTTTCGCTTAACTCAGATGTGCTGTCACTGCCACAAGTCGATGAATATGCCGAGACGTTGATTGCGCAAAGGATCTCAATGGTCGAAGGAGTTTCGCAGGTTCAGGTTTACGGCGCAATGAAGTTCGCGGTGCGTGCCCAACTGGATCCGAACGCGCTGGCTGACCGCGGAATCGGTGTCGATGAAGTGGCCTCCGCGATCACCAGCGGCAACCCAAACACGCCCATCGGAACACTCTACGGCCCGTACCAGAATTTGACGCTGCAGAGCAATGTTCAGTTGAACAATGCCGAGCAATTCAAGACATTGGTAGTCGCCTACCGGAATGGAGCGCCGGTGCGTCTGGAGCAGATCGCCACGGTGATCGACAGCGTTGAGAACAACAAAGTCGCCAGTTGGTTTAATGGGCGTCGCAGCGTGACGATGGCCGTACAGCGACAGCCGGGCACTAACACCGTCGCGGTTGTTGATGCCATTCGCGAGCTCATGCCGCAGTTTCGCCAGCAGTTGCCCGCTTCCGTCAGTCTTGACGTGCTCAACGATCGTTCGATCTCCATCCGCAATTCGGTCAACGATGTTCAATTCGCGCTGGTGCTGGCGATGGGACTGGTCGTAATGGTGATTTTCCTGTTCCTGCGGAACGTGCGGGCCACGATTATTCCGACGCTCGCCTTACCAACCTCGATTGTCGGCACCTTCGCGGCGATGTATCTCCTGCGTTTTAGTCTCGACAATCTATCACTGATGGCCCTGACGCTATCGGTCGGATTCGTCGTCGATGATGCCGTGGTGATGTTGGAGAATATCGTGCGGCGCATCGAAACCGGTGAAAACGTAATGGAGGCAGCCCTCCATGGCTCGCGCGAGATTGGATTTACGATCGTCTCGATGACGGTATCGCTCGTGGCGGTGTTCATTCCCGTTTTGTTCATGGGCGGAATCCTGGGCCGGCTGTTTCGTGAATTCGCAATTACGATCAGTGTGGCGATTTTGGTTTCGGGACTCGTATCGCTGACGCTGACACCCATGCTGGCCAGCCGGCTTCTGCGCGCCAGGGACATCAGGCAAAGCACACTTCACGAGGGAAGTGGCCAATCAAAACGGCGCGGCTGGTGGAATTTTACCGAAGGATTCTATGACCGGGTCATTCATGCCTACGAGTGGTCTCTCAAGCGTGTGCTCGCTCACTCGTTCCTGACGGTAATGATCAGCGTCGTGCTCGCGGGATTCACTGTGTATCTATTCATGGTGGTGCCGAAGGGTTTCATCCCGACCGGCGACAGCGGACTGATACTTGGCAATACTGAGGCGGCGCAGGGAATCTCGCTCGACGACATGATCCGCCACCAGAATGCCGTGGCGGAAATCATTCAAAAAGATCCGAACGTTGACTCGTTTGCTTCGACGGTCGGAGCCGGAGGAAGAAATTCGGGCGGTAACAGTGGCACCATCTTTATCGGCCTGAAACCGTTAAATAAGAGACAGCTGGGCGCGGACGAGATCGTTGAAGAGTTGAGGCCGAAGCTTTCGCGCGAGCCGGGATTGCGAGTAATACTCCAGAACCCACCCTCGCTGAACATCGGCGGACAATTTTCGCGCAGCACTTACCAGGTGACGCTGCAAGCTTCGAGCACCGCAGAACTTTACGATAACGCGAAGATCCTTGAACAAAAGATGCGCGAGTTGCCCACGATTCAGGACGTGAATAGTAATCTGCAAATCAACACGCCGCAGATTAATGTCGAGATTGACCGGAAAGAGGCGGCGGCGCGCGGAGTCACGATCGCGCAGATTGAAACTGCGTTGGGCACGGCGTTTGGCTCGCGCCAGGTTTCGACGATTTACACGCCGACCAATGAATATCAGGTGATCCTGGAAGTGAAGCCTGAGTTTCAGCAGGATCCAAACGCGCTCGGCAGACTTTACATTCGCTCGTCAACGGGCACTCTGGTTCCTTTGAGCACTGTGGCCACGTTTTCGCGCAGTGTCGGGCCGCAGCTTGTGAATCATTTTTCAGAATTGCCGGCTTCGACAATCTCTTTCAACCTGCGGCCCGGAGTTTCACTGAGTCAGGCAACGCTGCAAATAACAAACCTTGCGCGCCAGGCGCTGCCCGCGACGATCACGACCAGTTTCCAGGGATCGGCCCAGGTGTTTCAGTCTTCATTGCAGAACCTGAACGTGTTGCTCTTAGTTGCCGTACTGGTGATTTACCTGGTACTGGGAATTCTTTACGAGAGTTTTATTCATCCGTTGACGATTCTCTCCGGATTGCCATCGGCAGGCCTGGGGGCTTTGCTGACGCTGCTGATTTTTCGCCGCGAACTCGATATCTATGCCTTTGTCGGATTAATCATGCTGATCGGAATCGTGAAGAAGAACGCAATCATGATGATCGATTTCGCGCTCGACAAGCAGAGAAGGGAAGGTCAGCCCGCGCGCGAGGCCATTTACGAAGCGTGTGTCGTGCGTTTTCGTCCAATCATGATGACAACCATGTCGGCTTTGATGGGCACGCTGCCGATTGCTCTCGGTTGGGGCGCGGGCGCCTCTGCCCGCAGGGGTTTAGGCCTGGCAGTTGTTGGCGGCCTGATTGTCTCGCAGGTGCTGACGTTGTACCTGACGCCGGTAGTTTATTTGTATTTCGAAAGGTTTCAGGAATGGTTTAGCCGGATGCGATCCTCGACTACCGAGCCTGCCAGGCAAGCGCCGGCCTGAGCCCGGATGAGGCGCGCACCAGTATTCCTGACACGCGATGAGCCTGCGGAACGGGCTCTATGCCGGCGCCGCGCCGTGGGTTGATAATTAGAACAGCTGGAACTTGATCGTCAGATATTTCTTCGGGTTTTGGCGAAAGTCGTACATCAGCTTCACCCCTTCAGACGAGAGATTGTTTATGTTTGAGTAAAGCTGATCGTCGGTGATGAGTTTGCCGAGTGAGCCCTCGCCACGTTGCGCGCCGGCGACGACATTATCGATGCGTTCCGCGGTCGTATTAAAGCGAGCTATCGCTGTGCGAGCGTCATTGTAAATCGCTTCGTCTTTCACCAATCGGCCGAGCGTGCCGCGGCCGGCGTTAATGTCGGCGACAATCAGGTCAATCTGATCCATTGAATGATTCACGCGGTCGGCGATGCGATTGATCTTGTTATACATCTCGTCGCTTTCGAGCAATCGTCCGGCGGTGCCTCGTCCGGCACGCAGATCTTCCGACAGCTGCTTCATGTTAAGCGCGATGTCGTTCGCATTGTTGTAGAGCGCTTCGTCGTAAACAAATCTCCCCGCCGATCCTTTGCCGCTCTTGATCTGCGCCGCCAAATCTTCGGCATCGCGAATCGTCGCGTTCAGATTGTTATAAAGCGCTTCATCATTGAATAACCGTCCGACGGTGCCTTTGCCTTCGCGCACATTCTTGACGACTTCATTCATCTGATCAGAGAGCTTGCTCAACCTTTGCGCCAGATCGGTGCCCGAAGTGGCGAGATCGTTCATCGTGCTGCCGGCATTGGACGATAGTTCCTGTCCATCTTTGATCGGGCTGCCAACCGGAGTTCCCGGCGTGATATTCACCATCATCTCGCCGCCCAGCAAACTTGAAGAAGTTTGTTGCGCGGTGGAATCGCTGCGGATCCGTTCAGTCGCCGGGACGCCGTCGATGCGGCTGTCGATGCTCATCGAAACATCGATCTTTTTGGGATTGGGTTCGTTCGAGAGCTGCGCGGGAGTCAACAGCGTGATCTTGTCCACTTTGCCGATGCGCACGCCGGCGAGCCGCACTTCAGAGCCCTCGCGCAATCCATTCGCGTCGATGAACTTTGTGTGCAGGTGAAGGTGCGAAGCAAAGGGATTGAATTCGCCCGAGGCATTCAGGATTAAGAAGATGAGAATTGCGATGGCCACTAAGACCAGCAAACCAACGCGCAATTCGCTGAAACCCAGGCTTCTAGTTGATCTCGGCATAACGTTTAAGGATGAAGGCGGAAGGATGAAGGATGAACACTACGCGTTCATTAGCTCCTTTCATCCTTCATCCTTCATCCCTCATCCTTTCTTTCTAGTGTCCTCGCAGAAACTTCTGAATGTAGGCGTCGTCCGATTTTCGCAGCGTTTCGTCGGTGCCGCTGAAAATGACGCGCCCATCGCGCAGCATCAAAACCTTACTGTTAATCAGACAAAGTTTCTCGCCTTCCTTTTCGAACACGACTTCGCCGGCTTCGTTGACGACAGCGTATTCCGAGCAGAGATAATCCAAATTGTTCATTTCGTGCGTAACGAAGATCGAAGACACGTCCTCCAGATCGCGCAACTTCATTGCCAGCTCGCAAATTGTGCGCGCCGTAGGCGGATCCAGCCCGGCTGTTGGTTCGTCGAACATCACGATTTTCGGATCACCGACCAGGGCGCGGGCAATGCCCACCCGACGGCGCATGCCGCCCGAAAGTTCGGATGGCATCTTGTCGATCGCGTCCTCGAGGTTCACGAATCGCAGCATGCGTCGCACTTCACTCTCGACTTCGTCCTCGGGTACGCCTTGCTCCTGAAGTTTGAACGCCACATTCTCGTAAACTGAGAGCGAGTCGAAAAGTGCGCCCTCCTGAAAGATCATTCCGATCTTCTTGCGCACGCGCATCATCTGGACTTCCGTGTAATTGGTTACGTCCTCGCCGTCAACCAGAATCTGTCCGCGATCAGGTTTCACCAGACCCAGCACCAGTTTGATCGTGGTGGACTTTCCGCAACCGGAACCGCCCAGAATAATCTTCGACTCGCCCTTCATTACTTTGAAACTGAAGTTGTCGAGCACGACTCGGTCATCGTAGGCCAAATGCAGGTTGCGAAATTCAATTGCCGGAATGGCACGGTCAGAATCATCCACCTCGCGAAAAGTAGATTCCGCCGCGTTGGTACTGACGCGATTATCAATCAGCGGGTAACCAGGGTTGTGATTTGAAATGTCGACTGATTCCATAGCGAACCAAAATTATTGAGTTCCTAGAATAACCTGAAGCGCTTTCGCAAGGAAGAAGTCGGCGATGATCACGACAATCGACGCCAGCACCACCGCCGCCGTGGTCGACCGGCCGACACCGACTGTTCCTCCCTCGGTTTTCAAACCTTTATGACATGCGATAGTTCCCATCAGGAACGCAAAGACGAGCGGCTTAACCACACCTCCGGTGATATCGTCCGTGGTGATTCCGTCGCGCACAGAGTTGCTGAACAGCGAAGAGGGAAGTCCATAAAGAAGAATGGACACCGCCCAGCCGCCAATGATGCCGACCACGTCGGCTATTACTGTTAGCAGCGGCAAAGTAATTATCAGCGCAAGTATCCGCGGTGCTACGAGTTTGCGATCGGGATCGGTCCCCAACGCGCGCATCGCGTCGATTTGTTCCGACACGACCATCGACCCGAGCTCGGCAGATATCGCCGAAACCACCCGGCCCGTAACCATCAAGGCTGTTAACACCGGTCCGAGTTCGCGAACCAGAGACGTAGCGACCAGGTAACCCAGTTGATCGGTGGCCCCGTATGCTGCGAGGGTATTATAGGTTTGCAGCGTCAGCACGCCGCCGGTGAAAAAGCCCGTCAGGATGATAATCGTCAGCGAGCCGACGCCGATGACGTCCATCTGCTGGATCGTCTCTGGTATGTAGTGGGGTTTTTTGAAAATGCCACGCGCGGCACGTGCCGCTAACAGGGACATTTCTTGCAGTTCAAGAACACCGCGTGCAGCGAAATTCATGCAGGACTCGTTGATGAAGGGGTTCGGCTCAACTTCAGCAATTGCTCAGCCCGGTTGATCTTTACCGAGGCGAAGACAAAAGCTGGTCTGGATAATAGCTACCGAAGCGAACTTTGTCTTTGCAAAGCTGCTTATCATGCGCAAAAAGTTCCGCAGGCGTCAAGTTTTGCACGGGCTTGGCGAATAAGAAAAAGCCGGTCCTGGTCGACCGGCTGTTGCTGATTAAACTAATTCGCTCCATCAGTTTGGTCGAGGTCTTTGCTGATTTCCATTCGGGCCGGGGCTTAGCTTGCCGCCTTGACGACGCTGCAAAGCATCGCGTCGCAGGATACGCGGTCGTTGGTTATTCTGGAGCCTTTCTTCGCGGCGAAGCGCCTGATTGCGCATTCTCATCTCTCGCAATTTCACCCGCTGGTCAGGGGTCAGGACTTGCAGAATTCTAAATTCTGACAGGGCCCTGAGGCGGATGTTGGCCGCCTGGGCGTCGGCCACTTCCCGCGAGCGCTGATCGATCAAGCTCTCGTTTTGATTAGGTGACTCCATAGCGTCGGCGAGGGCGCGCTGGGCCTGGCGCAATCTTTGGGCGGCTACTTGTCTCTGGTCCTTGAGATCCGCATTTATCGCGCGGATTCTCTGGATTTGATCCGGCATCAAATTCAGTTCAGCCAAATTGGGCATCTGCAGTTGGCCATTCTGGGCCTGGGCCTGCTGGAGAGCGTTTGGGCTTTGCGATTCGGAAGTTTGCGCTCTCGCTTGCATTGCCAGCTGACACGCAAATGCAATCGCAGCAAACGTGAGGATCAAACTCCGTCGTAGCATTGATTTGTTCATAACGTTATTAGTCCTTGCTTTCGCCTTTCGAGATAACATTATCATTTCGGTTCGTTGGGAAACCTGGTGTCGCCGGGTAACTCGAACGGCACTTCATCCTCGTCCGAACCCGGAATCAATCGCAGGTCGGCCGCCAACTGTTCGCGTTCCTGACGTGTTAGTCGTGTGCGTCGCGATGCTAACTCGGGAGATGTCGAATTCTGTTTCCGCTCGCGCCTGGGCGGCTTGCTATTGGCCGTAACACCCGTGACCCGCTTGTCCGAATGATCGCTGTTGTCGACTTGTTTCGTTCCTGCTTTTTTCACGGCACTGGCTACGGCATCGTCGAGTTGCGCCCTGGTGAATTTTGGCTCCCCGGTGTTGTTCACAACGGGCGTTCGTTGCCAGAATCGGGCGACAGCCAATACGGCCAGAATACAGAACAGGACTGAGGCGATAGCCGTCGCTCCGCGCAGCCAGAGTGGTGATAGCCTGAAGAATTCACGCAGAGCGGCTACCGCAGATAACTTGCGCCCGCGTGCAGTAATCAGTGATACGGGTACTGGTGATGTGATGTTGTTAGCCTGCGGTGACTGCGAAAACGAAATGGCGCCAAGAGCTTCGGTCCGCCATTCGACGATCGACGAGTGCACTTGTTCGAAGATCGCAAATTCAGACCGGCACGCATCACAAGCGGCCAGATGACCTGCGAAATCCTGCGCTTCCTCGTCGGTGGCTTCGCCATACAAATAGCTGACCAGGTCCTCGGCTCGATGGCAAAGTGGTCTCTCATTCATGTTTTGCATTCGAACTACCTCATTTCCGTGCGCTAAGATCGATGACGTTGCCGTCGAATTTTTGCAGGCGCATGCCAAGCTGCCTGAGTGCCGTGTAGAGCCGGCTTTTTACAGTGCTCAGCGGCAACGCGAGTACATCGGCAATTTCCTGAAAGGTTAAGTCCTCAAATTCTTTCATCACCACGACCTGTCTGAGTTCGTGCGGCAGAGCCGATACGGCGCGCCGAACTGCGTTGCTGCGCTCGAGATACTCGGCAACGCGTGCGGGTGAAACATCCGCGGGAATCGCGAAGGCTGCGCTGTTCTTCTCGGCTTCGTCATCGAGCGCCGTCTCGTTACGAACCTTTGCGCGCCGTTGTCGGGTGATGCATTGATTAACGGCGATGCGATGAAGCCAGGATGAGACTTTCGCCTCTCCGCGAAACCCGCGAAGATTTCGAAAGGCGGCGATAAAAGTCTCTTGCGTGACATCTCGCGCATCCTCTTCACGCCCCAACATGCCGAAACTGAGCGCAAAGATGCGTCGCTCCCAGCGGCGCACAAGTTCTCCAAAGGCCTCGGCGTCTCCTGAGAGCGCGCGTTCGACAATTTGCTCGTCGCTTGTGGCTGTCTCCATCTGGTTCATTCGCGCCTGCCAGGCGACGTCCAAACGCGGCGCACCAACAACCTGTGCGCTCAGTCCTTTAGACGCCGTCACCGGCGCTTAAGTCGGCGAAAGTATCGCACGAAAAACACGGTGCCGGAAAAGTTCCTTTCGTGAAGCCTTAAATGGTGAGAGTGGACGCGGATAGTCTGAACTAGCCGCCTTTAGCCCTTCGCTGGCAATAGTTAAAAGATGGCTAATTCTGTTGACACAGCCATCTATCGCCCGATAGGATAGCTCAAGAGGCTTCGCCTCGGGGGCAGTCGTAGTCAGGACCGAACCATCCACCGGGCTTTTCAGATTCATTGCCGCGCGCTGCCGGTAAGTCCGAAGACACCTTAATAAATTCCGTAGATGCTGAAACATTTCCATCGCACGCGTCTGCTTTACATCGTGCTGGCTGTCTTGCTGCTCGTTGGATTGCTGCCGCTGGGGCTGTCCGGAACCCTTCTGTCTCGTCGCAGCGCGGAAGAGTTGCGCGGGATCGAAGGCCGCTACCAGGCGCAGATTGTTCACGACAAAGCCCGGCAGATTGAACTCTATGGGCAGCGATATCGCGAAGTGGTCAATGGGCTTGCCCACGCGTTCGAAATATCGGGCGAGATCCGGCCTCTTGATGCATCGAGTTACGAAGCGCGCTTACAGAAAATCCTTCAAGACGATCCAAATCTGATTGCGCTCGCGATCTGTCCCGTCAAAGGCGAGGTGCACCGGGCGTTTCAGCCAGAGTTGATTAAGCGCGAAGAGGTTGATCAGCGAGTTGGTGAAGTATTGGCCCGGATGAATGGCCGCGAATTGATTATCAGTCGCCCGCAGGTTATTCGTTCCGGCCAGGAAATGGGATTGACTATCGCCGCACCTGTTACCAGTGACGAGCAAATTACCGCGGCCGTGGTCGCCATCGTTTCCTTTCAGGAAGTCTTCAAGGCAGTTCAACAGCCGACGGCCAAGACCGAGCGGGAACTACTCGAAGCAGGCCTGCCGGTCGTATTTGTCGTAGACCAGAACGGACGCGCCGTAGCTCATCCCGATCCCGTTATCGCTTTCTCAGAAAAATCGATGACCGATTTCAAAGTCGTGCAGGATTGGTTGGAATCCGGGGCCCAGGTGCAATCCGCCCTGGCGCCGTTTGCAACAGATCGAGATGGCCAACGAGTCCGAATGCTCGGTTCGTATGCGACGGCCGATCTCGGCTCGTCGGCAAGATTAGGCGTTATCGCGATCCAGGATGAGGCCGCGGCGCTGGCTTCAGTGCGCGACATGCGAAATCAGACTCTGTTCATAAGTTTATTGGCCGCCGGGTTCGCATTGATTATTGGTTTTTATTTTGCGAAAAAGCTTACTCAACCAGTTCGTGAATTGGCCTCCGGCGCCCAGAGAATTGCGGCCGGCGACTTTTCCCAGCGAGTGAGAGTGACGGGACGAACGGAACTTAGCGAGCTGGGCGGTGCCTTTAACGAGATGACCGATCAGCTCGAGCGACATGTTCGCGACTTGCACATTTCAGTAGCCGAGAATCGCGAACTATTCCTGGGCACCGTAAAAGCTCTCGCGGCGGCCATCGACGGCAAAGACCCATACACTCGCGGGCATTCCGAGCGCGTTTCCCGGTTTTCAGTGGCCATCGCCCAGGCCATGGGTTTGTCTCAAACCGAAATTGAACACATTCGTGTCAGCGCCCTGCTGCATGACGTCGGCAAGATCGGAATTGACGATCGGGTTCTAAAGAAACCAGCCCAGCTGACTGACGAAGAGTTGGCTCTTATGAGGACGCATCCGCAGAAGGGCTACAAGATTATGTCGCAGATTCCGGCGATGCGGGATTTTCTCCCGGGAATGTATATGCATCACGAGATGATCAATGGCGAAGGCTATCCCCAGGGCCTCAAGGGCGAGGAGATTCCTTTAATGGCGCGCATCGTCTCGGTCGCGGACACCTTCGACGCAATGACTACCGAGCGGCCATATCAACGCGCCATGGACGTGAAGACCGCACTCAAACGTCTGAAGAGCTTTGTTGGCACGAGGTATGATTCGCGCGTGGTTGCCGCGTTTGTCGCGGTCTGCGAAGCAGGCCAAATTCGGCCCGGCATTACGCGTTTGAAGCGGAGCGGAGACTCCCAAACAAGTCCATTGAAGCCATTAGCCGAAATGCAGCCGCAACCTTCCGCCGCCAGACTTTCCGTTAGCTAAGCAAACCAATCAGTCACTATTTGCGGCGTCGATTTTAGTAAATCGTCACGCCCTGGTGTCGCAGTGTCGCTTTTGTCGCCGCGCTGAGCTACCGTCTATAATCCGAGTTCGCGCGAAATCTGCTAACACCAAATGGCTTTCTGGAAAAGGAAAAAACCGGAAGATCGATTCGTTACGCTTGGTTTGGGTGGGCCGCCGTCGAGCACAACTGCGGCCGCCGATGAGAAAGGAAAGATCCCCAAACCACCTTCTGAAGAACCCCGGGCGAGTACGGCGGCTGAGGTATCTCCAGCAACTGGCGAAGACCAGAAGGCTTCTGCCGGCGTCGAGGCGCCGGGAAAAACTTCTGCCTGGCAAACGTCTGTCCTCGGTCTTGATCTTTCGATTGAAGACTTGCAAGCCCGGGAGGCCGCTCTTGAACAGGAGTTCTCAGCGCGTTTTCGGCGCGCGGTAACGGCGACGCGCGAATCGCTTTCGGAAAAAATCGATTCGGTGTTCGCCGGCGCAAAACAGATCGATGCTTCACTGCTCGACGAATTAGAGGAGGCGCTGATTGCCGCAGACATCGGCGTCCCGACCACGATGCACGTTTTAGAGACCGTGCGTCGCGGGATTAGTCGAAAGGAAATCAATGACATCGACGCCCTGAAGCAGGCGATCAAGACACAGTTGTTATCTATCCTCCACGCTTCGGAAGCAAACGGTGTCGCTACTGAGGCCGGAGTGCCAGAAGACGTTGCGCCTTACGTGATGATGATTGTGGGCGTGAACGGCGTCGGTAAGACAACCACGATTGGAAAGCTCGCCCAGCGAATCAAGGCGGAAGGCAACGATGTTTTGATTTGCGCCGCTGATACATTTCGTGCGGCCGCGTCAGATCAACTGGCGATCTGGGCCCAGCGCACGGGCGTGCCTTTGATTCAGCAGAAGCAGGGAACTGATCCCGCGGCCGTTCTGTTTGATTCAGTCAAAGCGGCAAAGGCGCGCGGCACCGACGTCTTGATAGTCGACACCGCCGGGCGCTTGCATAACAAGGCGAACCTAATGGCCGAACTTGAAAAGATGAAACGGGTTGCCGGCCGCGAGGTCCAGGGCGCGCCCCACGAAACACTGCTCGTCGTCGACGCGGTCACGGGACAGAACGGATTGGAACAGGCACGACAGTTTTTGAAGGTCGCGGGCGTGACCGGGATTGTTTTGACTAAACTTGACGGCACTGCCAAAGGCGGCATTGCAGTCGCAATTGCGAAGGAACTTGGTCTTCCGATCCGGTACGCGGGCATCGGCGAGAAGCTTGATGACCTGGTGGTCTTTGATCCTGAGCAGTACGTGAACAGTCTGTTTAATTAGGGGCTGAACCGGCCATGAAGTCAGTACCATCCGCGTAAGCGGATGGGTTAAAGCATCAACCTTGATAGCTGACAATTGGTCCCGCCTGCTGACACAGGTGGTAGTGACGCCATTACGCACTCCAATAACAACACTTGAGCCACTCAACCGAGATAGACCGGTCGATGATGCAGCGTGCGCTTGAATTAGCCGCGCAGGGCATCGGTCAAGTCAGTCCCGGTCCGCTCGTGGGTACCGTAATTGTCGACGATCACGCACAAATTGCCGGCGAAGGTTTTTACATTTACGATCAAATTAAGCACGCGGAAACCCTGGCGCTGGAATGGGCGGGCGAACGCGCGCGCAATGGCACTGCTTACATTTCGCTCGAACCTCATACGCATCAGGGACGCACACCGCCCTGTACCGAAGCGTTAATCAGAGCCGGCGTGAAGCGCGTTGTCTCGCCTATCGAAGATCCCAATCCAACAGTATCGGGGGCGGGTTTTGCGCGGCTCCGTGAAGCGGGTGTCGAAGTTTGCACCGGCCTGCTTGCCGAAGAAGCAGCGCGTCTGAATGAAAGTTACATTCATTTCATGCGCGCCGGCCGGCCGTTTGTTCATTTGAAGATGGCTGTTTCGCTTGACGGCAAGATCGCTACCAGAACCGGCGACTCGCGATGGATTGCAGGCGACGAAGCGCGGGCTCGAGCGCATGAGTTGCGCCATCAATACGATGCAATTCTTGTTGGCTCGGGAACGGTGCTGGCTGACGATCCATTATTGACCGATCGCTCGTGCCGGCCACGACGCAGACCGTTGCTGCGGGTTATTTTGGACGATCGATTGCGCCTTCCTAATGACTATCAACTGTCACAAACCGCCCGCCAATTGCCGGTCCTGTTATTTACCTCCAGCGATGCCGGGCCTTCGTCAAAGCTGAAAGAACTCGGAGTCGAGTTAATTCGCATCGAAGGGGGCGCGCGTGACTTGTTTGCAATGCTGAATGAACTGGCGAATAGAGAAATTCAAAGCGTGCTGGTCGAAGGCGGCGGAACTCTGGCAGGCGCCCTAATCGATGCCAGACTGGTCAACAAAGTCACCTTTTTCATCGCGCCCATGATCATTGGAGGGTTGCAGGCACCGGCGGCTATTGCAGGCACCGGCGCTAATCGAATCAAAGATAGCCTTCAACTCGAAGACGTTGAAATCGTTCAATGGGGGCGCGACGTGGAGATCACGGGCTATCCGCGAATGGCAAAGGATGAGGGATGAATGACGAAGGCGCAAGGGTGAAAAAGAAGGCTCCTCCGCTGACTGAGGTCGCAGCATCTGAATCTGTTCATCCTTCAAAGCGCCGCTTTGGCCAGAACTTCCTCGTCGACCGCAGCGTCATCGACCGCATTATCTCCGCGGTCAATGCACACCGCGATGAAACGATCATTGAAATCGGCCCCGGTCGCGGCGCGCTGACATTGCGGCTCACCGAGAACACCGGCCGCCTGATTGCCATCGAGTTCGATCGCGAACTGGTTCCGGTTTTGCGCGAACAGTTCAAAGACACTCCCAATCTCCAGTTGATCGAAGATGACGCTCTGAACGTCAATTTCTGTGACGTGATCGAACCGGCACGAAGTGCGCGCGTAGTCGCGAATCTTCCTTACAACATCGCCACCGCGATCCTGCAAAGACTAATCGAACAAAGGAACTGCATTACTGACATGACGCTGATGCTGCAGCGCGAAGTTGTCGATCGAATTACCGCCGCAGCCGGTTCGACTGAGCGCGGCTATCTGTCAGTCCTCGTCGAGGCCTATTGCGAAACCGAAAAGTTATTTGATGTGCCGCCGCGGGCTTTTCGGCCGGCGCCCAGGGTTTGGAGTACCGTTGTCCGCTTGAGAGTCAGATCGAAAACCGCCGTGGAAGTAAAAGACGAAAAACTCTTGTGGCAAATCGTGAGCGCGGGTTTCGCGCAGCGTCGCAAGACGATTCTTAACAATCTTCGCCGGGCACCTGCATCAATTCAGGCATTACTGAAGAAGCGTGGCGGCGCGAGCATTGTGTTGTGTGAAGCTGGTATCCCGCCACAGCGTCGTGCTGAAACTTTAACGCTGGAAGAGTGGGCGAGCATTCACAACCGGCTTGAGTAGTCGTTTAACTCTACGCAGGCCAGCGTGTATTATCTGCTTAAATCTTATTCCTGACGACAAGCTCCAACGGTCGGCTGTGTCATTACAAGTTTACCCTTGCGAAAGAAAGTAAGCCACGCTGTGATTCCTAATATCAATAGTGCTAGGCAAGAAAATAGCAAAGGTAAATGAGGGTGACATTCTTCAATCCTTGAACGGATGCCACTACGCAGCGGCCGGCGCTATCTCACGCTTGATTCGCTTGGCATTGCGAATCTCGGCAACGCGAAGGTCATAGGCGGATTGCAGGTTGAGCCACGAGCGCGCATCTCCGCCAAAGTACCGAGCCAGCCTCATGGCGGTATCCGCAGTGACGGCGCGTCGTTCACGGACGATGTCATTGATCCGTGCTGCCGGAACATTCAGAGCCTTAGCCAAAGCAGTCGCTGACATGCCGAGCGGAACCAGAAAGTCTTCGCGTAGTATCTCGCCGGGATGTACCGGCCGCATTCCATTTCTAAACATCGTCGTTATCCTCAGTGGTAATCCACAATTTCTACATCCGCCGGACCTTCCTTCGTCCAACGGAAGCAAACGCGAAACTGATCGTTTATGCGAATGCTGTGCTCGCCCGTGCGTTTGCCTTTAAGCTTTTCCAAGTGATTGCCAGGCGGAGAACGCAGAAAGTCCAGAGTATGCGCTGCATCAAGTTGTGCCAGCTTCCGAATCGCGATGTTAGCAATGCCCGAAAACCTCTTGCTTTTCCCAGTCTCGAACAATGCCTGCGTATCGCGAGAACGGAAGCTACTGATCACATAATCAGATTATAACGAGCTACGTTAAGCGACAAGGTTGGAAGCTTTCTCAGATCCGTCGATTCTTCACCGTAACTCTAATTCCATTCTTCGGCCTTAGCGACATTGCGGGCATTATCGATACCGGGTGATCCGGAACAAGCTCGAGCCGAAACCTCTGCCCAATTGTCGCCAGCGTCAAAATAATTTCCATCATCGCGAATGAAGCGCCGATGCAGGCCCTTGGCCCGCCACCAAAAGGGAAGTACGCGTACTTCGGCAGGCGGTCGAAGAATTCGTTTGTCCAGCGCTCCGGTTTGAAGGCGAGCGGTTCATCATAGAAGCGCGAATCTCTTTGGGTCGCCCATTGAAACATGAATATCTGCACTCCGGCGCGTACCTGATAACCGCCAATCTCACAATCCTCGATCGCTTCGCGTCCAAGTCCGTACGCCGGCGGGTAAAGACGCATCGACTCTTTCGCGATTTGCTCGGTCAATTTCAGACGCGGCAGGTCCGCAAACGCAGGTTCGCGTCCGCCGAGCACCTCGTCCAGCTCCGCATGAAATTTCGCTTCCACTTCGGGATGTGTTCCCAGTAAATACCATGCCCAGGCCAGCGTAAGCGCCGTCGTTTCGTGACCGGCCAGAAACAGCGTCATCACTTCGTCGCGCAATTGACGATCGGTCATCTGGCTGCCGTCTTCGTCGCGCGCCGCCAGCAGCATTGAAAGCAGGTCGCCTTCGTCTTTACCGCCGGCGCGCCGCTCCGTAATGATCCGGAAGACCACTCTGTCGATCTTTCTAACCAGCGCATGAAAGCGAAAATGATAGGGCGTCGGCAAGCGGTTATTCAGAATCCATTTCAAGGTGGCCTGGGCAGCAAAAGGCTTTACCAGTTCCTTCAACGTTTCGCCGACGTGATCCACGTCGTTTGAAACATCCGAGCTGAACAAACAGCGGACGACAATCTCCAGCGTCAGTCGCATCATGTCCGGATGAATGTCTCGCGTTTCGCCGGCTTGCCAGTTCGACATCAAACGCCTGGTGTAATCCACCATCACGGCGGCGTAAGATGCCACCCGCTCGCGGTGAAACGCAGGCTGTGACAGGCGCCGCTGCCGCCGCCATTCCTCACCCTCGGTCGTGAGAAGGCCCTTGCCAACCAGTCTCTGAAAGAAGTTTGAACGTAACGACATCGCCTTGATGAAGTTTTTCGGGTTTGTCGAAAGCACGTATTCGATGTCGTCAGGATGGTAGAGAAAAAGGGCCGGGACATAGAGAAAGCGCATCCGGACGACGTCGCCGTATTCGCTCTGAGCGCGTTCGATAAAGCCGAGGGTGTCGCGGTTGAATTCGCGCATCACACCGCCGATGAGGCCGCCTTTCGGACCAGGCGGACGAGCCGTCGTCATTTTGCTGATTGATCGGACGGAGATGTTGTGCGCTTTGTTCAGGGTTCTTAGCTCCGATAGGAGCGGAATATTTATAGCTCGGCAGTGAAAGACCTAAAGACTTCGCCGTGAGAGCGAAACAGGTTTCGCTCTCACGCCGCACAGCAACCGAAAAAATCGTATTGCTATAACATTTCGTCGCTAGCGGGACTGACTAGTCGCAATCATTTTAATAAATCCGAATAAATCCCCTCGTCGCTATCGGGGATCACGATTGCTCCAACTGCCTCTTGATAAAACTCGACCGGACCTGCACGGCCGATGATTCCGTAAACGTAACCTAACTCGCGGAGGCCAATTAGCGACGCAATCAGTAAGGCCTTACCAATACCACGTCCTCTTTTCTTCTCAGCCACTCCGGTTGGACCAAAGAATGCTCTACGCGTGCACTCGAAACCGGCGAATCCGATCACCCGCCGCTCGCGCGTCGCCAGGTAAACTGTGATGGGCTGATGCGCAAAGCCGGTCGAAATCTCGTCGGCCCAGGCGACGGAAAAATTATTTTCGATGAATTCATGCACCGGCGTAAGCTCGAACGGCTGCGCGCGCCTGATATTTATTCCGGTATTGCTCAATTCAGTCAGGAATGGATCAAGCGCAGGCAGCTTCAATAAGTTGACGAGCATGTCGGGCATTGCTGATCAGTTTACCGGAGAAGTTTGCGTGAGGCGAGATCGTAAAACTGGTAAGCGCGGGCGAGGACGCCTGCGCTCCCAGCAAAGACTCTAAAGGTCAGTTCAGACCCTACGGGGGAGACTGCAGACGATCTGAGCGATATGGGCCGTTCGAGTTTTGGAGTGCGGAAGGAGCTTTCTAACGCAAGTCGAGCACAAAGCTACAATGTTTGATGATCAGTTGGTGATATTTGAATTGCGACGGCCGGCGCGATCGTTTCGCGATTCTTTTTCAAAACCAAAAGAGGCATGACAAAATCCGGCACTGTCTCTCCCGGGTGCAAGGACCCCGCAAGTTTGATGTCCTGGCTGAGCCACCAGACACTAACGGCCGGAGCTAACGACGGCGCCAATTCAGAAACTTTAAGCGGTTTCAGACTTATCCACTACTGATGTCATTTGCAATGTGCGATGCAGTGGCGATAAGCAGCAAGACACTGGTGCTGATCGGCGGGGGTCGGGGCGTTGGCAAAACACTCAGAGAATATTTGTTGACACGCGCTGACACACACCGGATCAAGCGGACGCTGTGGTCGCGCAGCAGAGGAATTATTTGACGCTGAAGATCCGAAAGTCAGCAAAGAGAGAAGGGCGCAAAGGGTAAGGTAGCGGAAGTACTTTTTCATTTTTTGAATCCTTCCTGAGGTTAACCGGCCAATCTTTGACCGAACCGGGACATGCTTGAGTGGGCAGACGATAGACCTTCGACACCTTCAAGTCAATACTCAGGCGAGTGCCCCGAACCCGTCAGCGCGTTCGAGAGTGGCGCCAGGTCACCGCATCCAGGATTCTTCACCTATTCAGCGGCCATTTGCTTTTAAGTTCCTCAATCGTACCATTGTAGACATCAACATCCATGTCGTATTCAGTGCCGGGAACGGTGTAAAGGCATGAGCCACGATCGCTGGCCCTGCAATTCAATTCACTGGAAAACTGCCAGAGTTCATAGGTCTTCCATGTCCCGGAGGGAAAGTCGGTAATTGTGCTCTTGAAGCGCGCGTACCAAAGATGCGTGTTGGCAAACGTGCTCGCGGCGCCATACTGATCATTGATTGCTCTCGTGACCAGGTCATTGGCGTAAATCAACGGGTAACGACCAGTCGCTTGCTTGATGCGTTTTAGGAAGACCAACGCTTCGGCGAGGCTCATGTCCTTTGCATCCGTGCTTTCCAGGTCCAGCACCAACAAATCATCCTTCGTCGGTTTGACGGTGGAGAGAAAGAAATCAGCCTGTTTGATCGAATCGCCGGGCCGGAAGAGATGGTAAGCGCCCCATCTGTAGCCACGCCGCACAGCTTCAATTTGCCTCGCCGCATATCTCCGGTCCGCGCGTAATCCAATCGTCGCCCGGTGAATAATTGCCACGACGCGCTTGTCGGTCGCGAGCTTGTCCCAATCGATGTCGTTGCCTTCGTACGGATCGATCGCGATGGCGATGTTCGGGTTTTTCCACGGTTCGCTGAATTCGGGGGACTGAGCGAATACTGTTAGCAGGTACAAGACTAAGAAAACGATGGATAGAAGGGCTCTAATCATCGAGGTTATGCGCTAAGGGCGTATCGCTTACCGAATCTTATCAAGAAACTCCCTGACATCGACATCGGCATCGCGAAGTGCACCTTTCAATGTGAAGCGATCGATTTCATCGTGAAACGGAAGACAACAATGCGGCCATCAGAATGTCTCATCTTCACGTGACTGCCTTTTCGGTGAATTTCATCAAAGCCCAGCCGTTTCAGGGCAGCGAGGACTTGTCTGGCTGAAAGAATTGGGAGCTTCACACAACCAACTCAACGAGTTCCTGATCTTTGCTGAGTTCATTTGGTTCTGGCTCAAGGTAAAGATCAATTGCTTCGCTTATGTTTTGAATTGCCGCCTCTTTTGTCTTGCCTTGAGACCAGCAACTCTTCAGCGATGGAACGTGAGCTACAAAGTAACCATCTTCACCCGGCTCAACGATGACCTTGATGGAGTATGAACTCGATTCTATCATTCGGCTGCGTGAGGGGAACCAAAAGACTGGCCATCGTCCGAGCGTCACAGTCCGGTCTTTTCGTCGTGTTATACTTCTTCGAACCGGTGAGAAGTTGAGTAAAAGCTTAAATGTCTAGCGTCCTCGAAATCATTCCCCTCGGCGGTATCGGCGAGTTCGGGATGAACTGCACGCTGCTGCGCTTTGGCGACGAGATGATTGTCGTCGATGCGGGCATGGGTTTTCCCGAAGAGAGTGTCTATGGCGTAGATGTTTCGATTCCCGATTTCGAAATTCTTGAACAGTACCGGAACGAGATTACGGCAATCATTCTTACGCACGGTCACGAAGATCATCTTGGGGCGCTGCCTTACTTCCTGAAGAAGTTCAACGTTCCGGTTTACGCTTCACACTTCACCCACGGTTTGGCGGAAAGCAAGTTGGACGAGCATGGAATCCTGGGTGACGTGCTGTTGCATCGCGTCGAACCGCGCGACGTCATCACCCTCGGATCATTTACAATCGAGTTCATCCGCGCATCGCATTCACTCGTTGACTGCTTTCATCTTGCAATCAAGACTCCGGTGGGCACGATCATTCATACCGGCGATTACAAAGTCGACGAGACTCCGGTGATTGGCGAACCGATTGACTTGCGAAGCCTGCGCCGCTACGGACAGGAAGGCGTGCTGGCGCTGCTTTCAGATTCCACGAACGCCACGGTCCCTGGGCGCACTCCCTCTGAAAGGGCCGTAATTCCGGCCTTTGAAGAGATTTTTGCCGAAGCTAAGGGGCGGATTATCGTCGCGGCCTTTGCCTCTTCGATTCATCGGCTCCAGATCGTTTTCGACGTCGCGCAGCAGTTCGATCGCAAAGTCTGCGTCCTCGGTCGCTCAATGCAGAAGAATGTCGAGATTGCCGATCGGCTTGGGTATCTCGATATTCACGACGGGATGCTGGTAGGAATCAACGACACTAAACATCTCAACGACAATGAGATCGTTTTTCTCGTGACTGGTTCGCAGGCAGAGCCGCGGGCAGCGCTCTATCAGATGGCCACGCAGATGTACCGTGGGCTAACGATCGAAGAGAGCGACACGGTTGTACTCTCGGCGCGCATCATTCCGGGCAACGAACGAGCGATTTCGAAACTTATCGGTTTCATCTACAAACGCGGCGCAAACATCATCGAAGAAAAGCGCCGGCTCATTCACGTCAGCGGCCATGCTTCGCAGGAAGACATTCGCATTATGACCGAAGCAGTGCGGCCAAAGTTTGTGGTGCCGATTCACGGCGAGTACCGCATGCTGTTCCGTCACAAAGAGTTTGTGAAAAATCACCTTGGCTTTCCTGAGGAACGAATTGTGTTGATTGAGAATGGCGACGTGTTGGAACTCGATGGCGAGCGCGCCGCGATCGTTGATAAGCGGGAAATTAAGCGCACGTTCATTGATGAAACCGGCTTTGAAGAGATTGAATTCGAGACTGTGCGTGAACGGAAGAAGATGGCCTACGAAGGCATGATTACTTTGATCCTGACGATTAATGGCGAGACCGGAGAGCTTCAGACATCCCCGAAGATCGTCGCCCAGGGAGTGATTGGCTTTGATTCATCGAATGGCTCAATGAAAGAGGCCGAGCAGGCGGTGGCCGCCGCACTCGCAGGGGCGTCCAGACAGACTCTGGCAGACGAGTCGTTGCTGAAAGAACATGTCCGCCTGGAGTTGAAAAGATTCATTCAGAAAGAAACGGGCGCCAGGCCGGTGATCGTTCCAGTGATACAAAGAATCTAGTTACGAGTTTGGAGTTGGGAATTTAGAGTTAGAATCGGCTCCGTCAGGAGCCGAATATTTATCGTAGCAGACCGACTATTTTAGAACGTATTTGCTCATCATGAGCGACCCTGTAGCTCATGATGAGCGTTGATCAGCAGGAAAACGTTAGCTATAAAGATTTCGTCCTTCCGGGACGAGAAACGGCGAGGCTGGATTTGGTGACTGACTGGTCTGACAGAGTCGTTCTGATCACCGGAGCGTCATCCGGAATCGGTCGCGGCCTCGCGCTGGAATTGGCCAGGCGCGGCGCCAGGCTTGGATTACTGGCGCGCCGCGCCGATGAGCTAAATCGGATTGTTTCTGAAATTGAAGCATCAGATGGAATCGCCCTCCCACTGCCCGCTGACATAACTGATGTTGACGCTGTTAGTAAAGCTGTTGCTGAACTGCGCGAGGCGCTTGGACCAATCGATGTCTTGATCGCGAATGCCGGTATCGGTGGTTCGAAGGCGGCTGACAAGCTGAGCGCGGCCGATGTCGCGAAGGTCATTAACGTTAATGTTATTGGCGTGGCCAACAGCACGACCGCGGTAATTCCCGAAATGGTCACCCGAGGGCAGGGCCAGCTCGTCATTATTTCCAGTCTGGCTGCGTATCGCGGCTTGCCCAAGTCCGCGGCGTATTGCGCCAGCAAAGCGGCGGTATCTGCATTTGCCGAGAGTTTGAGAGTCGATCTACAGAGCTCGGGCGTCGACGTGACGATCATTCATCCAGGTTTCATCAAGACGCCCTTGACCGAAGGACGGCACGCACAGATGCCCTGGCTGATGGAACTGGACGACGCAGTGAAAAAAATGGTCAGGGCGATCAATGGTCAGGGCGATCGCAGCGCGAAAAAAGAGTTATGCGTTTCCCTGGCAGCTTGCTACTATCGTCCGCGCCTGTATGGTCTTGCCGATTCCTTTGTACGATCGCATCATGGCGAGGAATTCGTATCGCGAGTGATGACGATCTTTGTACTTTGAACTTTGTACTTTGTTCTTCGACCTGTTATGGGCCTCGACAACGTGAGGTTCAACTCTCAAAGAACAAGCAAAGTACAAAGCACTAAGCACAAATAAAAGATCTCTCAAATTCCAAATTCAAGACAACACATCTAAATGACTCTTATTCAAGCTATCCTCCTCGGCATAGTCCAGGGACTAACTGAATTCATTCCTATCAGCTCGACGGCGCATCTGGTGCTCGCGGCCCGCGCGATGAACCTGCCGCTCACGCCTGAGCAAACGACCGCCTCGATCGCCGTCATTCAATTGGGCACGCTTGTCGCCG
>WNGF01005033.1_pt1 | contig 37933 bp, 42 predicted proteins | sample 5400641 | NCBI WGS metagenome assembly WNGF01 (sample SAMN13153371, study PRJNA577476) | soil metagenome | isolation source: 80 cm soil or saprolite under grassland replicate 2 | place: USA:California | collected 2016-06-15 | reverse complement strand
TCTGGGCGCATCCGGAGACGGCGCCATCTTGGTAGTTGGAATGATTAAAGACTGAAGCTGAAAGTCGAGTTGAGGCAAGTTAGGCTAATCCGCCGCGGCGGCTCGCACACTTTCTTTAAGCCGGGCGATGTCGCGCGACGGCGGCGCGCCGAACAATCGACTGTATTCACGGCTGAACTGCGAAGGGCTTTCATAACCCACTGAATGACCTGCGGTCGCCGCGTCCATGGCCTGTCCCAGCATCAACCGGCGCGCCTCCTGCAATCGGAGCTGTTTTTGATATTGCAACGGGCTTATGGCCGTGACGGACTTGAAACTATGGTGGAGCGCCGACGGACTCATGCGCGCTTCGCGCGCGACAGTCTCGATCCGGAATGGCGCCGCGTAATTTCGTTTGAGCCAACTGATCGCCCGATTGACCGCCACCACCCGGTTATCGGTCATTGCGATTTGTCGCAAGCGGTCGGCATATTCGCCGGAAAGCAGACGGTAGAGAATCTCCCGCTCGACGAGCGGCGCCAGGATAGGAATGTCATTCGGCGTTTCCAACAGACGCGCCAGTCGTACAACCGCATCAAGCAGGGCAGGATCAATAGAGTTGACAGATAAGCCCAGCCTTAGCCGTTCCGCGCGCTGATTCCGCGTCGCGCCTTGCCCCAGTTCCATCATCAAGGCGCTGAGCTGCCCCGGATCCAATTCGAGCCGCAAGCACAGGTACGGCTCCGTCGGCGTCGCTTCAATTACCTGGCCCACCACCGGCAGATCAACCGAAATCACCAGACATTGTTCCGGACCGTAGAAATAGACTTCGTCCGCCAACACCACCTGCTTCCGCCCCTGAGCGACGATGCACAAGGCGGGTTCGTACACGGAGGGCAGTGGCTCGGTAAGTTGCGAAGCGCGCATCAGAAACAGACGCGGAATCGCGGTGGCCCGCATGCCATCCGCGTCGATATTCCGCCCAATCAGACTGCCCAGCTCGGACTGCCGCTCGCTGACCGCATCCGGCAAGGGGTGGTTGCCGTTTTTTGCCCCGTTTTTTGCCCCGTTTTTTGCCCCGTTTTTTGCTATGACCGTTGACACTGTCATTTATGATTTCCTCCTGCGGAAAATCAACCACGAAGAAACGAAGGGGACGAAGAAAGAACAGAAAAAATCTTCATACTCTTCGTTTCTTCGTCGTTGATTTTCATAGTTTCTAGGAGGCGCCCACTGCGACATGAACGACTCCCTGTCCCTTAACACCATAGGCAAGAATGCAGGATTAGGCAAGGATTCAGCAGGTTCAGATTACCTCCCTCGACGCCAATTCCCGTACATTACGCCCGTGCTTGAGACAAGAAATCGTGATAAGCGCGAAAACAATTTAACAATCTAATAGGAGGAAAATGCAATGTCAGGAATCGAAGGAAAAGTCATTGCTATTACGGGGGCGAGCAGCGGAATCGGAGAGGCGACGGCGCGATTGCTGGCGCAAAAAGGCGCGCACGTTGTGGTGGGCGCGCGGCGCACGGACAGGCTCGAAGCGCTGGTTTCTGACATTCGAGCCGAAGGCGGTTCGGCGCAGTATCGGGCGCTCGACGTCACGAAGCGCGAAGACGTCGAAGCCTTCGTCAATTTTGCGCAAAGCGAATTCGGCAAGGTGGACGTCGTCATCAACAACGCCGGCGTCATGCAGCTTTCGCCGCTGGAAGCGCTCAAGATTAACGAATGGAATCAGATGATTGACGTCAACATCCGCGGCGTGCTGCACGGCATTGCGGCGGGACTGCCGATCATGAAGAAACAAGGCTTCGGCCAATTCATCAATGTCTCTTCCATCGCCGGCCATATGGTTGTTCCGACTGCGGCCGTCTACTGCGCGACGAAGTTCGCCGTGATCGCGATCTCAGAAGGCCTGCGCCAGGAGAATGACAACATCCGGGTGACGGTGATCTCGCCGGGCGTGACGGAATCGGAAATTGCCGACAGCATCTCGGACGAGGGCGCCCGCGAGGGAATGCGGGAATTTCGCAAGATAGCAATCGGCCCAGACGCCATCGCCAGAGCGATTGCCTTTGCCATCGAGCAGCCCAATGACGTGGATGTGAATGAGATCATCGTGCGTCCAACCGCAAGCCCCTATTAACTTCGGCGTTAACCGCGCCACTGGTAGAACACAGAAAGGAATTCGAAGGAGAAACAATGCAGAAGCGCAAACTTGGAAATAGCAACTTGGAGGTGTCGGCCATCGGGCTCGGCTGCATGGGAATGAGCTTTTCTTACGGTCCGCCTAGAGACAAGCAAGAGATGATCTCTCTTCTTCGGTCAGCCGTCGAACGCGGCGTCACATTCTTTGACACCGCTGAAGTTTACGGCCCGTTCACGAACGAAGAACTCGTAGGCGAAGCCCTCGCTCCCTTCCGCGGGCAAGTGGTGATCGCCACCAAGTTCGGATTCAAACTTAAGCCCAACGGAGAGCCGGGTTGGGTGGGTCTGGATAGTCGGCCAGAGCACATCAAGCAGGTCGCCGAGGCCTCGCTCAAGCGACTCAAGGTCGAGGTCATTGATCTGTTCTATCAACACCGTGTTGACCCGGACGTGCCAATCGAAGACGTGGCGGGAGCGGTGAAGGACCTGATTCAGCAAGGTAAGGTGAAACACTTCGGCCTTTCTGAAGCAGGAGCGCAGACGATTCGACGCGCACATGCGGTCCAGCCGGTCACTGCAGTCCAGAGCGAATACTCGCTGTGGACGAGAAGGCCAGAAGCGGAAGTGCTGCCGACCCTTGAGGAACTCGGAATCGGCTTCGTTCCATATAGCCCGCTGGGGAAGGGCTTCCTCACGGGAAAGATAGACGAGAACACTACGTTCGACAGCTCCGACTTCCGCAACATCCTCCCTCGCTTTACGTCGGAGGCTCGGAAAGCGAATCAGGCCCTGGTTGACCTGCTTGGCAGGATCGCAGAACAGAAGAGAGCGACACCCGCTCAGATGGCGCTCGCCTGGCTTCTTGCCCAGAAGCCGTGGATTGTTCCAATCCCAGGCACCACAAAACTGCATCGCTTGGAGGAGAACATCGGAGCGACTACAGTCGAACTAACGCCCGACGATCTTCGTGAGATCGATAGCGCCGCTTCAAAGATCACGGTGCAAGGGGCTCGGTACCCCGAAAACCTGGAGCAAATGACCGGTCGCTGAAAGGAAACAAATAATGAGCGCGAAAGAAGACCAAAACGATCAACATCGCATTGCGCCTACTAACAAAATCGCCCTGGTCACCGGCGGCAGCCGCGGCCTGGGCCGGAACATCGCCCTGCGACTCGCCCGGAAGGGCAACGACGTGATCCTCACCTATCACCAGAAGAAAGAAGAGGGCGAAGCCGTCGTCGCCGAGATCGAGAAGTCGGGGCGTAAGGCAGCGTCGCTGCAGTTGGACGTCGCCGACCTGAGCCAGTTCGACGGCTTTCGCACGACGCTGGCGCTGGCGTTGGAAACCAATTGGCGGCGGAAAGACTTTGACTTCCTCATCAACAACGCCGGCATAGACCGCCACTCGACCATTGATCAAACCACCGAGGAAGCGTTTGACGAACTGATGAACGTCCATTTCAAAGGCGTTTACTTCCTCACGCAGAAGCTGCTGCCGCTCATCGCCAACGGCGGCCGCATCGTAAACACCTCGACAGGATTGGCGCGATTTGCGATTCCGGGCTATGCGGCTTACGCTTCGATGAAAGGCGCCATCGAGGTGTTTACGAAGTATCTGGCGAAGGAATTGGGGCCGCGCGGCATCGCCGCGAACGTCGTCGCCCCCGGCGCCATCGAGACCGATTTCACGCGTGGCGCTTTCGAACACAATCCGGGGGTGAAGGATTTCCTGGCGTCGCAAACCGCTCTCGGTCGCGTCGGCGTTCCCGATGACATCGGCGGCGTGGTCGCGTTTCTATGCTCGGAAGAAGGCCGCTGGGTGAACGCGCAGCGATTGGAGGCTTCGGGCGGGATGTTTTTGTAAGACGTATTACAGAGCGCAATGTACCGTAGGTTGTCCAACCTGCGGATGACTCGGTTAATGAGCCGCTTGGTTGCCACCGAGAGCTTGATGAGGGAGCCATCCGCAGGTTGGACAACCTACGGTACATTTTTCAAGGAGAAAACGAAATGGCTGAACATTCAAACAAAAAAATCGCGCTCGTGACGGGCGCAAACAAAGGGATCGGTTATGAAACGGCGCGGCGCCTCGCAAGCCAGGGCATCACTGTTTTGATCGGCGCGAGGGACGAGCAGCGCGGCAAAGAAGCGGCGGCGAAATTACAGGCCGAAGGCCTGGACGTACATTTTCTGCGCATGGACGTAAACGACCAGACGACGCACAAGGCCGCGCGTAGTTTTATCGAGGACAAATTTGGCAGGTTGGACATACTGGTCAACAACGCCGCTGTCGCGCTCGATATGAATCAGAAGCCGAGCGAGGTGGATATGCAAACGATCCGGAAGACGTTCGACACTAACTTCTTCGGCGTGGTCTCGATCACGCAGGCCCTCCTGCCGCTCATTCGCAAATCCGACGGCGGGCGCATCGTGAACGTCTAAAGCGGACTTGGCTCTCTGACACAAAACAGCGATCCGGGCTGGGAGTTTTACCCGGTGAAGTTGCTCGCCTACAACTCTTCAAAAACCGCGCTCAACGCCTTCACGGTGATGCTGGCGCACGAGCTGAAGGATACCGCGATCAAAGTCAATTCGGCGGACCCCGGATTCACTGCGACCGATATGAACGGTCATCGCGGCTACAAAACCCTCGAGCAAGGCGCGGCGGTCATCATCCAATTGGCGACCTTACCTGCAAGCGGCGCAACTGGCGGTTATTTCGACGATCATGGGGTTCTGCCCTGGTAAATAAAGATAACGATTCGTGTCCGCCAGTTGAAAACGCCTGGGAGATGGCCTACTACTTCTTCTGAGAGTTCGCGAGCTACGGGCTTCAAGTTTTCCAGGATAGCATTGCGGGATTCTTTCAGTACCGCGACAACCAGCACACGAGCCCGGTGATACCGCGAGCGCAAAGGTCCGCGCGCCTGGAGCCGAATCGGAGCGGGCCGAACGCCAATGTCGCGCCATACTGCGGGGGGATCCAGCCGTAGCTGTCGAACAAGTCGGTGTTCACAATGTAGCGAGGGTAGAAAAAACCGCGACGTCCACTTACAGCCACTGCGCAAACAGCCCCGTTCGAATCTCGTCCGCAAGCATCAGCAAGTCCATCGCCATTTATGTCGGCCAGTCTAAATGACCCGTAGCGCGACCTCCCACTTGCCCAGCCTTTGGCGTCGGTGAACTGCCAATCGGTCCAAACGCCTGGGGGTGAAAAAGCTGAGCCGGTGGAGGTGGCGCAGTAAACCGCCCGGATCCCGCGTCCGCAGATGTCGGCCCGTCCGTCTCCGTTGATGTCGGCGAGCTGAATGGTTGAGCCATACTCCTCGGGCAGCCAGCCGAGGCCGTCGGTAAACTCGCTAGTGAGCCAGTATGAGGGCTGCCCAAAACTCTCGCCGGCGCTCAGGGCGCAGATGATACCGGACGTCCCTCGCCCACAGACGTCAGCGCGACCGTCTCCGTTGATGTCGGCGAATCGAATGGAGCCGTAGTGGCCTCTCCATGTTCGCCAGCCAAAAGCGTCGCTGAACTCAGGGGTTCCGAATTTGGTTCCGAACGCGGTTCCGGTCGAAAGCAAGCATTCGACACCCACTATGCTACGAACGCACGCGTCGGCCTTTCCGTCGCCATTCACATCAGCGAGTTGGAAAGTCGTCCCGTACTCGGCCGGGGCGTATCCCTGATCATCCGAAAGCGCGGTCGACCACTCCGCGAAACTCCCGAAGGCGCCGTTGCCCAGCCCCAGCGCGCAGAGGACACCGGCTCGTCCCCGCGCGCAAACATCACCAATACGATCGCCGTTGACATCGCCGATACGGATTGTTTCGTAATAGCTCGGAAGCGCGCTCCATCCGGCGGCGTCAGAGAGATCGGAGAAAACAAAGCCGGCAGGAACGAAGCTCCCTTCCGCTAATTGCCCGCTGGTGACGCCCGGGATCGCATCCAGCGGAACAAACTGGAAGGAGGCAAAGAGTGTTCGCTCATCTGGCGTCGGCGCCCCTCCGGGGACAACGGCGAATGCGCTGGCGCCTGGGTCAGGGCAAGCGGAGGAGCCAATGCCCTCAACGAGACACTTCGTCACTTGGAGGGCATAATCACTCGACACATTGTTCGGGTTTCGGTCGTGCAATTGAATAATCCCGCGCTTCTCCGACGGCATGTCGCGGTAGTAGTTCAGCGCGCACGCTGCAGGAACCCAATTGACGCCGGGTTGCGAGCAGCGCCAATCTGCCCCGGCGGAGTCGTAGAAAAAGGGGCCGGTGAGTTTTCGAAGTTGCATGTCACCGCGTACTATTTGCTCCGCTTCAGGAGTCCAGCAGTTATATGGCGGGCGGAAGAAGAAAAAACCATCCTTAATATTAGGGTCAAGCAGAGTCTGTGTGCTTTTCAGCTCGGTCAGAATGTCAACGCCGCTTTGCCAAAGGGCAGGGTGCGTTTCGGTATGGTTGCCAATCCGATGGCCTAGATCGACGACAGCTTGGATGAGGGAAGGACTAAAGGGGGACCCTTCACACCCCCCGGCGCTGCGAAATCGGCAACCATTCATGAAAAACGTCGCGGGGATTCGTTTGGCGGCGAGGTAATTGGCGATCGATAGCGTATGGGGACCCGGACCATCGTCGTATGTCAGGCTGACCTGGCGAGCCAGGAGCGGAACTTTCGGCGGATCGGGAGGGCTTAGTCGAAGCTGAATGTCTGTGCGAGACGCCGTGCAGCCAGTCGAAGTTCGGCCGGCTGGATCATTGTTTCCGATTATTTGCCTCACGACGGACTGGGCGTCCGATGGGGTCTGGTTGGGTCGAATTTCGCTTGAGGAGTTCCCGAAACCAAAAGAGGCAATGAGGGAAAAAACGCAAATGAAGATCAAAGCTGAGCGGATGTTGGACATAACGCGTCCCTCCGGTTGTAAAACTGTTTAGGCTAACTATCTGACTGCGGAAATGCCCGCTGTGTTTGGAATACTGAAGGCTGGGCCCTTGGTAAAGCAAGATGGCGGGCGAATATCAAGGCTGATCTTACACGACGAATAGCGTGAATACCAAACCTACTGACCGATCCGCTTATTGTTGATGACATCGAACTCCGCAAGATTGGTACAGTACCGCGCGCGTAAGCAAGCGGCTTGCTCATCGGTCAGCCGCTTGCTTACGCGCGCGGTACTGGCGCCCTTGTGTTGCTGCTTCGCTGATCTGTCCTGCCCCCGATGGCCATCCACGCAATTAGCGCGCCCAGAACCGCCAGCGCCGCAGCGAGCGTCAACAGGCGCCGAAACCCACCGATGAACGAGTCCGCGATTGTGCGCCTGACACTGTTTGCGGTGTCCGGATTCAACGTTGATGGAGGTTCCATGGCCGCCAATTTCGCGCGGTCATTATCCAGTTGACGCCGCGTCTCCGGTGATAGTTCCAACCTGTCGAGCCGCCGGTCAAGCGCGCTGTTGAAGGTGTGGAGCATGGCCACGCCGAAGACGGCGATCGCCAGCAACGCCGCCACGCGGGCCACCGCGTTGTTGGCGCCGGAAGCAACGCCGGCGCGGTCGGCGCCGACAGAAGTCATCACTACCGTCGTCAGAGGCGCGGCGCTCGTCGCCATTCCCAGACCGAGCAAAACTATGCCTGGGAAGAAGGTCGTCCAATAACTTCCTCCCTGGCCAGGTAGCGCAAGCAGAACGAAGGCGAGTCCAACAATCAAGGGGCCGACAAACAGCGGCTTCTTCGGCCCCCACCGATCTACCAATCCCCCGGCCCAGCGTGACAGGAAAGAAAAAAGCAGAATGAATGGGAGCAGGGCCGCGCCCGCGGCCGTCGCGGAATACCCTTGTACCTGAATCAAGTTCAGCGGCAGGAAAAACATTGCGCCCCCCAGCGCCGCATACAAGAAGAGCGTCAGCAAATTCGCGCCGGAAAAATTGCGTATGCTGAAGAGGTTTAGCGGCAGGATTGGGGCGGCGCTACGTGATTCGACAACTACGAACAAGACGAGGGCAGCCACTCCAGCCGCCAGCCCGCCAACGACCCGCCCGGCGCGCCAGCCGTGATTCGACGATTCCAGCAGGGCGAAAACGATGAGGCCCAGTCCGACCGTTACCAGCAGCGCCCCCGGCCAGTCCAGCCGTTTGCCTCGCATTTCTCCGCGGCTTTCAGGCACTTGCCAGAAGGCGATCGCCAGCGTCACTGCGGCCAGCGGCAGGTTGATGAAAAAGGCCCATCGCCACGAAGCGTGCTCGATCAACCAGCCTCCAATGACGGGCCCGGCGGCTCCGGTGATCGCGGACATTCCCGACCATGTGCCGATTGCGCGCCCGCGCTCGTTCTCCGGAAACGAAGCGCCGATGATCGCCAGGCTTCCTGGTACCAGCAGGGCCGCGCCGACTCCTTGTATTGCGCGCGCCAAGATTAGTTCATTGATGTCACGAGCAAGTCCACATGCGACCGAGGCGACGGCGAATATCGCGATACCGAGCGCGAAGATGCGCCGCCGCCCGTAAAGATCGCCCAATGACCCGCCCACCAATACCAACGACGCCAGAAACAGCGCGTAAGCTTCCACCACCCACTGCACGCCCACCATCGTTGCGCCAAACTCCCGCTGCAATGCGCCCAACGCGACATTCACCACCGTCCCGTCAATGAACGCCATGCTCGAGGCCAGAATCGTCGCCGTTAGAATCCACGGCTTGGCGGCCTGCCGGCACGGCGCGGCTATGGGGGAGGCCAGGATGACGCCTTCGTCGCAAGGCTGTTTGAGTATTCCGTTCATTGTCGAATAATCCGAGGAAGAGAGTTCGAGGTCAATGTCTTCGGCGATCTCCCCGGCGTTCAGCAACATATATCTCATTTGTCGTCCTCCGTCGGTTAATCGAACGGCGAAGGCCTGAATCGACACTCCTCCGGAATTTTTTTTCGAATGTATAATCAGGGCATGCTTCCGGACACAAATACCGCCCGGGAGCTTTGAAATAATCATCGTTTCATGCGAAGGGGCGTTCCTTCGCGTTGGAGATCCAATATGTCTATTCGACCGGTTAAGCGACTAAGTAAATCCAAGCCGACGCTTGAAGGCGCGGGCGTGCGGCTGCGCCGCGCGTTCGGGTTCGGCAATACGTCCGACTTCGACCCATTCCTCCTCCTCGACGACTTCCGCAATGACGTTCCGGAGGATTACCTGGCGGGCTTCCCGTGGCGCCCTCACCGCGGAATCGAGACGATCACGTACGTCCTGGCGGGAACGGTTGAGCATGGCGATAGCATGGGGAACAGTGGCGTCATCGGCGCAGGCGACGTCCAATGGATGACCGCCGGGAGCGGGATCATTCACCAGGAGATGCCGAAGGGCGACCAGGACGGCCGGATGCATGGATTCCAGTTGTGGGCCAATCTCCCGTCTTCGCTCAAGCGGAACGTTTCTGAAAACGGAGCCGCGGGGGTAGTTCTTTAGCCGGGAGAATGGCTTTGTTGCTGAATCGAAGCAAAACTAGCGGAGAAACTGGCTCTCGCAGGCGAATATGAACAGGCCCGGCAGGTTGCCAATTCCATTAAACACGAAGTTAGACGAGCGCGCGCGGCCCATCGGGTACAAGCTATAATTGACAGCAATTTGAGCGCGGGCTAACAAGCGCTTGCGCCGGACTAGCTTCGCTCGCCAGTGAAGCGTAAGCTTAGCCAGGTGAAAAAGGCATGTCGAATAGCTCAAGTAAAAACATTCGCGCGCGTGAGGCCTGGGACATGAACGCCCGATTCTGGGATGAACGGATGGCCGATGGGAACGACTTCTTCATCTCCTTGATCTGGCCAAGCGTCGAGAAACTTCTGTGCCCGCTGCCCGGCGAGAAACTTCTCGACATTGCGTGCGGAAACGGACTGACTTCCCGCCGACTTGCCCACCTGGGCGCCAGTGTTGTCGCATTCGACTTTTCCGAGGAGATGATCCGCGCGGCCAAGACTCGTTCAACCGAGGGCCAAATTGACTACCGCGTGGTCGATGCGACGGATGCAGATCCCCTCCGCGCTCTTGGATCAAGAACATTCGATGGGGCTCTCTGCAACATGGCCTTGATGGACATGTCGGACATTCGGCCACTCATGAACGCCTTGGCTTCGTTACTCCGACCTGGCGGCCGCTTCGTATTTTCCCTACTTCATCCGTGCTTCAATAATCCATCGACTGTGCAGATGGGAGAGCTCCAGGATCGCGAAGGAGTATTCGTTACAACGTACTCCGTCAAGGTTTCGCGCTATTTGACGCCATATACCCAGGTTGGACTGGCGATGCACGGCCAGCCTGTCCCACATCCATATTTTCACCGGCCGCTTGGCATGCTTCTTCAGCAGATGTTCGACGCCGGATTTGTGCTCGACGCGCTCGAAGAACGCGCTTTCTCTCCCGAGAACTCCGGCGGCAGTACTCCGTTTTCATGGAGCGGCCAGTTCAGTGAGATCCCGCCGGTGTTGGTGGGGCGACTGAGTCCCCGAACGATCGCCTGAACTCCGAATGAGGTCAGAGCGATTCGAAGAAGAGTTCGTCGGCGTAACACCAAACCCACTCTTCGCCCGGCTCGAAGGAACGAATCAGCGGATGTTTCGTCGCGTGGTAATGTTTCGTCGCGTGCTTGTTCGGCGAAGAGTCGCAGCAGCCGACGTGCCCGCAAGTCAAACACAGGCGCAGATGCAGCCATTGGCCTCCGCCACGCAAACAATCTTCGCAGCCTCTTGCGCTGGGCGTGACTTCCTGAATCTGATCCAGATGTGTGCAAGCGTCTTTCATTCCAAATCCTCGGAAAATGTACCGTAGGTTGTCCGACCTGCGGAAGGCTCGGTTACTAAGTTGTTCAGGCGCCGTCAAGCAGTTTGATGTTGAAACCATCCGCAGGTTGGACAACCGTACGGTACGGCGCGCCGCGTTTCGTTGTTTCAGGGCGTCGTTTGTGATGATGTGAACGACTCCTCTATTGAACTCGCCGCCAAAAGCGTCAGCGGGAGACGCACTTGAAAGCAGGTGTCTCCGGGTTTGGATTGGAAACGGATTTCGCCTTGATGCTTTTGGACAATCCTGTAAACGGTGTCCAACCCCAGTCCAGTGCCCTCGCCCTGCGGTTTAGTGGTGAAGAAGGGTTCGAAGATGCGCCCTTGAATTTCGGGCGGAATGCCGGGGCCGTCATCGCCGATTTCGACCAGGATGTGATCGGGCTTGGCCGACGTGCGAACCCACAGGTTGCCCTGGCCGTTCATCGCGTCAATCGCGTTGACGATCAGGTTGGTCCAGATTTGATTGAGCGCGCCGCCGTAAGCGGAAATGCGCGGCAGGTCGTCGGCGTATTCGCGGATCACGGTGACGCCGCGCTTCAACTTATGGCCAAGTATGACTAGCGTGTTCTCCAATCCCCGATGCACGTCCACCTCCTGTAGGGCCGCGCGATCCATGTACGAATACTCTTTGATCGCGCCCACCAGGTCTGAGATGCGGGTCATACTGTGCTCGATCTCCTTGACCAATTCCTGCGAAGACCAGGTGGCTTCGAGCCATTGCAAAGCGTCGTCGAGCGCCTGGCCTTTCATACATTCCGCCAACGCCTCCAACTCTTCCTGATGCAACCCAGCGCGCACGAAGGTCGGCGCGAGTTTCCATCCGTCGGCGACCCGATGCGCTTCCAGCCATTCGCTGATCTCTTCTTCGCATTCGCTTTCGGCCAGCGGGTCGAGCGCCGGCGCGGCGGTCAGACACTCGGCGGCTTCGCGCTGGAATTTGGTCAGGAAGGCGATCTGTTCGGCGGTCAATGTCTGATGACTGAGCGTCAGGCACAGACGGTTGAGCGTTTGCAGCCGCTCGCCGAGGTGCTGCGCCGCGCGGCGCGCGGCTGCCGCCGGATTGTTGAGTTCGTGCGCCAACCCGGCGGAAAGCTTGCCCAGCGCCATCAACTTGTCGTGCCGTTCGTCTATCCGCGTCACTTCGCGCACACGGTCGCTCAGGACTTCGACCAGCCGCTGCAGCAACGCCGGGAAGCGCTGCATCAACTCCGGGAAATGTTTCACGTCAAGCCAGAATACGCGGCTCGGCGCGACCGCGCGGATGGTCGCGCCATAATGGGTCATGCGCGAAAACGGCAACTTACCGCTGATTGCGCCGCTTGGGATGACGTAAACCTGCCCGTCGCGTTCCGGCCCTTCAACGCGGGCGTGCAACTCTCCTTCCAGCACAATGACGAGACGATCCGCCACCCCGCCTTCGCGCAGATAGACTTCGTTCGCGGCCAACCGCAATTCCTCGCCCTGTTCGATCAACCAGGTGAAGACTTCGTCCGGCAGCCCTACCAGCGCGGTAATCTTGCGCAGCTCTGCGTTCAATCGTAGTGTATCTATTTCTGTCATCACGATCTGTGCTAGTCGAAACTCGCGGGCGCCTCGAACTTGTAGGAGATGATGTTACGGGTTATTTCCAGGTCAACTAGCGCAAGTTATATCATCAGAGTTTGCCCAAGTATTGGTGCATGAACTGAACAGCAATAGCGCCCTCACCGACGCTCGACGCCACTCGTTTGACCGAACCGCGCCGCACGTCGCCCGCCACGAAGACGCCTGGGACGCTCGTCTCCAACAAAAACGGCTCGCGCTCGATGTTCCAGCCGCGAGGCCTGCGCCCGTCGCGCAGCAAATCAGGCCCAGAAAGAATGAAGCCGTGTTCATCGCGTTCCAGCTTCCCCGCCAGCCAATCGGTGTGCGGCTGCGCGCCGATGAAGATGAACAGGGATTTGGTCGGCAAGGTCTCGCGCGTTTCCGCATCCGCGATGGTGATTGCTTCCAGATGCGTCTCGCCGTGCGCCTCGACCACATTGGCGCGGCAGCGCACCGTGATGTTCGGCATGGCTGCGATCTGGTCAATCAGGTATCGCGACATCGTCGCCGCCAGGTCGGGCGCCCGCACCAGCATCGTGACCTGGCGCGCGTATTTGGATAAGTGCATCGCCGCCTGCCCGGCGGAATTCGCGCCGCCCACGACGAAGACATCTTCATCGCGGCATGAAATCGCTTCGGTCATCGCCGCGCCGTAATAGACGCCGGCTCCGGCCAGCCGCTCGGCGCCGGGAACATCCAACTTACGCCAGGCGACGCCAGAGGCGATCAAGATCACGTGGCTGCTCAGTTCGCTCCCGTCGGCGAGTTGCACGAAACGATATGAATCTTGACACCGCAACTCGACCGCCTCCGCCGCCAGCGTCTCTACGCCAAAGCGCCGCGCCTGCGTCACCGCCCGCCGCGCCAGATCAGCGCCACTCAGGCCCGAAGGAAAACCGAGGTAATTCTCGATGCGCGAACTGGTTCCCGCCTGGCCGCCGGGCGCTTGTCGTTCGACCATTACCGTCTTCAATCCTTCGGAAGCGCCATAAACCGCCGCCGCCAACCCCGCCGGGCCGCCGCCAACGATAATCAAATCATAAAACTCCTGATCCGCTCTCGTCCGCAGCCCTATCTTCCGCGCCATCTGCGACGTGTCCGGCGCTTCCAATTGCTCGCCGTCCGGAAACACCACTAGCGGCAACTTCCTGCCCGGCGCGCCTTCCAGCATCCGGCCCGCCTCGTCATTTGTCTCGACGTCCAGCCATTGATAGGGCACGTGATTTCCCGCCAGAAAACTTTTGATTTCGAGCGCCTGCGGCGACCAGCGGTGCCCCAGCACGCGAATTCCCTCGAAGGGCGGACGGAAGGACGCCAGCCAATCATCCAGCAGATCGTTCAGCACCGGATAGAAGTTCTCTTCTGGCGGGTCCCACGGCTTCATCAGGTAATAATCCACGCGGGCCTTGTTGATCGCGCCGATGGCGGCTTCCGTATCGGCATAGGCCGTGAGCAGCGCGCGTTTGGCTTCCGGATAAATTGTGTTAGCCCGTTCGATGAATTCGACGCCGGACATCTTGGGCATGCGCTGATCTACTAACAGCAGCGCCACCGGGTCATTTCGCAACTTTAATTGCCGCAGCGCGTCCAACGCCGACTCGCCCGAGTTTGCGCGAAGCACGCGGAAGCGATTGCCGTATTCGCGCCGCAAATCGCGTTCGACCGCGCGCAAGACTTCCGCGTCGTCATCCACGGTCAGTAAGACTGGCTTTGCCATTCAACGTCCCTTTTTATGATTCGGTTTACGGTCGTCCGAGTCTGTTGTTTTGACCTCCGGTTCAAGCGCAGAGGATACCAGATTGGACTGATCTCCACATCACTAAACAAAGCCGGTGTTGGCCGGCAGACCAATCATGATCAGTTTGAAGCCACTTCGTCGCTTCGACAGGAAATCCGGATCATGCCGCGAAGCCGCCATCAATCTTCATGCTCGCGCCGGTGACGTAACCGGCTTCGGCGCTGGCGAGATAAGAAACCAAGCCGGCGATCTCATCGCTCTGGCCGTAGCGCTGATATGAAGCGCCGATTATCTGTGTCTGCGCTTATCCCCTCGACACCAAAAAGAATGCGAAGCCAATCGCGACCAGATCTTCAAGTACGGCGATGTAGATGTCCTTCACCTTGAGACCCCGCGTCAATCGCGTACGCGCTTGGTAACCGCCAAAGGTCCCAATCAGGGATCCGATTCCCCCCAGCAGCGCCCCGGCTATCAAGGATTGGCCGGCTGACGCGCATAGGCAGGCTCCGGACAGCCCTCCCATAACAATACGAGCGATCAACGATGGAAGCGCGGTGCGGCTCGGCGTTTGGGGGAGTTTGTCATTGACATACTCCGCAATAGCGCCCAGCGAGAATATTGCGACCGCCACCGCCGACCCCATGAATGACAAAGGGGAGTCATGCAGATTCAGCCAGCCAAGAAAGGCGGCCCAACTGACGACGGCAGGAGCCGTCAGGGCGCGCAGTCCGGCGACGATTCCTATGCCGACTGCAAGAAAGAAAACAGAATTTACGCTCATGAATAATCTCGCTTTCCGTCTATTGCGAACTTATGCTGAAGCCCGCTTCGGAGCGGTGACCTGTAACACTAACTTGCCTCGGGTGTGGCCGGCCACTCCACGTTCAAATGCCTCTCTGGCCCTCGCCAGCGGGATTGTTTCTGCGATGACGGGCCGAATTGCGCCGGAATCTATCAACGCCGCGATTTCGCCAAGCTGTTCTCGATTAGGCTCGACGATGAAAAACAGCCCGCGCCTGCTATGGGCTGCCGCCTCGCCCTCGGGGATGGGGCCCGTCAAGCTGACGAGGATTCCCGTGGGCTTCAATACCTGCCAGGACCGTTCGCGCGTTACGCCGCCGATTGCGTCCAGGACCACATCAACATTGTGGACCACCTGCTCAAATCGCGCTTGTTGATAGTCAATGACCTCATCCGCGCCGAGGCTGAGCAAGAAGTCGCGGTTTTTCGCAGACGCTGTTCCGATCACATAAGCGCCGCGCCAGTGAGCGATTTGAATAGCAAAGGTTCCGACCCCGCCGGCGGCCCCCTGGATCAACACGCGCTGACCGGGCGCCAGACGCGCGTGATCGAAAAAGGCCTGCCAGACCGTCAGCGCGGAAAGTGGGACGGCCGCAGCCTGCGCGTGCTCGAGTGTTTTTGGTTTGTGGGCCAGGTCAGCGGCGCGGACTGTGACATACTCCGCAGCGCTGCCATTCCGACAAAATGAGGTCAGGGCATAAACCTCGTCGCCAATCGACACGTCGCTGACGCCGTCAGCCACGCCTTCTACGACGCCCGAAACCTCGTGTCCAGGTATCGTAGGTAGGCGCTCAGACCCGTCGCAATTGCTGTATGTTTCCGCCCAGGTCAACTCCGCGGGCGTAATGCCTGTGGCGTGGACTCGGATGAGAGCATCCCAAGGGCCCAGCTCAGGATTTGGCGCGTCCTCATACACGAGTTGCTCCGGGCCTCCACGTCTATGCAATCGAATGGCTTTCATTGTGATCCTTCTTCCATTGGTATTTTCTTCGTGTGAGTCGTTGCGCAGAACAGTTTCTGCGCGATCCGCCGCCCCTCTCTAGGAGCCAGCGCGCTGCCCTTCGTCAGCCTCACTACATCACAATATCAGTACCGCGCGCGTAAGCAAGCGGTTGCCCCTGCACGAAACCGCTTGCTTACGCGCGCAGTCCTGATAGCGCCGAAACAATTAAGGGTTCGGTGAAATGGGAGGAATGATGGTCTCGCGGCGCCCGAACAGGCGGGCATCTAAATCGAACCAGGTAACATCGGTACAGTACCGGGAGCGGTAGCGACCGGGCGCCAATCGAAACGACCTCTCCGTAGGGCGCCCGGTCGCTACCGCTCCCGGTACCGTACCGCCGCGTGTCCCAATGTTGGCTGGTTCGATTTAGTATCGGCCGCTTGTACCCAAACTTATCTCCGAGGCGTGAAACAGAAGCAAAAACGCCATCCACACTTAAAGGGCAATCCGAACTCTCGCCCATCCACAGCGTTTGTCCGCGCGCGGCATTCTACTTGCCCTATGATCCGTGTTCAATTCACCGATATTGATTACTTCGAACAACCTCAATTAACGGACAGGGGAGCCCTTCACTGGTCGCCAATATAGCCAATCCGTCGGCGCGGTAACAGATCGCTTCCCCTTGCCGGCGAAGTCCTGGAAAGCCTCCGATGTCAACCGGCAGCGGCGATTGTTTCCAGATTTCATCAAAAGCAATCCCACGCTTCCCTGGCAACATAAGAGAGGGTCGACACTCCCGATTTAGGCGCCGGCGCTCTCAACTTGTACACCCTGGCGGGCGCGCCCATCACTTTGGTGATGACGTAGAGGTCGCCTGTGAAAGGATGAATTAAGAGCGCTTCCGCATCGTACTTGCCGTCGGGGTACTTCAAACGAATTACGTCAGCGGCCTCTGTATCACGAGGGTTCTGAACTGTTGAGGACGAGTCCTTCGGGGTGACCTGCGGTTCGGCTACCCGGTAAACAGTAATCTGGTCGCGCTTTTTAGAATTGTCGCCGATGTCCCCGAGGTACAGGTAAGACCGGCCTCGTCTGGGTCCCGGCCCAATTGCCATGTCTTCCCAATCTATCGCCTTCGCGCCCGTGACTCGCCAGACCCCGCGATGTTTTCCCTGGCGATCGAAAGCGTAGACGAACGGCCCATCGCCGCTGTCATTGTGAGTCCAGAAAATGCCGGCGTTGCGTCGAGAGGCGGCGATCCCGCTGCTCTCCTTGATGGATTGGTTCCCCAGGTTGACCAGATGAACCGGCGCCCCGTAGCCGCTGCTGTCTACTCCGATATGATTCGCGCGAACAGTCTTGGTTGCGTCAGTGGGAGCCTGTATCGCCGCAAGTGAGAGGGATAGCAAGGAGAAGGATATAATCGATATAACAAAAGGAGTAAGTTTGTGTCTCTGGAGAAAGTTTCTCATTACCTGTTACCCATCGCTCCGGAGCCGGCGCGACTGATAGCTAGACGTCGCTTCGCTCAGTGAACGTTTCGTCTCGCCATGCGCCAGGTCCCGGAACGCTCGCCGGTGGAGCGCCAAGAGCCGCCTGTTGCTGGAACATTGCCTTGACCGTAGGCCGCATCAAGACCAGTATCGTGAAGACCCCCAGCGCCGTTCCTAACGGGAAGAACGCGCAACAGAGCGCCGCCACGACGATGCAGAACGTATGTCGCCTGCGCGCCGCGAGAAACCGACCCGCCACGAAGATGAGCGCCGCAAACGCCCACCCGCACAGCACGGCCGCGCCGCCGATAAGCGCGAACATCAGCCCGAATAATTGCGCCGGGAACTGCTCGCCGTCCTGCGGCGCTGGCGGTTTGAGCAGGAATATCAGCCCGATCGAGAAGTGAATGAGCGGAATGCACGCGAACAGCGCCGCGATTGCGGCGCATATGTAGTGCCCGATGGCGAGATACCTAAGGTTTTGGGCGTCGTCGTTCATGTAGATACTGTCTCATGGATTTCGCGTGAGCGCCAAACCTAAATCGAACCACGCGAAATCGGTACAGTACCGCGCGCGTAAGCAAGCGGCTGACCGATTAGACGGCCGCTTGCTTACGCGCGCGGTACTGTACCGGTGTCCCAATGCCGCTTGGCCTGATTTAGACAAGCGCTTTTTCAATGAGGAAGGCAGGCGCTACAATTCCCTCGAATTCGCCAGGCTGGAATTCAGCCATGTGGCCTCGGAATTCGATGAACATACGCGAGGAGATAATTCTGATGACACAATCGAAAATTGACGCTTTCACCGCGATGCTGAAGGATCAGCCCGACAACGAAATGATCTGGTACGGGCTGGCGAACGAATACATGAAGCTGGAGAACTGGCCCGCCGCCATTGAAGCTCTCCGCAACGTCATCCGCATCAAACCCGATTACACTTCGGCCTATCAAATGCTCGGCGCGGCGCTGGTCAAACAGGAAGGGATTGAAGAGGCGCGGCGCGTGTGGATGGAAGGCATCGAGGCGGCCAATCGCACGGGCGCGTGGAAGGCGCGACAGCATATGGAAGCGCTGCTCGCCGGTTTGACGGACGAGGCCGAGCCGGGGTTTTGCGAATGATCATGGATGAAGACTGTTAGCCACAGAGAGCACAGAGGACACAGAGGGTAAAATGATCTCTCTGTGTCCTCTGTGCTCTCTGTGGCTATTCATCCCCGTGAAAACCGCTTTAGGGGGCGAAGCGGTCTATCACTGTGATCCCCTTGCCGGGTGAAGAATCGAGGCTTGCGAGGGCCGCGCCGGCGTCATCAAGCGCGATGCGCCGTCCGATCAATTTACCGAGCGGCAATTTTCCGGCCGCGATCATATCGAGGAGCTCTGGATAGGCTTTCGATTGCATGCCGTGGCTGCCGAAGATCTCCAGTTCATGCGCGATGACTCTTCCCATCGGGAGCGCCGGCTCGGCTTGATCTCCGAGGAGCAATCCGATCTGAACGTGCCGGCCGCGCCGACGGAGCGAGAGGATCGAATTTCTACAGGTAATCGCGCCGCCGAACGCGTCAACTGAGACGTGAACTCCGCCCGCCGTTAGCTCGCGAATGGCTTGCGGGACGTCGGGGACAGTGGCCGCGTTAAACGTGTGCGCGGCTCCGGCCTCACGGGCGAGAGCGAGTTTCTCGTCCGCAACATCGACGCCGATAACGTTCGCGCCGAGCGCGCGCGCAATCATCACCGCCGACAGGCCGACCCCGCCGCACCCATGCACCGCGACCCACTCGCCGGCTCGCAGCCTGGCCTGCTTCGCGATGCCGCGAAACGCCGTCGCAAATCGGCAGCCGAGCGCCGCGGCGTCGACGAACTCCATCTCATCGGGAAGGCGGACGAGGTTAACGTCGGCGAATGGCAGGGCGACATATTCGGCGAACGAGCCGGGACCTGTGAATCCCGGTTGAAACTGGTTTTCGCAGACCTGCTGGTCGCCCGCGAGACAGTAAACACAGGTTCCACAGCCGAGCGCGAACGGGGTAGTCACCCTGTCCCCGGTCCGCCATCGCCGCGCGTCAGAACCGGCAGCGGCGATCACCCCGGCGAACTCATGCCCGGGAATATGCGGGAGAGTCCGGATGTCCGCATCATGCCCCTGCCAGCCGTGCCAGTCGCTCCTGCACAGGCCCGACGCTTTCACCTCAACAACTACGCCGTCTCGCGGGACGACAGGGTCCGGAACAATCGCTACACACGGAGGGGCTCCAAAAGAATCGTAAAGAAGCGCACGCATGTCCGGATTTTAATTGCCAACCTATCTATGGCAAGCGCATTCCTGAAAAAAACGACAAAAAGAAAAAGCGCTTGCAGCCGTGGGATAACTGCAAGCGCCTGAAATTTGGCGGCTACCTTCCTCACCCTGGCAGCCGCCTGACACCGTTCAGTGGATTAACCACTTGGTATCTCGTTGCCCCACTTTGTCTACTGCAAGGGAGGCGCCACTGATTTCCGTCGTGAGGCAAAACGCAAAAACCCAATAGAATCGAGCGTTCCAGCGGATTTCGAGACCTCCGAGCGCGATCTCGATCGGACGCTCCGGGCAATTCTTACACGATCCACTGTGAAGATTTTTCGCGCGCACAACCGACGGGAAGATTTTTCACACTCGCAGTTCGAGGTCGCGCGAAAGCTTGTTTTGAGTTGAGCGATCTGTTTGTTTGGCAGCAGCCTATGAAACCTTGATCAGTAGTTTGCCGAAGTTGCGCCCTTCCAATAGGCCAATCAGCGCCTGCGGGGCGTTCTCCAAACCCTCGACCACGTCCTCGCGGTATTTGACCTTGCCGCTTTCGATCCAGCCGGCCATCTCAAGGATCCAATGAAAGATAGCGGACTTTGAGCAACACCTCGCCGTCCGCCGGGGTCGGGATGGCCGCTCGCTCAACGCGGAAGTTTTCAGGAACCGGCGCCCTTTCCGGACGACTCGCCAGAACGATGCGGACAAGACTCTGATCGGTCATTGTTTTTCACCTCCTAAGAAAATCAGTTCGTAGTCCCGCCTTCAGGCGGAAGCTTCGGATGTAGTCCATTCCGTGACGCCAAAAGCTTCCGCCCGAAGGCGGGACATCGCGTAGTTTATAATATCGCGCCGGCGGCCCGACAAGATCATTGAAGTGGGCCGCCTGCCGGATTGTCCGTCATCAAAGTTGTGTGGTTACGTCGTAACAGAAGCAGACGCCGCTCGCGGCGCCGGCGGCATTGCATGATGGGTCCCGACAATGCGACGACTTGCCGATGAACTCAAGATTCGCCCGGCCGGTCCTGGCGACGTCGATGCCATCGTTCGCATCTACGTCGACTCCTGGAATGCCGGCTTCGGCCCACGGATGCCGGCGATAGAAGCGGACGCGGCGCGTATCGGCAGATGGCGCAAGGCGCTGGCGAAGTCTTCCTCTACTCGTTGGTGGCTCGCCGAACGAGGCGCTGAAATCGTCGGTTTCGTCGGGATCGGTCCCAGTCGTGACCCGGTTGACCCGAGCCTCGGCGAGATCGATACAATCGCGGTTGATCCGAGGGCATGGCGCACGGGGGTCGGCAAGGCGCTCATGTCCGTCGCGTTCGAAGGCTTACGTTCAGCGGGATATCACTCCGCAGTCCTCTGGACGCTCAGCGATTACCCGCAAGCCGAGAGTTTTTATGTCGCGACCGGGTGGCGACTAAATGGGGCCATGCGACGAGACGGGCAGCAGGTCCGTTATGACCACGAACTGTAGCTAAATGATAGCGAGGGGAAATGACATCTATAGATGAGCTGGAAGGGATCCGATTTCCAATCGGTCGCCTGATGATTGACCCTGACGTCACTGAATCAAAGCGCAGGCAGTGGATCGCGCAGATAGCCGCGCTGCCCGCGAAATTGCGCGCCGCAGTTGACGGCCTGAGCGAAGCGCAGCTTAACCAACGTTACCGCCCTGAAGGATGGACAGCGCGCCAGGTCGTCCATCATCTCGCAGACGAACACATCAACGGATTCACGTACTTTAAAATGGCGATAACCGAAGATGAACCCGTAATCAAAATATACAATGAACCGCGTTGGGCAGAAACTGAGGACGCCGGCGCAGCCCCGATTGAATTGTCATTAAATCTGCTCACCGCCCTGCATGCGCGCTGGGTCATCCTGTTGAACTCCCTTGACGAAAAAGGTTTTGCCCGCGGTTACATTCACCGGCGTGGCAGAATATCGATTGATGACGGCATTCAGCTTTACGCCTGGCATAGCCTGCATCACACGGCTCACATCACGGGGCTGCGAGACCGCGAGGGGTGGTGATTTTCAGCGCCGATAACCCGGCTCAGGTTTCTGGCGGAACTGTCAATTCAGATGTTTTTCTGGAGGCCCGACGCGACTTACGGCAGGATTCCCCTTTTCACGTAGATGGGGCGGACGTCGCGCCGCAGGGACGGAAGCGTCTTGGCGAACCACAGCGCGCCGACGATGCAACAAATTCCGCTGATCATAAGCGTGTGTGGGGCTCCGATTCTGGCGGCCATGGCGCCCGCCAGCAAACTGCCGAACGGCATCGTCCCCATCACGGCCACGGTGTAAAAACTCATCACCCGTCCGCGCTTGTCTTCTTCAACAATAGTTTGCGTCGACTTCTTATTGCGCCGGCGTCACGAACCGGATCGTGTATCGCACGGATTTCGACGCGTCGTGCTTGTCCCACAGGTTAAGCACGGTCTTGCCGTTCACGTGCGACGCGGGCAGCGTCTCGTAGCGATGCCGGCTGTCGTGCGGCCGCACGTCGGGGACCTGGGTCGTCCCCGCCGGCAGCGCGACGGTGTATTCGAACACCGTCGGCGTGAAGCCTTCCAGCGCGTGATTATTGATCTTGATCCCTTTCGTCAGCGGCAGATCCGACTCCACGCGCGGCGTGTCCAGCGCGCCGCCGCCGACCGTCGTGCGCTCGATGCGACGCAGGGCGTCAGCGCCGAGGCGGTCGGTGAGTTGCCGCAGATACAGACTGCGAGGTTCGACGGGCTGGTTGAGCGGTTCCCACCACCCGTCCTGCCGAGGCCGAGGGTCCTGTGAGTTTGGCACGAAGCCGGCGACTTTGCGACCCGAGTGGCCGATCGCGTAATTCTGGGCGGTCGGCGGCTGCTGCGCGACGAGATCGCCTCTCGTATTCCAGGCCACATAATTCGCGCCCGCCCAGCCGTGTCCGGAACCTAGCCACGCGCGATCCTGAAAGGCGATGTCGGCCCCGATGTTGTCGTAGAGGCCCCCGACTGACCAGCGATGATGCGGCTCGCTCGTGGCGAACTCGTTAATCGAGTCGCTGTCGAGGAATACGTTCGGCCCCGGCACGCGGGAATCGACCACATAAGCGTGCCTCGCCGTCTCGGCGTGATTCCGCTGCACGAGCGTCAGTTGGCCCGCCAGTTTGAAGTTGTAGCGGCGGCTGCCCGTGATCAGACTAACCATGTCAATGGCGGCGCAGTCCTGGACCGTCACCCACTTCGCGTTGCGCAGCACGTTCGACAGCGCATGCTCCAGGTGTTGGCTAGTCACCTCGCGCACCCAGGCGTTCTTGACGCTGTCGAGCGCGGCGAATACCGCGGCATGGTCCTCGTCGGCGAAATATGTGACGCCGCCGTTCACCGCCGTCACGTTCGGATTAAATTCGACGACGACGCGAAGCTGTTCGACGACGACCTGCTCGATGCGATCGGGGTCGTCGTAGCGAATGACCTCGCCGCCGCCCCAGCGGCTCTCGATCGCATTCGCGATCGGCGCGTCGATGGTGATCGTGTTCCCGTCGATCGCGGTGATGACGCGATCGAAATCGAGGTTGAACGGAGCAAACTGAACCACATCCGCGTCAGCCTCTACGATCTGATCCATCGCAATCGCGTGGATCCAGCGATCGTTGCCGACGCGCCGGATCAGCACGGAATCGCCCACCTTGAAGCCGCTCGCGTCGTCGACGCGCAGGCTGCGCGCGCCGGACGGCGCGTACAGATCCGCGATCGGCGTGCGCGTCGGCAGCAACATCCTGCCCGCCGGTCCGCCGACTTCCAACACGTTCCGCTTGGCCGTGCCGGTGGCGAACAGGATCGTTCCATCTTCGCCGCGGCCCTCGCCGCGGAGGACCACGCCGCTCGCGCGGATAACGAGCGTCGTTCCCACCTCGAACCTGCCGCGCTTGAGCAGGACGGCGCCGCGAATGCCCTCCGCATTCTGCGGCATCGCCGACACCTGGTCGATCGCCGCCTGGATGCGCGCGCTGTCGTCTCCCTCGCCAGGCTCGACGGCGACGCGCGCCTGCACGTTCGGCAGCGCGACGCCACCGCCGCCGTAGCCGGCGTTCGAGAAATCGAGAGGCCGATTTCCCTTGAAATCGGGCGCATACCCTAGCCTGCCGTCCGGGCCGGCGAACACGATACGGCTCTGCCCGGAAGGGGTCTGCTCGGGATCAAGCACGCTAAAGGTAAAGGCGTCGTAGACATCCGGCCGGCCCGATCGCCGCAGCGACACGCTAAGCTGGTATAGCCCCGGCTTATCGGCGGCCCCAGGAATGGCAATCTCCGTTGGAACGCCCGGCGAGAGGATTGTCGTCGGCAGTTCTAGCGCCGTCTCGCCGCCGACGCCGTCGACGTCCGCGTGGTCCGAGCGCGTCAACTTGCCGCTCAACTTGAGTGGCTCGTAGGCATACGCCTTCAGCGACGGATACGCCGAGCCCATCGGGATCACCGCCGGCCGGCCGATCGCGATCTCCAACGACGCGTGCGCCAGGGTGAGGTCGGCCACGACCGTCGCCGGATCGAAGCTGTCAATCCAGAGAGTGACTTCCTTGCCGACCCCGTCAAGTGAGGCGGCGGCGGTGATCAGGGCGACGCCTTGTCCCAAGGCCGCAATCGCGGCGTCGGCGCCCGTGGAGGTCACGGAGGCGATCGCCGGCTTGTTGCTCGACACCGTGACAATCGCGTTTTCCAGCGTGACGTCCTGGCCGTTCGTGAGCCGCCCGCGCAGCGTGAGCGGGACCGAGGCGCCTACGGACAGGGTTATCGTCTCGGCCGGCGAGAGCGCGCGCCCGTCGGCGGCGGTGAAGAACACGCGCGAGAGCGACGGCGTCGACGAGTACAGCTCTAGCTCGTTCAATTGGAAATTGGCGGTGGGATTGTTGAGGACAATCTCCACTCGCACGAAGCGCGCCGTGACGTCCGGGAACGACGACCTGTCGATGCTCGCAAATGTCTGGTCCGGCCTGAACTTCGAGAACGCCGGCTGCCAGGTCGCGTTGTCGTTCGAGCTAAGTACGCGGAAACCATTTATGTTCGCCACATTGGTGCGGAAGTTGAGGACGATCTCGTTGAACGGCGTTGCGCCGCCGAGATCGACGCCAAGCCACACCATGGAATCGTCCTGCCGGTCGCTCATCAACGGCTGCCAAAACGTGGCCACATTGCCGTCCACCGCGTTCGGCGCGCGGCCACTCGAAACGTCCGAACTGCGAGTGACGCTTCGCCCCAGCGCTAGATTGCCGGACTGCGCGAGCGCCGGCAGCGCGGCAAACAGGACTACTATGAGCGCGGCGACGGTGGGGATGTAAAACGGCGCTTCGTTGAGAATGCGTCGAGTCTTGTGCTTAGTCATGTGAAGTCGCTCCTGAATGGTCTGTTTCGCGGAAGCCTGCGCAGTCCGGCGCACGGCTACCGCAAAGGCGCCTCTGTTTATTTACATCGAAGCAGGCAAGATTGATCCAACGGGACAAAGAACCGGCGGCAGGCGCCGCGCAAGCAAGATCGCTTTCCGATCTGTCTAGGATTCAGCGAGTTTATACATGATGTCCGCAAGCAAAGAAAGCCTTGCTCGGATCTCTTCGAGGAGACTGATTTGCCTTGGCTCTATCTTGACCTGGTATCTCTTGATGTTTAGAAAGATGGAACGGGACTGATATGAATTACACGTGAAATGGGATCCGATTTAGGCACAGGCTTCCTTTAACTGGAAGGACGCTCACGAGTCGATCAATGGCGCCCTCACTCATCAGTCTCCCCTGTTTTGTATAGCCCCGCAGGATTTGGCGCCGCGAGTTGGCGCCCCGAATGGTATTTCGCAAGTAATCCGATTATGAATATGAGCAGGACGCCGGCGCTGTAAGCAAGCAAATCATGATAATCAAACGTCGTACCAATGATAGTTCTTGCCACGCCGCAGTGTTGTAACCCGAGTATTGATGTCAAATTGAAATATTGCCCAATCTCGACAGTGAAGGAGAAAACTAACACACATAATGCAAGCCAGAAATAGTTAGCGTTGATAACACTCCTGCAGATGGTAAAGATCAAGATGACAACTAACATGTCGCCGACAAATGGTCTTACTAAGCGGTCATGGATAAACAATGCGATGGAAATCTCGACCATGAACAGCCCGACGGATAAAATGGCGTACTTTTTATGGAATCCAAATTTCATAGCGCGTATTATTCCGGCGCCGATGACAACAATACTTCGACCTTATTGCAAGCAGCAATCGTATCACAAACTACATGCTGACAGCGTTGGCGCTCGTCTTTCTGTCCATTCCATTGAACAACAGGCGGCAAGCGCATAACCTTTGGGCGCTAAAAACCCGGGAATTCTGAAGAGGCCCCACACAGCCCGGGCGTTTCCCGCCCAAGAGAAGTCAAGATGTCTATCTTGACCTGATATCTTTTGATGTTTAGGATGCAAGCGCTCTCCAACATGTAAGGGCATTTAAGGGCGGTAAGGCGATGCGAATTTACACGCCTGAACGCGAGCGTGAGGTTGCGCTCGCGCCGTGAGACCTTCGCTTTCTTCGGCGATGCGTTCAACCTGGAGCGCATCACGCCGCCTTTCCTGCATTTCTGAGTTCCGAACGCGCGCTTGTGCGCGATCGGGTCGAGTATCGCCGCCCCGGCGAGCCCTGGTCGCCTGACGCATCAGCTTTATCGTCGCGCGCTGGTTCAAGCAAATTTTTGATTACCGCGCGGAAATGACCGCGCAACTGCTCGCGCCGCGCCCTTAAGCGCAGGAGGGGCGCGAGACATCCATAGCGCTTTATGCCTGAGTCTGTTGAGAATGGAATGACGCCCGCCCCCACCGGCGTTTGGAGCGAGAGTGATTGGCGCCGACTTGAGCGGCGAACATACGCCCGCGCGCTCCGGGCAAACTCTGAAGACGCGGCCTGGGAGATTATCATCCGGCAGGCGCGGGCGGTGTTGCGCGCCTACAGCACAAGCTTCTTCATCGTCACTCGTTTTCTCCCTCCCCGCAAACGCTCCCAAGTCGAAGCCGTCTACGCCGCGGTTCGCTACCCCGATGAGATCGTGGACAGCTTTCCGCTCGCCTCCGCCGAAAGGATGCGCCGTCTCGACGTCTGGGCCGCGCAGTACGAAGAAGCCCTGGCCGCCGATTCGATCAAGGACTCACTGCGCCGCCGAACGCCATGTTTCCTGGCGAGCTTCAGCCGCGTCGTGCGCGAAGCCGGGATTCCGCCGGAACATTACCGCTCCTTCATCGCCGCCATGCGGCTCGACGTCTGTCCGCGCCGCTTCAGCACGCTCGATGATTTGATCGAATCCTACGTCTACGGCAGCGCGATCGTCGTCGGGTACTTTCTGGCTTACATATACGGCGCGCCGAGCGCAGGCGACTTTGCGCGGGCGCTGGCGAGCGCCCGTCATCTCGGCGTCGCGCTGCAATTGACGAACTTTTTGCGCGACGTGGGCGAGGACCAGCGGCGCGGGCGGCTTTATTTGCCGCTCGATCTGCTGCGCGATGAAGGCGTCCGGGAGGCGGACGCCGCCGATCCTCGACAGCAGGCGGCGCTCCATCGCGTGTTGCGGCGGATGGCCGCCGTCGCCGAAGACTACTACACCCGCGCGCTCGCCGACCTCGACGCTTTCGCCGCCGACAGTCAAACGGCGATTCGCGCATGCATTGACGTTTACCGCCGACTCAACGAGCGCATCAGTCGCAACCCGCGCGGGTTGCTGTATCGCGAGAGCGTCCCGCTGAGCGAGAAGTTCAGGGCGCTCCCGCCGAGCAAATACTGGCGTTTGCCGCTCGCTTACCTGGCGCGGTAGAAAAAGGGGGACAGAATAGAATTCAAGTGAATTTAGCCCGGCGTTTCAACGCCGGGAAAGCTGTGGAAAAAGCCCCGCGTCGCGTCAGTGACGCCTGAAATCAACCGTCGCTGACGCGACGTGGAGGACAATCTCATACGTCTACCGTGGGTTTATGGTCTTTGAAAATAAAATGCAACAACGTAGGGGCGGGTTTTCCCCGCCCATCTCCGTGATCAAGGCGATGGGGCGGGGAAAACCCGCCCCTACGTCAGGTTACGTGGTTGCGTTTCATTTTCAAAGACCATAAACCCACGGCTAAGTTCAAGCGCCGCTAACGCGGCAGGAAGGCCTGAGCAATTACAAGCCCTTTTTGAGATGAGCGAACCGCGAGTGTTATTGAAAGAAAGGTTGCATGCTAGAAGTTCCAAGCGAGAGGCGAACCGCCGCGGGCGGCCCCGCGGACTTTAGTCCGCGCAGCACAGGAATATGTTGCGAGCGCGGACTAAAGTCCGCGCCACACGCCGCGCCGTCGCCCACTGCCGTCATCATCATTGGCGGCGGCATTGGCGGTCTTAGCGCCGCGATTTACCTACGCCTAGCCGGTTATGAGGTGACGATCTACGAGGCGAACGAGCGCGTCGGGGGGCGCGCCAACCTGATCGAGCGCGACGGCTTTCGCTTCGACACCGGCCCCTCGCTGCTCAACTACCCGTGGGTCTTCGAGCGGCTTTTTGAGGCGGCGGGACGTCGGCTGGGCGATTACGTGAGGTTGCTCGCGGTCGACCCTTCGGTGAGCTTTCAATGGGCCGACGGCGAGCGATTGACGCTGTCGAGCGACGTGCGGCGATTGCTCGCCGAATGTGAGCGCGTCGAACCCGGCTCGCGCCCCGCCATGCTCGCTTTCCTGCGCGACGCGGGGGCGAAGTACCAGACGGCCTTTGAAAAACTGATAAGCGGCAACGCGGATCATCCGTTGACCTGGCTCGGGCGGCTCTCGCTCGGCGAACTCGCGCGGCTCGGCGTGTGGCGATCGCTCGACGGCGAATTGGGCCGCTTCTTCCGCAGTCGTTATCTGCGCGAAGCCTTAGGCTCTTACGCAATGTACCTCGGAGGTTCGCCCTACGAGTTACCGGGCCTGTTTTCCATCTTGCCTTACGGCGAGCTGGCCTACGGCCTTTGGCTGCCCGCCGGCGGTATTTACAGTTTGGTCGAAGGCGTTGAGCGATTGGCGCGCGAGTTGGGCGTCGTCATTCACGCCCGTCAGCGCGTGGGCCGCATCATCACGCAAGGGCGGCAGGTGACGGGCGTCGAACTCGCTGACGGCCGCAGACATCATTCGCGGCTCGTGGTTTCAAACGTGGACGCGCCCACGACAAAGACGGAATTGATCGGCGATCAATCGCCCGCCGCGCGAATGCGTGTGAAGACGAAGATGACGCCGGGCGTGCTGACCTTCTACTGGGGCGTTCGCGGACGAGTGGAGGAGATTGGGCATCACACCATCTTCCTGCCGCGCGACTGCCGGGCGGCTTTCGCCGATCTGTTTCAGGCGAAGCGCATCCCGCGCGATTTGCCTTTCTATGTGAGTGTGCCGTCGGCCACCGATCCGGCGCTCGCGCCCGCGGGCGACAGCGCGATTTTCGTCCTGGCGCCTACGCCCCTGCTGAGTCAACTGCCGGGCCTCGACTGGGCCGAAACCACGCGGGCGGTCAAGGAGCAAGTCTTGGAGCGACTGCGGCGGCACGGGCTTGATCTCGCGCCCGAACGCATCGTGATTGAGGAAGTCTACACGCCGCAGGAATGGCGGCGGCGGTTCGGGCTTTACGACGGCTCGGCCTTCGGCGCGGCGCACACCTTCTTTCAAGTCGGCCCGTTCCGCGCCCGCAATTACGACGAGGAAGTGGACGGACTCTTCTACGTCGGCGCGAGCACGACGCCGGGCACGGGCCTGCCGATGGTCGCGCTCAGCGGCAAGCTCGTAGCTGAGCGCATTCGACAGAAGTGGGACAGACATTAGCGTGGATCCACGGTTAAGAGATGGATGGGAGTGGTCTTAACCGTGGCGCGGACTTTAGTCCGCGCGGCCAGAGGATATGACACATGCGCGGACTAAAGTCCGCGCCACTATTCTCCCGGAGATCTGATGCGCGTCGAGTGTTATGGTTCAGGATCGCGAGTCTATTTCGGCTTGCACGGGTGGAGCGGCGACCACGCCACGTTCGCGCCTCTGGCCGCGTACTTGCCGGCGGGCGCCGCTCTCTACAGCGCCGACCTGCCCGGCTATGGCCGTTCGCCCGCGCCGCGACGATGGGAGTTGGCGGCGATCACGGATGAAATTGCAGGCGCGATCGCTGACGTCGATTCGCCCGTAACCGTCATCGGCAATTGCAGCGGGGCCGTCTTCGCCCTCCTGGCCGCCGAGCGGCTAGCCGGGCGCATCGAGCGGCTGATCCTGATCGATCCCTTCGCCTATCTGCCCTGGTACTTCAAAATCTTTCTTAACAAACGCATCGGACGCTACGCCTACTATTCGACCTTCGCCAACCCCGTGGGGCGGTGGTTAACCAATCTATCGCTCGGCAAGCATCGCGCGGCGGACACGAACCTGACCGAGTCTTTTATCTCGGTCAGGCACGATGTGGCTTACCGTTACCTGGAGCTTCTGGGCGAGCTTGACGGCGTCGCCCGGTTCAGCCGCCTGCGCTTGCCTGTGGATCTGATCTACGGCGCGCGCACCTTCGGGGCGGTCAAAGAATCGATTGCCCTGTGGCGCGGCGTCTGGCCTCACGCCCGATGCCACGAACTCGCGGGCGCAGGGCACTTGCCGATTCAGGAATCCACTGGGCAGTTGAGCGAAATCGTCTTTGGGGCCTTCGAGTCGCATTGCGACGCCCTGAAACGATGAAAGTGGGCAGTGGATAGTGGATAGTGGGCAGTGGGCGGTAGTAGTGGGCAGTGGACAGTTCGTGAACATTGTCGGCGCCGACCAAGCGAACTGCCCACTGCCCACTATCCACTATCCACTATTTTCAATTGAGCGACCATATTGCGTGAACATATGTTTGACCGGTTAACGAATTTCATTGCCGGCGCCACGCCGATGATTGAAGCGGCGCTTGAGCAATCGCTGCCGCTCAGCGCGCGACACGGCGCAGAGCGGCTGAACGAGGCGCTGCGCGCGGCCGTCTTTCCCGGAGGTAAACGATGGCGGCCGATCCTGACCCTGCTTGGGACAATGACTGCCGGCGGCTCCGCGCAATCAGCGCTGCCAATCGCTTGCGCGATCGAATTCCTGCACACGAGTTCGCTCATCCTCGACGATTTGCCCGCGATGGATGACGCCCAGTTGCGGCGCGGACGCGCGGCGCTGCATTTGATATACGGCGAAGGTCTCGCCATGCTCGCGTCGCTCGCCTTGCTCAACCAGGCTTACGCGCTCCTGGCGCGAACCGGAACCGGGCGCCTGACCGCTGAGGCGGCGCGCTGCATCGGGACTGACGGGATGATCGGCGGTCAGGCCGCCGACCTCGACATCCGGGCGTCCCGCGGCAATTCTCATGCGCTCGCCAGCCGCCAACTCAAAACCACCGCGCTGGCGCGCTTGACGATCATCGCCGGAGCCATCGCCTCCGGCGCTGACGAGCGGGACGTCGCAGCGCTCGCCCGCTACGGCGAATGCCTCGGCGCGGCTTATCAAATCTGCGACGACCTGCTCGACGAGTTGGGCGAGAGCGCGACGATCGGCAAGAACGTCGGGCAGGACGCGCGCCACCTGCGCCCGACCTTCACGGCGCAGCTCGGCGCCGAGGGGGCGCGACGTCTGGCGCTCGACTTTCTGGCCGAAGGCAAGCAGGCGCTTCGGGAAAGATTCGGCGAGCGCCAGACCGCGAGCTTGCTGATCGAGGCGGCTGATCTGGTAATTAGCGGGGCCGGGCCGTTGAGAACATTGACGAATGTTGCGAGTTAGCGCGCCGAAGTGAAACATTGAATCAATCTTCGCAGAAAAGTTACGAATGCCAGGCGAGTCACGGTACGCCGCTCGTCACGTTGACGCTTTGTGGCTACCGCCCCGGGGAGCGCCTCTGGGCCTTCAACCGCATGGGCAGCGCGCGGCGTGAAATCAGCCGCGTCGCGGGACTGCGTTTCTGGAAACTGCTCGGAGTGGGGCACGGCGGCGGCTTTGGCCTGCGGCCAGATTTCTCGCGCTACGGCCTGCTCGCGGTGTGGGAGGACGCGGAGACGGCTGATCGATTCTTAGCGGATTCGCCTGTGATGGCGAGCTATCGCCGTCACGCCGAAGAGATCTGGTCGCTACGATTGCTGCCTGTGCAAGCGCACGGGGCGTGGTCATGCGTAAATCCGTTTCTCCCCGTAGCCGCTCCGCCGCGGCCCGGCGCGCCCGTCGCCGTCCTGACGCGAGCGAGCATTCGCTGGAGCCGCCTGGTCGCTTTCTGGCGCGCGACGCCAGCGACGAGCCGCGCCCTGGACGCCGCGCCGGGCTTGCTCGCTTCAATCGGAACCGGGGAAATGCCGTTCATCCGCCCGGCGACTTTCAGTCTCTGGCGCAGCGAGACTGAGATGAAAGCTTTCGCTTACGGCGCGCCCGCGCATCAGGAAGTCATCCGTCGCCGCCGCGCAGAGAACTGGTACGGCGAAGAACTCTTCGCCCGCTTCGCGCCAATCAGGTCGGAAGGCAAATGGCGCGGACGTGATCCGCTCGCGAATCTGCTCTGAGTCTTGAACGTATGATCTGGCTGTTCATTTGCCACCATTTTACCCCTTGCTACAGGTTGCTATACGGTTGAAAAATCAGACTTCCTGAAACTCAGTATCACACCATCTCAACGCGTAATAGTTACGATTTTAGCTACGATCAATTCACCATCTCCGACGCGCTCGCTTCTGCCATCTGCTTGGCTGCCTGAAACTCTTCCATCTTCCTGATCGCCTCTGTCTGATGTCCCTCGGTCGGATGCGCGTAGCGGAGAACCATTTGGATTTTGGAGTGTCCCAGCAACGCGGCCAGCGTGACCAGATCGACGCCCGACTCGACGGCCCGGGTCGCAAAGGTGTGTCGAAGATCGTAGAGTCTGAAATGGCTTAACCCCGATTGCTCGATCACCTTCGCGTGAATGTCGCTGGCCTTCGGCATCGGCCGCGCCGGGTCCCCGTCAAACGGGAATACGTACTCACCTTCGAGCCGGCCTCGCAGCACATCCGCGGCGCGCCTGGTGAGAGAGAGTTTGCGACGCGCAGCCTTCGTCTTACCGTAGGGATTGAACACGTACCCGGCCTCAAGGTTCACATTCTCACACCTCAGCCGGTAAAGCTCTTCCGGCCTCATCCCGGTTTCGATCATCAACACGGCGATATCGTGAAGCGGCTGCGGACAGGCGGCCAAGTAGATGCGCTCTTCCTCGATACTCACGACGCGGGTCTTCTCGTTATTCGCGGCTAGGAGTTTAACGCGCCCGACCGGCGGCGCCACGATCACCTTGAGCCTGACGAAGTGATTGAACATCGCCCGCAGACAAGCCAGTTCCGCGTTTACCGTCGCCGGCTTCAATTCCCTGCCCTGGCTTCCCTGCTTCAATCGCGCGGCCTTGTACCGCTCGACTTCATCCGGCGTGATGGCGTGCAACCGCTTCGCGCCGAACGCTGCGACGAGCGGCTTCGCGGAGTCCTCGTAACGCTTGGTCGTGTTCGGGTGCGCGGCGTGTTCCTGGCGGGACCATTCGAGAAATGACGCCATCGCTTCCTTAAATAGCGGCGCCTTCTTCTGGCGCTTTATGCCGTACGTGCCTTCGATCACATCGAGCCTCGCCTTCGAGGCGATCCCCTCGGCCTCGCGCTGGTTCCTGGTCCCGGTCGAGGCCTGGTAGACGACGCCGTGATACATGAACTTGTACCACCAGATTTTTCCGCCCTCTTTTTTGCGCTTGTAGAGATGCATCGGGATTACTTCGCCTTTCCTGCCTTATCCACCCAGGCTCACTCTTTGCTGTGTCCCCTGGATGACTTTGATAAGTTCTGCTAGGTCGAACACCGCTATCGCCTTATCTTTTAGCAGTCCCAAAAATATTACCTTTGACATGTCGAGAGGCCACATCTTATGCAAACCCTCAATGAACTCCCGATGATCCTTTTCCCGGTGGTATTCGTAGGCATTCAACCACTTGAATAGAACTTTCTCTGAGTTCAGAAGCACATCATTGCTCATAAATTTGACCTGCTCCTGATATGATTTGCCGTCGTACAATTTGCGTTGCGCCCGGAAAACCTCTCTCATAACTGGATGGTCCAGCGCCTTACCTAATAACTTCTGGATTTTGTAAAAGTATGTGTCTTCATTTTGCAGTAATAATGGTCTGGCCGTGTGAAGAAAGGCCTTAACATCATCCCAGTCCGGAAGAGTCGCTGTGCAGGAAAACCCAACTCCTTCATCATATCGAAAATTACCCTCTCCCCACTCCCCAATTTGAACGAGCCTGGTTTTACTAACTTCTTCCGCGTACTGAACAAACAATCCCAGACGCTCGCTTTCCTCGTCTGTGAACTCACCCGAAACTTCCGAGTTTCCACCATCGCTTTTTATCTGTAGGCTAAACTTCTTCGGCATCTCTCCCACCTCCGAGCAAATCATCGTACTGAACACGCGCGGTGAGCGTTTTCATCTTCATTTCGCGGATCCTTTCTTCGCCTTCTTCGCGGCGGGCTTCCCTGCTCTGTTGTCGGCTTCGTCGGTCATCAGAGCCTCAAGGAAAATGTTTCGACTATAGCGCCCGCCGGTCACTTGATAGGTTTACGTTGAGGATCGGAGATAAATCTCAATTGTCTTGCGTCGTCACCAGAAATCTCAAACTTCACCATTGATTGGCCGACGATACGGCCAAAGAATTCAAACCATCCATCCCTGAGGTTTTGTTGAAAGCCTTGGGATGTTCTGCCCATACCCTCTCTCTTAAAGTGCTGCCAAATAGGCCCGTATGAATTCGTACCAGGCTTATGGAGATTTAAATTCACTGTGAAGTAGACAATTTCATCAATACTCGAAAAAAGACCGGCGAACAATATACGCTGAAGGAGCCATGACATAGTTTCGTAACCTAGGGCGTAACTGCCGTCGTTTGCTAATAAGAGTAGCCCCTTTGCGTCTGGCAATCCGAAATACTTCTTGCTCTCTCTTATTTGTTTATTGGCCTTCTTAATGATGCCCTCAATTGGTTCTTTAATGAGGTCTCCCAGGTCTCGTTTGCACTCATCGGGAAGACGCTCTTCTTTCCGCCGAATTCTAAGCAGCCGATTTAAATCAATTAGACCCGCTCGTTCCCACTTTTGATATAGCTTGAACATCTTATCCTCGTCATCATTGCTGCCGAGGAAGTTTTTGCGAAGGACCTTGAGTTCAGCAATTACAGATTCATCGCGGAATAGATAGTCAGCGTTGTCGGAGGGATTGGCCGAAAGCGATTTATGGATAATTTCGCCGCCAAACTCTTCGACGAAATCACCGAATGCAGTCTCGATGTCTATATGTTTTCTCTCTTCGAGACCTTGTGCCTCTTTTTCCGCTGGGGTCATTTTCGCCCGCGCTCCTTTCTTCTTCGCGGTCTTCTCGGTCATGGGTTCACTTTTGCGCGCATCGAGATCTGCTTCAATATCCAGAATTTCAATTTCGCGATCAGTCGGCGTAACCGCTCCCTGTCGATCATTTCGCCCGCGCTCCTTTCTTCGCGGCCCTATCCATCCTAGCCAACTCGCTCCGCAGGACTTTGAGTATGTCGATTCGCATCTCGATTTGCCCGATCAGCGGATCGAGGTCCATCCCGCACAGCAATTCGAGCTGGTCCATCGCCAGCCCGAGCATCCCCTCGGCCTGCGGCCGGCCGTCGCCGCGCTCCCAGGCCGAAAGTGTGTCCGTCTCGACGCCCAGGCGCTCGGCCAGTTCGTCCTGCGTCAAACCGAGCGACTCGCGCCGGCGCTTCAATGCTTTAGGTCTCATTTCGCCCGCGCCCCTTTCTTCGCGGCTTTCTTCGATGCCTTGCGCTTCGGCTTCCCTGCTTTGTCGGCTTCGTCGGTCAATTCGGCCTCCGCTCCAGATCGTCCATCCGATCCTCCAGCCGGCGCTGGTCGGTCCGGACCTGCATCACGTCCTCGGTCAACACTCTTAATTGCCCCTGGATTCTGTCCAGACGCCTCACGACGTCTTTGTTCTCTTCGCGCAAATCAGCCAGTTCCTTGATGATCGTATCGAGCTTCGGCCGCGTCTCCCTGGCGCGGTCGTCGGCCCGGGCCTCGATCGTGGCGAGCCTGGCGTCCAGATCGCCGAGTTTGCGCAGGACCTGGTCGAGCTTCTCGTTCGGCGTCAGGTCCGCGGTGTTGGCGTTTTCGTCGGTCATTTTGTCTCTACCCCTTTTCGGCCACAGCGAAAGCCTTTGGTGGAGCGTCTGGTAAACTGATCTGCGCTATGGCGCGCACAAGTTCCATTCGCGCGGCCTGTTTATTGGGGCCATCCAGTGACTCGCATATGCTGTTGGCCAGCAAGTAACGCTGCGTGGCTTCGAGCCTGTTATGAAAGTCCGCCAGGTGTCCTGACGTTTTCGAGTACAAATAGAAATTGATCGCAGAGATCACTTCCACTATCGCTCCGCTGACCACGCTGATGGTTGCAGCGTTCCCAGCGTTCCAGTAGAGAATAAAACCTACGGCCAGAATGAAGAATGCCAGCCCAATTCCCGCTGCTATGAGTGCCCACCTGAAACTTTTTTTGGCTTGGTCGAGGACAAGTTGATAGTAGCTCAGCAGGAGTTTGATCTGTGATCCGGCTATTTCCTGCACGTCGCTAGGCTTTGCCTTGGAGATCCGCTCTACTGCATCGCGAATGGTGTAATATAAAGTGGTTTGGTTTGAGCGCAACTGCTTGTCAAGAGCGATTTTTTCTTGCTCCTCTCTCATACGTATAAGAAACAGTTTGTCGGCGTCATCCTCAATAACGCTCATTTCGCCGCCCCCTTCCTCGCCTTCTTCGCGGCTTTCTTCTCGCCACGCTTCCGGCCCGGACGCGGTGGCTTGATTTCAGTGATGGCAGAATGCGGTATCTGCCAAACGCCGAACCCTCCGCTGATAGGGACGAACTCAGCGCCCGGAACAATGCCCTCTCTCAACCAGCGCATAATCGTCGAGTAGTCGTAATCCATCGCCTTCGCAAACTCGGTCGCCGTCATAAATTCTTCTCCCTTTGTTTTGCCCATATGCGGGGCATATTAACCAGCGTTATTGCAATTTGCAATATCTGCCATTTCGACGCCTGCCGAAATAATTCGCGCTGACTATAAAATAACCCATTGCAACTGTCAATGGGTTATGGTATATTTCGCTACGTTGTTGGATAACACAGAAAGGGCGAACTCTATGAACATCCTCAAGATCAAACAGGCGGCAGAAATAGCGAAGAGCAGAACCAATGACAAGCGCTGGCTCTCGGCGATTGACAAGGCCGTTGCGGGCGTCGAGAGCGGCTGGTGGATCATCACCGAGCTGGCCAACTGCCTGGCAATTACGACCGAGACCGGCAACACCTATTTCGCTAATGGAATTTGTTCATGCGAAGCGTATAAGCGCAGCACGGCCTGCAAGCACAGAGCTTTATACCGTCTCTACGCCATCGCGCGGGAAGAGGTCGCCGATGTGGCGACCTCAACGGCGCCCGTGGCCGTCTCCTTCGCCGACGACGTGGTGACCTCTTCCCGCGCGAACCTGATCGCCGAAATCACAAACATCTGGCCGCGCTTCGCCCCCGGGTTGCCGATCGAAACCGAACTGATGGCGCGCTTCGGCGTCAACAGGATCTCGATGCTCGACGACGACATGCTTCGCCGCGTCCGCCTCGCCATTGCGATGTAACCGACGAAAGGAGCCGACCAATGCCGACTCAGTTCCACATCTACACTCTGCCGGTCAACCTCGGAAACGGCGTGATCAGATACAAGTTCGTCGTCTTCTGCGGCGGCAAGCGCACGGAATCGATCAGAACTTGGAAAACCGCCAAAGAAGCCGAGCGCGCCGGCAAGCGCGAATTCGGCGTCGCCGACAACCCGAAAGGATGGTACCGATGAACGACGGAACATTGAAAGTAACGCCCATCGAGTCAAGGCAGCCCGCGCCGGCGGGCGCCAGATTCACGATCACCGTGACCATTGACGGCTTCCCGGTCTCGGTTGAAGTCGAAGGCAAGGCCGACACCCTGCGCGCGATGATCGACAGACTCAAGGCGATCGGCGCCGAACCGCCAACCAGCGCTAGACCTGAGCCGACGAAAGCCGCGGGCGTTCCAGTCTGCCCAATTCATAACGCCCCGA
>WNGF01004961.1_pt1 | contig 37961 bp, 40 predicted proteins | sample 5400641 | NCBI WGS metagenome assembly WNGF01 (sample SAMN13153371, study PRJNA577476) | soil metagenome | isolation source: 80 cm soil or saprolite under grassland replicate 2 | place: USA:California | collected 2016-06-15 | reverse complement strand
GGCCGGTTGCAGCTTCGGGCGGTGCACCTGCCGGCGCAGGACCGCGACCTCGTGCCGCAGCACCAGCAGCTCGACGTCCTTGGCGCCCCCGTCGCGGGCGAGCTGGGTCAACATCTGCAGGATCTGCCGGAGAAGCTGGCACACCAGCGAAGCGCTCATCACCGGGATGATCCGGTCAGCCTGGGGCTCCACGCCCACAACCTCGCACCGTCGCACTGGCTGGACCGGATTTACGAGCCCCACACGGTAGACGGCGGGTGAGATCACCGTGTCCACGACGAGGCTCGGGTCGACGTCCGCCCAGAACCGGCCCTGTCGCATGCCGGTACGGACAAGGTGGATGGCGTGGTCGCGCCGGCTCACACCCGGTGAGCTGACCTACCTCCCGACCCGCGAACACCTGGCCGCGTTGCGAGAGCTGTGCGAGTCGGCTGGGTCACGCCGGTCATCGACCGCACCTTCCCGCTGGTCGACGTGCCGGCCGCGATCCGCTATCTGGAGACGGAGCACGCGCGGGCGAAGGTGGTCATCACCATCGGCTGACAGTGCTACCGGCCCAGACCGGCGTCGCGGGCCCGGACGATGGCCTCGGCCCGGTCGGCGACCCGCAGCTTGGCGAAGATGCTTGACACGTTGTTGCGTACCGTTTTCTCGCTCAACGCCAGCCGTTGCGCGATGGCCGGGTTGGACAGTCCCCCGGCAATCAGCTCCAGGATGTCGTGCTCCCGCGAGGACAGCGCGGGGAATGCTGGTGTGGCGGAGCGCTGCCCGCTCTGGAAGAACGCGGCCATCCGGGTGGCCACGGCCGCGCCGAAAATGACCTCACCGGCGGCCACAGCGGTGACGGCGCGCAGGATCTGCTCCTCGTCGGCGCCCTTGAGGATGTACCCGCGGGCACCGGCGCGCATGGCGGCGAAGACGGAGGTGTCGTCCTCCAGCATGGTCAGCATGAGCACGGCGGTATCGGGGCGGTTGGCCAGGATCTGTCGGGTGGCGTCGATGCCGCTGACCCCGGGCATGCAGATGTCCATCAGCACCACATCGGGTTCGGTGGCGGTACACACCTCGACCGCCTGCTGCCCGTCGGTCGCCTCGCCCACGTAGGTCAGCGCCGGGCTCTCCTCGACCAGGGTCCGCAGCCCGGTCCGGAACACCGGATGGTCGTCGGCCACCACCACCCGAATACTCACAACAACCCCAGAGGAAGGCTGGCCCGGACCACGGTGCCGTGCGGTGAGTTGGCGGCGACCGTACAGCGGCCGCCGAGTTCCGCCGCCCGCTCCCGCATCGACCCGACGCCCACACCGGCCCGATACCCGTCGGGCAGCCCCACGCCGTCGTCGGCCACCTCCAGGGTCAGCGCGCCGTCCACGGTGATGCGCACCGTCGCGCGCTCGGCGCCGGAGTGCCGGACCACATTTGTCATCGCCTCCAGCGCGATGCGATAGGCGGCCACCTCGACTGCGGCCGGCAACACGATCGTGTGCTCCGGCCCGTACACGTCAAAGGATCCGAGGCTGAGTCCCTGCTCCCGCAGCGCACCGACCAGGCCGAGTTCGTCGAGCGCCGGGGGTCGCAGGTCGTAGACCAGCCGCCGCACCTCGCTGACGGCCTGCTGCACCTGAGCGGTCAGCGCGTCGAGCTGTGCGGCCACCGCGGCCGGATCGGTGGCGATGTCGCGGCGGGCGCGGCGCAGCCCGAGCACGACGCCGGCCAGCCCGGGGCCGAGGCCGTCGTGCAGGTCGCGGCGGATGCGGCGGCGCTCCTCCTCGGTCGCGGTGACCAGCCGCTCGCGCGAGCGACGCAGGTCGCGGGTCAGCGAGACGGCATGCCCGGCCGCGGCGACCTGCCGGGAAATGCCGGCCAGCAAACGGGACTCGGCCGGTGTGAAGGGCTGTTCCGGCTCGCGTCGGCCGGCGTGGAGCACGCCGATGGTCTCGCCCGCGAACATCAGGGGATATTCGTCGCAGACGGTCGCTGCCCCACTGTCCACGTAGGACTGTCCCAAGTGGATTGACAGGTACGGCAGACGCAATGCCTCGCGGATCGTCCGGGCCACGCCGGGCAGCACCTCCTCGGCGGCGGCCGCGTCCTCGAGCCGGTGGCCGAGCCGGACCAGCGCCGCGTACGGGTCGTCCCGATCCCCGTAGCTGAGCCGGTTGGCCAGTCGCTGCAAGGCTTCCCGCAGCGGCAGGGCAGCCAGCAAGGCCACCAGCGCCGCGATCGGTCCACCGAGGACAGTCGAGCTGGCCGCCCGTACCCCGGCCGCCACGGCTAGGTACACGGCCAGCACGGCCAGGCTCAGCCCGGTGTATACCAGCGCACGGTTGACCACCTTGCGGGTGTCGTACAGCCCGTAGCGCCGGATGGCCAGCCAGGCGGTGACCGCCAGCACCAGCAGCCCGGACAGCTCGGCGGCGAGCGCGTTGTCGCTGTCTCCGGTGGCCACGATCGCCACGCCGCAGCCCCACCAGGAGGCGGCGATCAGCCAGGCCGCCGGGGTCACCAATCTCAACGCGGGGGTACGCGGGCGCCGCTGCACTCCCCACGCGTTCAAGGTGGCCAGCGGCGGTACGAACATGATGCTCGCGCCCAGCGCGTCGGCGATGTCACCGGCCAACCCAGGCAACGCGGTCGGGTTTGTCCTCCGTGGATAGTCGAGCAGGTGCGGAGCGAACAGCTCGTTGGCCAGCTGGGCAATCAGCACCGCACAGGCCAGCCAGAACACCGGGCGCCAGCGCCGGGACGGCAGCCGCCCGTCCGGGAACAGCAGCAGGCCCAGCACCGGTACCAGGCCCGCAGCGGCATCGGTGACGGCGTACTCGCCGGGTTACCAGCGTTGCCGATCGACCGTCTCGGCAACGACCCGGGCGCGCAGCCTGCTGCTTGCCAGCCTGCCCGGCCGGCTGAACGGGGTGGTCACCGACCAGTTCCCCGCGGAGAGTCACGGCAACGGCTGGCGCTGACGCTCACCAGTCCGCGATGTCGGGGAGCTTGCGTGCCGCGATCCGCTTGGCCTCCCGGGCGGGTACGCCGAGCATCCGCAGGATGGCTTCGGCGAGCTGGTCGACCGCGGTTTCGTCGATCTGTTCGGGGTGGTGCTGGTGGACGCGCAGCAGCCCGAGCAGGCCACCGGCCACGGTGCTGAGGGCGATGTCGGCGTGGGGCACGGTGAAACGTCCGGCGGCCTGTCCGAGCTTGATGTCGCGCAGCGCGCGGGGGGCCAGGCCCCGGGGGATGTCCAGGAGGTCCAGGCCGGCGCCGGTGATGAAGCGGGCCAGGTCGGGATGGGTCCAGCCGAGCCGGCCGGAGATGCGGAGGGAGGTTGCGAACACCTCGGCTGGGTCGTCGAGGTCGGCGCAGGCTCGGTCGATCATCTGGCCCCAGCGCTCCAGTACCTCCTCCGAGGCGGTCCGGAACAGTTCGTCCTTGCTTTCGAAGTGGTTGTAGAAGGACCCGAACCCGATGTCGGCCGCTTCAGTGATCTCCTGGATGCTGGCGCGTTCACCGCGGCCCTCGGCGATCAGCCGGACGGCGGCGTCGACGAGGGCTTGCCGGGTACGGGCCTTGCGCCGGTCGAGCCGGGTCGCTCCGGATGCGTTGCTTTTCGTTGCCGTCTCCGCCATGACGCCCTTCCTGCTGTCCGCACCACGATAACCGCGCCCGCCCGGAGCTTGGTGGTGCACCGGACTGGTCCCCGGATTGATCTGTGTGACGCATCTCTTGACGAACGTGTCATCGTAACTGATACTTTATCACAGAACTGATTCTACATGCCAGATCAGGGCGCGGCAAGGAGAAACGATCGTGATGGAACTTCGCACTGAGCGTGCGGTCGACCCGCACCACTCGATACACAGTGAGATGGGTGGGCTGCCGGGGGAGCATCCGGGACGGTCCCGCAACCCGCTGGTGAAGATCGCCGGTCTGGCGTGGCTGGAGTTCGAGAAGCCGGACCTGGCGCGCGCGGAGCGGTTCCTGGTGGACTTCGGGTTCACGGTGGCCGACCGCACGCCGGACGCGCTGGTGCTGCGAGGGTTGCCGGCCCGGTTGACACCGCTGGATCCGGGCCGGCCGACCGGGGATCTGCTGGAGCAGGCGCTGGGCGGGTACGCCTGGCCTGGTGGTCCGCCGCGGACCCCGCTCCCGGTTCGTGGCGCCGACGTTCGCCGCGGACGCCCGGGCGGACCTGGACCGGCTGGCCCGCGCCACGGACAGCCGGATCACCGCGCACCGCGGCGGCCTCGGCGTCGACCTGGCCGACCCGAGCGGGTTCCCGGTCCGCGTGGTGTACGGGGTTCCCGAGCTGCCGGCGCTGCCGGAGCGCGACCCGTTGCCGCTGAACGTCGGTACCCATCCGGTGCGGGCCAACGCCACCCAGCGCCCGGCCCGGCGCGCGGCGCAGATCCAGCGGCTCGGCCACGTGGTGTTCGGCACCACCCGGTTCCGCGCCGCGCTGGGCTGGTACCTGGACACCCTGGGCATGATCGTCAGCGACTTCCTGTACCTGGACGGGCAGCGCGGGCGCGGGCCGGTGATGGCGTTCATCCGCTGCGATCTCGGCGGCGTGCCATCCGACCACCACACCCTCGCGATGGCGCTCCAGCCGCGGACCGGGTACGTGCACTCGGCCTACCAGCTCACCGACCTCGACGAGGTGGCGGCCGCGGGGGAGTACCTGCGCGAGCGCGGGTACCGCCACTCGTGGGGCATCGGCCGGCACATCCAGGGCAGCCAGATCTTCGACTACTGGCGCGACCCGGACCGGCTGATGTTCGAGCACTACACCGACGGGGACCTGTTCGACTGCTCGATGCAGCCGGGCTGGGCGCCGATGTCGGCCAGCGGGCTGTCCCAGTGGGGGCCGAAGGCGACCGCCGAGTTCACCGGGGCCAGGGAACCCGGTGTGCTGCTCGCGGCGATCAAAGCCCTCAGCGACAAGGGCAACGAGGTCGACTTCGCCGCGCTGCGCGGCCTGGTCAAGGCGATGGCGTCATGAGCGTCAACCTCGCCCGTACCGCTGAGGGTTGGTGGGTGCAAACACCGTCCGGGATGGTCGGGCTCGCCCTGCCCACCACCACCGGCGACCTGCTCGCCGACCGGCCGGCCTTGGACCACGCGATCCGAAGCGCACTGGAGCCGGTCGACCGTTCGCGTCCGGCGGAGTCGCTGGACCTGCTCAGCCCGGTGACCGCCCCGACTCGGGTGGTCGCCCAGATGGTGAACTACCGCTCGCACGCGGTGGACTCCGGGATGGACCCGGACCGGGTGCCGCCCGCGTTCTTCCGCAAGGCCTCGCACTCGATCACCGGCCCGACCGGGGACATCATCCGCCCCGCCGGGGTGGAGTTCCTGGACTACGAGGTCGAGCTCGGCCTGGTCATCGGCCGGGACCTGCCGGTCGGCACCACGGTCACCGAGGCGGAGCTGCCGCGGTACGTCGCCGCGCTCGTGGTCACCAACGACGTCAGCGCCCGGCAGATCCAGCTCACCCGCACCCAGTTCTACGAGTCCAAGTCCTACCCGACGTTCACCCCGGTCGGACCGTGGCTGACCCTGGTTGACGCCGCCGACCTGCACCGGTTGGCGGACCTGCGGCTCACCCTGTCGGTCAACGGGGAAATGCGGCAGGACCGGACCGTGGCGGACATGATCGTCCGGCCGGCGCGGGCGTTGACCCTGCTGTCCCGGTTCCAGCCCCTGGCCGCCGGCGACCTGCTGCTCACCGGTACCCCGGGCGGCACGGCGCTGACCGCGCCGCCGAAGCTGATGGAGAAGCTCGGCGCCCTGCTCCCACCGGCAACCAAGTGGCGGCTGTTCTTCCAGCGGCAGGCCGGCAATCCGCGGTACCTGCACGACGGCGACCTCGTTACCGCCACCATCGCCACCGACGACCGCGCGGTGGACCTCGGCACTCAGCGCACCCGCGTTATAGGGAAGACATCATGAACGTCCTGCCGATGCCCACGTCGACGTACCAGCTGCTGCGCGACGCGGCGCGCGCCTGGCCCGACGCGGTCGCCACCCAGTGGATCCCCGACCCGGCGAGCTACCCCGACTGTCTCACGTGGACGTACGCACAGCTCGCCGGCCGGGTGACGCAGATCGCGAACGCCCTGACCGCGCTCGGGGTGGGCCGCGCCGACGCGGTGACGCTGTGCGGGGCCAACACCTCGACGCTGTACGCGGCGACCCTGGCCGCGCAGGCCGTCGGCATCGCCGCGCCGGTCAACCCGGCGCTCAGCGCGGAGCACCTCACCCAGCTGATGCGCCGTACCGGGTCCCGCGTCGTCGTCGCCGCGGGCCCGGAGCTGGACCAGGCGCGGTGGGAACGCCTGCTGGCAGTGTGCACAGCGGTCGGTGTCCGTGCCGTGCTGGTGCTGCGGCCGGACGCGGCCACCGGCGCGCCGCCGCCGCTGCCCGCCGATGCCGGCATGCGCGTGGCGTACCTTGACGACGTGGCCGCCGGACACCCGGCCGACCGCCTGGTCGACGCGCAGCCGCCGGAACCGGACGATCTCGCCGCGTTCGTCCACACCGGAGGCACCACCGGCGCCCCGAAGGTCGCCGCGCACACACACGCGAACGAACTGGCCTGCGCCCGCGGCATCGCGCTGGCCACCGGGTTGGCACCGGGCGAGGCGATGCTGGGCGGGCTGCCGCTGTTCCACGTCAACGCCCTGCTGGTCACCGGCCTCGCGCCGATGTTCGGCGGGCAGCGCGTGGTCTGGCCCGGCCCCGCCGGCTACCGCAACCCCGACCTGTACGAGCGGTTCTGGAAGATCGTGGAGCACTACCGGATCGCGGCCATGTCCGCCGTCCCCACCGTGTACGCGACCCTGTCCCGGGTACCGGTCGACGCGGACATCAGCAGCCTGCGGCTGCCCGTCGTGGGCGCCTCCCCGCTCCCGCCGTCGGTCCGCGAGGACTTCGCCGCGCACACCGGGCGGCGGCTGCTGGAAGGCTACGGCCTGACCGAGGCCACCTGCGCCACCACCTTCACCCCGCCGGGCGGGGAACGCACCGGATCGGTCGGCCGCGTCCTGGCCGGGCAGCAGATCAAGGCGGTGCACATCGCCGCCGACGGGTCCTGGACGGACTGCGCGCCCGGCGAGGTCGGCGTCCTCGTGATCGGCGGACCGGCCGTGTTCGCCGGATACGTCACCGACCCGGCCCAGGGCAGCCCGCGGGTCAGCCGGGACGAGGTCATGCACGACGGGTGGCTGAACACCGGCGACCTCGGCGTCGTCGACGAGAACGGCTACGTGTACCTCACCGGCCGCGCCAAAGACCTGATCATCCGGGGCGGGCACAACATCGACCCGCGGGTGATCGAGGACGGGCTGCTGAGCCACCCCACGGTGCGCGCCGCCGCCGCGGTCGGGCGGCCCGACCGGCACTCCGGTGAGGTACCGGTCGCTTACGTCGTGCCGGCCGACCCGGACCGGTTCGACGAGGACGAACTCCACGCCTGGGCCGCCACGGCGATCGGCGAGCCCGCCGCCCGCCCGAAGCGGATCCACCCGGTCCCCGCGATCCCCACCACCGAGGTGGGCAAGCAGTACAAGCCCGCGCTGGTCGCCGACGCCGCCGCCCGCGCGGTCTCCGACACGCTGGCTGAGGCCGGCGTACCGGTCCGCAGCGTCACCGCGGACCACCGGAACGGCCGACTCGTCGTCACCGTGACCGGCGCCGACCCGCAGCACGTACGCGAGGCCGTCTCCGGGTTCGCCCTCACCGTCACCACGCTGCCATGACGGAGCCCGCCATGTACCCCCAGAACGTGATCGTCGTCGGCGCCGGCCCGGTCGGTTGCACCGTCGCGCTGCTGCTCGCCGACCGCGGCATCCCGGTCACCGTCATCGAGCGCTACCCCCAACCCCACCCGCTGCCCCGCGCCGTCCACCTCGACGACGAGGTCGCCCGCATCCTGCACCGGGTCGGGGTCAGCGACGCCTTCCTCGCCGGTTCGCGGCCGGCCAGCGGGCTGCGCTTGCTCGACGCGCGACACCGGGTCATGGCCGAGTTCGGCCGCGACACCGACGCGACCGACAACGGCTTTCCCGGGGCCAACATGTTCCACCAGCCCGACCTGGAAGCGTTGCTGTTCGACCGGGTCGACCGGCACCCGCTCGTCGACGTGCACCGCGGCGTCGAGGTGCACGCGATCGACGGCGCGCGCGTCCCGTTGACGGCCGCACCGGTGCGCGTCCACACCCGCGCCGTGGCCGACGAGGCCGCCCGGACGTTCACCGGCAGCCTGGTGCTCGGCTGCGACGGCGCCAACAGCACCGTCCGGCGGCTGATCGGCATCTCCATGCGGGACCTGCGGTTCAACTGCGCGACGGTGAGGACGAGACGGACCTCATCGCCACCCTCGGCCGGCTGCTCCAACCCTGGACCGGCCGGCCCGACCTCGCCGGGCTGGAGGTCACCCGCAGCGCGGTCTACACCTTCCGGGCCCGACTCGCTGCCCGCTTCCAGGTCGGGCGAGCCTTCCTGCTCGGCGACGCGGCCCACCTGACGCCACCGTTCATCGGCCAGGGCCTGGCCGCCGGGCTGCGCGACGCCGACAACCTCGCCTGGAAGATCGCCCACGTCCTGACCGGCCGCGCCACCCCCGACCTGCTCGACACTTACCACACCGAACGCCATCCCCATGCCAGAGCGCTGATCCGCAAGGCGAAACTGGTCGGCTGGGCGATGACCGGCGGTCAGGACGCCGCCGCCGCAATACGCCGGCTCCTGCTCGCCGCGGCCGTTCGCAGCGACCGCATCCGCGCGCGCGTCGCGTCCACCGCGACGCCACCGCTGCGCGCGGGAGCCCTGCACCGCACGGCGAAACGGTCCCGGGCGTTGCGCGTCGGCGCCCTGATCCCCAACCCGCTGCTGTGCCTGGCCAACGGCAAGCAGGTACGCCTCGACGACGTCCTCGACGGGGCCCCGGCCCTGGTGACCGCACGGCGCCCCGAACCTGAGCTGCTCGCCCTGTGCCATTGGCACGGCATCATCCCGGTACGGATCACCGCCGAACCGGTGGCGGATACCGCATGGGTCGAGGCCCGCCTCGCCCCGGGCCGAACCACCGGCCTGCAGGCCCTCGCCGACGACCCGTCCCGCACTGTCCTCGTCCGGCCCGATCGCGTGGTCGCGGCCGTGTCCACCCGGTCCCAGCCGCCCCGGCTGCCCTGGACCGTCCCCTGACCGGAGGTTTCCCATGTTCGTCGCCGTCTCCCTGCTGCTGATCGCGGTGTGCCTCATCCCGGCCGCCGCCAAGCTCGCCGGCCACCCGAAGATGCGCCGCTCCGCCGAGCACTTCGGCATCGCCTGGCGCCGCTACCGGCTCATCGGCGTCGCCGAGCTCGCCGCCGTCGCGGGCGTCCTCATTGGACTGTTCTGGCGGCCCGCCGGCCTGCTGGCCGCCGCCGGCATGACGCTGCTGCTGATCGGTGCCCTCATCACCCACCGCCGGGCACACGACAACATCCGCGAAGCGCTACCCGCCCTGCTGGCGCTGGCCGTCAGCGGCACGTACCTCGCCGTCGCCCAATGAACGGCCGGATGACCGAGCCGGAGCTGGAGGAGCTGGCCGACCGGGCGGCTCCGCTCGATATGCTGCTCGTCGACGCCGCACTCGGGCCGATGCGCCGGCTGGCGCCGAACTCCTCGACGGTCCGGCTCGCCGCCCGGCTGGCCCGCCACCCGGTGGCGACCGGCCGCCGGCTGGCCGGCCTGACCACGGAACTGGCCCGGATCGGCGTGGGCCGGTCGACGGTCACACCATCCACAAAGGACAGACGGTTCGTCGACCCGGCGTGGTCGCAGAACCCGTTGCTGCACCGCGCCGTGCAGGGCTACCTGGCCGCGAGTCGGACCGCCGAGGCGCTGGTCGACGACGCCGCGCTGGACTGGCGCGACGACCGGCGGGTGCGCTTCCTGGTGGACAACCTGGTCGAGGCGCTGTCGCCGAGCAACGTCCCGCTGGTGAACCCCGCGTCGGCGAAGGCGGCCATCGACACCGCCGGCGGCAACCTGGCCCGGGGCGGCGTGAGCTTCCTGCGCGACATGGCCGCACCGCCGCGGATCCCGGAGATGGTCGACACGTCGGCGTTCGAGGTCGGCCGCAACATCGCGGTCACGCCCGGCGCGGTGGTGCTGCGCACCGAGGTGCTGGAGCTGATCCAGTACCGGCCGCGGACCGACCGGGTGCGGGAGGTACCGCTGCTGATCGTGCCGCCGACCATCAACAAGTACTACGCGCTGGACCTGGCCCCGGAGCGGAGCCTCATCGAGTACCTGGTACAGGGTGGCCAGCAGGTGTTCGTCATCTCGTGGCGCAACCCGACGCCCGCCACGCCGACTGGGGCCTGGACACCTATGTGCAGTCGGTGCTCGACACGCTTACCGCGGTACAGCAGATCTGCGAGTCCGACTGGGCCGCGCTGATCGGAGTCTGCGCCGGCGGCATCATCGCCTCGGTCACCGCGGCGCACCTGGCCGCCACCGGCCAGCTCAGCCGCCTGGCCGCGTTCGGTCTGTTCGTCACCGTGCTGGACAACACCCGGGCCGGTACCGCCGCCGCGCTCGCGGACCGGCGGCTGGCCGCGGCGGCGACCGCGATGTCGCGGCGGCGCGGCTACCTGGACGGGCGGTCGCTGGCCGAGGTGTTCGCCTGGCTGCGCCCCGGGGACCTGGTGTGGAACTACTGGGTCAACAACTACCTGCTCGGCCGCAAACCACCGGCGTTCGACATCCTGTTCTGGAACGCCGACACCACCCGGATGCCGGCCCGGCTGCACGCCGACTTCGTCCATCTGGCAATGGACAACGCCCTGGTCACTCCCGGCGCGCTGACGGTACTCGGTACACCCGTTGACCTGTCCCAGGTCGAGGTCGACACCTACCTCGTGGCCGGGATCGCCGACCACCTGACGCCGTGGCAGAGCTGCTACCGCAGCACCCAGCTGCTCGGCGGGGAGAGCCGGTTCGTGCTGTCGACAAGCGGGCACATCGCCGCGCTGGTCAACCCGCCGGGCCACCCAAAGGCCAGCTACCAGACCAACAAGGAGAACCCCGCCGAGCCGCAGGAATGGCTGCGTACCGCGCAGACCGAGCAGGGCAGCTGGTGGCCGGACTACCTGGCCTGGCTCGGCGAGCGGTGCGGCGCCGAGAAGCCCGCGCCGCAGGAACCCGGCGGCGCCGGGCTGCCACCGCTGATCGACGCCCCGGGCACCTACGTCTTCGACACCTGAGGAGGCTGACCGTGTACGAGAACATCGGCCGCTCGCTGGGCACGGACTACTTCCGCATCGCCGACCAGCTCACCCGCGAGGAACTCGATTACCTGCGCCGCACCCGCGCCTTCGTCGACGACGACGTCCTGCCGGTCATCAACGGGTACTGGGAACGCGCCGAGTTCCCCTGGCCGCTGGTCCAGCAGCTCGGCACGCTCAGTGTTGTCGGCGACGGGATCGTCGGCTACGGCTGCCCGCCGATGAGCCCGATCGCCACCGGACTGGTCCACATGGAGCTCAACCGGGGCGACGGCAGCCTCGGCACGTTCCTCGGCGTCCAGTCCGGGTTGGCGATGCAGTCGATCGCGATGCTCGGCTCGGAGGAGCAGAAGCAGCGGTGGCTGCCGGGCATGGCGGCGCTGGACAAGCTCGGCACGTTCGCGCTCACCGAACCGCGGCACGGCTCCGACTCGGTGGCGCTGGAGACCTCGGCCCGCCGCGACGGCGACGAGTGGGTCATCAACGGGGAGAAGAAGTGGATCGGCAACGGCACGCTTGCCGACGTCGTGGTCGTCTGGGCCCGCGACGTCGCCGACGGGCAGGTGAAAGGCTTCCTGGTCGAGAAGGGCGCACCCGGGTATGCCGCGACGCGCATAGACGGCAAGGGATCGCTGCGCGCGGTGTGGCAGGCCGAGATCACGCTGACCGACCTGCGGGTACCGGAGGAGAACCGGCTGCCCGGCGCGCGCAGCTTCTCCGACACCGCCCGGGTGCTCGCCGGCACCCGCAACGCGGTGGCCTGGGGTGCGCTCGGCCACGCCACCGCCGCGTACGAGATCGCCGTCGCCTACTGCGCGCAGCGCCAGCAGTTCGGCAAGCCGCTGGTGAGCTTCCAGATCGTGCAGGACCGGCTGGTCAAGATGCTCGCCGAGATCTGCTCGATGCAGCTGTACTGCCTGCGCCTTGGCCGGCTCATCGAGGAGGGCCGGCTCACCGACACGATCGCCGCGATCGCCAAGATGAACAACACCCGTAAGGCCCGCCAGGTTACCGCGGAGGCGCGCGACCTCCTCGGGGGCAATGGCATCCTGCTCGACTACCACGTGATGCGGCACATGGCCGACATCGAGTCGATCCACACCTACGAGGGCACGGAGACCATCCAGACGCTCATCGTCGGCAGAGACATCACCGGTGTCGGCGCCTTCGCCTGACCGGGCGGTGATCCGGTTCGTCGACGTCGACGGCGTCCGGCTGCGCACCTCGGTGCGCGGCGCCGGCCCGCCGCTGCTTCTGATCACCGGCCTGGGCGCGAGCCTCGACCTGACCCGGCCGTTCGAACGGGAACTGACCGCGCGCGGGGTGCAGACGGTCGCCTTCGACGCGCCCGGGATCGGCGAGTCGACGGCCTACCCCCGGCCGCGTCGGATGCGCGGCGTCGCCCGCACCATCGAGGCGATGCTCGACGCGCTCGGCTACACCGAGGTCGACGTGCTCGGCGTCTCCCTCGGCGGGGTCGTCGCCCAGCAGCTTGCCCATCAGGCGCCCCGGCGGGTACGGCGGCTGGTGCTCGCCGCGACCGGCCCGGGGCTCGGCGGGGTACCCGGCTCCCCGCGCGTCCTGCTCGCCCTTGCCACACCCCGCCGCTACTACCAGCCGGACTACTACCGGCGGGTCGCCGGCCGGATCTACGGTGGCGCCGCGCGCCGTGATCCCGACGCGCTGCTGCACGGATCGCCCGCCCGGTTCGTGGAACGGCCCTCGGTGCGCGGGTATTTCGGCCAGCTGTACGCCATTACCGGCTGGACCAGCCTGCCGTGGCTGCACCGGCTCCGGCAACCGACGCTCGTGCTGGCGGGCGACGACGACCCGATCGTCCCGCTGCTCAACGGACGCATCCTCGCCCACCGCATCTCCGGCGCCCGCCTGCACGTCGTGCCCGGCGGCGGGCACCTGTTCCTCCTCGAGCAACCGGCCGAGATGGCAGCGCTGGTCACCCGATTTCTGGCGGAGGGACCGTGAACGCGGGCCGTCGGCGGGTATGGATCCGTGGCGACGGACTGATAGGTGCCGATAGTCGACCTCGCCGCCGGTAGGTACGGAAGACCTGCGGCCTCGGGTCCAAAGTCCCTGTTGTTCTTCGACCGAGCGTGCCGACCCTGGGCGGAAGTGCTACCGGATGACCGCGCGACCGCAAGGGGGTCAGCGATGGCGTTCCGGGGCGGGGTCGACGCGGGACGGCAGGTCCGGCACACGCTCGGCCATTCGCGCGACAGCGATGTGCTGGCGTGGGGCGAGCTGCGTGGTCGGCGCGGTCGCGGGTCCCGGCAACCGGAGATGGGATCGGGTCGGTCGGGGAGGACGGTCCGCGCAACGTCGACGCCGACCCGGTCCGCACACCCGGACCGGGCCGAGGCGGGCGTCCGCGGCGCAACGGGCCCGCGTACAGCTGACGGCACTGCCGCGCGGTCCGCCCCGGGTGCTGTTGCTCGGGCGTACGGCTGTCGTTTGTTCTGGGAAGCCGACGAGATGGTCGTGACACCGGGGTTCACCCGGACCGGATGATGTCGACCGCACGCTCGAGCGAAAAGCATGAACGTTGGCAACGCACCGATCAGCTGGGCTACGCGGCGACTGCCGCCATCGAGGGAGGAACGATGGAGTTTTCGGAACGACTGGACGCGCTCCAGCAGCGCGTCGCGGCGGCGAAGGCGGACGTGCAGGCCGCTGCCACCGAATCCCGTGAGCAGATCGGAAAGCGCATCGACCAGGCCCAGGGCGACCTCAACCGGGCCGTGAAGAACGCACAGCAGCAGACCGAGCAGGCCGCCGACAGCGCACGTACCAAATGGGCGCAGATGAGGGCCGACGCCGCGGCCAAGATGGAGGATGTCAAGGCAAAGATCGACAAGCGGAACCGGCAGATGGACGCCAAAGTCGCTGCCCGCGAGGCCGACTGGGCCGACGCGGACGCGGCCGACGCCATCCACTTCGCCGAATGGGCTGTGGACAACGCGGAGCTGGCCATCTTGGACGCCATCGACGCCCGCGCCTACGCCGACCCACTCGCCAAGGCGGCGGGCTCCTGACCCCGGCCCTGGCCGTCGCAAGGGCGGGGCCCTGCCCCACACATGAGCAGCCGCGCGGCGGCTCGTGGACATCGGATCGGGCCCTCGCGCGGCGGCAGGGAGGTTGCCATGACAAGCGACGTGAGGACGAGGGATGCAGGCCGTCACCTCGCGTACGCCGCACGGACCGGCGTACGCGAGGTGACGGCGATCTGGTGGTGGTTCCTGATCCTCGGGGTCCTGTGGACCGGCCTGGGCATGTTCGTGCTGTCCTACCGGGTGGGCAGCCTGGCCGTGGTGGCCGCGCTCACGGGCGTGGCGTTCCTGTTCGGTGGCATCGCCCAGCTGGTGGTCACCAACCGGATCCGTAGCTGGCGCTGGCTGTTCATCGTGTCCGGGATTCTGGGTGTGGCCGCGGGAATCCTTACCTTCGTCTGGCCCGGCGTCACCCTGTACGTGGTGTCGATCTTCGTGGCCTGGTACCTGATCGTCTTCGGTGTCGTCCACCTGATCGGCGCGCTGACCGGCCCCAAGCTGGCGTGGTGGTGGACCGGGCTGCTGCTGGGCGCCGCCGAGCTGGTGCTCGGGGTCTGGGCGGTGCATTCCTGGCAGCGGTCGCCGTTCACCCTGGTGACACTGGTCGGCGTGTGGGCCGTCTTCCACGGGGTGAACGAAATCTTCGCCGCCTTCTCGGTGCGCGAGATCGGCAGGCGGGCGGAACAGATCATCAGCTGACCGGACGCCCGGACTGGCGTCGTGACGGCCGTCCGTGCGTCAGGCGGCCGCGCTGCGCTGCCCCCTGCATTCCCGGGATGCCGGCCGGGGATGCAGGGGTGCTGGCGTGCTGGGCTCTGCCGGCCGGGGTGAGCGTGTACCTGGGCGGCCGCCCCAGCCCGGTTGTCGTCGGTGTGTGCGCGGCCACCTTGACGAGATGCCCCATCAAGGCTGATTCTATGTCACAGAAATGACGAAAGCCGTCCGCACTGCTATGGGCGGGCGTCAGCGGACGACCGGCGAGGAGACTCACTTTTGGCCGGTTGCGCGCAGGTGTACCTGTTCGCCGTGTGGCTCGAAGATGACCAGCAGTTTGAGCGGTTGGCGGCAGGCGTTGGCGTAGCCGTGTGGGACGGTGGTGTCGAACTTGGCCGCTTCGCCGGCGGTGAGGAGGTATTCCCGGTGACCGAGGGCGAGCCGGAGTGCGCCGTGATGACGTCGAGCCAATGGAGCGACTCCGTCGAGGCGTGGCCGTCGCGCGGTGATGCTACCGCCATGAACGTCTCCGACGAGAACGCCTCGTGCGCCGACACGATAGCGACGACAGAAGCGGGGTTCGTCGGCTTACGGCGTCAGCCGTACATGGCTGGTTGAGCCGATGGCTTCGATGTCCCACCGCTTGCCGAAGGCTTGGAGACCGGCAATGAACACCCGGCCGATCTCGGCGGGCAGCTGTGCGTCGACGACGAGCCGGCCGTCGCGGGCGTCGAGCCCGAGCATGGCGGTCAGCAGCAGCAGCGGCGCACCGGAGGCCCATGCCTGTGGGCTGCACGGGGTGGGGTAGGGAACCGGGAACCGTGCGTAGTCGCGCGAATAGCCGGCGAAGACTTCGGGCAGTCGCAGGCCGAAGGAGCCGGCGGCCTCGAGCAGGGCCAGGCACAGACGGTTGGCTTCGGCGCGGAATCCGTACCGGGACAATCCAGCGGCGATCAGCGCGGTGTCGTGCGGCCACACGGTGCCCGCGTGGTAGCCGATCGGGTTGTACCCGCGGTCGTGTGTGGACAGAGTGCGGATTTCCCAGCCGGAGAACATCGCATCGGACATCAGCTGCCGGGCCACGACCTGGGCCCGGTCCTCGGCTACGATTCCGCTCCACAACAGGTGGCCCATGTTCGACGTCATCGAGTCGATCCGGCGTTTGTCGCCGTCCAGACCGATGGCGTAGTAGCCGCCGCGCTCCGCAATCCAGAAGTCGCGGTTGAACCGTTCGCGCAGCAGCTGCGCCTCCCCGCGCAGCCGGGCCGCAAGCGCCGGCTCGGCGAGTGGCCCGTCCGCCAGTTCCGCCGTCCGGCGCTTGGCGTCGTAGGTGTATCCCTGGATCTCGCAGGTGGCGATCGGCAGCACCGGGATGGTGCCGTCGGCGAACTGCACCCCGTCCCACGAGTCGCGCCAGCACTGGTTGCCCAGGCCCTGCGGCGAGCGGGTGGCGTACTCGACGTACCCGTCGCCGTCGCGGTCGCCGTAGCGGTCGATCCAGTCCAGCGCGGCCAGGACGTTGCCCCGCAGCGCGTGCACCAGGTCGTCGTCGCCGGTCCAGTGCCAGTACTCCGACAGCACGATCAGCCACAGCTGGGTGGCGTCGGCCGTGCCGTAGTACGGGTTGTGCGGTTCGATGCCGAGTTGGGTCAGCTCGCCGCTGCGTACCTCGTGGAGGATCTTGCCTGGCTCCTCGTCGGTGAAGTCGTTGCGCCGGGTGCCCTGGAACTGGGCGAGCGTGATCAGCGCGCCGCGGGCCAGGTGTGGATTGGCGCCGAGGCTCTGGTAGGCGGTGATCAGGGTGTCCCGGCCGAACAGCGTCAGGAACCAGGGCAGCCCGGCCGACGGAATGATGACCTGCTGGTCGCCAATGACGACCTGTCCCCGCAGCGCGAGGATATCGTCCGCCGACTGGTCCATCACCTGGACCAGTAGTGGCGAGTCGCTGGTCAGGCGGGGCCGCTGGGCGTGCCACTGGCGGGTCACGTCGTCGAGGGGCTCGCCGCCGGGGCCGAAGCGTACCGACGGCAGATCCATCAACCCGGCCTCCAGTGGTACGTGCAGGTCGACGGTGTAGCGCCCGCGAGGCTCCAGCGCCATGTCCCACACCAGGTCGTCACCGTCGACGCGGGCGGCGTGCGGCTGCACATTCACCACCGTCTGCGCGGTGAACCCGGCGTTGACGTAGCGGAACGACAGCCGGCTTCCATCTGCGGAGTGCTCGCGGACGATCTGAGCGTGACGGTTGCGCACGACCCGCCCCTTGATCTCGAACAGGTCGGCGAAGTCGGTGCCGACCAGCATCCGCAACTCGCCGTGCAGCGGCTCGGCGGCGAACGACTGCAGATCGATCCGCTCGTGCAGCCCGTCCGCCCCCACGAACCGCTGCCGCCGCACGTTGCACGAGTTCGCGGGCACCCGCGGCTGTCCCTGCGTGGTCATGTCGTCATCGGTCTCGTCATTGGTGAGGAAGAACGTCGCCGCGTAGTAGTCGGTGGCTTCGGACCGCAGCGGGATCAGCCGCTTGCCGTTGAGCATGAGCACCCAGCGGCTGAGAAAGCGGGTGTCCTGATGCACCAGAGCGCCGATCGACCCGTTCGGCACATCACCTGCCGCGTCGGAGTACATGAAGGTACGGCCGTCCAGCACCGCGATCGCGCCCGGCCCGAGGTCGGCCGGCAGGTCCGCCCTGTTCGGGTCGGGCAACCTCTCCTCGCATCCGGCACCCGGCATCGGATCAGCCGGTGTCGGCCGTCCCTGCGTGGTCCCCATCGCCCCTCCACCATCGAACTCCACTGACCTCAGGCATGGCATGCGCGCGTGAGCGCATGCACCCCTGGCTCGATCAGCAGCTCCTGGAAGCTGAACGGCGTGTTCACCTATCCGCTGTGTTCGGCTGTCACGTGCACGGGTGCCCGGCTGCCGTACCTGCCGGGTACCTCGGCTGGATGGATGCGGTCGAAGCCGATGGGCAGGTGCCGTGGGCCGCGCAGGACGGGGTTGGCTCGGTACGGTGGCGGGTCGGCGAGCAGGCGGGGATTTTCCAGCCGCCGGGCCAGTTCGCTGAGCGCGATCTGGGTCTCCAGCCGGGCAAGTGGTGCGCCGAAGCAGTAGTGGACGCCGCCACCGAAGCCCAGGTGCTGGCTTCATCCGGGCGGAAGTCCACGCGCTCCAAGTCGTGCCGGTCGGGATCGAATCGGTCCGGATCACGCACATGGTCGGGGTCTCGACTGCCGGAGGCAAGGACCAATCGGATCGTGGCGCCGGACGGGATCGTCGTGTCGGCGACGTCGATGTCGTCCAGCGCCTGGCGGACCAGGATGTACACGGGCGGTTCGTAGCGGAGCAGTTCCTCGACCGTACGGATGACGAAGTCCGGTTCCCGGCGGATCCGATCGAGCATGCCCGGGTGTCGCAGCAGAGTGAGCATCCCATTGGCAATGAGGTTGACCGTGGTCTCGTGTCCGGCCACCAGCAGCAGCGAGGCGTTGGACAGCAGCTGCGCCCGCGACATGCCTGCCCAGGTGCGGTCGTCGGTCGCCATCGCGGAGAGCAGATCCTCGCCCGGCATCTCGCGGTGGGCGTCGACCAACGAGGCGAAGTACCGGTCCATCTCGCCAAGGGCGTCATCAGCCTTGCGGCGTGCCTCCTGCTCCCCGGCGGCTTGCGGCCCGATACCCTCGACAATCGCCTCGGCCCAAACGTGGAACCGGGGTTCGTCCTCCAGCGGCACGCCGAGCAGCCGGCAGATCGCGGTCACCGGGAGCGGATACGCGAAATCATCCACCAGATCGACCTCTGTCGTGCCCGTCATGCGGTCGATCAGTCCGGTGACGATATCCAGCAGATCCGGTCCCATCCGATCGATCCGGTCGGGTGTCTCCGGTGGACCGTAGTGCCGGCACATGATCCGCCGGATCTGGTCGTGCTCGGGCGGGTCCTTCGAGATGAAACCGCCCAGCGTCACCACGTTGCGCGAGCTGGTCCGGGGATCATGCGGCAGGGCGACGATGTCCCGGTACCTGCTGACCACGTAGCTGCTATCGGCTTCCCGCACGACCGGTGTCTGTCGCAACAGCCGGTACAGCGGGTAGGGATCGGCCCGGTTGGTGTAGTCCAGGATCTGCGCAAAGACGCTGGCCGTTGCCATGCCGGCTCCCTTCCAGGGTTGGTACACGGTTGATCGGCGGCTCTGGCGACCCTCAGCCGCTGTGCACGAGCACGGCGCGGCGCTCGCTGGGCTGGTGGCCGGTGAGCACCACCGTGGCCTGGGTGCCTGGCGCCTGCCGTACCTCGGCGGGCACCGGCTGCCGGGTCGACGGTCCCCGGTCCACCACCGTGACCGGCAGGCCCAGCTCACGGCAGTCGGAAGCGACCTCGCAGCCGATGAACCCGGCCCCGATCACCAACACATGCCCAGGACCTGCGGCCAACCGCTGCCGCAACCCGGCGGCATCGTCGCGGTCGCGCACCGTGTACACCCCGTCCAGCTTCGCTTCGGCGGTGTCGGGCCACGGCTGGGCACGGACCCCGGTGGCGATCAGCAGCCGGTCGAACGCCACCTCGTCGCCGTCGGCCAGCAGCACCCGCTTGCCGCGCCGATCCAGCCCGACCGCCGGCTGCCCCAGCCGCCAGTCCGCGTCCAGCCCACCGCTGCGCGGCAACATCGTCCGTTGCGCCGACACCCACCCGGTCAGCACCTGTTTGGACAGCGGTATCCGGTCGTAGGGCTCGTAAGGCTCGTCCCCGATCGGCGTCAACGACCCGGTGAAGCCTTCGCGACGCAGGGTGTCCGCGGCGCGCAGCCCGGCCAGCGACGCACCGACGATCACGATCCGCTCGACCCCGGCCGGCGGCTCGGCAGCCGGCACGGCGCTTGCCGGACCCTCGCGTGTCCGAGGGTCCAGCACGATGGCGCGCACGGGACAGGCCGCCGCCGCCCGCAACACCTTCTCCCGCTGCCCCTCGTCCGGGTTCGGCTCGTACAGCAGTGCTTCATCGCCGCGCATCCGGAACACCTGCGGCGCGGCAAAAGCACACTGCCCGTACCCCTGGCACCGGGTCAGATCGACCACCAGCCTCATGGTCGAAGGCTAGGTCGACGGCTCGCACCGCCACCTCACCCAACACTGGTGAAGGTCGAGCAGTCAGCGGCACAGTCGCCGCCGACCACGTTTGAGGTGGTCGACACCGTGGCGAAATGGAAGATCCGCCGCACCCACCGATGACCCGCGAACCGATCGCGGAGCTCGCCCCGACGACGACGGCACTTGCAAGACCGGCACGGCCGAGCTAGACATCCGCACCCGTCCACCGACGGAACGCAGAGCGTATCCTCTTCGCCTTCGCATCCCAGGTCGGCCAGGGTACCGGCAAGGCATTGACGGGCCGATCTCCGGCCTACCGACGCGATGGGCGACCGGAGATCGGCACGTCGACGGTCAGCCCCGACCGACGAGCGCCGCCACCAGCAGCGGGTCGATCGCAGGCGGAGGAGGCGCAGGAGCGGCCGGAGGAGGCGCGGACCCGGGTCGAGGCGGACATCCACGGCGCCGAGGGGACCCTGTCGACGCAAGAGCTGCGGATCGCGCGGCTCGCTCCGCAGGGCTGTCCAAGCGGGAGATCCGGGGAGCGGCTGGTCCTGTCACCGCGTAGCGTCGACTCGCGCCTGTGCCGCATCTCCCTGAAGCTGAGCATCCCCTCGCGCAGCGAGTTGTCGTCCGGCATCGACGTCATCCTGCTCGGTGAAGTCATGGTCGGCCTTGGCCTGCTGGAAGGCGGCCTGGCGATTCTGTCCGATCATCACGAAAGTCGACAGGAAGATCGCTTCGAGGGACACGGCCAGGGTCAGCGTGGGCCACGGTTTCTTCTCGATGAACAGCATCCAGACGGCGAACACCGCGATGTGGATGTAGACGAACTGCATCGAGCCGGCGAAAGCGGTGATCGCGTCCGCGAGTCGCAGCTGGATACTGGCCGCGCGCTCCGCCTAGTGTTCCAGCACCGCGGGATGGTGCGGACGGCCGTGCGGCGCGGTGGGTTTCATGGGACCTCCAGGGTCGAGGTGGCGGGCCCGGCCGGTGGAGAGCGGGTACGGCCCTCCACCGGCGCTGGACGAGGTCAGGACACCGCTCCCTACGCCGCGTCGGCGTCCTGCCGGGCCAGCACGGCCTCCAGAGCGGCGTACTCCGACTCCTCGATCGCAGAGTATGCCAGGGAGATCATGAATTCCGCGTAGTCCTCGGCGTCCTCCGCATAGCGCTGCGCGACCTTGGCGTCGTGGCGGGCCTTTTTCGCGTCCATGCGGCGGCGGGCCTCCGCGACGCCGTCCGGCCGCACCGGTCTCCGTCGTAGGCTCCGACCCCGCCGACGCCTCCGCTGGCGCGCCGGTGGTACTACGAGTGATCCGCGTCGCTGGCTGGCTGGTTGTTCAGCACGGCAGCCGGGCGGGACAGAGGAGCGAGGGCCAGTCCGATGGGTGCGAGGCCGGCCGCCAGCGCAGGCGATCAACGCGATCCTGCGCTATCAACGGGGGCGAGGCGCGGGAGTACGACGAGGAGGTCGAGGGAGGAGAATCACATCTCGACCGCCGGCCATCGGGTGCGTCCCGGCTGGGTGACCGACGAGCAGGCGGCGCGGCTTGGCGTCTGTCACGGTCGCGGCGGCTGACCGGCGGCTGGCTCATCGGTCCCGCAGCCGTCGGGGAGGGAGGCGCTGCCGTGGGCGGTGAGGCCGTCGAGTACTCGGGTGAGGCCCCAGATGAACTGCTCGGTGGTGATGTATCGGGCCATGGTTGTTGCCGTCGCCGCGGTGCGGGGGTAGCGGTCCGGGGGTACGGCCGCGAAGCCAGCCAGCCGGGTGGCTACGCGTTGGTCTTCGGGCGGCGGCGGCGCGGAGTGCTCGAGTTCGGCGGCTTCGAGAGCGATGGATCCGAGGATGTAGGTGGTGAGCAGGTAGGAGGCCCGGGCGGCGTCGTCGGGTTCGAGGCCAGCCTCGGCGAAGACGTCGAGGAGCCGCTCGCCCAGGGCCAGGGCGTTGGGGCCGTCCATGGGGCCGCTGAGCAGCAGGTTCACCGCTCCGGGGTGGGACAGCAGGTGGGTTCTGAACTCGACGGCCAGCGACTGGAGACGGTGCCGCCAGGGGCGGGTCGGGTCGGTGAGCCCGTCGAGGTTGACCTCGCTGAGGAGTCGTTCGACGAGTGCCCCCAGCACCGCAGCCTTGTCGGGGAAGTAGGTGTACACCGCGTTGGGTGCTACTCCTACCTGCGCGGCGATGCCACGGACGGTCACCGCGCGGGCGCCGCCGTTGCTGAGCAGGTTCTGCGCGGCGTCGAGGATTGTCTGATCGCTGAGCGTTCCCTTCGGCCCCGGGCGGCGTCGCTGCGAGATCTGCGCCACGTGCTGCCTCCACTCCTTGACGCGTGTCTGGACAGGGTACAGACTGTACATCGTACAGACGTTTGTGCGATGTACAAATAGGGCGCATCCGCTGGGCCGTGCAGGTGAGGGCGGCGCGCTACACCGGGTGTGCCCGGGTTGCCGGGCGCTGACGGACCTGCGCCTGGACCGCGCCGCCGCCAACCACTGACTCCGTTCGCACGACGAGACCGCAAGAGTCACTCATCATGGCCGCCACGGGTTGGTGAAGCCCCGGATCAGCGGCCCGCCAGCGCCACACCATAGCCAATCGGCTATGGACATAAGCACACAGCAACGCCAACCCAGTACAGAGGAGCACGGCAATGACACCAGACGAGCGCAAGGGCCTGGTTCGCCGGTTGACCGACGAGCTGTGGAACAAGGGCAACCTCGATGTCTGCGACGAGGTGTTCGCCGCGCACTGTTCGTTCCACGACCCGAGCTTCCCGGTCGCGGGAGTCAGGGGGATGAAGGAACAGGCGCGCCAACTGCGGGCCGCCAACCCCGACCTGCACCTGGACGTCCACGACATCCTCGCCGACGGTGACATGACCGCCGCCCGGTGGACGATGGGCGGCACGTCCCGCGGCGAGTTCCGCGGCCTGCCGGCCACCGGCAAGACCTACGTGATGACCGGCATGACCATCGACAAGTGGGAAGGCGAGCGGATCGTCGAGGAGTGGACCAACTACGACCTGCTCGGCGGTCTCCAGCAACTCGGGATCATCCCCGAGATGGCACGGCAGGAAACCACCGGCTGACCTGGGGCGACGAAGAGTCAACTGGCCGGGCCGACGAGGCCCGGCCAGTTCATCTCCGAAGACGCCGGCGGGAGAAGACAGCCAGGCCCACCAGCGGAGAGTGAACCCGCAAGCTGGGCACTCTTCTGGCCGTGGTGCGCGAGTCGTCGACACCCGGCGTGGGCGTCCCGACCCGGATGACGCGCCGATGTGGCGGCCCGCGCCGAGCGCGCGGCCTCGGGCCGCGCTCAGGCAACAGCGGACTCCGGTCCGGCGCTCGGTGCAGCTGGAGCATCCGCAGCCTGTGGCTTGGGCCCGGGAAGGGCGAGGCGGAAGATGTGCTTCCAAACGCTGGCGGTTTGGCGCATCAGGGAGCCCGTGTTGTAGCGCAGCCCGTACCGCTGGCAAAGGTCACGCACCTTCGGGGCGATCTCGGCGTACCGGTTGCTGGGCAGGTCGGGGAACAGGTGATGTTCGATCTGGTGGCTGAGGTTGCCGGTCATGATGTGAAACAGCGGGCCGCCGTCGATGTTGGCCGAGCCGAGCAGTTGGCGCAGGTACCACTCGCCGCGGGTCTCGCCGTCGAGCTGGTCCTCGGTGAAGACCTCGGACCCCTCCGGGAAGTGGCCGCAGAAGATGACCGTGTGCGCCCACACGTTGCGGGCCACGTTCGCGACGAGGTTGCCGAGCAGGGTGGGCAGCAAGGACGGACCGGCGAGCAGCGGGAACGCGACGTAGTCCTTGACCACCTGGCGGCCGGCCTTGCCCAGGACGCCGCGCAGCTGGGTCAGCGCCTCGCCCCAGCTCTTCTCGCCGCGCCAGGCGCGTTCGAGTTCGACGTCGTAGATGGCGATGCCCCACTCGAAGAACACCGCGAGGACCGCGTTGTAGAGCGGCTGGGCTAGGTACACGGGGTGCCACGGCTGCTCCGGGGTGACCCGCATCACGCTGTAGCCGATGTCGCGGTCTTTACCGAGCACGTTGGTGTAGGTGTGGTGCACGAAGTTGTGCGAGTGCTTCCACATATCGGCCGGGGTGGCGGAGTCCCATTCCCAGGTGGTGGAGTGGATCTCGGGGTCGCGCATCCAGTCCCACTGGCCGTGCAGCACGTTGTGGCCGATCTCCATGTTCTCCAAAATTTTGGAGATGGCCAGGGCGCTGGTTCCGGCGAACCAGGCCGGCGGCAGGATCGAGACCATCAGCAGTGTCCGGCCGCCTACCTCCAGACCCCGCTGGACGGCGATGACCCGGCGGATGTAACGCGCGTCGCCCTCGCCGCGGCTGGCGATCACATCGTCGCGGATCTGGTCCAACTCGCGGCCGATCTCTTTGATGTCGACCTCGGTGAGATGTGCAGTGGCGGTCATATGTTCGCCTCCTACCGTTCGACTTCGACGGTGCCGGCCGCGGCCGACACACAGGTCTGAATGAGTTCTCCCTCGTCGCCGTGCTCCTGACCGCTGCGCAGGTCACGCACCCGGCCCGAGCGCAGCCGTGTCACGCAGCTGTAGCAGATCCCCATGCGGCACCCGCTGGGCATCAGGACCCCGGCGTCCTCACCGACGACCAGCAACGGCGTGCCACCGTCGGCGTCGACCTCGCGGCCGCTTGCAACGAAACGGACCCGCCCACCGGCACCGCCGGCGGACCCCACCGCAGGGCGGAAACGCTCGACGTGCAACCGGTCGGCGATCCCGGCGCCCCGCCAGTGCCGCTCGGCGTCATCGAGCATCCCGGCCGGCCCGCACACCCAGGCGTGGCGCTGTGACCAGTCCGGGCAGATGTCAGGCAGTTGTGCGACGGTGAACCGGCCACGGCCACGGCGGCCGCCGACGCGGGTATGCCGCTCGTGCAGCCGCAGGCTCGGAAACCGCGCAGCCAGCGTCCGTAGTTCGGTGCCGAAGATGACGTCCTCAGGCGTCGGCGCGGAGTGCACCAGCACCACGTCCGGCATCTTGCCACGCACGGCCAGGCTGCGCAGGATTGCCGCCACCGGCGTGATCCCACTGCCCGCCGTGACAAACAGCAGCCGCGGCGGAAGCGCCTGCGGTAGTACGAACCTGCCCTCAGCCGGCGCAAGATGAACGATCGCCCCGGGCGCCAGCCGCCGCACCAGGTACGGCGAGACCAGCCCGTCCGGGGCCGCCTTGACGGTGATCGTGACGCAGCCGTCCGTCCGCTGCGGCGGTGAGGACAACGAGTAGCTACGCCAATGGCGCACGCCGTCGATGTCGACGCCGACCCGCACGTACTGGCCGGCGCGATGACCCGCCCAGCCGAGCCCGGGACGAATCACCAGGCTCGCGGCGTCCGCGGTCTCCGGCTGCACCGCCTCGAGGCGACCACGCAACTCCCGCGACGACCAGAGCGGATTGATCAACCCGAGGTAGTCGTCGGGCAGCAGCGGCGTGGTAAGCCAGGTGACGGCGTCCAGAAGGCGCTGGCGAAGGTTCCGCCTGCGCTTCTTTTCAACCACGTTGCCATCGGCCCTGCTGACATCGGGCGGAGCGGTCATCCGGTGAACCCTCTTCCCGCCGGAGATCCCTACCCTTACGTAACCGTAGCTTACGCCACTCTAAGTTTCGCCCTAGTCAACTGTGTGTCAGTTCGGAGAAACTTGCCGGGCTGCCGGGCTGCCGGGCTGCCGGGCTGTCCCGGGTGTAGGTCCTTCGGCGAGGAGCCCAGCGGCGTTGTTGCGTTGTCGGATCGGCGGACAACAGCGAACTGCTGTCCGGTCGGCGGTCAGATCGCTTGGGCGAGTTCGGTAAACGCCGCGGCGACCCTCCGTGCGGGCGGTGCGTCGACTCTGAGTTCGTACTGCTCGCGGCGCAGGTTCTGCATGAAGGCGCCCAGCGATGACGACCTTCGCCGTCCGGTCGGTGCGTAACCGTCACATGGGTCGCAGCCAGTGCCCGAGTCGGCTGTGATCCGCCTCGAACCGGTTGTTGGCGTAGCGTTCGACGTGGTGGCACGCCTGCGAGACCACGTCGTCGAGCACGGCCGGTTTGATGGCCGCGGCGTCGGTGACCACCTCGGTGGGCTTGACCTTCTGCAGTTCGTTGATCCCTGTGGCGATCCGCTGGCCGCGGCGCACGTCCCGCACGGTAGCGTCCGGGTAGGCGCAGTACCAGCTGTCGGCCGTTAGCTGGTACAACTGGCGATGAAGTCCTTGACCGACGGGTCGGGAATGCCCGACCAAACCGTCGAGTTCCTCGAACAGTCGGTCGATCACGTCGGGACCACGCGGACGAAGTCGTCGATGTAGGGGTCCCAGTCGCCGTCGTGGACGGTGGCGAGCAGCGGCCGGGCATGATTGTCGAAGATAACGAAGCGTATGTCGTGGACAGTGCCGAGGCGCTTGTTGGTGGCTGGCATCTGGGCCCCGAGGTCGCCGGTGCGCTTCGCGTGCAGCCGGTCGGCCGCCGCTGGGCTTGAGCGGCGCGATCACGGTCAGTTCGCTGACGCGCCCCTGGCGCTTGCCCACGCGGCCAGCGCTGTCCAACAGGGACGGCGGCGGTACGGTCGCATCCGACATGGCGGCGTCCTCCTTCTGGTGTTGTGCGGCGGATGCCGCGTGTCGTCAGGACCGGTCTGAGAGGGCCGCCTCCGGCCGGCTACGGCCCTTCGCCGCGGTCGACGGCCTGGCTTCTGCCCACCTTCATCATGGCTAAACCCCTGCGGTCACCCCATCGTGCGTGTGCCGCTTCCGCCTTCAGTCAAGGTCATCAAGTTAGAGCAAGAAATGTCGTACCCCCGTGGTGTAGTGCAGGTATCGGCGCGGTGAGGAGGCCCACGATGCATCACCTCAGCATCAACGCTGTTCGGTCCGAGGCTCTGTTCGTGTCCGCGTTGCAGCGCTCGGACGATCCCAGCGCCGGGCAGGTCAGCAGGCCATCGCCCGAGTCGTGCGGGAGTTCGGCAGCCGAGGATGCGCTGCGCGGGTAGCGCAGGAGTTCGGCGATCGCCCGGAGTTCGCGGTCGCGCGGATGCGCTGGGCCCGCCAGGAGGTCGACGAGGTGTTCGGTGCCACCAGGCTGGGGCCTGCCCACCCCCGGCTGTTCGCTTCACCCGTCGTGACGCACGCCGCCTACGCCGCGTGAGCCCCGGGCCCGCACCGGCTCAGGCGACCACACTTGTGAGCCGGCGGAGAGCTCACCGAGCCGGCGGTCACGAAGGTTCGCTCCGCCGCCTGCGGTTCCAGTCGCAGTGCGGCTCGGTAGGCGTCCGCCGCCTCAACGGCGGCTGCGGCGGCGAAGCGGCTCGGCGCGGGCGATGCGCCCCGCACGCCCTGATCGCGGGGACGTAGTGGCTTTGAGTTGCTTCTGGATGCTCTGCTCCAGGGAGACCTGCCGCACGCCGAACTCGTGGGCGAAGGAATCCATGGGAATCGCGTTGTCGTAGTCCTCGAGCAGGTTCATGAATCCGCTGACGAAATCCGCGTACCTGGGCAGTGGCTCGCACCTTCGGCAGGTACCGTATCTCGATCTGGCGTCCCATCACGCGCGCTCGTAGTCCGCCACGACATCATGTCAGCGTTGTGGAGGATCCTCCAGCAGTCGTACCGACATCCTCCTGCAGGCTGCAGCCTGCCTTACCGACCGCATCACGCCGGTTGATGTCTATCCACCCTCACCCGTCTGCGCCGCCCGGAGTTACGGATTAGAAGGTGGTCACCAATCGGGCGGCCACAGTGCTGAGGTGCGGTCCTCCCGACGGCAGTAGGTGACGGCAACGCCGGCCGCGCGGCGGCGAGGCGGACCGGACACGGACGCTCGGGGATTGGTCTTGGACGGTGGCGAGCATCCCGAGGTGCTGCGATGCTGACCGACGTGACTGTTCCACCGGGCGGACGCGACGAGGACGAGGCTCGCGAACGGCGCCTCCAACGTTCGGGCGAGGCCGGTGATCGTACCGGCGAGGCTGCCGAGCAAGTTGAAGAAGCTGAGGCACCATCGCGGGAGCCGCGTGAGGACGACGATGCGTATGGCGACGGCATGGAGACGGTGCCCGGTTCGACGCCCGAGCAGGTGCGCCGCGCAGCTCAGCTCGAGGCGAGGTCCTATCGACACGTGCAGCGGATAAAACAAAGGGCAACCGAGGCGCATGACCGGGCCGTCGAGGCTCTCGGCCGTGCGGCTCAGTTGCATGACCGGCAGGCTGACCTCGGCTGGGGGAACGTCGAAGAGCACCGAGAGCAGGCCCAGGAGCACCGCGAACGCGAGGAAGCCGACCGTGCCGAGGCCGACCATGACCGCAACGAGTACCGCGGTCACGGCTCCTGGCAGCCAAAGCCGCCGGCAGGGCCGGACAGGACTGACCCGGACGACGACCGGTAAGCCAGGACCAAGACTGCGGCTACGACCGGCTGGCGACCGACTCGTAATGCGTAGGTCCGACGGATGCCGCGCTGAGCAGCCGCACAGCCGAAATGCACAGCGGCCGAGGTGGACCACCGCCGCATCGTCGACGGGCTGCGTACCACCAGCGCCCGGATCATCGCCGACCGTACCAACGTCGACTCGCCGGTTGGGCAGACCGCGCTGGTCACCCTGTACGCCCTGCTGGCCATGATGGGCTGCGGATCGACCTGGACGTGGCCACCGTCGGACTGCTTGCCGAGCAGCCGCCGCTGCGCGGCGGTGAGCTGGTACCCGGGTTGCTCGACTACTCCGACGACCTGCTCCCCGACGGATCGTCACCACCCGCCGCCACCCCCGATGTCGCCTTCGCCCTCGGCGACACCCCGGCCCCGCCCGGCGCGGTACGGGTCGTCGGCAGCGGCCGGCGGGCCAGGGTCGGCAGGGGCATCACGGCCGAACCGTGGCGGGGTACCGGTCCCGTGGGCGCGATGGCCGCCGCTGGCGCGGCGGCGGTCGAAGGGCTCCGCGCCGCGGTACCCTGGATCGCCGAGCATCTGCAACGCCCGGTCCCGCAGCGTCCTGCCGGCCGCTGCGCCGACGCTACCGCCAAACTCGTCCCGGCAGCCGCCCGCCGCACCCGCGACAAGATCCGCAAGAAGGGCCGGCGCAACCGGCCCAAAGCCCGCCCGCGACGGCTGTTCCCGCCCCTACCGGCCCCTCCGCCGACCGAAGCCGCAGATCAACGCTCACCGAGGCGTCGAGAGGCCACGCAGCGTGATAACACCCGAGTGGCACCCACATGACACCCACCGTCCACGCCGGACAGAGCGCAGGGAACGGCGATCAAGCAGATCAACAGGCCAACAGCCTGTTGATGTTGCGCGCCCGAAGGGAGTCGAACCCCCTAACCTTCTGATCCGTCGGGCGATCGGGGCGCCGGCGCGGATGGCGGCGAAGACGGTGTCCGGGTCGCGGTCGATGGTGACGATCCTCATCCCGAGCCCAGGGCCGGCGATGGGAGACCAATGGGAGACCGGATGTCCCGAAACAGTGCGGAAGCCGACGACACGCTGTGGCATGCCGTCGGCCTCCGCACCAGCCAAAACGTCACGTGGTGGTATCAAGCGTTGGCCAGCGATATTCAAGACTCTTAATCCGCGGGTTCGGGGTTCGAGTCCCTGGCGGCGCACCCGTACTGACCTGGCCGTATAGCCGCATGGCTATGCGACTTTGATCTTTGTGGGACGTGTGTGGGCCGCACGTGGGCCTGTACCGTGCCAAATCTTGCGTCCGGTGTCGTGAGCTGCGCTTTCGCGATCGCGGTCAGGCTGCTCGGCGGTACTCGTGGATCACGCCACCGAGAACGCGTCGTCGCCGTACCGGTGCGTCGATCGGGACGACCGCGTCCAGGTCGCAGTCGGGTGGGTGCTGATCCAGGCTCTGATGTGGACGGTGTCCGTCGAAGTGATGCTCGTACTCACCGAGCACGGCGCGGGCGTGCTGCTCGTTATAGATCAGAACCCGGTCGGTGCACTCCGCCCTGACGCTACGGACGAAGCGTTCCGCGACGGCGTTGGCCCGAGGTGTCCGCGGTGGAGTCTTGACCACGGCAATGCCTTCGGCCGTGAATACCGCGTCGAAGGACCCGATGTATTTCGAGTCCCGATCCCGAATCAGGAACCGAAATGCGCTAATCCGATCGCCCAGATCCATCATCAGGTTGCGCGCCTGCTGGGTAGTCCATGCAGTGGTCGGGTGGGCGGTCACCCCGAGGATGTGAACCCGGCGGGTGGCGATCTGCACGACAAACAGTACGTACAACCGCCGCAACGTCACGGTGTCGAGGTGGAAGAAATCCGCCGCGAGCAGCCCGGACGCCTGCGCCCGTAAGAAGGTTCGCCAGCTCGTGTCGACCTCGCGTGGCGCGGGACTGATCCTGCCGGCGGCGAGGATACGGCGGATAGTGCCGGCACCGACCGGGTGACCGAGGCCGACCAGTTCACCTTGGATCCGCCGGTGCCCCCACCTTGGGTTCTCCCGAGCCAGCCCGACCACGAGGTCACGTACCTCGTCCCCGATGCGCGGCGTCCCGGCCGGTTCGGATAAGTCCAGTGCCGACGGACCAGGCGACGGTGCCAGGACAACAACGTGGCCGGCGTGACGATCCGATGCCTCCACAGCTCACGCGGCAGAGCACGGACCAAGGCCGACAGCATCGCCCGGTCTGACCACGACAGACGCGGCCGGCCGACCTGGCGACGCAGGGCCGCGACTTCGTGGCGCAGCACCATCAGTTCGGCCACCACCGCCGAATCGCCCCGCGCCACCTGCGGCAACCAGCCGAACGCCCGAACCGCAGTCAGGTACAACAGCCGAACAACCATGACGCCGATCCTGCCGGCAACCCATAAAGCCCAGCTCACGCCTAGTGTGAACATGTTCTGGCACGGTGCAGGCCTTCGGCGCGGCCATGAAGGCACGGAACGCTGCCTTCGGGGATCAGCTCGATGCCCTCGCGTTCCTGTGGCGGAGACTTCGGCCAGTTCGTCTTCGTCCACGAATTGCCCGACATCGACTGGACCCCGCGCTGGCATTGTCGTCGGCCGCACTCAGCTATCAGGTCCAGTCGGCATCCACCAGCAGGTCGGACCTGGTCGGCACGATGCGCAGCGCCGAATGCGGCAGCCTCCGGGTGGGGTGAACGACCTCGATCCACTCGACGCCGTGGTATTCCGTCAGGCAGTACGGGATCGACCTGAAGTACCGCATCTGAAACCCCGCGAAGTACGGCGTCTCAGCCCCGCCAACGTCGCGACCATATAGGTGGACTTGCGAAAGATCAACGCCGCGTTCCTCGAAATGGGCCAAGACCGCTCGGCCCGCGCGGTACAGCGGGCTCGTCGGCCCCCACCGCTCCTCCAAATGTCGCTGCGCTGCGGAATCCTCCAGTGGTGCGTCGGGCAGCTCCAGCCGTTCCACGCTGATGGCGCCGGCGTCGACGGCGCCGACGAGGCGTTCGCGATAGCGGCGAGGGATCCACCGATCGAGGCCCTCGAACTGCGGCAGCATCGCGTCGCGGGCCGCCCGCCCGGCCATGTCGTCCTCGGCGATCGCGTGCAGCCGCGTCAACGCGGCGGCCAGCGGGTCGCCGGCCCGCCACAGCAGGGTCAGCGGAAAGTCGACTCGGTCGCGGGCCTCGAACAGAAACTGGTAGCTGCGGGACGCGCCCACCAGGGCTCGGCGGATGAGGCTGTACGGGTCACGGCCGCCGGACAGGCAGGTGACGAAATGAGAGATCCACCGCTCGTCCTGCCGGTTGATCTCGACCTCGACGTCGAGGTCGTGGGGTTCCGTAGCTCCACGCGCGTACGAGCCGAACGCGTACACCTCGGTGATCAGGCTCAGCGGCCATTCCTCGTGACCGGCGGCAAGGCGTTCCAGCAGCTGTTCAGTAAGGTGGGTGGCGCGCTGGCGTTTCACCCGGGTCAGTGTGCCACCGCTGACCCGCGCCAGCCCGCAGGCGGCTCGCGGCCACCGCGCGCGGCACACGAGGGAACACCTGACTTGGCGGGGCGCGGCTCACCGTGCCCGGCTCGCCCGCCGTATGGTGACCTCAGCGATCGCTGGCCGGGCGGCCGTCGCCTGGACAGTCCACCCGGGCTACTCCGGTCGCGACAAGATCGACGGCGTGGCCGGGGTTGGAGCTTCGGTTGCAGCTTGTACTCAACGGCGTGGTGCACCACCTCGACCCCGACGCGGTGGTCGAGCGGGTCCGCGGCGTGCCCCCGGAGCCGGTACGGGCACACGGCGCGCGTATCGGCGGCGTGACGTACCCGGTCAAGCAGGCGTTTGAGCTGGCGAGCAGCATCTCTCGCGCCGATTTCACAAGCCACACCGCGATGCGGCACCTGCGCGCCCTCGGCTTTGCCATCGTCAGCCCGGTTGGCTCGCAGGACGGCCGCACCGTTGCTGTCGCGCGTGCCGCACGGGTCGGGGCGGCGGACGCCGGACGCCAGTGGCCGTGGGAGGGCAGCGTCCAAGCCGTCTTCGTCGACCTGCTGCGGGAGCGCGGGTGGTCAATCACCGCCGCCGCCGATACCGCCACGAAGGCACCCGGTGTCGACGTCCTAGCGAGCAAGAGCGATCGGCGGCTCGGCGCCGAAGTTAAGGGTTGGCCGTCCGCCGGCTACGCCGACCCCCGCCGTGCCACCGAGGTTAAACGCACCCAGCCGAGCACCCAGGCCGGACACTGGTTCAGCCAGGCGTTGCTCAAGGCAGTGATGCTGCTGGACAGCCACCCGGGCCACGAGTCGCTGATGGTGCTGCCCGACTACCCCCGCTACCGCGACCTCGCCGAGCGCACCCGCACTGGACGGCGGGCCGCGAACTTCCACCTGATCCTACTCGCCCGCGACGGCACCTACACGAGGGAGTCGTGGACGCCATGAGCGAGCCGACGCTGCCCCAGCACATCACCAACCGAGCGATCGAGGACGCGGCGATCGCGCACGTCCTCGACTGGGAAGCCGCCCACGGCCGCCCGTCTCACGACACCCGCGGCACCGGCGCCGCCGCAGACGTGGCCGGCGTTCACCGAACGATCGAGGTCAAGGCATACGGCGGCCTCGCTCGCGGCCAGGACCTGTGGCTGGAACCCCGCCAGGTCGCCGAGGGCCGCCACAACCCGAACTTCTGGCTGTACATCGTGGAGAACATCCGCCAAGGCGATCCCGCCCGGTTCCGCCTGTTGCAGATCGGCGGCGAGGCTTTGCAGGCGATGCTCGACCGCGCAGTCGAACGCCGGTACTTCACCGTCCCCTGGCCCGTGGCAATCTACGACGAATTCGTCCGCGACCAGCGTCAGGCCTGAGGAAAGGTTCCCTTTCTAGGATCACGCCTGCCGGCTAAGCTTGTTCTTTAACCTCGGCTGATTCGCGGGGCCGGATTCTGTTGCGCTGCATGGCGTGTCGGTGCGACATAGGCGGCCGTTGTTGTGATCGTTCGTGCTGCGAAACCCGAACATCCAACAACGGCCGCGGAGGTCAGTGTGTCATGCGTGGACAGCGACGACGGGACGGGCGAGGCGAATGCCGGGCGGTGTCGTGATCGGCTGGCCGGGTTCCGTCACGAGTTCTACCGATGCCTGACCCGGCGGGCTGACGAGCTGTTCGAGCTGACCGACGCGCTGCTGTGCACCGGCGGGCCGGTCAAGTCCCTGGTGGATCTGACCTTGGTGCCCGAGCACCGACGAGGGCACGGCGCCCTCTATGACGGGTTGAACAATGGCCGGATCGAGGTGGATCGGCTTCGCTGCACGTTGGCCGGGCTGGTGCTTCCCCGAGCGGGCGACGGGCGGATCGTGCTGGCTGTGGACGTCAGCGCGTGGCTACGCGCGGATGCGCCGACCAGCGCGCAGCGGCTGTTCTGCCACGTCTACGGGCGGGGCAAGAACCAGGCTCAGATGATCCCCGGCTGGCCGTACTCCTTCGTCGCCGCGCTGGAACCGGGCCGCACCTCGTGGACCGCGGTGCTGGACGCGGTGCGCCTGGACCCCGCCGACGACGCCACCGCGGTCACCGCGGAGCAGCTGCGTGCCCTCGTCGGACGTCTTATCACCGCCAGACAGTGGCAGCCCGGCGACCCGGACATCCTCATCGTCTGCGACGCCGGCTACGACGTCACCCGCCTGGCGTTCGTGCTTGCCGACCTGCCCGTGCAGCTGCTGGGGCGGCTGCGTTCAGACCGGGTGCTGCGCCGGCCCGCACCCCCACGCCTGCCCGGCACCAACGGCCGCCCGCCCAAGCACGGTGGCGAGTTCGCCCTCGCCGACCCGGCGTCTTGGCCCGAGCCGCAGACAACCACGATCACCCAGACCACCCGCTACGGCACCGCGACCGCCAGCAGCTGGAATCAGTTGCATCCGCGGCTGACCCGCCGCACCTGCTGGCTCGACCACGACGGCGAACTACCCATCATCGAAGGCACCCTGATCCGCCTTCAGGTGCAGTACCTGCCCGGCGACCGCAATCCGAAACCGGTGTGGCTGTGGTCCTCACACACCGATGCACCACCGTCTGATGTGGACCGACTCTGGCAGGCGTTCCTGCGCAGATTCGACCTGGAGCATACGTTCCGGCTGTTCAAACAGACCCTGGGCTGGACCGCCCCGAAGATCCGTGATCCCGAAGCCGCCGACCGGTGGACCTGGCTCGTGCTCGCCTGCCACACCCAGCTACGCCTGGCCCGTTGCCTCACCGATGATCTACGCCGCCCCTGGGAGAAACCCACCCCGCCGGGCAGGCTCAGCCCGGCCCGGGTCCGTCGCGGGTTCCGCAACATCCGCGCGAAGACCCTCTCACCGGCCGGTGCACCAAAACCCGGCAAGCCCGGCCCCGGACGACCACCCGGCTCCAAGAACCGGCGACCAGCACCCCGCTACGACGTCGGCAAAACCGTGAAACGAGCCCTCACCATCGCAGCCAGGCAGCAGCGAACAGGTTAAACAACAAGCTAAGAGACTGTTGGGTTACTAGGTGGCTACGGTTCGTGTTATGCGGTCTCGGTTCGGATGTTGCGGTAGCGGGTTTGCTGACCGGTCAGGCGGGCGGCCATCAGCCGGATCATGGCGACTTGATGAAGTCTTCGGCGTGGGCGATGGTGCGTTCGTAGTCGCGGCACAGGCGGCGGCAGCGGGTCAGCCAACCCAATGTGCGCTCCACCACCCAGCGGCGCGGTATGATCTGGAACCCGATGACGTCGTCGTTGCGTTTGACGATCTCCAGCCGGATCCGCAGGTTCTGGTCGGCCCAGTCGATCAAGTTGGCGTCAACACTGTTGGCGTATCCTCCGTCGGCCCAGATCAGCCCGAGGCTCGGGTGCTCGTCGGTGATCGAACACAGCACCAGTTTCGCGCCGGCCCGGTCCTGTACCGATGCGGAGTGCACCACGCAGATCAGCAGCAGCCCGCAGGTGTCGACAAGCAGGTGCCGTTTACGGCCGCGGGTTCTTTTGCCCGCGTCGTAGCCGATCTGTTCGCCACCGCACGCCGATTTCGCGGTCTGGGAGTCCAGCACGGCCGCGGTCGGATCCGGGTCACGGCCTTCGGCCCGGCGGACCTGCCCCCGCAGGGCGTGGTGGATGTCGTCCCACACACCCTGCGTTGACCAGTGCCGAAACCAGCGGTACGCGGCATCCCACGGGGCCAGGTCGTGCGGGACCAGCCGCCACGCGCAGCCGGACACCAGCACGTACAGGATCGTGTCGATGACCACCCGATGCCCGAACTTCAACGGCCGTCCGCCTCGACGCTGGTCACGCGCCGGCAGATGAACCGATACGACCTCCCACATCGCATCGGTCAACGCGCACGGGTAGGCTCGGCGGGCGTCATCCCCGCCACTATTCATGTTGTCCACAGCACACGATCTTGGCGGGGATGACCCCTTCCACGGCGCATCGACACGCCGCTATCTCATCCGCCGCCTCACCTCACGTACTCAACCGGTTACCCCGACACTCTCTGAGCCGCCGCCTCGCGGACAGCATGGTCGCCCTCATCGAGGCCGGATCCTGACCCGCGCGGGCGGGCACCCGCCGGTCAGCGGTGGAACTTCATGATCCAGTTCGTCTCCCAGGGGGAACCCTCGTCCGGGCGGTAGGCCTGTTCCCAGCGCGGGGACGTGGTGGTGGTGTCGGACCAGACGTACCGGACGCGTATCGGGCGCCCATCGACGGTCGAGTCGCCGTGGAACGTGCCCACACCATCGGTGAAACGGCCCCGTACGGGCGGATCGAGCGGGCCGTGCGGGTCGCGCCCGTCCAGCCACCAGATCGACCATTCCGAGGTCCCGGGATCGTACGAGCGCAGCGCCAATGCCCGGTTCCGGCCACTTGGCATGTCGATGGTGTGCTCCTCGAGGTTGGCCCGGCCGCCCATCAGCGGGGAGTGGCTTACCGTTCCCTCGGCGTCGACCCACTCCTGACCGCCCATCGCGCGAAGAAGGCGATGGCGCACCCGCCACTCACCGTCCAGGAATCCGAAGTCGGACGGTCCGTCCTGGCCGGCGGCGATGAGCGCCGGATCCGATCCGATGCGCTGGAACTTCATGACCCAGTCTGACGTCCAGGTTTCGCCGCCGTCGGACGAGTACGACTGTTCCCAGCGGGCGGACGTCGCCGTGATGTCCGACCAACGGAAGCGCACCCGCATCGGACGGTCGTCTTCGACGTGGTCGGAGTAGAAGTGGCCGACGCCGTTGTCGAAGCCTCCCACGACCGGAGGGTCGAGCGGAGCGGACGGATAGCGGCCGTCCAGCCACCAGATGGCCCACTGACCGGTGCTCGCGGCACGGGCGCGCAGGGCCACCGCCCGGTACGGCCTACCGGGCGCGTTGAGCACGTGCTCCTCGACGTTGGCCGCGCCGTCCATGACGCTGCGATGGCTCGCCGTGCCCTCGAACTCCTCCAATCCCGCGCCATCGCGCCTGCGCCGGCGGTGGTGTACGCGCCAGTCCCCGATGAGAAAGTCGAAGTCGCGTGCGACGGCGTCATCGGACAACGGAGCCTCCGAAGCGGATATTGAGTCTGCCGACCGTTCGTAAATCCAGGAGACTAGCCGCCGGTACGGCACTGTGGCACCCCCGTTCGCTTCGCTGTACTTCTCGACCTCGACGACGAGGGACTCACGTGGCGCCTTGACACCGGGTGCCGGGGATTGCCTGATCACCACCCAGTTGCGGTCTATCTAACGCGGACGACTATCACGCCGACGGCGTGGGTCGGTGCCCGTTGACCGATGCTGGCGGCCGGTGGCCGTTGACCGGTGGCGCCTCCTGGCGCGGCGCGGCGAGCAGCTCCGAGACCCGGTTGTTGCGGATGGTGTGGCCGTTGCGGCGTATCCGCCGGGCGAGGGCTTCGCGGCTGACCGCGCGGCCTTCGCGGGTCACGCGCCGGCAGATGACCGACACGACCTCCCACATCGCATCGGTCAACGCGCACGGGTAGGTCGGGCGGGCGTCATCCCTGCCGTTATTCATGTTGTCCACAGCACACGATCTTGGCGGGGATGACCCCTTCCACGGCGCATCGACACGCCGCTATCTCATCCGCCGCCTCACCTTACGTACTCAACCGGTTACCCAACAATCTCTAAGTCGGACGATGTTGGTGCCGGCTGCGGTGAGGACGTGTTGGATGTGGGTCTTCGCGAGTCCGCGACATCGGCAGTGGCGTAGTCCGTGAGCGTGCACGGTTTCTGACCCGGATCCGCGGATAGGAATACAACACCGCGTGGCATGAGCGAACGGATGCCTTGCCGGCAGGGACAGTTGGGCTTGTCGAAGGACCAATCCGTCGCTGCGGGAAGGACACCCGTTCGGTGAAGAAGATACCT
>WNGF01003217.1_pt1 | contig 38000 bp, 33 predicted proteins | sample 5400641 | NCBI WGS metagenome assembly WNGF01 (sample SAMN13153371, study PRJNA577476) | soil metagenome | isolation source: 80 cm soil or saprolite under grassland replicate 2 | place: USA:California | collected 2016-06-15 | reverse complement strand
TCGGTGACCGGAAGGCCGTTGCCGGCGACCGGGAATTGTCGAAATGCGTCCTGGCGATGGAGCGGCTTCGGATAATAGATCGCGGTGGGCACCCCCTCGGCCCGTAGACGAGCGGCGACCTCGGCGCGGCGCCCGGCCGGGAGGCGGATGGTGTATTGCGCCCACACCGAGGAGAGGCCGTCGGCGATGCGCGGCACGATGACGGCGTCGCCGAGTGCGTCACGATAGCGGCACGCCGCGCGGTGCCGCGCGGCGATCTCGTCCGGAAAGATTTCGAGCTTCTCGATCAGAACCGCGGCCTGGATGCTGTCGAGCCGCCCGGTGATGCCGATGCGCACGTTATCGTATCTGTCGGCGCCCTGGCCGTGAATGCGCAGGCTGCGGATGATACGGGCCAGGTCGTCGTCGTCGGTGAACACCGCGCCGCCGTCGCCGTAGCAGCCGAGCGGTTTCGCCGGAAAAAAGCTCGTGATCGTCACCGGCGCCAGCGTTCCGACCTTACGGCCCTTGTAGGTCGCGCCGAACGCCTGCGCCGCATCGGCGATGACGAACATCCCCTCGGCCGCCGCCACCGGCGCGATGGCATCGTAATCGGCGCTCTGGCCGAACAGGTCGACCGGGATCACGGCCCGCGGCCGAAGCCCGCGCTGCTTCGCGGTCGCGACCGCGCGTTCGAGGCTCGCGGGCGCGATGTTGAAGCTCGCCTCCTCGACGTCGACGAACACCGGCGTGGCGTTGAGCAACGCAACGGGCTCGGCGGTCGCCGCGAAGGTGAAGGCCGGACAGAACACGGCGTCGCCCGGCCCGAAGCCTTTGGCCAGCAGCGCGAGGATGAGCGCGTCGGTTCCGCTCGCCACTGCGATCGCGTGCCGCGCGCCGCAGAAGCTCGCGAGCTCGGCCTCGAGCGCGTGGACCTCGGGCCCCATGACGAACTGGCAATGCGCGAGCACCCGCGCGATCGCATCGTCGATGCGGCGGCCGAGCCGGCGACGCTGGGCGGCGACGTCAACGAAGGGAATCGGAGCCTGCTCGATTCTCGCGTGCTGGTTCATGCGGCGGCCATGAGCCTTGCGCTGCGAGCGAATGCGGCCGTCACCCGACGGCCCGGCGCGCGAGCTTGCGCTCGACGGCGGGTGCGATCTCGCCGCGGCCGAGGCAGCGCATGGCGATGTCGAGGCTGGCGACGCCTTCTTCCCCGGTGACGGCCGGCACCGAGCCCTCGCGGATCGCGGTGACGAATGCGGAAAGCTCGGCGCGCAGCGGCTCCGCATGGCCGACCGACAAATGCCGCATCGAATAGCTGCCGTCCGGCTGGAAGCCGAAGCATTCGGTGACCTGCCGGGTCAGAAGATCGCCCATCACGTATTTCTTGCGCGTGGCGACGTGCACGTTGCGAGCCTTGAACGGGGTGAGCCAGTTGGTGTTGATGTGGGCCAGCACGCCCGAAGCGGTCCGGAACTGCAACAGCGCGATGTCTTCGCGCTCCGCCATGGCGCTCGAGAGCTGCGGCTGCACTTCGATGATGTCGGAATCGGTGAACCAGCGAATGAGATCGATGTCGTGCACCGCAAGATCGATCACCACGCCGACGTTGGACATGCGCGGCGGGAACGGGCCGACCCGGGTGATGGCGATCGAGAGAATGTCCTCGCCGTGAATGGCTTCCTTGATGGCGGCGACGGCGGGATTGAAGCGTTCGACGTGGCCGACCATCAGCATCACGCCGGCGCGGCGCGCCGCCGCGGTGATGCTGCGGCCCTCCTCCGCGCTCGAGGCGATCGGCTTCTCCACCATCACGTGGATGCCGCGCCGGATGCAGGCGAGCGCCAGATCGTGATGCAAATGGGTGGGTGCCGCGATGGTGGCGGCGTCGATGCCGAGCTCGATGAGCTCGTCGAGATCGCCGACCGCGGCGCAGCCGAGCGTCTCCGCCACGAAATTCGCCTGCGGTCGATCGGGATCCGCAACCCCGACGAACGTAACGCCCGGAAGCTCGGCGATCACGCGGGCATGATTGCTGCCCATCACGCCGACGCCGACGACACCCAAGCGCAAGGATTCCGCGCTTCCCCTCGCGGCTCTCATTTCCGACGAATCCCCCTGATTCCCGTGTCCCGATCGCAGAACTAGCACGGTCGCCGCCCGATGGCGACCCGAGCGGCGGCACGCCCGGACACATTTTACATCAATCGGTTACAACCCGGAATGCGGTCCGAACGGTGGCACTCCGGTACTGGATTGGGCGCCTCAGCACAATCCTATTCCTTCGTGGTCCCGGTACCATGCCACGAATCGCCGGACCCCCTCCTCGATCGGCGTATCCGGACGGAACCCGAACTCGCGCTCGAGATCCGCGACGTCGGCGCAGGTTTCCGTAACATCGCCGGGCTGCATCGGCATGAGCTCGCGTTGCGCGGTGCGTCCCGCCACCGCCTCGATCAGGCGCAGGACCTCGCCGACATCGACCGGGCGGCTGTTGCCGATGTTGTAGAGGCGCCACGGCGCGCGGCTGCGGGAAAACTCCGGATGCTCGCCCGACCATTGCGAATCGCCCTGCGGCGCGCGGTCGAGGATCCGCAGCACAGCTTCCGCCGCATCGTCGATATAGGTGAAATCCCGCCGCATCCGGCCATGGTTGAACAGCGCAACCGGGCGTCCCTCGAATACGGCGGCGGTGAACCGCCACACCGCCATGTCGGGCCGCCCCCACGGGCCATACACCGTGAAGAACCGCAGCCCCGTCGCCGGAATCGCGAACAGATGCGCGTAAGCATGCGCCATCAGCTCGTTCGCCTTTTTGGTCGCGCCATAGAGGCTGAGCGGGTGGTCCGCGGGCTGCGCGGTGCTGAACGGAGTTTTGGTGTTCGCGCCGTAGACCGAGGAGGAAGACGCGTAGACGAGATGCCCGCAACGCTGGTTTCGGCAGCCTTCGAGCACGTTGAGGAAGCCGGCGACATTCGCGTCCACGTAGACGTGCGGATCGACGAGCGAGTGCCGCACGCCCGCCTGCGCGGCAAGATGCACCACCGCGGGGAACCGCCGCGCCGAGAACAACGCCGCCATTCCCGCCCGGTCGGCGATATCGAGCCGCTCGAAACCGAACGTCGGGAAGCCGGCAAGCTGCTTCAGCCGCGCCTTCTTGAGCTGCACGTCGTAATAAGGATCGAGATTGTCGACGCCGAGGACGCAGCGCCCGCGTTCGAGCAAACGCCGCGCCACGTGGAAGCCGATGAAGCCGGCGGCGCCGGTCACCAGGATCGGTTCGGCGTCGGTCATTCGGCCGGGCCGCGACGATAGACGTCGTCGAGACGAATGATGTCGTCTTCGCCGAAATAGCTGCCGGTCTGCACTTCGATCAGCTCGAGCGGAATTTTTCCCGGATTGGACAGCCGGTGGATCGCGCCCGTCGGGATGTAGGCCGACTCGTTCTCGTGCACGACCTTCTTCATCTCGCCGATCGTCACCTCCGCGGTCCCGCGCACCACGACCCAGTGCTCGGAGCGATGCAGGTGCTTCTGCAGGGAAAGCGTCCCGCCCGGCACCACCACGAGGCGCTTGACCTGGAAGCGCTCGCCGACGTCCACCGCGTCGTAATATCCCCACGGCCGATGGCAGCGGCGATGATTGCTCGCTTCGGAGCGACCGGCCTTTTTGAGCAGCGACACCAGCCGTTTCACGTCTTCGGCGCGCTCGCGCGGCAAAACCAGCACCGCGTCGGGCGTGGTCACCACGATGAGATCGCGGATGCCGAGCACGGCGGTGAGCCGGTCCTCGGCATGGATGAGGCAATTCTCGCTGTCGACGGCAACCACCGGACCCGAGGCGAAATTGTTGTCGGCGTCGCGCTTGGAGACTTCGAAGATCGCATCCCAGCTGCCGATGTCCGACCAGCGGAACTTGCCTTCGACCACGACCGCGCGGTCGGTCTTCTCCATCACCGCGTAATCGAACGACAGCTGCGGCGCGCGCGCGTAGCTCTCGGCGTCGAGGCGCAGGAAGCCGAGATCCTCGCGCGCGTTTTCGACCGAGGCGGCGACCGCCGCGGCGATTTGCGGCGCATGTCGCTCGAGCTCGCTCACGAGCACGTCGGCGCGGAACATGAAATTTCCGGAATTCCAGACATATCCCTCACTGAGATAGCGCAGCGCCGTGGCCGCGTCCGGCTTCTCGACGAACCGCTCGACCCGGCGGATGCCGTCGCCGAGCGAGGCGCCGCAACGGATGTAGCCGTAGCTGGTCCGCGGCTCGCTCGGGGCAATGCCGAAGGTCGCGAGATGGCCGGCATCCGCCGCCTTGCGCGCGGAAATGCAGGCCGCGTGAAACAGCTCGGGATCCAGAATCACGTGATCGGCGGCGAGCGCCAGCACGATGGCTTCGCCATCGCGCTGCCGCGCGATCATCGCCCCGGCGGCAATGGCCGGCGCGGAATCCCGCCGCTCGGGCTCGAGCACCATGGTTGCCTCCTGGCCGAGCTCCTCCGCCTGGCGGCGGGCAAAGAAGCGGGAATCGCCGACCGTCATCACGATCGCCGGGGCGAACAATTTTGGATCGGCGAGCCGCAGCAGCGCCTGCTGGAACGTCGAGCGATTGCCCACGAGGGGCATGAATTGCTTGGGCATTGCGTCCCGCGACACCGGCCAGAGCCGCGTGCCGGAGCCGCCGGCAAGAAGCACGGGAACGATACGCGTCTCGGCCATGACCCTTCCGGCACGCGGCAATTGGGCGCCCGCAATCCCCGCGAGCGGCATATCTAACCAAGGCACGCTGCCTAGCAGGTCTGGCGATACCCGTCATGTCCGAGGCGATTTCCCGGTCGAAACCGCGGGAATCGACGGTAAATTTCTAAAATCTCCGAGCCAGCTCAATCGCTTAAGCCCATTCAATTCGCCAAAATGCGATTTTAGAATGTAACTGAGCATATAAAAAACTTTAACGAGAATGATTGGCAACAACCGTACCCGCGGCGAGCGATGTTCCGGCTCGCCGCCTGCCCTGCTCATTCCGACGCTCAGGCCAGATCACAATTCCGATTTCAAATTCCGGCGTCGCGATTTCCCGATTGCCGTTCGGCTCAGCCGGGCTCGATCGATGGCGCTTCGATTCGGCCGTCCGGTCCCGTGTATGGAGCGAGCGCTTTCGGCGCATTGCGTTTGAAGGCGAACACTTCTTTCATGGCTTTCATCTGGCCCAGGCGTCTGAGCGCCCTGTCCATCATACGATCGAGACGCTCCTCGAGCGCGAGTTCCTTCATCACCCAGAAGCGCTCGGGCAACGAAGGTACTCCCTCGCGCAAGTTTCGGACGCGGCGCTTGCGCCACATGCATTTGGCGAGCGTGAAGACCGCATCCTCTTCCGCGGGACCGGACGGAGACCACTCGTCGACCAGCCCGTGGTGTAGGCGGTTGAACTGGCGCGGATCTTCGCCGGGCAGAACGGCGGTTTCGGACCAGGCGCCGTGCTGGAGCGCGCTGGGGCGCGTCCTGGATCGATTGACTTGCAACATCCCGAGTACCTTCTCCATTCTTCAACAATGAAATCGCTGCCGTCGCCTGACCCGGGCTTCCATGACTTGTTCCCGCACGCAGCGGATTGGCATGGATGCCGGGTCAAGCCGGTCGATTTCGGCATGACGGCAGAGCGTGGCCGTTTACGGTGAGTCGAGGTGCCGCGCCAAGCCTAAATTGCCGCCCCGGCGCGAAATTGGGATGGGCTGCCGACCCGGACTGCCACGCCGTGCGGCCGCGATCGGCAAGCTTGCCGGGATCACGTCGCGTCCGAACAGGCGTCAGCCCCGCCGCTGGGCTGCCCTTGGCCTGCGCACCGGCCGCGAGCGGATGCGATCGATGAGGGCCGGCAGCCGGGCGAGATCGCGCATGGCGAACGGGCCGCTGCCGGGAATGCGGTTTTCCGCGGTGATCGCCACGAACAAGGTGCCCAGCGCGCGCGCGGCCTCGAGATCGTCGGGGCCGTCGCCCACCATGAGCGCCTGGCCCGGCAGGACCCGCTCGGCTGCGAGCGCCGCCCGCAGGTTGGCGGCCTTGGAAGCCGGCCCGCCCAGCACGCCGTCGAGCCAAGGGAGCAGGCCGCGTCCCCGCACGATGGCGAGGAGGTCGGAATGCGGGGTGGCGGAATTCACCCAGATCCGGATGCCGCGAGCCTTCAGCGCCGTGAGCGCCGATCTCGCGCCGCGTCGTTCCGGCGCCGCCGCGATGGCCCGCGCGCAGCATCGCGTGTACGCCGCGGCGAGCGCCCGGCCCCGCCGCGCGATGGCGCTCGGCTCGCTCTTGGGATCGAGCCGGCGCGCCACTTCGGCGAACAGCCTATAGCGATTGCCGCCGAGCCGGCGCGCCTCTTGGAGCGCCGCAAGTCCGCCCGGCAGATCCGCGATCGCGGCCCGCATGCACGCGCGCTTGCGCGCATTGGAATCGACCAGCGTTCCGTCGAAGTCGAACAGCACGAGACGGATCATCTTGTCCCCGCCCGGCAAGCATCGCCGCGTTGCCTTGAGCCGCAAGCCGACGGCAATGTCAATGGCTTAACGCTTGCTGTTTCAAGTTCCGCCGAAGCTTTGACAGCGGCGAAAGAAACTGCCATGGCCCTTGCGCAGCATGAACCTGCCGTTCCAGCAGCTCGAGCAAACGCCGGAGCGCGCGCGATCGGCCGCGCGAGCCGGGCCGCGCATCGCGTTCGGGATCGTCAGCCTGTTTGCGGGCGGCGGATTGCAGCGCAATTGTCTGGCGATCGCGCGCATTCTCCGCGGGCGCGGCCACGAGGTGGCGATTTTCACTTCGCGCACCGATGGGCCGCTCCCGAACGATCTGTCGATCGAAGTACTGCCGAACCGGGCCTGGACCAATCACGGGCGCAATCGGCGTTTCGCGGCCGATCTCGCGAAAGCAACCAGCCAACGCTTCGATCTCGTGGTCGGCTTCGACAAGCTGTCCGGGCTCGACCTGCTCTATTGCGCCGACCCCGCGGTTGCGGCCCGGAGCGGATGGCGCAAGCTGACGCCGCGGCATCGCGCGCTCCGCGCACTCGAAGCGGCCTGCTTTGCGGCCGGGGCGAACACCCGCATCATCGCGCTCAGCCCATCGCAGATCGAAGGCTATCGCCGGGCCTGGCACACCGAACCCGACCGCGTCGCGCTGCTGCCGCCCAACGTCGAGCCCGAGCGCCGGCATCCGCAGCGCCGCCTCGACGGCACGCGCGAACGTCGCCGCGCTGCGCTCGGACTTGAAGACCAGGATTGGTGCTGGCTGGCAATCGGCCGGCAAGCGCGCCACAAGGGCTTCGATCGGGCCGTCGCCGCGCTGTCCGAATTTCCGGCCGCACGTTTGTTCATCATCGGCTTGGCTCGATCCGACGCGGCCTCCCTCGTTAGGCTGGCGCGCAGGCTGCGCGTCGAGCATCGTCTCGTGCTGCTCGGGTTCGTGGCCGACGAAGACATGCTGGACGTCATGGCGGCCGCGGACCTGCTGATCCATCCGGCCCGGATCGACACCACCGGGACCGTGATCCTCGAAGCCCTGGTGAACGGCCTGCCGGTGGTGACGACCGCGGTTTGCGGCTATGCCGGTCACGTGCGCGAGGCGCATGCCGGCGCGGTGGTCGCGGAGCCGTTCGCGCACGAACGCCTGCTGGCGGCGCTTCGGCAAGCGCGCGATCCGGGCGCCTCGGACTGGAGCGTGAACGCGATGCGCTATGGCGAGCGGCCCGAGCTCTATTCCGGTCTCGAAGTCGCGGCCGACATCATTCTGCGCGCCAACGTCTAGCGATGCGCAGCGGTCGGCCTCGGAGGGAACGGGAATGAGATACGCCGTCATTCTCGCGGGCGGCAAGGGAACCCGGTTGCGGCCGTATACCGTCACGCTGCCGAAGCCCCTGGTGCCGATCGGGGACACGCCGATCATCGAGATCTCCATTCGCAGGCTGGCGCAAGCGCGGTTTGACGTCGCTACCTTGGCCATCAACCACATGGGCGATCTGATCCGCGCCTATTTCGGCGACGGCGAGAAATTCGGCGTGGAGCTGCGCTACTCGCTCGAGCCGGAACCGCTGGGCACGTTCGGGCCGCTGCGCCTGCTCCGCGATCTTCCCGAACATTTCCTGGTCATGAACGCCGACGTGCTCACCGACCTCGACCTCGGCGCCTTCCTCGATCGGCATAGCGCGTCCGGCGCGGCGTTCACCATTGCGGCGACCCGGCGCGAGCAGCTGCTCGATTTCGGCGTGCTCGGCGTGGAAGGCGAGCGGCTGGTGAGCTTTCGCGAGAAACCGACGCTGACCCAGACGGTCAGCATGGGAATCTACGGCGTGTCGCGCCGCGCCCTCGACTTCATTCCGGATCGCGGCCCGTTCGGATTCGACGATTTGATGCACAAGATGCTGGCCGCCGGACAGCGCATCGACATTCATCATCATGCGGGATACTGGCTCGACATCGGCCGGCCCGAGGACTACGAGCAGGCGAGCCAAGAATTCGCCGGAAAATTCGATCGCTGACGATGGGCGCGCGCGTTCTGGTGACGGGTGGCACGGGCTTCATCGGCCGCCGGCTGTGCGCGGCCTTGCGGGCGCGGGGGTTCGAGGTTTGGGCGCCGGGCCATGAGGAGCTCGAGCTCGGCCGGAAAGCAGCCCCGCGCGTCGAAAAAGTATTTCATCTGGCGGCCCGAACCTTCGTGCCGGATTCCTGGAACGAGCCCGCCGCGTTCTACCGCGCCAATGTGCAGGGCACGGTCGATCTGCTCGAATATTGCCGAACGGCGGCGATCCCGATGGTTTACGTCAGCGGCTATTGCTACGGCGTGGTCGACCGGCAGCCGATCCCGGAAACCGCGCCGTTGCGGCCGAACAACCCTTACGCCTTCTCGAAAGTCGCGGCCGAGGCCGCCTGCCGGTTTTTTTCCGCGAAGCTCGGGGTCCGGGTAACCATCCTGCGCCCCTTCAACGTCTACGGGCCCGGGCAGCGGCGGCAATTCCTCATTCCGCAGCTCATCGCGCAGGCGCTCGATGCCGCGGCACCGGCGCTCAGCGTCGACGACCCGCGTCCGCGGCGGGATTTCGTCCACGTCGACGACCTCGTCACCGCCTTGTGCACGGTGCCGGTGGCGGAGGAGGCACGCGTCTACAACGTCGGCTCCGGTCGCTCGCATTCCGTCGGCGAGATCGTGCAAATGGTGCAGCGGGCCGCCGGCACCGCAAAACCGCTGGTCGCGCGCGGCAGCCCGCGAGCCGATGAGATTCCCGACGCGGTGGCGGATATTTCCGCCATTCGCGCGCTGGGCTGGCGGCCGCAGATCGAGCTCGCGGACGGGCTGCGGGAGCTCGTTGCCGAATTTCGCGAGGCGTCAAATACGGTCGTCTAGGCTGCGGCCGGTTTCGACATGCCGAAACGAGGGAATGACCTTGGCCAGCATCGCGACGATCTCCGCCTTGCTCAGCGGCATCCGCGCGTCGCTCACCGCCCGCTCGAGAAAATCCAGAACCGCATCGAGTTCCTGCGCGGGCGGCTCGCGATGGCGAACGGCGCTCAAAGCCTGCAGGCCGACCTCGCTCGCGACCTCCCCGGCCGACACGAACTCCTCGTAGGGTTTCTCGCCGCTGGTATCGAGCTCGGTGACCAGCACCGGATAGGAGCCGCGCTCGATCTCCCGCTCGACCGCGCCGCGCGCCGCCTCCGGATCCTCATAGAGGGCCGCGCGAAACCCCAGATGCGCGAGCGTCGCTTGCGCGATGTTTAGCAAGGGCCGCAGATGCGCCTTCGGGTCGAGCTTGGGGAACAGGGTGAAGCCGGTCGGCGCCACGACCGCGGCAAGCAGGCAGATCTGTGCGGCTTCCTGCGCACTGATGAAATAGCGCCGGGTCTCGCGCGGGACCGCAAGCGGCTGCCGCCGCGAAACGCGGATCAGGAAGCTCTGCAGCAGGCTTCCGTTCGAGAACGCCACGTTGGCGAAGCGCGCGGCCGTCGCCGCTTCGAAATCGCCGCCGGCGCCAAACAGCACGTGCTCCATCAAACGTTTGCTGGCGCCCATCAGGCTGGTCGGATTTGCCGCCTTGTCGGTCGAGACGCAAAAGCACCGCCCCGCATGTCCATGGGCGATAAGCCAGCGCAGCAGCCGGCGCGTTTTCACCACGTTGGTGTCGAGCATCTGCAGCAGCGAGGGCAGATCCTTCTCGCCGCGCACGTGCTTCTGGGCGGCGAAATCGAGCACCAGATCGTATTTTCGCTCGCCGTGCAGCACGCGCTCCATCGCGGCGCTGCCGAGATCGAGCGGCAGAAACCGCAGCTCGGCGGCAATCGCCGGCCCGGCGCCCGAGCGCAGATCCCGCGTCAGCTCCGCAAGGGCATTTTCCGCGGTGTCGACGATGTGGACCGCGGCCGGTCGGTACGCCAGCAGCAAGCGCACGCTCGCCGCGCCGATGCTGCCGGCGCCGCCCAGAACCAGCACGCGCTTGCCTGCGATGCCCTCGGCGAGCTCCCCTGCCCGTTCCGACACGTCGGCATCGAACAGCGAGACCTCGCGGCCGGTCGCGATCTTGTCGAGCCAAGGATCGCCATGCGGCGCGAGGAAAGGCGTCGCGGTTGCCGAGGCTTCCGGCGCGGGGTGTCGTTGGCGAGCACGGATCAAATCGGCACCCAGCCGGATCAGCTGCAGATCGGGAGCGGGCCGATGGGACCGCGGGCTTTAGCCAGCTTGAACGCGAAATAGGTCCGGCTCGAACTCGGGCCGCTCGCCGCCGTAAAGCTGCCGAGCGGTTCGACGCTCGCATATCGAGCCAAGTGCCGCGCCGGCGCCGTACAGATCGTGACGAGCAGGATCGGCTCTGCGGCGCTCTCGGTCAGCGGCCGGGTCAGATCGAAATTCACTTTGTCGTCCGAGGGCCAAGCCAGAATCTTCACCGGCGCGTCGCGAAGATAATAATACAGCGCGCCGAGCTGGTTGCGCTCGTCGCCTGCGATCGTCGCTGCGCCGGTGCGCCGCGCCAGCTTGCCGGCTTCCTCGGCAAACGCCCGCCAGCCCAATGTGCGGCGATAGAGGTCGCGCTGCGCTTCGGGCAGGAACGGCAGCGAGATTTTGGTGGCGAATGCGTCGCCCGCCAGAAACACGAATTGCGCGATCGCGCCGAGGACGATGCTGGCCCGCAGCAGGCCCCAGGAGTGCCGGCGGGTGAGCACGCCGGCGGCGAGCACGATCGCCGAGATCGCGGCGGTCGCCGCCCAGTTCGCATAGGCCTTGGTCAGCAGCGCCGTCACCGTGATCAGCGCCAGCGGCGGGATCGCGAACGCGAGCATGAGCCGGTCCGGCGCGGTCAACGCTCGCGAGCGAATCCGCGCGAGGCAGACGATCAGCACCGCGAACACGATCGGCCCGACCACCGCGAACTGCGCCGCGAGAAATTCGAGCGCCCGACCCGGATGCAGGCCGAAACTCTGCTCCGCATTCACCACGGCGCGCGTATGCCCGAAGGTGACCAGCCCGTTGTTGAGGTTCCACAGCAGGTTCGGGGCGATCACGACGGCGCCGATCGCGAGCGCGATCCAAGGCTCGCGCCTCGCCAGCAGCTTGCGCGCGTCCTCGTTGAGCAGCGCGGCGAGGCCCGCGCCGAGCAGGAAATAGATCATGGCGTATTTGGCCAGCAGCCCGAGCCCGAGCGCCAGTCCGAGCACGACGCTCCACGCAAGCTTCGGCTGTTCCAGGAGCTTCACATAGGCGAGCAGAGCCAGCGCCCAGAACAACAACAGCGGGACGTCGGTGGAGATGATGCGGGCAGAGAACACCACGCCGGTGCCCAGCGCGGTGAGCATCGCGGCCCAGAACGCCGCGCGCTCGTCGTAGAGCGCGGCCGCGATCCCATAGACCACGAGGCTGGTGGCGAAATAGAGGATCGGGGCCGGCGCGCGAATGCAGGCCTCGGCGCTGCCGCAGACCTGGTCGGCGAGCGCGATGGTCCAGGCGAGCAGCGGCGGCTTGGAAAAATAACCCCAGGCCAGATCGCGGGACCAGCTCCAATATTGCGCTTCGTCCGGGAACAGGTCGACCACGGAGGTCGACAGGCCGATCAGGCGCACCAGGGTAAGCGCCGCGAGGATCGCAACGGCGAGACCCAGACGCGACTTCGGCAGCGAGACGGCTTGTTGAACAATGGCCATGGGCGAGACAGCGCTCGAAAAACCGGCGCACTTGTGCAGGAAAGCCGCGCGTCCCGCAACCCTCGTCGGGGACCGGACGCGACAACGCGCGGAATTTAGGCTAAAGCGGCGCCGGGGAATAGTCTACTCGCCCGCGGATCCATGCCGAGCTCGATCGATCGCTACATCTTCCGCACCACGTTCGGTGCATTCCTGCTGATCCTCGTCAGCCTGACGGGGATCATCTGGATCACCCATGCGTTGCGCGAGATCGACCTGATCACCAACCAGGGCCAGACCATCCTGGTATTCCTCGGCATCACCGGGCTGCTCATTCCGATCCTGGCGCAGGTCATCGCTCCGATCGCCTTCGTGATCGCGGTCGTCTACGCAATCGACAAGCTCAACGGCGATGCCGAGCTCGTCGTGATGAACGCCGCCGGCATGTCGCCGTGGCGGCTGTTCCGGCCGTTCCTTGCGGTCGCCGTCACCGTGGCGCTGCTGGTGGGTTTCATCAGCGCCTATCTCTCGCCCAGCCTGCAGCGGGAATTGCGCGATCGCGCCACCCGGGTCCGCACCGATCTGGTCACCAACATCGTTCAGCCCGGCCGCTTCTTGACGATCGAAGGCGGCCTGACGTTTCACATTCGCGAGCGCCGACCCAACGGCGACCTGTCCGGCATCCTGATCGACGATCGCAGAGTTCCGGAGATGCGCTCGACCTTTCTGGCCGAGCAGGGCTCGATCGTGAAGAAGGACGGCGGCACGTTTCTGTTCCTCGAGAACGGCAGCATCCAGCGGCTCGACAAGGGCCGCGTCGAGCCGCGAATCGTGATGTTCGACCGCTACGCGTTCGACCTTTCGCGCTTCACCAATGACGCTCCGGCGCAGGTGACGAACCGTCCGGCGCGCGAGCGCTATCTGTGGGAGCTCATCGCTCCCGATCCCAATGATCCCTTGGTGAAGGCCCAGCCCGGGCATTTTCGCGCCGATCTTCACGACCGGCTGCTTGCGCCGATGTACCCGTTGGCGTTCGTCGTGATCGCCTTTGCGGCGATCGGCGGGCCGCGGACGACGCGGCAAAGCCGGGGTTTCGCCGTGGCGCTCGCGATCGGGGGGGTGGCGGTGCTGCGCATGATCGGTTTTGCCTGCATCGTGCTCTCGATCCAGACAGGCACCGCGCTCGTCGTGCTCTATGGCTCGGTGATCCTGGCCTGCGGCTTGGGAGCGCTCGCGATCCGGCGCGGCGTCACCATCGAGCCGCCCGCCTCGCTGGCCAACTTTCTGTCCTCGATTTCCGAGCGGATGGTGCGCCAGGCGGCAACTTGAACGCTGCGCCGGCTGCGCTCGGATTGGGCTCTATCGGCATCGGGTGTGAGCGCACGGCCGCGACCCGGCTCGAGCCAGCATTTCCTCGACGGCCCCCATCACTGCCTCCGGCGGGATGCGTTCCATGGTCTCGCCGCCGAACTCCCGCGCCCAAACCATTTTGCGCAGCGGCGCGAACGGCGCCCAGCGGCGGGGATCCGTCGGCCCGAACAGGCTGACGATCGGTCGGCCTGCCGCCCCGAACAGATGACCGGTGCCACTGTCGTTGGCGACCACGACGGCAAGCCGCTTGGCGATGGCGATCGTGAAATCGAACGAGCCGCTGCCCGCCGACGAGCGGGTCAAATCCACGCTGGCGACGGCCGGCATGGCGCTGCGGATCTCCTGCGCGCGCTCGATCTCGCGCGGACCGAGCAGGAGAACCGGCGCCATGCCCTGCCCGGCAAGCCGGCGCGAGAGCTCGGCGAATTTCGCGATCGGCCAGTTCTTGCGCGCCTCCCGGCTTCCGAGGCCGAGCCCGACATAGATCGGCCCCTCCGGCAGGACGGCTTGCGCGGCCTGCCGCGCCGCGGGCGTCGACTCGAGCTCGCCGCCGGCGTCGGCCCCCTCCCCGAGCGCCGCTTGCGCCAGGCTCAACACGCGCTCGCCGATGTGCCGCGGGCGCGCGAACCGGCCAGGCGGCCGTGCGCTGCTCAGGAGATAGCCGGGCAGGCAGCAGAAAAACTTCTCGTGAGCGAGAATGTGGCGCGCCAGCCAAACGTTCGCGATCCGGCTTCGCGTGTCGAAGACGAGCGAAAAACCCGGGAACTCCCGCAGCCGCTGCGCCGCCTCGCGCAGCGGCTTGCCGAGCCTCGCATGCTCTCTCACCACTGCGAGCTCGGGCGGCATGAACTGCCGCAGCGGCCCGGCCATGTCGGTCTGATGCGTCGAGATCCACCAGATCGGCGTGCTCGGAAAGCCCCGTGCGATGGCGCGGAGCAGCGGCAGCTTCAACAGCACGTCGCCGAGGCCCTCGCGTTCGACCAGGACCGCGATCGGGCGTGCTGGCGTGCCGGCTGACGGTGTCATGATCGCGTCACTGCGCCAGCGAACCGGTCAGACCGGACCCGGAACGTCGAGCACCGATCGGTAGAGCGGAAGGAGGTCGCCGAGCAGCGCGGCCTCGAAGCGGCCGGCCTGCTCGGACCAGCTGATGCCCTGCTGGTGGCGCAGCGCGGCCTCGTGCTGGCGCCGCCACAGCGCATCGTCGGTCAGAATGGAAACCGCCGCCGCGGCGAAGCGCTCGGGATCGGCATGATGGAATCCGGTGACGCCGTCGATGACCCGTTCGGGCAGGACGGCGACCGGCGCGATCACGGCCGGCACGCCCAGCGCCTGCGCCTCCGCCAGCGAGAGGCAGAACGCCTCCACCTTGTGCCCGAGGTAGAGCATCACCCGGGAGGATCGAAATGCATCGATCAGCTCCTGCCGGGTGCCGGCCGGATGCACGCGAACGGATTTTTTGCCCGCGGGCGAAACGTTCGCCGGAAGCAGCGAGCCCTGCCATTGGCTCCAAGCATCCTCGCCGGGCCGGATGCCGTGGAGACCATAGACTTCGAGCACCGCATCGGGCACCCGCGGCAGGATGCGGTCGACCCAAATTTCGACCAGCTCGCGCAGCTTGCGCTGGGGGTTCGAGGCAAAGATCGCGCGCCGCGGCGGCGCGGCCGGCAAGGCGCGATGTCCCCGCACGTCGTCGGGCAGGCCGTGGGGGATGACGAGGTGCGGATCGCGTCTGGGCAGGAACGGCGAATAGATGCGCACCTGGTGCAGGCTGATCAGCACGGGGACCGGACGGTACCACCACATGCGCCAGATCTGCTTGTAGTGCTTGAGGTGGTTGGGCTGCCACGCCACCCAGATCGCCCGCCGTTTCGGCTTGCGCACGAAGCCCAACAGCCGGGGGTGTTGGACGGCGACGTAAAGATCGCAAGCGGCGGGCGGCGTGCCGGACAAGGGCCGCCATTGCACGCCGTGGTGTTCGATCGGACCCTCGCAATTCGTGTAGACCGTCACGTGATGGCGGCGGCCGGCGAGCTCACGCGCCATGCGGATGACCGAGGATTCCGTTCCGCCCAACGTGCGCGGGTCGCCGGCCGAGCGCGATGCGCTGCTAGAATTGCGGCGGCACCGTGATGATCGAATAGCGTTCCGGCTTGCCCGCGCGGCCGAGATAGCTCCGCGCGATTTCGACTTCGATGCGTCTGCCGCCGGATAGCCGCGACGCGAGCGCATCGGCGGCTTTCAGGCACGCTGTCTCCTCGCTCACACAGACGAGGGCGATGCCCTGCCGGGCGATGCGAGCCTCATCCGCCCACGGCGTCTGCCGCGGATCGAGCACGTCGAAGGTCGACGGCCGGTCCGACAGGTAGAACGCCACGCCGTTGCCGAGATTGGTGTCGCTGCCGACGAGCCGCATCGGCTGCGGGGTCGTCGCACGCCAGGCTCGGTCGACGGCCTCGGCGACCAATCGATAACGCACGGCATGGTGGGGAACGCCGTTGCGATGGATGATGTAGGCGATCGCCGGAGCGGCCAGCGTGGAGAGCACCGGCACCGCGATGGCAACGCCGAGCAGCACCGGCAAGGCGCCGCGGCGCATGCTCACCAGCGGCGAGGACAGCAGCACGACCGGGACCAGCGTGGCCGCCGACATGATCCACAGCGAGCTGATCAGGATTTCGGCCACCAGACCGATCAGGATGGCGACGGCGAGCGGAGCCCAGAATGCCAGCGCGGCGAGGCGACGATGCGCCGTGGCCGGCCAAAGCGTATCGAGGATCGCGGCGGAGTTCGGCAGCGTCGCGGCCGCAGCGAGCACGATCGGAGCGCCGAGATAGGCGGCGCCCCCGCCGAGGAACCTCACGGAGCCGACGATCGCGTCGAGCAAGCTCCGAGCCGGATGCTTGTCGAGCGCATAGTCGAACGGCGAGGAACCGTGCGCCAGCAGCCAGGCCACATGCGGGGCCAGAACCAGCAGGCCGGCCGCGACGGTGATCCAGGGCGCCGGCGAGCGGAAATAGGCGCGCCGACGCGGATCGCCGAGCGCCGCGATCGCCAGTCCGGCCAGAAGCACGATCGACCAATATTTGCCCAGCATCGCCGCCGCCGCCGCAACGCCCGCGAGCGCCGCCATCAGCGGATCGCGCCGCTCGAACGAGCGCAGAAACCACAGCGTCGTTGCCGCCCACAGCGGGATCAGCACCGTGTTGGCGTTGAACTTCAATGCATGGAAATTGAAGAACGGCACCAGCGTGAGCAGCGCCAGCCCTGCCGCCCGTTTCCCGCCGTCGAGCCAGCGCGCCGAGAGGATCCAGGCGATCCACAAGGCCAGACCGGCAGAACTCATGGCGAGCAGATAATAGGCCCAGTCGGCGAGCGGCAAGAATGTGAACCAGGCCTTCACCACCCAGGCCGAGAGCGGCGGGTGCTTGGCGTAGCCCAACGCCGGCTCGCGCGACCAGGCGACCGCCTCGCCCATGTCGAAATGCACGTCCTGACTGCCTTTGGCGAGCACGCCGTAGAGCGTCCACAGCGCGACATAGGCGACGAGCACCCGCACCGCGGTCCGCTCGCGGCGGACGGGGTCGACCAGCGCCGCGGCGAGGCGGTCGAGCGGGCCGAGCACGGCGCCGCCGAGATCGGCAATGGTCATCGGCTGCGCCAGACGAACACGGACGTGACCACGTAATTCCACACCACGCCCATGATCGCCCCTCCGAGACCCGCCAGCCACCAGGCCCGGTTCGACGCGAACAGCCAATTGCCCACCCCGATGTTGGAAACGGCACCGATCAGCGACACGACGTAGAACCGCAACAGACCGGTGACGAATCGGGAACCGGTCAGACGCTGGTCGCGGTAGGTGACGAGATTGTTCAGAACGAAATTGGCGGCGATGGCCGCAAGCGTAGCGCTCGTCTGTGCGGCAGCGAACGACAATCCGGACCAGCCGAAGCTCGCGGCCAGCACCAAAAAATGCACGCCGAGCCCGATCAGCCCCATGAGCGCGAACAGGACGAAGCGGATTCCCAGAAGATCGTTGGTGGCCTTGGCGAGAAACAGCCCGACAAATTCCAGCAGCACGCGGGAGTCGAGCTTGCTGGTTCCGTGAGATCGCGGACGGAATCGATAAGGCAGCTCGACGACCCGCAGCCGACCGCGCGCGCTCAGCACGATGTCGAGCAGGATCTTGAATCCCTGGGTGGAGAGTTGCGGCGCGAGATCCTCGACGACCTCCCGCCGCATCATGAAATAGCCGCTCATCGGGTCGCTCAGCTCGGTCCGGAGCAGGGCACGGGTGACCGCGGTCGCCCATCGGCTGCTGCGCAACCGGGATTGCGGGAGGGCAGCGGCCGAGCCTCCGAGCTTGTAGCGGCTGCCCACCACGATGTCGGCGTTGCCGTCGCGAAGCGCGGCGACCATGGCCGCGAGCAACGCCTCGTCGTGCTGCAGATCGCCGTCGATCACCGCGACGTAGCGCGCCTGGCTCGCGAGCATGCCCTCGAGGCACGCCCCGGCGAGCCCGCGCCGGGCGATGCGACGGATGCAGCGGATGCGGGCATCCGCGCGGCCCATCGCCTTGGCGATCGCAGCGGTGCCGTCGGGAGAATCATCGTCGACGAACATCAGCTCCCAGTCGATCCCGTCGAGCGCCGCGCCGATCCGCTCGATGAGCTTCGGGACATTCTCACGCTCGTTCAACGTCGGCACCACAATGGTGAGCTCCGGAGCGCCGCGAATTTCCTCGGGCGCCGGGAGTGCCGGCGGCGCCGACGGCGCCGCCTCCGCGCGCAGGCGTACGCTCCCGGTCATGGCGGTCCGCGCCTTTGGGATTTGCCGACCAGCGCGCTCGTGCTGTGCCCGGGAACGCTGGGGACGATGAGCACCTCGCCGCCGTCGGCTTCGACGACTTCCCGGCCGACCACGTCCTCGCGGCGGTAATCCCCGCCTTTGACCAGCACCATCGGCCGCACCTTGCAGATCAGCGCGAGCGGGGTGTCCTCGTCGAAGATGACCACGAGATCGACGGCTTCGAGCGCGGCCAGTACTTCGGCGCGCGCCTTCTCGTTCTGGATCGGCCGGCCGTCGCCCTTGAGCCGCGCGGCGGACGCATCGCTGTTGAGCCCGACCACGAGCCGATCGCAGGCGGCGCGCGCTTCGGCGAGCACACGGACATGACCGGGATGCAGCAGATCGAAGCAGCCGTTGGTGAACCCGACGCGCAGCCCCTGCCGCCGCCATTCGCCGAGCCGCTCGTCGAGCAGCGACCAGTCGAACACGATCTTCTCTTCCGACGCGAGCGAGGCCGCGGGAAGGATGCGGGAGCGCAGCTCCGCAGCCGAGACCGTGGCGGTGCCGCGTTTGCCGACCACGACCGCGGCGCCGGCGTTGGCGGCGCGCGCCGCCGGCTCGAACCCGGCGCCGAGCGCCAAGAGGCACGCCAGCACCGCCACGACGGTGTCGCCCGCCCCCGAGACGTCGCGGATCTTGACCGGATAGGCCGGCACATGCACCGGCGCCGCGCCGTCGACGACCAGCGTCATGCCCTCCTCGCTGCGCGTCACCAGCACGGCTTCGCTTTCGAGCATGCGGCCGAGTTCGGCCGCCGCCGCGGCGACGTCCTCCTCGGCGACCGCGACGCGGCGCGTCGCCTCGGCAAGCTCCTTGCGATTGGGCGTGATCACGGTCGCGCCGCGATAGACGCTGAAATCGCTGCCCTTGGGGTCGACCACGAGCGGCTTGCCCTGCTGCCTTGCGGCATCGATCACCGCGCGAATGACGCGCGGGGTGAGCACGCCCTTGGCGTAATCCGAGAGCACGACCGCGCCCGCGCGCGGCATCGCCGCGAGCGCGTGGCCGATGAGGGAGTGTTCGCTGTCGCGATCGACGGGCCTGGCGAGTTCCCAATCCGCGCGCAGCAAGTGCGTGGAAAAGTGCTCCGAGACGAAGCGCACCTTGCGCGTGGTCGGTCGCGAGCGATCGGTGACGAGATACGCCTCGATCTTCGGCTCGCCGAGCAGCGCATTCATCAGCCGCCGCCCCGGCTCGTCCTCGCCGACCACGCCCACGAACAGGCATCGGGCTCCGAGCGCGGCGATGTTGCGCGCGACGTTGCCGGCGCCGCCGATCACCACTTCCTGGCGTCCCACCGCGATCACCGGCGCCGGTGCCTCCGGAGAGATTCGCAGCACTTCGCCGTAGACGAAATCGTCGAGCATGAGATCGCCGATGCAGAGCACGGTCTGGCTCGCAAGCTCGGACAACCGGTGTTCGAAGTCGAACATCATGCGATGCGACCGCCCGCCCGCTCATCGATACCGATCGGCGGCATCGAGATAATTCGTGACATAGTCCCGCACCGAGTGCTCCAGGGGGGCGAACTGCCCGGGATATCCGGCGCGGCGCAAATTCTCGACCGGCGCTTGGGTGAAATATTGGTAGCTCGCCTGGATCGCCGGCGGCATTTCGACGTAATCGATCTTGGCGGGCCGGCCCAGCGCTTCGAACATGGTGAGGATCATATCGCGAAAGCTGCGCGCGTTTCCGGTCCCCACGTTGTAGATCCCGCACACCGCCGGCGTGTCGATGAGCCAATCGACAACGGCGACGGCATCCTTCACGTAGATGAAGTCGCGCCGCTGTTCGCCGTCGGCGACGCCGTCCCGGTACGATTTGAACAGCTGCACCGGGCAGCCGCGCTTGGCCTCATCGAACACCTTGGCCAGCACGCTCATCATCGCGCCCTTGTGATATTCGTTCGGACCGAACACGTTGAAGAATTTCAGTCCCGCCCATTGCGGCGGCAGCTTATGACCTTTGCTGAAGCGGTCGACCACCGCAAGGTCGAACAGATGCTTGCTGAAGCCGTAGAGATTCATCGGCCGCAGCCGCTTGAGCGCCGCGAGCGAGCAATCGTCGGAAAATCCCGCGGCTCCGTCGCCGTAGGTCGCGGCGGAGGACGCGTAGATGAACGGCGTGCGGCTTGCCGTGCACCAATCCAGGAGCCGCAGCGAGAGGCCGAAATTGGTGGCGAGGACGAGATCGCCGTCGGTCGCGGTCGTATCGGAAATCGCGCCGAGATGAATGATGGCATCGAGCTTTCGCCCGGCGAGCCATCGCTCGAGATCGGCGGGCGCGACCACATCGGCGAGCTGGCGTTTCTGCAGGTTGCGCCACTTGCTGCCGGTCTCGAGCCGGTCGCTGACGGCAATGTCGGTGCGTCCCCGATCATTGAGGTTCGCAACCACATTCGACCCGATGAATCCGGCCCCGCCGGTTACCAGCAGCATCAGCCCCCTGTCCCGCGGCACGTTGGCTATCGAAAGATCGCGCCCTCCTTTGCCCCAGTCCGCACGCCCGCGCAATATCGGGCGGACCGCCGCTCCCGACGCAATCCCGACACAATCCGGGCCGCCGATGCCGGGATGAACAGCCTGTTCCGGCAACCTGCTTGGACTGGACACGGTCCGCCGCTCCGGGTACCGCCTGAGCCCGGCATGAGCACTCCTTCGCAGGCCGCGGACGGCCCGATCCTCATCGTTCCCTACATGTGGATCGGCGATTTCGTGCGCTGTCATTCCGTGGTGAAGCTCTTGCAGGCGCGCTTTCCCGGGCGTCCGATCGACCTGCTCACCACCGACTTGTGCGCGCCGCTCGTCGATTACATGCCGGGCGTGCGCCAGGGGATCGTCTGGAATCTGCCGCGCGGACGGCTCGCCGTAGCCGAGCACCACGCGCTTTCGCGACGGCTGCGCGCCGAGCGCTACGCCATGGCTCTCGTCATGCCGCGCACGTGGAAATCGGCGCTGGCGCCGTTTCTCGCCGGCATCCCGCAGCGCGTCGGCTTTTTCGGAGAGCTGCGGCTCGGCGTCGTCAACGATGTGCGCTGGGGCGAGCGCGCGCTACCCCGCATGGTCGACCGCTGTGCCTCGCTCGCATTGCCGCGCGACGCGCCGCTGCCGAAGCAATGGCCCGCGCCCGAGCTTGTGGTGCCGGAGGCCGAAATCGCCGGCTGGCGCCGCAGATCCGGGTTTTCACCTTCGGAGCCCGTGGTCGCCTTGGCGCCCGGCGCGGTGGGGCCTTCGAAGCGCTGGCCGGTCGGGGCCTATGCGGTGCTGGCGCGGCGATTGGCCGAGCAAGGCTCGACCGTGGCGATCGTGGGCGGCCCCGACGAGAAGCCGCTCGCGGCGGAGATTGCCGGGGTCGCCGGCGCCAAGGTGCGCGACCTCACCGGACCCGACTTGCGCAACGCGATCCTGGCGCTCGCGGCCGCGAAGGCGGCGGTGTCGAACGATTCCGGGCTGCTGCACGTCGCCGCCGCGCTCGGTACGCCCGCGATCGGGATTTTCGGGCCGACGAGCCCCTGGCACTGGGCCCCGCTCAACCCGCTCGCCGCCACGATCGAGACCGCGACCGCGCTCGATTGCCGCCCCTGCCACAAGCCGACCTGCCGCGTCGGCCACCATCGCTGCATGCGCGACATCGCACCGGATCAGGTACTGGAGGCGACGCGCGCCACGCTCGCGCCGGCATAGCCGCGGCCGGCCCCGTCGGCGTGGTATCCGCCTGCTCGGTTCGAGCCGGATAGGCTTGGACCAGATCCGGCATCGCCCGTAAGGGAAGCGATGCTCAATGCCAGCCGCCGAGGAACTCGGCCGGAACCGGAACGTTGATGGACGCGTGTAACCTACCAATTGGCGAAATCGGTACGTCCATCCGGCTCCGGCGGGCGCGCATGCAGTCCCCGTACTGGGGCGCTAAACCTCATGGGAGTTGAATGGTCGAGATGAGCGACGTGCTGGTTGAAGGTGGCAAGCGCCCCCCGGCAACCAAGGACCTGCGCGTCCGCGAAATTCTGGGCGCGAACACGTACGCGGAGCTGGGGCGATTCAACCTCGTGCTCGAGGCGTTGCCGGTCGCCATCTACACTACCGATGCTGCCGGGCGGATTACCTTCTACAATCAGGCGGCGGTCGAGCTGTGGGGCCGCAGCCCCGAGCTGGGCAAGAACGAGTGGTGCGGCTCGTGGCGGCTGTATTGGCCCGACGGCCGGCCGATGGCCCACGATCAGTGCCCGATGGCGGTCGCGCTGAAGGAACGCCGACCGCTCAAGGGCGCGGAGGCCGTCGCGGAGCGTCCCGACGGCACGCGCATCCCCTTCCTCGCCTATCCCTCACCGTTGATCGATGAAGCGGGCACGCTGCTCGGTGCGGTGAACATGCTGGTCGACATCAGCGGGCGCAAGCGCGCGGAGCAGGATGGGCAGCTGCTCGCCTCGATCGTCGACTTCTCCGACGACGCGATCGTGAGCAAGGACCTCAACGGCATCATCACCAGTTGGAACAAGGGTGCGGAGCGTCTTTTCGGTTATTCAGCCGAAGAAGTGCTCGGTAAGCCGGTCACGATCCTCATTCCTGCGGACCGTCAAAGCGAAGAACCGGAAGTTCTCGCCCGCATCCGCCGCGGTGAGCGCATCGACCATTACGAAACGATCCGCCAGCGCAAGGACGGGAGCCTGATCGATATTTCACTCAGCGTCTCGCCCGTAAAGGACGCCGGCGGCACGATTGTCGGCGCGTCAAAGATCGCGCGGGACATCACCGAGCGCAGGCGAGCCCAGGAGCAACAGAATCTTTTGGTCCGAGAGATGAGCCACCGCGTGAAAAACCTGTTCGCGGTCGCAAGTGGCGTCGTGACGCTGAGCGCGCGCTCTGCGGACAGCCCGGACAACATGGCCAAGGCAGTTCGGGAGAGGCTGGATGCGCTCACGCGCGCCCAGGAGCTGACGCGGCCGGGACTGATCGACACTTCGGAGATGTCCAATCGCGATACGACCCTGCACGCTCTCGTTCGCACGATTTTATCGCCCTATGTCGATTGGGCGAAAGACGGCGAGCGCGTGTCGGTCAGCGGACCGGACGTGCCGATCGGCGGCAGTGCCGTCACGAGCCTTGCGCTGCTCCTGCACGAGTTTGCGACGAACGCCGTCAAATACGGGGCCTTGGCTTTCGCATCCGGCGGCATCCGCCTCGAGTGGTCCGTCGAGGCGGACCAGCTCGCCATGACGTGGACGGAGCACGGCGGGCCTGCTGTCGACGGGCAGCCGCAGTGCGAAGGCTTCGGCAGCTTGCTCGCCCGCCGGATCGTCGGCGGGCAGTTCGGCGGCCGGCTCGTTCATGATTGGAAACGCGAAGGCTTGACGGTTCACTTGTCAGTGCCGATCGAGCAGCTCACCAAGTAATTTGCAAGTAATCTTGGTCGACCGCCTAGCGGCATTACCGCGCGCCGAGAATGTGGCGGCGGCGCCAATGCAGTGTAGAATACCTCATGCTCGGCGTGAGGCGGGCGCGCATCGGAGCGCCAAGGCTCAAGCTCACGGGAGGGACGGATGGCATTTCGGGTCGGAGACATTGTACAGCTCCGGTACGGCGGCGGCCCCCGGATGAAGGTGGAGAAGACGGCGACCTCCGGCGGGAACGAGTGGGTCACCTGCGTTTGGGGAGCCAACAACGAGTGCCACAATCATTTCGCGGCGGAGATGCTGCAGAGCGTGGGGGCGAGAGCCGAGCCGCAGAGAAGCAGCCCCGCCGCGAGCCTCTGGGATCGGCTCACATCGTGGCTGCGGAGCTGAGGGTGACTCGCGCGACGGCGGACGCTCGCGAGAGCGAAATCGCCCGGCATTTCCAGCGTTCGCGCGACGCGTTCGAGCGCGCGTTCACCGACCGTGAGTTCCTGTCCGCCGTAGCCGCAGTCGCCAAGATCATCGCCGACGCCTACCGCAACAGGGGCAAGCTGCTCATCGCCGGCAACGGCGGCAGCGCGGGCGACGCCCAGCACATCGCCGCCGAGTTCCTGTCGCGCTATCTGTTGGATCGGCAGCCGCTGCCGGCGATTGCGCTCACCACGGATACGTCCGTGCTGACCGCGGTCGGCAACGATTATGGGTTCGAGCGCGTGTTCGAGCGCCAAGTCCGCGGGCTCGGGCGGCGGGGCGACGTATTTCTCGCCATCTCGACCTCGGGACGATCCGCGAACGTGCTCGCGGCGCTGCGGGCGGCGCGCGAGATCGGCCTGGTCACCGTCGGCTTCACCGGGTCCGGCACGAACGAGATGCGCGGGCATTGCGACCAAATGCTCTGCGCGCCGTCCGCGGAGACCGCGGTGGTTCAACAGATCCATATCATCGCCGCGCACGCGATTTGCGGCGTCGTCGAGCGCGAATTGTTCGGCGGTCCCGGAGCATGAACCGATGCCGGCCCTGAGCTCCGCCGCGCTCGGCACCGCCGAGTTCCGCCGGATATTGCTGATCAAGTTCTCGGCGCTGGGCGACGTGGTGCACAGCATTCCGGTGGTGAACAAGCTGCGGCGCCGCTATCCGGCGGCCGAGATCGATTGGCTCGTCCGCCCGGCGTTTGCCGAGCTCATTGCGCATCACCCGGCGGTGAGCAATACGATCCTCTTCCCGCGCCAGCGCTGGGGGAGGCCGTGGAGCGGGCAAGGGTCGCGGCTTGCGGACCTGGCGCGGCTGATCTCGCATTTGCGCTCGCGCCGCTACGACCTCGTCATCGATCTGCAGGGACAGTTGCGCAGCGCCATCCTCACGCTCGCCACCGCCGCGCCGGTGCGCATCGGCTTCGACCGGCCGCGGCCGGAGCTCCGGCGCGCCTCCAAGCGCGAGCTGCCCGCGGAAGCCTGGAAGCATTGCTGGAAGGGCGCCCGCGAAGGCGCGTGGATGGCGTATTCGCACCGCATCGCGCTGCCCACGATCGATCTCCACGCCGTCGATCGCTACCTTTGCGTCGGCCCCATGCTGGGGCTCGACCAGGATCCCCCGGATTTTTCCCTCGCCATTTCCGCCGACGCGGTCGCCCGGACGGAGCGATTGCTGTCGAGCCCCGGCGTTGGCGCGCCGCTCGACGCGTCCGCGCCGCTCGTGCTCGCGCCGAGCACGCGCTGGGAGACCAAGCATTGGCGCGGCGAAGGTTTTTCCGAAGTCGCGCGGCATTTCCTGGCGAAGGGCCGCGCGGTCATGGCGATCGGCTCGGCCGACGAGCGCATCGCCTGCGAGAAGATCGCGGCGGCGGCGCCCGGCACCGTGGACCTCGCCGGCCGGACCAGCGTGTCCGAGCTCGCGGCCTTGCTGCGTCGCTGCGCGGTCTGCGTGACCAACGATTCCGGTCCCATGCACCTTGCGGTCGCGCTCGGCCGGCCGGTGGTGAGCATGTTCGGACCTTCCGATCCGCTGTGGATCGGCCCGTACCGCCGGCCGGACGCGGTGGTCAGCGCCGAGCTCGCCTGCTCGCCGTGCTATTTGCGCGAGCTCTCCCGCTGCCCCTACGATCATGCCTGCATGCGGCAAATCTCCAGCGAAACCGTGATCGAGCGCATCGAGGCCACGCTTGCGGCCGTAGATCGCGTTGCCTTGTTGCCAGCCGCGGCGGCCCGCTAAGAAGATCTTCACCGCGATACGCTAGGCCTTGCGGCTCACGCGATCGGGGCGGCAAAACGCATGACCATCCTCGTCACCGGCGGTGCCGGCTATATCGGAAGCCAGATGGCGTACCAGCTCGTCGATTCCGGCGAGCGGGTGGTCGTGCTCGACAATCTCTCGACCGGCTTCGATTGGGCGATTCCACCGGGGGTGCCGGCGGTCGCTGGCGACGTGGGCGACGCGCGTCTCCTCGATGCGCTCATTGCCGAGCACGGCGTCTCCGCCATCATCCATTTCGCCGCCTCGGTCGTGGTCCCGGAATCGGTCGCCGATCCGCTGCGTTATTATCGCAACAATACCGTCAATTCCCGCAGCTTGATCGAGGCCGCCGTGCGGGGCGGAGTCGAGCATTTCATCTTTTCCTCGACCGCGGCCGTCTACGGCGAGCCCGACAGGATCCCGATTGCGGAAGACGCGCCGACCCGGCCCATGTCGCCCTACGGCTCCTCGAAGCTGATGGCCGAGATCATCCTGCGCGACGCCGCACGGGCGCACGGTATGCGCTACATGATCCTGCGGTATTTCAATGTAGCCGGCGCCGATCCGCAGCTGCGAACCGGGCAATCGACGCGCGGCGCGACGCATCTCATCAAAGTCGCGGCCGAGACCGCATTGGGCCTTCGGCCCAAGCTCGAAATCTACGGCACGGATTACCCGACCCCCGACGGTACCTGCATCCGCGACTATATCCACGTCGGCGATCTCGCCGCCGCGCATTCCGATGCGCTCCGCTACCTGCGCAACGGTGGAGAGTCGCTCACGCTCAATTGCGGCTATGGCCACGGTTTTTCCGTTCTGGAAGTGATCGACGCGGTCAAGCGCGCTGCGGGCGTGGATTTTCGCGTGGAATTTGCGGCGCGCCGGCCGGGCGATCCCGCCCGGATCGTGGCGGCGGCGGATCGCGCTCGCGCCCTGCTCGGCTGGCAGCCGCAGTTCGGTGAGCTTTCGACCATCGTCGCGCACGCGCTGGCATGGGAGCGTCAGCGCATGGCGCTCGCCCGCAGGCAGGCGCACGCCGGCTGATTTCCCCTTGAAAAATCCGCCCGCGACGGGCAAGGAACGGAGCCCGGCGGGACCGGCCCGGCGTTCGCGATTCGCGGACTTTCGGCCGGGGTGGAAGGCGGATGTTCAAGTCGAAGCTCGCGTCCTTGTTTGCCGACCCTTACGGCGCACCCGCCCTGGTGCGGCGGCTGCTGACCGAGCAGGGGCTCGAGCATTGGCGCCGCTACGCCGTGTCGTTGGGCCTGATGGGGATCGCCGCCGGCTGCACCGCGCTCTCCGCCTATCTGATCGGGCAGCTCGTCAACCAGGCTTACGTGCAGCGGGATTTCCCCGGCATCATCTGGCTCGGCGTCATTACCGTCGTGCTGTTCGCGGTGAAAGGCATCAGCAGCTACGGCAACGTCCTGATGCTGTCGCGCATCAGCAACCGCATCGTCGCGGAAAATCAGCGCAAGGTATTCGATAAGCTGCTCAACGAGAGCATCGGCTTCATCACCGCGCGTCACTCCTCCGAGTTCATAGCGCGAATTTCCGCGGGAGCTTCCGCAGCGAGCTCGGTGCTCAACATGCTGATCATGGCGGCGGGCCGCGATTTCCTGTCCCTGGTCGGCCTTACCGTCGTGATGGTGGTCCAGGATCCGGTGATGTCGATCGCGAGCTTCATCGTCGCACCGCCGGCCATGCTGGTGCTGCGCAAGCTGATCCGCCGCATCCATAGCGTCGCCAGGAACCGCTATACCGGCGGCGCGCAGATGTTGGAAGCGATGCAGGAGACGATCCAGGGCATCCGCATCGTCAAGGCGTTCACGCTCGAAGAGGCGATGCTGCAGCGGCTCGATCGCACGGTGAATGTGATCGAGCATGAATCCAACGTGATGGCGCGCGTGTCGAACCGTCTGAGCCCGCTGATGGAGACGCTCGGCGGAGTTGCCGTGGCATTTGCGATGGTCTACAGCGGCTATCGCGTCATCGTGACCGGGGCCACCCCGGGGGAGTTCTTCTCGTTCATCGCCGCATTCCTGCTCGCTTATGAACCGGCCAAGCGCCTCGCCCGGCTCAATCTCGACCTGCACAGCAATCTGTTCGGCGTGAGAATCCTGTTCGAGCTGATCGACGGGGCGCCGACCGAGCCGATCGAGGACGGCAAGCCGCCGCTGCGCCTGAAACAGGCGCGGATCGAGTTCGCCGACGTGCGCTTCGCCTATCGTGCCGATGAGCCGGTCATCCGCGACATGCGCTTCGTGGCCGATCCGGGAAGGATCACGGCGCTGGTCGGCCCGTCGGGCGGCGGGAAGTCGACGGTGCTCGCGCTGCTGCTGCGCTTCTATGAGCCGCAGGCGGGCAGCATCACCATCGACGGTCAGGACATCCTGGCGGTCTCGCGCCGCTCGCTGCGCCGGCAGATCGGCTATGTCGGCCAGAACGTGCATCTGTTCGGCGGGTCGATTCGCGACAATATCGCGTTCGGCCGGCTCGGCGCGCCGGAGGAGGCGATCCTCGCCGCCGCCAAGGCCGCGCACGCCCACGATTTCATCATGAGCTTTCCGCGAGGCTACGACACTCCGGTCGGCGAGCATGGCCTGCAGCTTTCCGGCGGCCAGCGCCAGCGGATCGCGATCGCGCGCGCCTTGATCAAGGACGCGCCCATCATCCTGCTCGACGAGGCGACCGCATCGCTCGACAGCGAATCCGAGCGCCAGGTCCAGGATGCCATGGGCCGCTTGTGCCAAGGCCGCACCACGTTGGTCGTCGCCCACCGTCTGCAGACGATCATGCATGCCGACCGCATTCTCGTGGTCGAGAATGGCGCCGTGGTCGAGTCCGGCCGGCACGAGGAGCTGTTGCGCAAGGGCGGCCGCTACGCCTCGTTCTATCGGCTCCAGCTCAAGGACCAGGCGCCCGCGCGCGAGCCGATCGCGGTGGGCGCCGCGTCGGCTTGAAGATCCGGCCGCTCGGGATGCGACGAGGAGCGAGCTGATGAGCGCGGATAACCGCTATGTGATCGATCCCCCGCCGCAGCCCGCGCTCGCGGTCGCCGGATCGGATCGGCTGTTTCCGGTCCGACGCGTGTGGTGCGTGGGGCGCAATTACGTCGAGCACATTCGCGAAATGGGCCAGGACGAGCGCGCGCCGCCGTTCTTCTTCGCCAAGCCCGCCGACGCGCTGGTGCCCGATGGAGCGAGCATCCCCTACCCTGCGCTGACCAAGGACTTGCATTTCGAGGTCGAGCTGGTCGTGGCGCTCCAGGGCGGCGGGCGCGATGTCGTGCCCGAGCGCGCGCTCGACCTCGTCTACGGCTATGCGGTCGGGATCGACCTCACGCGCCGGGACCTGCAGATCGCCGCGCGCGACGTCAAGCGCCCATGGGAGATCGGCAAGGCGTTCGATGCTTCGGCGCCTTGCGGCGCGCTCAAACCGGCCGTGCAAAGCGGGCATCCGGCCAAGGGCCGCATCCGGCTTGCGGTCAATGGCGCATTGCGCCAGGACGGGGACCTCGAGCAGCTGATCTGGAGCGTGCCGGAGATCATCGCCAAGCTCTCGCAGCAAGTGGCGCTCGCCGCCGGCGACGTCGTCTTCACCGGCACGCCGTCGGGCGTCGGGGCGACGGTCGCGGGCGATACGCTCGAAGCCGAGATCGACGGGATCGGCAAGCTCGCGGTGACGATCGGGCCGCCCGTCGGCAACGTGAAGGCGCGATGAGCTCGTGCCGAGGCGGATCGCGTGAGCAAAGCCATGCCGGCGTCGGCGCGAATCCTCGAGATCGGCGACTTCCATTACGTGAAAGACGAATATCCCGAGCGCACCACGCTGTTGTGGACCGGAGGCCGTTCGCCCCTGCTCGGTAGATCGCAATATTTCGACTGCACCGCCCCGCGATTGCTGCGGGCGATGGCCGACGTGCGGGCCGGGCGCTACGATCTGGTCGTCGCCTACATGGGCCTGCGCAGCCCCTGGCATCCCCGCAATTGGCTGCGCGCGCTCGTGGCCGAGCCGACGCGGCCGCTCGCCGCGCTCAGCCGCGGGTTCGGCACAAGCTGGCTGCGCTTCGTCTCCATCCCGGTGCCGCTCGTCGTGCTCGACATGAACGACGCCTTCATCATGGGCCGGCACAATTTCTTTCTGCTCGACCAAGCCGATGTCGTCTTCAAGCGCGAGCTGCCAGTCGATCGCTGGCACATCCTGTGTCATTCGCTGCATCCAAGATTGCCGACCCGCCGCATCCGGCGGCAGCCGCGCTGGCAACAGCGCCTGGCAAAGATCCGGCCGATCGCGTTGCCGTCGCCCGCAATCGACACCGGCTTGTCGCCGCAGGGCGAGTTTCCGGAAAAGACCGTCGACGTATTCTTCAGCGGCAATGTCGCGGAGAATTCCTGGGTCCGCCGCACCGGCATGGCGGAGCTCGAAGAATTGGCGAGGCGCGGCGTCAAGGTCGACGCTCCGCCCCAGCGACTGCCGCCGGAGGAATTTCGGCGCCGGCTCGCGCGCGCCTGGCTCGCTTGGTCGCCCTCGGGTTTCAGCTGGGAGTGCTTTCGCACGTCCGAGGCCGCGCAGTGCCTAACGGTGCCCGTGCTGAATTATCCCACCGTCGAGCTGCACCGGCCGCTGCTCGATGGCCGGCACGTGATCTACTATCATCCCGAGCGCGGCGGACTGGTGCACGCGGTCGAAACCGCGCTGGGCGACAAGGAAAAGCTCGAGCGGATGGCCATCGCGGCGCGCGAGCATGTGCTGCGCCATCACACCCCGCGCGCGCTCGTCGATCACGTGATCGAATGCGGCTTGGCCGTGACCAAAGGCTGAAAACCGCATGGCAGCGATCAGCGTCGCGCTGATGACCCACAACGAGACCGCCGAGTTCCGCTGGCTGATGGAAGCCTTGGTGCCGGCGCTCGACGTGATCGACGAGATCGTGGTCGTCGACGATTTCTCCGATGCGGAGTTCATTGCGGCGGTTCGCGAGTTTGAAGCCACGATGCCGCTGCGGTTCTTTCAGCGCGCGCTCGGCAAGAATTTCGCCGCCCAGCGCAACTACATGAAATCGTTGTGCCGCGGCCGGCTGATTTTTTTTCTCGATCCCGACGAGCTGCCGACCGCGCGGATCCTGCGCGGCTTGCCCAAAATCCTGCAGATGATGGAAGCGCTCGACATCGACGCCTGCCAGCTGCCGCGGCTCAACGTGTGGCTGCCGGGCGATCGGCTCGCTCACCCGCGCAGCGTCGATCTCCAGCAACAAGGACTGACCATTCTGTGGGAGGATCAGTTCCGGATGCTGCGGAACCTGCCGCACCTGCGCTGGACCATGCGGCTCAACGAATATCTCACCGGCGTGCGCCGCGGCTACCGCTTTCCCCACAGCCTCGATTACGCCCTGCTGCACTGCAAGACGCAACGGCGGCAGGTGCGGCAGCGGGTGTTCTATCGCTCGATTCGCATGCGGCATCTCAGCCGCATGAAGAATTCGCTGCTCAAGCGCCTGCCGTGGCGGCCGCGGACCCAATGGGTCGCCGCCGACGCGCCGATCTGAATGATCCCGTCATGGCCGGGCTTGTCCTGGCTTGTCCCGGCCATCCACGCTTTCGTTGCACGGATTCAAATCGTGGATGCCCGGCACGAGCCTGCCCCGGACTTGATCCGGGGCCGGGCATGACAGCTCACAGCACCATGTCGGTTGCCGGATCGATCAGGTGCATGTGGTTGAGATTGGCGTGGAGCCGCATCGGCTCGCCCGGGCCCTTCGCGCTCGACGGCTCGACCCGGCCGCACACCTCGATGCCCTTCACGGTGAAGAACACCATGGTCTCCATGCCCATCGGCTCGACGACGTCGAGCGGGACCGTGAACTCGGAAGCGGCGTCTCGTTGCTCGCCGCGCGGCTCGGTGATGTGCTCGGGCCGCAGCCCCAGCACCAGCTCCTTGCCGACCAGCCCCTTGTACCTCGGCGCCCGGGTCTCCGGCACCGGGAACGACAGCTTGTCGGAGATCTGCAGGCTGAGCCTGGCGCCGTTTTGTTGCAGGCCGCACGGGATGAAGTTCATCGTCGGCGAGCCGATGAAGCCCGCGACGAACCGGGTCTTGGGCTTGTGGTAGAGATCGTTCGGCGTGCCGATCTGCTCGACGCGGCCGCCGTTCATGACCACGACCCGGTCGGCGAGCGTCATCGCCTCGACCTGATCGTGGGTGACGTAGACGGTGGTGGTCTTGACCTTCTGGTGCACGCGCTTGATTTCGGTGCGCATCTGCACCCGGAGCTTGGCGTCGAGATTGCTCAGCGGCTCGTCGAACAGGAACACCTTGGGATTGCGGACGATGGCGCGGCCCATGGCGACGCGCTGGCGCTGGCCGCCGGACAATTGCTTGGGCCGGCGCTGCAGCAGATCGGTGATGTCGAGGATTTTCGCCGCGTGCTCGACCCGCTCGCGGATCTCGCTCTTGGGCACCCGCCGCAGCCGCAACCCGAACGACATGTTCTCGAACACGGTCATGTGCGGATACAGCGCGTAATTCTGGAACACCATGGCGATGTCCCGGTCCTTGGGCGGGACGTCGTTGACCTTCTCGGTGCCGATGAAGATCTCGCCGCCCGAGGCTTCCTCCAGGCCGGCGATCATGCGCAGCGTGGTGCTCTTGCCGCAGCCGGAGGGGCCGACCAGCACCAGAAACTCCTTATCGGGAATTTCGAGGTTGACGTTGCGTACCGCTTCGACCTCGTCGTATTTCTTCGACACGTTCCGCAGCGCGACCTCAGCCATTTTGCACTCCACCCTCTGGCGCCACGGCGATCATTCGCCGCCGTGATTATCCCTTGGTTGCGCCGGCGGTGAGACCGGCGATGTAGTAGTCCATCAGGAAAGCGTAGATGATCAGCGGCGGCGCCGCGGCGATGAGCGCGCCCGCCATCAGCATGCCCCATTGGTAGACGTCGGCGCGGATCAGGCTGGTCACGGTGCCGACCGTGAGCACCTGCTGATCCGAGCTGTAGAGGAACGCCATCGGATAGACGAAGGCGGCCCAGGAAACCGTGAAGGCGAAGATGGTGGCCGCGATGATCCCCGGCAGCGCCACCGGGATGAAGATCCGGGTGAGCATCTGCAGGTGGTTGGCGCCGTCGATCATCGCCGCCTCGTCGAGCTCCTTGGGGATCGACGCGAAATAGCCGATCATGATCCAGGTGCAGAACGGCACCGTGAGGGTGGGATACACCAGCACCATGCCCCAGTAGGAGTTGAGCAGATCCAGCCCGCGCACGATCTGGAACAACGGGATGAACAGCAGCGAATCCGGGACCAGATAGGTCAGGAAGATGCCGGTGGCGAGCACGCCGGAACCCCAGAATTTCATCCGGCCGAGCGAATAGGCGGCGAGCACGCTCACCACCATGGTGATGACCACGACGCAGACCGTGACGATCGCGGTATTCTTGAAATAGATCAGGAAGTCGGTCTCCCCGATCAAGGTGCGGAAATGCTCGAAGGTCACCCCATCGGCGATCCACCACGGGCTGGTCGCCATGCGCGCGATCTCGGCGTTGGATTTGAGCGCGGTCACGATCATGTAGTACGGCGGCGCCAGGAAGAAGATCGCGAAAATCACCAGGAACACGTAGGACAGGATCAGCGCCCAGCGCCGGCTGCGCTGGACACTCGCGAGCCGCCGGCCCGCGACCGCGGGGACCGAGGTGTTTGCCGTCGTCGTCGTCATCCGATTTCCCTCCCGCGCTTGCGCACGCCGCGCAGGATGAACACCGCCGAGAGGGCCAGGATCGGGAACATGAACAGCGACACCGAGGCGCCGAGCGGGATGTCGCCGGACTCGATGCCGAGCTTGAACGCGTAGGTCGCGAACATGTGGGTCATGTTGCGTGGTCCGCCCGCGGTCATGATCCGCACGATGTCGAAATTTGCGAACGTGACGATCAGTGAGAACAGCACGGTGATGGCGAGGATGTTGCGCATCATCGGCAGCGTGATGTGCAGGAACCGCTGCCAGGCGCTCGCCCCGTCGATCTCGGCCGCCTCGTAGAGCTCGCCCGGCACCGATTTCAGCGCCGCCAGGTACATGATCAGGAAGAATGGCGCTCCGTACCAGACATTGACCAGGATGACCGAGAACCGCGCCCAATACGGATCGCTGAGCCACGGCACTTCCTGGCCGCCGAACTGATCGATCAGCCAGTTGAAGGCGCTATGGGTCGGATCGAACAGCCACCACCAGCTCAGCGTGGAGAGCGCCAGCGGGATCACCCAGGGCACCAGCAGCATGCCGCGCCATTTGCGCTGGCCCTTGGTCGGCAGATTGTTGACGAGGTGGGCGGTGATCAGCCCGATCAGTGCCTTGAAGAACACGGCGGTGAGCGCAAAGATCGCCGATTGCTCCGCCACCATCCAGAACGTATCGCGCCCGAGCAGGAATACGAAATTGCCGAGCCCGATGAACTTGGTCTGGGCCTTGTTCAGCATCGACAGATAGATCGAATAGAACGCCGGGTAGATGATCAGGCAGCCGACGATGGCGATGAGCGGCAGGCACATCAGCACCGCCGTGGTGGTGCGCTGCCGCAGGACCCGGTGCAGCGTCGTCTTGCCCGCCCTGCGCCAGCGGACCGCCTGAGCGAGGGTCACGGATTGCCGGGCCACGTCGGCCATGCGCGTCAGCTCCCGATGATTCCGCCGCCGGAGCCGGCGGATCCTTATCGTTGTTCGAGGCAGCCGGAGAGGAAACGCGCACCCTGTGGCTAGGGTTCGCGCCCCTCCCCGGCCCGCTCGAAGGCAGGTTTGCGCGCCATCACGCGCGCAAGAAGCCCTCCAGCTCCGTTTCCGCCCATTTGACGACCTTGTCGATCGGCTCGCCGCCCTGGGTGACCTTCGACACCATGACGGTCTGGACCGCCTGGTTGTAGATCTGGGAAGCGACGTCCGGCCGCGCCGGGAACCCGGTGATGCTGGTCTGCTCGTCGCCGCGCGGCGGGTAATTGTAGACGGTGCCGAGCGGCGGCTCGACGGTCTTCCACGTGTCGAAATCGTAGAAGCTGTTGAACGACGGCAGGTCGTAGCCGTTCGACGCCGCTACCAGCTGGCGGGCGGATTCCTTCTCGGAGATGTAAACCAGCAGGTCCTTGGCGGCCGACTTGTTGGCCGAGAAGCTCCACACGCCGTAGAAGAACGGCAGCTGCCCGACGTAGCGGCCCTTGGGTCCGCGCGGCATGTCGTGGGTCCAGCAGTTCTCCGCCACCTTGGGATTGTCCTTCTTGGCGACGCTCCAGGCGCTCGGCGGGTTCATGATGCTCGAACCCTTGCCGGTGATCAGCCAGCGATTGTTGCCGGCATCGTCCCAGGCGTAGACCTCCTTCGGATTGAACGGCATCAGCTTCTTCAGGTATTCGAGCGCCGCCCGGGTTTCGTCGGAATTGACTTTGATGTTGTCCTTCTCGTCGATCATCATCGAGCCGTAGGAGCGGAACAAGGCGCCGACCCAATCGATCGCGTCGCTGGTCTGGCCCATCGGCAGTCCGACCGGGAAGCCCGCCTTGTGCAATTGCTCGGCGGTCTTGAGATAGAGATCCCAGTTCCAGCTGTCGACCAGCTTCTGGTCGCGGTTGTCGTTGGCCGGAAAGATCTGCGTGAGGTCGAGATTGCAGTGCTGCTTATAGAGGTCGATCCGCGAGCAGCACGGCTTGACCTGGCTGCCGACGGTGGTCGGGATGCCGCGCCACACGCCGTCGTGCTTGGCCAGATATTCGGAGACCTGGCTGATCGGGCCGTACTTCTGAATGAGGTTCTTGACGATGTCGTCGAGCGGCTCGAGCACGCGCCGATGCACGGCGACCTGCCATGCCCGTTGGGACATGATGTCGTGACCGGTCCGCGCCTGTGCTTCGGCGCTGGCGGTCAGCAGATCCTTGTCGCCCACCGAGGTGATGTAGTCGATGTGGACGTCGACGCTGTTCTTGGCGCCCCATTCGCTGCACAACTTGGACAGCGTATTGTTCGCGCCCGGGACCCAATGATCCCAGCAGCCCAGCGTGAGCTTGCCTGCGGCGTAGCTGGTCCTGACATACGGGGCGGCCAGAATGGACGCACTGGCGAGCGCCGCCGACTTCAATGCGGCACGGCGCGTAATTCTCGTTGCTGCCATCGTTTTCCTCCCGATAACCTGCTTGATCGGCGCTGCAGGATATACACCAACATGGGCGCACCGCATAGCGGAGCGCCTTTGCGGTTTCTCGATTGCTCGAGCATCCTGCCGAAGCCGAGCGGCAGGTGGTCGCATCGGGCGTCGTGACCCGGCCGCGAGCCGAATAGGCGGGAGGCCGCAATGCGGCACAGCGCTGCCCCACGAAACGGCTGGCCCGGGCTGGCCTCGTGATGCGGGAGATCTGCCGCTGCACAGGCGCGCCCGTCCATCGCGATCACAACCCGGCCTGCCCTGCAGAAGCCGGTGGAAGCTATGCGGCCGCAAACGAGCGCCGGATCGGACCGGGCGCTCGAACGAGGGCGGCAGGCCGGTCCTCCGGGCTGCTGCTAATTGACCCAGCGCAAGGGAAAATAGCTCGAATCGGCTAGAAGCTCGCAAGCTCACCTATCCGCCGGAACTCCGGGCGTTCTCGCGCGTTATCGGCCTCGGACCGCGGGCAACGCGGCTCATTCGCCCAGGGAGGTTGTTTTGCGCACCCCGTCCATCCAGGTTCCCGCCCCCGACGAGGAAGTACTCGGCGAAGTGCCGCTCGCACCCTACGGGTTGACCGGCATTTCCGAAGCGCAACTGGCCCGCACTCTCGCCCGTCCGCCGCGGCCCAACCGGCCCTCGAAGCCCGAAACTTCGAAGCTGTTGCGCAGGCTCTTTCCCGATTCACCGCTGACCTTGCGGCTGTTCGGGCTTGCGGGCCTGGTGCGGCGGTAGAACTCCCAACTATAGCCCGAGATAGGACTGGCGCACCCGATCGTGCGCCAGCAGCGCCGAGCCCGTGCCGCTCAGCGTGATGCGGCCGGTTTCGAGCACGTAGGCCCGGCTTGCAAGCTTCAGCGAGACCGCGACGTTCTGGTCGACCAGCACGCAGGTCAGCCCGTCGATGTTGAGCTCGCGGATGGCTTTCAGCACGTCGTGAACCACGTTCGGCGCCAGCCCCAGCGAAGGCTCGTCGAACATGACGAGCTCCGGGGCGCCCATGAGGCAACGGCCGATCGCGAGCATCTGCTGCTCGCCGCCCGAAAGCGTGCCGGCCGGTTGCCGGCTTCGCTCGGCGAGTCCGGGGAACAGCGCGAATACCCGCTCGCGATTCTGCACGCGCAGCGCCCGGGCACGCGGCAGCATGCCGCCGATCTCTAGATTCTCGTTCACGCTCAGGGTCGGGAAGATCTGCCGGCCCTCCGCGACCTGGCCGATGCCGAGATTGCACACGCGGTGGCTCGGCAAGCCGCCGATCTCGGTCCCGCGGAACCTGATGCTGCCGCGAGCCGGACGATGCATGCCGGCGATGGTCTTGATCAGCGAAGTCTTGCCGGCGCCATTGGCGCCCACGATGGCGACGATCGATCCGCCGTCGACCGAGAGCGAAACGCGGTCGAGCGCCTGAGCGGCGCCGTAGAACAGATCGAGGTTCTCGACGAGCAGCATCTAGAACGACTCCGCGCCGAGGTAGGATTCGATCACGGCGGGATCGCGCACCACTTCCTCCGGCGTGCCGTCGGCGATCGCCGCGCCGTGGTGCAGCACCAGGATGCGGGAGGCGAGCGCCATCACCGCGCGCATGCCATGCTCGATCAGCAGGATGGTCATTCCGGTCGTGCGGTTGAGCTCGCGCAGCAGCGCGACCATCTGGTCGGTCTCGGCCGGCCGCAGCCCGGCCATGACTTCGTCGAGCAGCAGCAATTTCGGCCGAGCGGCGAGCGCGCGCGCAAGCTCGAGGCGTTTGCGGTCCGGCAGCGCGAGCGCGGAAGCCGGCTGGCGGAGTTTTGAGAACAGATCGAGCTGCCAGATCGCCTGGTGTGCGCTCTCCAGCGCTTCCTCCAT
>WNGF01001203.1_pt1 | contig 38007 bp, 45 predicted proteins | sample 5400641 | NCBI WGS metagenome assembly WNGF01 (sample SAMN13153371, study PRJNA577476) | soil metagenome | isolation source: 80 cm soil or saprolite under grassland replicate 2 | place: USA:California | collected 2016-06-15 | reverse complement strand
CAGTCGAGGACGACGCTCTCGAGCTTCCCCGGCAGCGGCCGGCCGAGCCGCGCCGACGGCGGTTCGGGAGAGGCCTGGAGATGACTCTGGATGACCTGGATGGAGGATCCCTCGAAGACCGGACGGCCGGTCAGGAGGAAATAGGCCACCGCGCCGAGAGCGTAAAGGTCGCTTCGCGGATCGGGTCCGCTTTGCGCCTGGATCGTCTCAGGCGCGAGGTAATGCAGCGTCCCGGCGAAGACGTTTTCTCGCGTCAGCCGCGCGGCTTCGGATTCGTTGACGTCCTTGACGAGCCCGAAATCCACGACCTTCGCGAAGTCCGAGACGCCGCCCGACTCGGACAGCAGGATGTTGGCCGGCTTGATGTCGCGGTGGATGAGGCCGACGCCGTGCGCCTCCGCCAGCGCCTCGCAGACCTGCCGCAGGACGTGCACGACCCGGCCGGGCGGGAGCGGCCCCTCCTCGCGCACGAGGCGCTCCAGGTCGATTCCGTCGAGATACTCCATCACGTAGTAGAAGGCGCCCTCGGGTGTGCGTCCGAAGTCGTAGACGGAGACCGTGTGGGGATTCGTGAGGCGCGCCGTCAGCTGCGCTTCGCGCTCGAAGCGCCGGAGGGTCACTTCCCCCGCGCTCTGCGGGGCAAGCAGCTTGATCGCGGTCGGACGACGCAGCATCTCGTGCTCGGCGCGGTACACGACCCCCATCCCGCCTTCTCCGATCTTCTCGAGAAGCCGGTACTGGCCGAGCCGGCGCGCGCGCGCGATGGAGCGGCGCAGGTGGAAGGTCACGTTTGAGATCAGCGTCGCGAGCACCACCGTGAAGGTCGCCCAGAGCGTCGCCTGCGTCACGACGGCGCCGACGGGGAGCTCGCGGGACGCGTTGCCCCGAAAGAGGAAGAACGTGACGAACGGGATCGCGACGACCGAGGCGGCGGAAATCCACGCCGTGCGGCGCGGCTCGCTCGGAACGAGAGCGGCTCGACCGAGGAGCACGGCGTTCAAGATCAGCAGGACGAGCTGGTCCGGTCGCCAGGCGAGCGGCATCGTCAGCTCCATGAGCGCATAGGCGAGCGCGGCCGCTATCGTTCCCGCCGCGTCGAGACGGCGGAGCCCTCTGTCGGAAAACGCCCGGCTGCCCGCGAGGACCCAGACGAGGAAGAGGATCGCCGTCGCCGCGAGATGGAAGAGCGGGAAGTCGTCGAGCAGAGAGGATGGGGCGATGCTCCGCTTCGACAGGGCGATCAGGGCCAGGCGCATGACGAGAAAAGTGCCCGACGCCAGGCACGCGATGCGGCCAAAGAGCGCGAGGCGCTCTCCGAGGAAGTCCCTTGCGCCGGAAGGGCCGGAGCGTGCGAAGGCGGCGGGGGAGTCCGAGCCCTGGACCCGGAGCGGCTCGAGCCGCCCGAAAGCGCGGCCTCCAGCGCCGATGTCGTCGTCGGCCATCGATCTGTCCCTCCTCGACGGGGACTCCGGAGTCCCCTTGCTAGCCTAGCAGGCTGCCGAAGAATGGATGCGGGCGTCGTGTCTGACTGTCGGCCGCAGACGTTCGCTGCGCGAACGGCGGCCGAGAGGTTCTGTCACCGGGCCGGGCCCCGGATCCCTTAGAAAATTCTCGGCTGCCGGTCGCGAAGCGACCGCCGCAGCCGAAGGTCGGATTGGGTCAGTCGCGCCTCGAGCCCGAATGGTCGGGGCACCCGGGCAGACACCGCGTGGCGGTCGTCCGCCAGCCGTGCGGATCCTTCTCGACGGAAAGGACCGTCCATCGGGAGGTCCCGCCCCCGGGCTCTTCGAGCGTCACGGCGTCCTGCGGCTCGTGGCGCTTCCGGAGGACCGTCTCGACGACCTCGTGATGGCCGAGTCTCCAAATCCGCAGGGACACCGTCCATTATTGACCTCGACCGAGCCAATTGTGCAACCTATAGGTTGCTTTTCCGCTCGGGCCGGCAGTAAAATGCAACCAAGGGGTTGCTTATGAGCACAGACCGGATCGAAAAGAAAGTCTTCCTCAAGGCGCCGCGATCGCGCGTGTGGCAGGCCATCGCGAACGCCCAGGAGTTCGGCGAATGGTTCGGCGTGAAGCTCGAAGGAACCTTCGCGCCCGGCGCAAGCCTCGAAGGCCGAATCACCACTCAGGGCTACGACCACCTTACGATGAAAGTCACCGTCGAGCGGGTCGAGCCCGAGCGGTTGTTCTCGTACCGCTGGCACCCGTACGCGATCGAACCGAACGTCGACTATTCGAGCGAGCCCACGACTCTCGTCGAGTTTCGTCTCGAGGAGGTCCCGGGCGGCACCGAGCTCACGGTGGTCGAATCCGGCTTTGATCGCATCCCCCTCGAGCGGCGCGCGAGGGCGTTCCGCATGAACGAGCAGGGTTGGGCCGAGCAGCTCAAGAACCTCGAGCGGCATCTGGCGAGCTGAGATATGCCGCGTAGCCTCACCGGGACCTTGCGCAAGGGCTCGCCTGTGTTCGCCGCGCTCGGCGACGAGACTCGGCTCGCGCTGGTGGCCCGGCTTTGTTCGGCCGGCCCGCAGTCGATCGCGCGGCTGACTGCGGGTTCCGACGTCACTCGCCAGGCGATCACCAAGCACCTGAACGTCCTCGAGGGCGCGGGCCTCGTCCGCAGCGTCAAGCATGGCCGAGAGCGCATCTGGGAGTTCGAGGTGGGCAGGCTCGCGGAGGCGCGCCGCTGCATCGACGAGATCTCGAATCGGTGGGACGAGGCGCTCGATCGCCTGAAAGGCTTTGTCGAGGAGTGACGGAGGACCTCCGGCGGCGATGCCCGGCCGCGACCAAAAAGTGGAACGACCCGGCAGCCGATGGCGCCGTCCGGACTAACAGCACCCGGGCGTCGCCGCACCCGCTGGGCGACCTCGGACCTTTTGAAGAAAATCGGCCGCCCACCTCTTCCATGCATCGGACATTTGGGGGACCGCCAGCAACCGCTCGGCCTCGTGCCGATCTCGGGTGTAGATGCGAAAGACGTCTCGGATGGTGAGGTCGGTCTTCGGCTTGTCGACGATCCGGATTTCATCTTCGGTTCCCACATCGCCCTCGACGAGGATTCGAAGGTAGGAGCCGGGTCGCAACGCCTCCGTGAAGCGGCGCGGGAACAGGGGATCGTTCATTCGAGCTCCAAGCCGCCAGCAAGGGATCCTCGGCTCGGAGACCTCGAGAACGGTGCTCCCGACCTCCCAGTGCTCTCCGATCAAGGCATCGTTGACGTCGATTCCTTCCGTCGTGAGATTCTCGCCGAACTCACCGTGTGAGACCGGCCGGCCGATTTCTTTCTCCCACCACTGCGCATCTTCGACGGCATATGCATAGACCGCTTTGTCGGGACCTCCGTGTGCCTGGCGATCCGCCTGTTCGTCTCCGGCCAGATTGACACCGCGGGCCGCGATCCGTCCGGCGGCGGGTGTCTTCCAGATGGCGCTCCTGGCGGTGCGACCGCTGTATTCGAACTGGCGCGCGGTACCGACGTTGACCGAGAGAACTCTTCCGGCGGCAGCCGCCATGGCCTCGCTTCCTCCAGTTCGTCGCACGCCTGGCCGACAGGAACTCCTGCGCTTCGCGACGCTCTTCCTATACGCCCGCGCGCGATCGGGAGATTCCGCCGCGTCCGGGAGGCAACGCTGGCAGCATACTGAGCGAGTGAAAGTCACGGCGGAGCGGATTCTCAGAACCTACGTGACTCTGACCCTCCTGTCGACTCTGGCGTCCTCCTTCATCTGGGGAATCAACACCCTATTCCTGCTGGATGCGGGCCTGACCATCAGCCAGGCCTTCGCGGCGAATGCCTTTTTCACCGCCGGTGAGGTGCTGTTTGAAGTGCCGACCGGGATCGTGGCAGACACGCTCGGAAGGCGGGCGTCGTACCTGCTTGGCTCCGCCACGCTCTTCGTATCAACTCTTCTGTACTTCTGGATGTGGCGGAGCCACGGCCCGTTCTGGGCGTGGGCGCTCAGTTCGATGCTGCTGGGGCTTGGCTTTACGTTCTTCTCCGGCGCCACGGAAGCCTGGCTGGTCGATGGCCTGACCTACGCGGGGTACAAAGGCCCTTTGGAATCCGCGTTCGCCAAGGGGGAGATCGCCGGTGGAGCCGCGATGCTGACCGGGTCTCTCGCGGGAGGCGCGATCGCCCAGGTCACGACTCTGGGTGTGCCCTACCTTCTGCGCGTGGCCGCGCTCGGCCTGACCTTCCTGGTCGCTTTGATCTCCATGCGTGACGTCGGTTTTACTCCTCGAAAGGGGACTTCCCTGTGGAAAGAGATGCGAAGCATCCTCAAGTCGTCGCTGGACCAAGGATTGCGCAACCCGCCGGTGCGCTGGCTGATGCTCTCCGCGCCGTTCGCCGGCGGCGTCGGCATTTTCGCGTTTTATGCGATGCAACCCTACCTTCTCGAGCTGTACGGTCACAGCAACTACGCAATCGCCGGATTGGCGGCCGCGATCGTCGCGGGCGCGCAGATCATCGGCGGCTATCTGGTTCCTCACGCGCGCAAGGTCTTTCGACGAAGGACGTCATTCCTGATTTCCGGGACCGTGATGAGCGGGGCCGCCCTCGCGCTCATCGGCCTGACGACGCGCTTCTGGATTGCGTTGACCTTGATGGGTCTCTGGGCGATCGTCTTCGCCGCGACCATGCCGATCCGGCAGGCGTTGATCAACGGATTGATTCCATCGGAGCAGCGAGCCACCGTGCTGTCGTCCGACAACCTCTTGAGCTCGTCGGGGGGCGTCGTTGTCCAGCCGGTCCTCGGCAGGACTGCCGATGCTTGGGGCTATCCGACGTCCTACGTGGTCGGCGCGGTCATCGAGCTGATGGCACTGCCCCTGATCCTGCTCGCCCGCCGAGAGAAGGCACCCTCGGACCCGATCCCGTGAAGCCACGGCGGGGCAGCCGCTGCCTTGCCCAAATCTTGCATCCACCAGACGCGGGACTGAAGACCTGAAAAGGAGGTAATCATGCTGAGAACTGCACCGATTCGCGCTTACATTCCCGCTTCCGACATCTCGCGAGCCAGGAAATTCTACGAGGAGATCGTTGGGCTGAGGCCCAAGGAGGATTACGCCGGCGGCGTGACCTACGAATGTGGGGGAGCCGAAGTCTTCATGTACCCGACGCCCAACGCGGGCACTTCCAAGGCGAGCCAGGCGTTCTGGCAGGTCGAGGATGTGGAGGCCGAAGTGGCCGAGCTCAAGGCGCGCGGCGTGAAATTCGAGGAGTACGACATGCCGGGTGTGACGATGAAGAACAGCATCGCGACCGGAGGCGGAGCGAAAACCGCCTGGTTCAAGGACACCGAGGGAAATATCCTGGCGGTGAGCCAACGCCTCTAGATACAGCTGGAGAGGCCTCAAAACAGTGCGGTTTCTTCACACGGAGACTGCGTCGTAAGGAGCGCACGTGTCGAGCGATCGGAAGACCTGGTTCATTACCGACCAGGAAGCAGAGACGACGCCTGTCCGGGCCCGAATGACTCAGCGTACTCAGAACGGAGGAATATGCGGCTCGCTCAATTCATCAACATCTTCCTCTTCGCATTGGTCGCGGGGGTCCTCTGGGGCACATGGTTCAGCCTCAGTCGTTCTATCGCGTCGATCACTCCCGCAGCATTTCTGGAAATCGGCCGAACGATGATCCGGAATCTTGCGCGGCCCATGAGGATTCTCATGCCCGCTTCGATACTCTCCGCCATCACCGCGCTGTTCCTGTTGCGTCGCTGGCAACCGGCAGCAGCGTTTTACTTCGCGCTGACCGGGCTGATGCTGTTTGTCGGGGTGTTACTGGTCACACTGCTCGTCAACGTCCCTATCGATAACCAGATAAAGCAGTGGACGCTAGAGACCCTTCCGTCGGACTGGAAGAGAACAAGAGATCGCTGGCAGTTCTACCATACCGTTCGCACCTTGGCCTCTCTCGCCGGTTTGGGATGCGCCCTTGCGAGCGGCCTGTTCTTCTAAAGAGGTCCTCAGGGCAAGGTGTGACTCTGTGACTGGGTCGTGAAGGCACTCCATGTCAGTCATACTCGGTGCTGGGCGCTCGAGGAAAGGGAGGAGAGTCACGGGAGACGGAGGGACTGTTCGCGCTCTCGTGCACGAGCCGCGCCGAGGTTGACGAGATGGTGAAGACGGCCATCGACGCGGGCGGACGGAGCGCGATGGATCCGATGGACCAGGGGTTCATGTACGGCTGGAGCTTCTACGATCTCGATGGCCATCACTGGGAAGTGCTCTGGATGGACCCGAAGGTCGCACAGTAGGTCAGCGCCGGCTCGACTCACTCTGAGACTTCAGTTCCCGGAGCTTGCCCGAGTAAAGGATGAACTTGAACGGATTGAACGCCTGATACTTCTCCATGAGTTTCGAGTAGGTCTGCCGCTCGAGCTCCTTCAAGGATGGGCTCGCCGGGAATCGGCTCCTTGTTGAGTCGAGAGCGGTGGCGGCGAGCTCGTAGTTCCCGTCTGCGATCATCCGCTTCGTCGCCGCGACGAGCTGACGCTCCGAGATCCCGAGGTAGTCGACGAGCAGCGCCCCTCGATCGGCGCGGCTCAAATAGTCGACGCCCTGCAGGTCCGGCTGCCAATAGCCGACGTGTTGGTCGTAGATTCGATTGATCAAATTTTCCCGCATCAACAGGTACGGCAGATGCGCGCTGGGTTCGCCGCCGAGCAGAGTCGGAGGAATCAGGTTCGCCTGCTGGATGGCCGCCCGTTCTTCTCCGCGCCGGATCGCTTCGAGAGTTTGAGTCTGAAGCCATTCGAAGTCGGGTTTCAGGCTCGCGAGAATTCCCGGCGAACTGAAGAGGCGCGTCAGGGGCTCGTGGCCGTGCAACAAGTGCCGAGGGTTTGCCTGCACGATGACGTCAATCGCATCCAGCAGTCCCGGCAGGCTTCCCTCCTCGACAAACGGCGCGCCCAGGTACGGCATGATGAAGTCGCCAACGAACATCGCTCCCTCTCTGGGAAGGAAGATCAGGAGCGCATCCTCGGTCTCGCCGCCGGCAACCGGGAGGAGCTCGACGAGCGTGCCGCCGATCCGGATCTCGCGGCGCGCGCCCACCGTGACGTCCGGCTTGAAGCTCTGGACGTCTTCCGGGCGGAAGCGGCTGCCGAAAAAGAGGCGGAGGAGGGACTGACTGGCGTTGGCGTCTCGCGAGAGCTCCGCGGCATAGTTGTCGCGGGCGTAGATCTTGAGATGGGGATTCAGGCTCCGAAAGTATCTGTGTCCCCCGACGTGGTCCCAATGCGAGTGCGTTACCAGGACGGTCGTCAGCTCGGGCAGCCCCGGAGCATGCGCCCGAAGAGCTTCGTAGGCGGCCTGCGCCGAATCTGTCCGGGTTCCAGCATCGATGGCGATCAGCTCGCGCCGGTCGTCGGACACCACGAAATAGAATTCGGTGAACTCATAGCCAGAGAGGGCGTAAACCTTTCCCGGCACGACTTCCTCGATGTGCCTCGAAGAAAACGTGTGGCCGGTCTCCGCGTCCTCGGAAAAGGCGGTCAAGAAGGTGACGGCCTCCTCGAAGCTCGGCGATCCGGAAAGCCGCAGATACTCCTTCGCCTTCGCCTCCCGGCCGTCTTTGTGGGAGAGGATCGCCAGCCGGTAATAGACCTCTTTCAGCCATCCCGGATCGGGTGCCTTGTCGGCATGCGCGACGCACCAGTTGAGGTCTTCGAACGCCGTCTTCTGCTGACGAAAGAGGCCCGGAAGCTGCGCGGAGACGACGCCCGACATCCAACGCACGACGAAGAGATCGCCTCCCGATAGGCGCTTGGCCCTCTCGAGGATGTCGATCGTGTCTCGAACCCAACCGACGCGCCGAAGGAGAGGGACGTTGCCGGCATTGCCTGCTCGCAGGACGCCGATCGCGGCGAGGTAGAGAGACCTCTGGCGATCGGAAAGGCGCGCATCGAACTCCTTCAGGCGCGAGGATAGGAAATCCACTCCCTCCTGATGCCTGTTCGCGTTGGCGAACTGCCCCATCAACAAGAAGAGCAGTTGAGGATCTCGCGGCGGCTGTTGTCGATTCACCGCCTTCAGATATTCGAGCTCGGGCCGCGGCGCCGGATCTGGGCGGGAATGGCCTTCCTCGCCGGCAGCGAGCGGCGCGACCAGAGCTCCGAGCAGCAAAACGACGGACGATTTCCCGGCGATTCTTTTCATAATCCGATTCCTCCTGAACGACGTCCCAAGGCTGACAACGCTTCTCCTTCGATAGTCACTATTATTATTATAGTTACTTGTGGAAACGATGTCAAGCCTCTATCCTGAGCTCGTGCCCAAGTCGTACGGGCAGAAGGACTGCCCTGTTGCTCGAACGCTCGACCTGATCGGGGAACGGTGGACCATTCTCATCTTGCGCGACCTGCTCCTACAGGGGCCGCGCCGGTTCCAGGACTTCCAGGAGTCGCTCGCCGGAGTGGCGCCCAACACGCTCTCCGCTCGACTCAAGGCGATGGAGACGCAAGGGCTCATCACCCGCCGGGTCTACAGCGAGCACCCTCCTCGACTCGAGTACCTCTTGACTGATAGGGGAAGGAGCCTCGGGCCGGTGGTGAAGGCCCTGCGAAACTGGGGCCGCCGATTCGTGTAACCTGACCCCGAATGGAGGCCGATGACTCCGCAGGCATGCCTCCGCGTAGGAACACTCGCCATCCTCGGCATCGGGTTCGCAGTCTCTGTCGCGATCTATCTGACCGCCCAGGCTCCGCCCGGAAACCCTCTCGGCTATGAGCCGGAAGACACCAAGAAGTACGTGCGCGACATGGAGCTCTACGGAGGGAAAGCGAATCTGCTGGCGAGCGAGCTGAGAAAATGGTTCGACAGCCTCTGGCACGGCAAGCGACTGGCGTTCACCGTGGCGGGGATCAGCGTGATCGCGGCCTGCACCTTCGTCTTCTTCGCTGCGCCCCTCCCGCCGGACACGGAGACGGGTGGCCTCCGTGCGCGAAATCCGAGTGGAAGCGGCCGACGATGACTTCGAAAGGAGTATCCATGACATCCGCCCGCAACCGGTTCTCGTTTCTCGCGGCCTCCGCCCTCGTCTCCATCCTGATGGCTGGCACGCTGACGGGCGCCGGCGCGACGGGATTCCAGAAGGCGTACTTCGGCGCTACGAAGCCGGGAACCTGGGCGAAGTACACGATGACGGTCGACGCGAAGACGGAGAGTGTGTGTACGTCTTCCCGGCTGCCCGACGAAAAGGGGCGCGCACGTGTTCGGGTCCGAACCGATTTCACATCGGGTGCGTTCCAGGGCACCTGGTCGCTCAGTGACTACACGTTGAAGGCCGGCTACTCGGTCGAGAACGACGCCCTCGATTACGGCAAGGCCACCGAAAGCCTGACGATGCGGTCCAAAACGGCGACCAAGCCCCTGAAGATGAAGCCGGACATGCTCAAGGCCATGCTCAAACAGATGCCCGACTACGCCTCGACAGCGGTGTTCGTGTCCACGGAGACGGTGAGCGGCAAGGCGTGCGACCATTACAAATACTCGCAGAAGCATCCGGGCAGTCCCGAACAGATCGAGACGGGCGAGCTGTGGTTAAGCGACACGGTGCCCTTCGGGCTCGTGCGTCACCGCGCCGTCTTCAAGGAGCCGTCGGGAAAGGTCGTCACGGAATACGAGATGAACCTCATGGAGAGCGGCACCGGCGCCGCGCCGGAACCCAAGACCAACAGGCCCGCCCCGGCTTCGAAGTCTCCACGCTCCCCGACGCCCGCGAAGAAGAGCGCGTCGCGCTGACGTTCGGACCCCAGCCAGGCCCCTGGGACGAACTCTTTGGCCGTCATCGGCAGATGCTAGCCGGCGGCGGCCGTAACCCCATGCCACCACTCACCGCTGATGCGTTTGGATCTGTCCCCCGGAGGCCGTCCGGTCCACCATCGTGACATGAAAACCCTCCAGAAGAGGGTCGTGCTCCGCGCCGTCCACTGTGGGGATCTCGAGCGACTCGTGCAGATGGACGAGCAAATCACGGGGGAGTCACGAAGAGATTGGTTCGAGCGAAGGCTCCGTTTCATGCCTGGTGATGTTCGCTTCTCCCTGGGAGCCGAAGTCGACGGGGCTCTTGTGGGTGCGGTCCTGGGCTTCCTGCAAAACGGCGAGCCCGGGAGCACCGAACGGATCTGCGTGATCGATGCCGTTCTCGTAGACCGGCCGTTTCGGGGGAGAGAGATCGCCGCCGTCCTGCTCCGGAGGTTGGCCGAGAACCTGCGCGGGTTGGGCATCAGCCGATGGCGCATGAAGATTGCCTGGAAGCAGCACGCGCTCGACTATTTTCTCGCGAACAGGGGATTCCTGCCGTCCCGTCCTCTGCCCCAATACCGGCGGGACGGGAGCGCCCGAGCTTCTTTTCAGAGCCTCCATCCAGAAGGCGCGAGCCTGGTGACTCTGGGCACCGGTCTTTCGCTCCAGACAACGGCCAGAGAGCACCATTGAAGGGGAACCGATCATGAAGAGAATCTTCTTTGGCGTCCTTCCGTTTCTTTTTGGCTTTCACCTTTACGGGCAGGCGCAGGGGCCGCAGACGGCAAGCGCGACGTCGCCTGGCGCCTCCGCCAAGGGAGTCGAGGTAAAGGCGGTCATCAATCTGAAGCACTCCGGCTCGCCGGCTCCCGACGAAAGTCGCCTTTACCGGCGCGCGCAGGCGATGAATCAGCACATCGCGGACTTGCATGCCTGGAAAAATGCCGGGCGTGGCGTCCTGCGGCTGGAATGGACCGGTCAGAACAAGTGCCTGCAGTCTCCGGGCGAGCGCCTCCAGTGCTTCTTCGTGATTCGCTTCTTCGACACGGCCGGCCAGCGCGTGGCTTACTTCACGACGCGCCCCTTGGAAAATGTCGAGAAGCTCGTCGACTCGGACTCGAGGCTGCGTTTCCTGGAGTTCAAGTTGGACGAGCGCGAAATGCTGCAGACGGCTCAGGTGGAGTTCAGTTATTCGGTTGGAGAAAGATAAACCGGCGGCTCGCTCCCTTCAGCGTCTCGCAGGAGGAACCGGGCTGGCGGCGCGACCCCCTGACTCCTCCTCGAGGTTCCTCAGCTAGGACCCGACCTAAACCCCTTTTTCATTTGCGTGTCGGCCGGCTCGTGCCCGCCGTGGGCCACGTTTAGCGCCACACGCCGAGGATGACGACCATGAGGAGTATCTTCGCGAGCCAGTCACCGGCATGGATGGCGGCGAGCTTCCATGGCCTTTTATCCCACATGACGGATCCCGCAAGAATCATGGCAGGAAACCCAATCCACACCCAGGCCCCAAGTTGCACCGCAGCCCGCCAGTCGACGATCCCGAGAAGCACGACAAAGCGCGCGAGCACGCAGGCGACGATGAGACCCCGAACAAGTTCGCCGAGCTTCTTCCAGGCAGGCACTCTCCTCATATCGGCCGTGGCGCCCGGATCGGTGCCCAGCAGCTCCATCCGCTCCTTGCCAAAAACGACGTACCACAACGAGCTCACGGCAAACGCCGCCACCGCCGACACGACGACGGCGAAATAGTTCATCCCAGGCATGAACCAGCCTCCCTTACTTTCATCGCGTCCGGCGACCTGCTTCCTTGCCCTCATGCGACTTTGCAGGTCGAGAGGCGCCGTATCGCCATTTCTGGTAGACGAGGAAGCCGGCCATCAGGACAACCGCCGTGGCAACGCCCAGCAACAGTGCGAAAACAGCGTGGTCACCGGTCCGAACGTGACCCGCAAACAGCGCGACGCCGGCGCCGGCGACGATGCTATTGATGAAAGCGATCATGCTTGCGGCCGTCGTGAGGACTGCGACGAGCGGTCCAAACCGGAGCGGAGGCCCCGAGCCAGCCTCCGGCCAGCGCCCGGTCTCGGCGGAAAAGTACACGGCGGCTTCGGGCGTGAGCGTGCGGTAGTAGCCGCGGATGCGAGCGATCCCGGCAAGAAAGTGCTGGTTCTCGAGGCCGGTGTCCACGAGACGGACGATCGTGAAGATGCCCAGAATGAACACGCCGGCCAGGACCGTCTCGGCGAAGGGCAGAAACACTTCCCGGGACCGCGACGCGAATCCCATCGCAACGAGGGAGCTCGAAAGCGAAAAAACGTAGAGGGACGCCCGCGCCGCCGCTTCGCTCACGGTCGCGTTCGCCCCCGTCTGGAGCACGAAGTGCTCGGTGACCAACGCCGACATGAATGCCGATTCCCGTTCCCTGTCATCCATGGCCGTCCTCCCACCCTCAGTGTACGAGGCCCAGAAATGCTCGCATGCGATCGAGCTCCGCCTCGAGCTCATGCTTGAAGGCGCGATCGCGCGGCGGCGATCCGAAATAGCCGAGCTCGGCCTTGAGCTCCCCGTTCTTCATCGAGAGGTTGCCCCAGCCAACCACGCGGTCGTGCCAGAGCAGCGGAAGCGCGTAATAGCCGAGCTTGCGCTTGGTCGCCGGCGTGTAGGCTTCGAAACGGTAGATCCAGCCCCACAACAGCTCGAAACGGGCGCGGTCATGCACCACCGGGTCGAAGGGCGTCAGCAAGCGCGCGGTGTCCTGCGGCGCGCTGCGTGCAGGATCCTCCTCGGCCGGCCAATACCAATCGACGCCGTCGAGACGCGCATGCGAGAGCCGCTCTTTGGCGCGCTGCAAGGTGCTCTTCAACTCGCCATGCCACTGCGGCACGGCAAAGCGCAGCCGGCGCACAAAGTACGACAGGCTCCCGCCGGGCAGCGGCGCGTAGATGCGGACCGCCGCGTCGACCAATGCGTCTATCCGAGCGCGGCGCTCGGCTTCATCGGCTGGCCCGGGCCCGTGCTGGTGGGCGGCGTAGATCCGGACGCCGCCCTCGCGCCGCGCCACACGCAGCCAGCCGCGGTAATGCATGGCATCCAGCAGATGGGTCGTGGCGCTCGACGAGCCGCCCCAGTAATTCCTGACCCTGCCATGCGAGAAGTGGGCGTCGACCTCGCGCGGGTGCACGGCGCCCCGCTCGCGGACGAACTCCAGCAGGAGGCGCGCCTTTCTCTTGCGCGCAGCCGGCCAGGGCCTGGGCGAGTCGGCCGGGACGCCCGAGTCCGAACGCGGATGCATCAGAGACTGCAGGGACCTCGTCAGGAAGCCGTAGGTGAGAAAGAAGTCCTCCTCAAGGCCGAGCTCCACGTAACGGCGCTCGAGGTCGCCGGCACGGTAGCCCTTGACGCGATGGCGCAGCATCAAATCCTGCGCGCGAGCCGGCGCGCGGATCGGGTCGGCCTGCACAAAGCCCAGCCTGTGAAGGGCCCGTTTCAGCGTCGTCGGCGTGAAGAGGCTGCGGGCGACAGCGAACCTCCGCAGGTCGGCGAGGGTGATCAGCATGACCAAGCGTCGCCCGAAGGATACAAAAGGGCCAAGGATTCCGGATGGGGCAAATCGAGCAGGAATTCGTCCAGCGCTGGCGGAGTCCACCGCTGATGGGCACGCACAGACATCCCGAAGTTTCCATGCACACGGCGTTGAAAAAAGCGGTCGGCGGCCCCAGAGCTCGATGATTCGGGGGATGAGAATTGCGGCGATCGGCACGCCGATTCAGGCGAGTCACTTTCAAAAAGGCGAAAGGGCCGGCTGCGACCGTATGATCTGCCGGTGGCGCCGCGACGTCTGCACCTCAAGTAGCCGTGGACCGAAGAGCGCAACTCCGACTCCGTCCTATCGGCTTCATCAGGTCCCTTCTCAAGACGCGTGCCGAAGCGCCGAAGCAGGGCCGCGAAGGGGCGCCGGACGCGTGGCTCGAGATGGTCCCGTCCCTGGTAAGAGGGTTGCGCGGAGTCGCGGCCGGCGATGAAATCATCGTCGTCACGTGGCTCGATCGAGCCCGGCGCGATGTCCTCGAGGTTCACCCGCGCTCGGACAGGCGCCTTCCTCTCGCCGGCGTCTTTGCGACCCGATCTCCGGACCGGCCGAACCCGCTGGGCCTGCATCGGGTCACTGTGCGGAAGGTCGCCGGAAAGCGCCTTCGTGTCGGCCCCATCGAAGCCCTCGACGGTACTCCGGTCGTCGACATCAAACCGGTGCTCGGCGGCTCGGAGCGGTGAGGCGAACCGCTCCAAGTCCTCCGCGGCGCGCTCCATCAGAACGACCCCGATCACTCTGTGGGTGTCGGGCTACAGGACTGCGTCGGGCGTGACCAACGCTGAGCGTTAGCTGAGGATCACAAGGTCGAGCTGGCCGAGGCGCACAGGGTCGGCGAGCATGTCGATTGCGACAATCTTCCCGCGTGCGATCGTGAAGCCGAACACGACGCGCGGCTCTTCGCCTGGAGCCCACACGGCTCCCGCGGCTCCGTCTACGAGCGCCGATTGTGCGGCCCGGCACGGCCCTTGAAGGTCTCGGCTACGGCCGGCGCGCCTCGAACCTCCTATGACGTCTTCCCTCGTTTGCGGTCGACAGCTCACCGGGGCCGGACACCAGTGCGGCAGATCGGCCATTGCGCGGTCCAGCGGCGATGACGTCACTTGATGTCTTTGTGCGAGCTCATGATTTCACGCACTTCGATCCAGAGCGCGTCCGGGAGCGCTCCTCCGCCAACGCCTGGCGCCGTCGCCTTATCCCCGAGCGCCGGCTCGGTTATCCGGCCGAGTCGAGCCTGCTACCGCATTCGGGGCAGAATTTTGGATGTCCCTCGACCTTCATCCCGCACTTGCCGCATGTCAGTGAGGGCGAAAGGTTCGCGCCGCAGCCGGGACAGAATTTCCCCCCCTGGGTGTGCGCGCCGCAGGAAGGGCAGACCGCCGCCTGTTTGCGGGAGATGTCGCGGTCTTTCAGCCAGTCCACCGTCTTGGCCTTCTCGAAGGCCTGTTCTCGGGCCGCGTCGGCTTGCGCCGACGCGATCTGCTCGTCGAGGTTGGGCGCGCACCGCTCGCAGAGGTTCTGCTCGTGGTTCCAGCAGATCTCCCCGCACACCCACTTGCCGCACCGGCTGCACTGCTTGAATTTCGGCTTCATCTCAGCGACCGCGGCCGCGAGTGCGTTGTCGTGGGCGGGGCCGCCGACGGCGCGTTGGATTTCGTAGGAACTGGAGCTGACCTTTCCGAAGATGCCGCCGAAGAGACTGCCCGCTACCTGCGCCGCCGACGAGGCGATTCCGATGGCAGACGCCCGGAAGGAGGACATGTAGCCGTTGCCGCACTTGTCGCAGAAGAACTTGAACTGATAACCCTTGTCCGTCGAGAGATCGGAATGGTTCTGAACGAATTCAATAGCCATGAGGCGGCGATTCTAGCATCGCGACCGGAGCGGATCAGCCAGACATGAGCGCCGGAAGCGGCGCCGTCGCGGTTGTATCCTCTGACCGATGTCCGTGCTGTGCCGAGGACCGGTGAATCACGCGCGGTTATGATCCCTGCGTGTTCGCCCGCGCCTCTCTCTCGGCTCTCCACGTCCTTGCTCTGGCCGTCGGGTTCGGCGCCGTCTTCGCGCGGGGAAGACGTCTGCGGGATCTACGCCGCTCGCCGGAGGATGCCGGCGCGCTGGGGCGGCTCTTTCAGGCGGACAGCCTTTGGGGCGTAGCGGCTCTGCTCTGGATCGCGACCGGCCTCCTGCGGGCTTTCGGCCGCCTGGAGAAGACGCGGGACTTCTATCTACGGAACGGGTTCTTCTGGGTGAAGATGGCCTTGTTGCGTTCGGAGACCGAGCTTCATAGGTTGGACGCATGAACACAGAATTGCGCGGCGAACGACGCCAACTCGGCTCCGCCGGCCCGACTGTTTTCCCGCTCGCTCTTGGATGCATGGGGATGTCTGGAATGTACGGGGAGGCAGACGAGAACGAGAGCATCGCCACGATCCACGCGGCGCTCGACGCCGGCATCACGCTGCTCGACACCGGCGACTACTACGGCTTCGGCGACAACGAGCTGCTCATCCGCCGCGCCCTCGACGGCCGGCGCGACAAGGCGCTGGTCTCGGTGAAGTTTGGGGCTCTGCGCGGCCCGGATGGAAGCTGGCTCGGCATCGACGCCCGGCCGGCCGCCGTCAAGAACTTCCTCGGGTACAGCTTGAGACGCCTAGGCGTCGATCACATCGACATCTATCGCCCCGGCCGGTTCGATCCCGCCGTGCCCATCGAGGAGACGATCGGGGCGATGGCCGAGATGGTCGAGGCCGGGCATCTGCGCGCGATCGGGCTTTCTGAAGTCGGGCCGGAGGCGATCCGGCGCGCGCAGGCCGTCCATCCGATTAGCGACCTCCAGATCGAATACTCCCTCGTGAGCCGCGGACCCGAGGCGCGGATCTTTCCGCTCTTGGAACAGCTCGGCATCGGCGTGACCGCGTACGGCGTGTTGTCTCGGGGGTTACTGACCGGCTCGCCGCCGACCGGTCAGCGGGACCTGCGCGCCCACTTGCCCCGATTCGCCGGCGAAAACCAGAAACGCAACCAGCGGCTCGTCGAGGCTCTCGGAGAGGTCGCCGCGGCGAAGGGGCTGCGGCCTTCGCAGCTTGCCATCGCGTGGGTCCTCGCGAAGAGCAGGAACATCGTGCCGGTGGTCGGCGCGCGCACGCGAAAGCAGCTCGCCGAGTCGCTGGGCGCTCTCGAGGTGACGCTGTCGGCGGAGGAGGTTGCCCGCATCGAGGAGGCGGTTCCCGCCGCGGCCGTGGCCGGAAGCCGATACGGCGAGGATCAGATGCGCGTCCTCGACAGCGAGCGCTCGAGCTGAAGCGGCCCCCGCGGTGCGGGCCGGCAAGTCGGTTCCGCGAAATACACGAATCCGCTTGGACCCAAAAGGGGAGGGCGACGTGGGACTACTTCAACTGTTGGAGGAAGTCGTTCCCCTTGTCGTCCACGAGGATGAAGGCGGGGAAGTCAACGACGTCGATCGCCCAGATCGCCTCCATGCGCCGGGAGGTTGCTCCCGGTGTTGACCTCGTCGTACATCGTGAGCGCCGCCGTCTGGGAGTAGCGGAGGTTTTCCCCGGCGACCAGCCGGTACTTGGTCGTGTCTTCTCGGTGCCCGAACGGGTTCGTGTAGACGAAGCCGTCCTCCGGTGGATCCGCGACCGTCACGGTCTTTGAGCTTGAGGAAGGCCTTCTTGCAGCCGCTTTCTTCCGGTCACGGAGCTTGCCTCGAGTCGTCGCCATCAGTCCTCGCACCCACGGCGCCGAGCGGGTCAGCGCGAGCGCTTCGCGGCGCGGGCAGCGAGGAGCGCGGCGATTCGGCCGAGCAGGCGCCGGCGCGTCTCCGGGCTCCTTGCGGAGCCGAGCCGCTTTGCGATCTGCCGCCTGTCGGCAGGCGAAAGCCGCGCGTATTCGGCGGGCACGAGCGGGTCGCCGGCAGCGGCCTCGAGAAGCTCCGGCGGGACTCTTCCCACGGGACGCGCCGGCGCTTTCTTCACCTCGACCTGAATCCGGTCGCCGACGTCGATGCCGCGAGTCCGCCAGACCTGCGATGGAATGAAGAGACGGTGGAGTCCCGGCCCGCGGGGCACGAGCGTGCTTTCGAAGGCGATCCCGAGGACGCTGGCCCGCACCGGGATCTTGCCTTTCCCCAACGCGGCGGAAATCTCGGAGGGCACGTCCACACAGCGGTTCTGGGTGATGCGGCCGAGCTCGGCCAGAAACTTCAGCGTGTTTCCAGATCCGCCCCGGCGTATCGCGCACATGCGGCGACATTTTCCCCCTTTGCCCAACCCAGAAAACCGAAGTCGATCCGGGGCAGAAGGGTGTCGGTCCTGATCTCGATTTTTCGCGAGGCATACCGGGGCACAATTCGGGCGGAGGATCTCCATGGCTCGACGCATCGTCCCGCCCGTCGCTCTCGCAGTCGCCGCGGTCGCCCTGGTCTTTGCCGTTCCGACCCGAGCCGCCTCGCCAACCGACCCGCAAACAAACGGGGGGGAAGGCCCAGCCACGGTAGCGCTCGCGCGGCTCGCGGGGCTGGCGGGAGATTGGGAGGGCTCCGTCGAGTGGACGGGAGGACGGACGAGCCGCGGCGCGATGAACGCGCGCTACTTCACGACAGCCAATAGATCCGCCGTCGTGGAAAACCTGATCTCGGACGGCGTCCCGGTCATGACGACCGTCTACCACACCGACGGCCCCGATCTGAGGATGACGCACTACTGCGGCGCGCGAAACCAGCCCCGCCTCAAGGCTTCGAAGATCGACCTCGCCGGCGGAGCGATCGACTTCGCTTTCGTCGACGCCACGAACCTTTCCTCGCCGGATGTTCCGCACGTGACTGGCCTGGAAGTTCGGTTCGGCGACGAGGACCACGTGACGCTGACCTTTCGGGTCGAGGGCGGAGGAAAACCGGCCCGCGAGCAGATCTCCCTGCATCGCGCCCGACCAAAGGCCTGAGACGGGTGATCCCGGGAATCCTCTTCGAAAGCCGGCAAGACCCCTAGCAGACTGAGTGATCAGCGGGCGAATGTCATTCCGGGGTCAGTCCTAAAGAGCGGCTGGTTGACGTCATTCGGAGGACTTCACACCTCGCCCGATAAACCAGGACCCGCCCTTGACTTGCTCCATCTTCTTCTTGGTCAGCGGGAGGTTCCTCTTTCGAAGGACCTTCTTTGCCGTCTTGGCGGGCTTCCGCGTTCGCTTTTTCGAGACCATGTTGCCCCTCCTTCTGCCCGGAGATTCGTCGACTTCAAGTACTCGGCCCTCGCCTTAGCGACCTCGGCGGCAATCATGCCGCAGCAATCTCCATCGATATCCTCCTCGTCGATGCCTTCCCGGACAGGATCTGGGTGGTGTTCGTTCCGAAACATGGCGAGATTGTCGCTCCGGATGATCTCGCCATCGTCGATTACGATCGCCGCGTCCGAGGTGATCAGGTCGAGGTGAATGTCGGACTCGTATGGCACCGCCTTGATCTTCTGGCCGTGCGCGCCGAGCCCGACATGCACTCCAGGGTGACGCTCGTTGATGTGGGAATTCAACCGAATGAATCGTTGGATTCCCACGTTTGTCCCGAAGCCGAGTTCTCCGACGCGGTCGGCGTTCTGACCCTCGAAGAACCGACGGAGCAGCCGCCGAACAGCAGCATCGCTGCAAGAATAGCTCCTGACTCTGCCTTCTTCGATCTCGATGGTCACGGGGTGATTGGCGAGGCGGGCGTCGGTCGTGGTGAAGGTCGAGAGATTGAAAGCGCCATCAGCGACGAGGACGCCGTTGATGTTTGCAGGAAAGGTGCTCACCTCGCCTGGAGGGAGGACGCGAAAGGCGCCCTCGCGCCACACTCCTCGATTGCTGAGCCAGCGATAGCGCTTGGAGTCGAGTTTGACATCGAGGCTGGTGCCGCTCGAGCTGCTGATGTGCACGCTCTTCGCAGGCATCAGCCGCGTCAGGAGCGCCCCGTTCAACCCGGAGAGCATCCTGGGAGTGACATTGAGCGCGTGCCGGAAGAATGCCGCCGAGGCATTGATGAGCCGAAGCATCGCCCAGGCCTGCTCCCGGTAGGGCGCGAGCGCTCTGCGCAGCGGCAGAAAATGCGACATCGTGTCGCGCTCGACGGTCAGCAAGACGAGTCGCGACCGCAGCTTTGCCGGGTCCGGAAGGGCTTCACGAAGGCGCTGCTCCAGGGTCTGGTCCTGAGAAGCATTCATTCGAATGACTCTCGGCTCGAGGCCGCGTCCGATGAACTCCGCGAGGATCCATGCCGCCGGATCCCTCGCGTCGGCCGTGTAAAGAATGAACACCTCGTCGGCGCGGCGGACGCCGACGTAATCGTCGAGCAGATTGGAGACGCCCTGCCGCACAGCCGGGTGAGGTGCCGCGGTCGCCTCGCGCAACCGCTCGGCAACGCCGCCATGGATTCGTCGTAAGGTCTTACCTGACCCCATGGACTTGACCCCGATGTCTAAGTCGCTTTCCAGAGCCAGACGCGCGTGGCCGCGGTCCAGTATTCGCCCGAGGTCTGGTATTCATGCGAGAAACTCGTTCCATCCCAGAGATCGAAATGGCCGGTCGCGTCCGCGAAATGGATGTCGAAGCCGATGATGCCCCTCCGCGCGGAAAGGACGTTCTTGTCAAATGCGTCGCCACTGCTTCTTCAGATCGAAGTCCGCAGCCCCCAGGACATGATCCAGCCACCGATGCAGCTCCCGAACTCGAAATGCGTAGCGCTTTCCATCCCCGCCCTTCACGGTGTGTAAACCGGCGAAATTGACCGGGACCGGGATGCCGTTGTAGTTCAACGCGCGACTCATCCGGATGGCGCAAGTATTTTCTATCCAGGCGTCGTTGACGTGGCCGCCGATATACGTCTTGACGTCCTCGGGCAAGGGGAAGTTGATGTAGTCCGGGTATTCATCCCAGAGCGCGGAGTAGGCATGAAGGACAGCCATGGCTCACTCCTTGAGAGCGATACGGAACAGAATCGATGCGCCGCAGGGCACCTGAGAATCAGGAGCGACGTTGGAACGGCACGAGGCGGGCGGCTCGGACTGAACTTCCTTCCACCGGCACAGCATGACCTGCTCGGCGGAGCGAACGGAGATCGAGTAGCCGAGCGGCTCGAAGAGGGCTTGAAGCTCCGGCGTCAGACTCCCGTCTACCAACAGCTCCTTGATGGCTGCACCCGGCGCACCCGAACGGGGCCGGCCCGTGCTCAGGTTCCATTTCCCGGAGCAGACGGCTGCCGTTGCGATCCGCGCCGTGATCTCGGGATACTCCCCCACCGCCACCAGGTATTCCTTGCTTCGGCCGCGCTCACGGAACAGATCCTCCAGCAGGGGCCTCCACATCTCGACACGCCTCGACATGGGAAGCGAGGCGCCCGCCGTCGGCTGCCGGGAAACGACACCGAAGCTCAGCAGTCCCCGATTCTCGTTGAAGAGAAGGGTCGCCTCGTAGGCTCCTTCGACGCGCGTGAGACGGATCGGCGTCGCCTTGTCGGGAGGGGTGTGGGACTGCTCTCCGGGTCCGGCCGCCGGTCCGCAAGAGATCAGAAGCGGCAGCAGGAACAAGCGAAGCTTGAGAGTGCTCTTCATGCGAGTGCGATTCTCGAGGCCGCGCACATTTCCCGTCAACGAGCCTGGCCCCCCAACCCCATCTCGGCGCCCTTGGAAGGACCTACGATAACGACTCTTCCCGCCATGCGCACCTCCTTCCGGCGAACGCAGCGCCCGCTGCCAGTCGGACACACCCCGACTTGTTAATCGCCCGCCCGACGTCGAAAGGCTAGGGGGATGATCTCTCGGGGCGCGTTCGGCGGGCGGATGAGCGGCCTGAGCACGCCGCCCAGGCTAGGATCACCGGTTTCGAAGACGGCGGATGCCCAGGCCGGGAACGTCCCGACACTAGAATGTCGTGTGGTCGTGCGAACCCTTGAGGGGCCGCGCCGTGCGTTGCGGAGCACGGACAGGGGAGAGTGGGCATGAGAAACAAGGTCAGCGCTCCGGACGAGAGGATCCCGGCCTACCGCCGGGCGGCGAAGGCGATGGCGCGCGGCCAGTTTCGGCCGCCGTTCCCGGACGTCGTCGTGGGCGCCGCAGCCGACGAGATCGACCGACTCGGCAGCGCGCTGTGGCAGCTCGGAATCATGCTCGAGCGGAGGTTCGCCGAGGCGGACGCTCTCATCCGGCTCGGCGAGAGGGTCAACGCAGGGCTGCTTCTCGAAGAGGTCCTGGATCAAATTTTCGACGCGTTCCGGTCGATCGTCCCCTACGACCGCATCGGATGCTCGATGCTCGAGGACGACGGCCGCATCGTGCGAGCGGTCTGGACCCGCTCACTCGGCGCCAAACCGAAGCTGGGAGTCGGTTACAGCGCGCCACTCGCGGGCAGCAGCCTGGCTCGGATCATCGAAACGGGCCGCCCGCGCATCATCAACGACCTCGAGCGGTACCTGCTGGAGCATCCCGGCTCGGACTCGACGCGGCTCGTCGTGTCCGATGGCGTGCGATCGAGCCTCACGTGTCCGCTCGTCGCGCTGAGCAAACGCATCGGCTTCGTCTTCTTCAGCAGCAACCAGCCCAACGCCTATTCCGAGCGCCACGTCGAGCTGCTCATGCGGGTCGCCGGGCAGATCTCCCTCGTCGTCGAGAAGAGCCGCCTCTATGCGGAGCTCCTGCGGACCAAATCGCAGCTCGAGGCGGCGAACCAGAGGCTGAACCAGATGGCGACGCTCGATGGCCTCACGGGGGTTCCCAACCGTCGCACAATGGACGAGATGCTGGACAACGCCTGGCGAAGGGCCGCACGCAACAGGGCGCCGCTGTCACTCATCCTGATCGACATCGACGGTTTCAAGGACTTCAATGATCGTTTCGGCCACGTCGAAGGCGACAGGTGTCTCATTCGTGTGGCGAACATGATGCGCTCCACGTTGAGAAGGCCCGACGACTTCCTGGGGCGTTATGGAGGCGAGGAGTTCCTCGCGTTCCCCGCGTCGGCGCCGGTCGAGTCGGCCGTTGGCCTGGCGGAGCGACTGCGGACCCTGGTGGAGCAATTGCGGCTGGAGATCCAAGCCTCGGGAGAGGTTGCGCGCGTCACGATCAGCGTGGGCGTTGCCGGGGTCGACTCCCCTTCGAGCGGATCCGTCGCCGACTTGATCGCGAGCGCGGACCGCGCCCTGTACGGCGCGAAGGCAGCCGGAAAGAATCGTGTGGTCCGCGCGAGCTCCCCCGTGCCGGCCTCGTAGCCTGACCCGCGGACTCCTCGGATCAGAGAAGAAGGAGGAGTCCCCAGCCCGCGATCGCGACTCCCAATGCGCCCGCGATCCGATCGCCGTGCGGTCCGACCTGCTCGACGACGACCAGGAGCGTCAGGACGGCCATCCAGGCCATGTTCATGACACCCATCGCCAGACCCGTGATCATCAGCAGCCAACAACAGCCGATGCAGTACGCGCCGTGAGCGATTCCAAGGCGAAAACCTCCGGACGGCCGGTTGTGCCACCGCGCCAGAAAATACGTCAGCGGGTTGCGGCAATGCCTGAGACATGCGCGTTTGACGGGAGAGAATTGAAACAGCCCCGCGAGAATCAGCAGAACGCCGGCGGATGACGGGCCAAGCCTTCCCTCGCGCAGCAGATGCACTTGCTGCAGCGCGATCTGAATCGCGGCCGCGCCGACGCTGTAAGCAAGCCAGATGGCAAAGTAGCCGCTCGCAAGAGCCGCCGCCGGTTTGAGCGCCGGTGTACGCCCGCCCGAGTTGGCCGTGAGGGTGGCAAAGGTCAGCAGCCACCTCGAGAAAACCGGCGTCATCATGGCGACGGTCATGGCCTGCCACATGATCACGGCATAGAGAACGGAGCGGCCGTCGAGCGGGCGGCGATGCGGGGCCAGAAAAGCGGAATGGATGCCGTGCGACGCGCCGGCCCCCGCCAGCCAGAGCCACGCCGCAACGGTGACGACCGCGGCCGAGGCCACGAGCAGCCCGTTCGTACTACGCGCGAGCGTGGCAGGCGAAGGGAACGGTCGAAGGGTGGACACCTACGTGGACTCCACCTTCCAATCGAAATTCGAGAACAGGCCGTGCGTCTTCTCGTTGCCGATCTTGATGACCCCATCGTCGTACCGCGTGACTCCGGTCGCCAGCACCTGGGTCGAGGCGTGAATCTGGTTGAAGATGTTTTCGAACAACACCGGCTGAGCGCGGTCTCTGCCGCGGATCTGAGTGACTGCGGCTTCGAGCAGGCCGGGAATCCTCGCCTTCTTCGTGGCCCCGTCATCCGAAAGGTCGATTGGCAGGAAACGCGTGTCCAACCAGCGACCCACGAAGCGAGCCAGCGTAGCCCAGGGGCCGCCGGCGCGTCCGGAGAGGATGGCCTCGACAGCGTGACGTTGCGCCGGCGGGGCGGCCTCATCGATGACGATCACCTCGGTCCAGTTCCCGTCGATCATGTGCTGCGGTGAGTCGTATGCGATGACGGCTTTCAGACCGGCGAGGGAGACCTCACCGAACGCGCCGTCGTCGATCCGGATGGCCCAATAGCCGACGCAGCGCTCGTGCGTGCAGAGCTGATCGAAATGCATATGCCCCGGGCAAACCAGCTGGCAATTGCAGTTTTCGAATAGGAGGCCGCGCGCCCGCCACGCTATCTTCTGCTGTACATCCATCGGTCCACCATACACTGGCACTCGATAATGCGGGCTAGGATTGGGCCGTGGTCTTGCCGTTTTCCCCGCCTCTCGCTCCGATGTTGTCCAGCGGGGCGGATGGCCTGCCCGAGGGGGACGGCTGGCAGTTCGAGCCCAAGTGGGACGGCTTTCGAACGCTGGTGTTTCGCTATGGAGACGAGATCCTGCTGCAGAGCCGCGACGAGAAGCCGATGAACCGATACTTCCCCGAGCTGCTCGAGCCACTGGCAAAGGCTCTCCCCGGGCGCTGCGTGCTGGACGGCGAGATCGTGATCGTCGGGGCGGCCGGGCTCGATTTCGAGGCGCTGCTCTTACGCATCCATCCGGCTGCGTCCCGCGTGAAGCTCCTCGCCGAGCAGACGCCGGCTTCCTACGTGGTCTGGGATCTCCTGGCCTTGAGCGACGAGGACCTGCGCGAGTCGCCGCTCGCGGTTCGGCGGAAAAAGCTCGAGGGAGTGCTCGCGCGCGCGGCGCCGCCGGTGCATCTCTCGCCGGCCACGCACGATCGCGCGCTCGCCCAGGACTGGTTCCGCCGCTTCGAGGGCGCCGGGCTCGACGGCGTCATGGCCAAGCGTCTCGACGAGCCGTACCGCGCCGGCGAGCGCACCATGATCAAGGTCAAGCACACCCGCACGGCCGACTGCGTGGTCGCCGGCTTCCGCTGGCACAAGAATGGAAAGGACACGATGGTCGGTTCGCTCCTGCTCGGCCTTTACGACGACGAAGGCACGCTGCACCACGTCGGCGTCGCCGCGGCGTTCACGAATGCGATGCGCAGAGAGCTCGTTAAAGAGCTCGCGCCCCTGCGAAAGAACGCGCTCGAAGGCCATCCCTGGCGCGGCTGGGCCGAGGCGCAGGACGTGAACGCGAAGGGGCAGCGCCTGCCCGGCGCGACGAGCCGGTGGAATCGAGGCAAGGACTTGAGCTGGGAGCCGCTCAAGCCGGAGCGAGTCTGCGAGGTCGCGTACGACCATATGCAGGGGACTCGCTTCCGGCACGCCGCGCAATTCGTGCGCTGGCGTCCCGACAAAGAGCCAGGAGATTGCCGCTACGATCAGCTGGAGGTCACGCCGGCCTACGAGCTGGAGCGCGTCTTCGGCGGGCGGAGACGCCCGAGCGCGGGCCGCAAGTCTCGCTAGCCACCCGTCCTGGCATTGGTTGCTCCGGCCCTGGTCGCGGAGGCTTTTCACCGGCGGCCGCCGCCTTTCTTCGGGAGGCTTGCTCCTTTCCTCCGCGACGGCGCAACGCGCGGCGGCTCGCCGCCTTGCTTCTTGTAGTGCGGCGGCCAGGGCGCCTCTCCCAGACCCGTCGCTTCCTGCGCGGCGGAGAGCTCGAGCAGCCTGTCGAGCGATCCCACCGCGGCATCGATGCCGGCCGCGGCGTCGCCGCGCTCGGCCAGGCGTGTCGGCGCGGTCACCAGGGTGAACGCCGCCGGATCGCAGCCTTCGACCTCGGCCCAATTGAGCGGCATCGACACGCGCGCATCGGGCGTGGGCCGCACCGACCAGGCCGACGCCACCGTGCGGTCCTTGGCGTTCTGGTTGTAGTCGATAAAGACGCCGTGGCGTTCCTCCTTCCACCACTTGCTCGTCGCCTTCTCGGGCGCCCGCCGCTCCACCTCGCGTGCGAGGGCAAGCGCCGCGCGCCGCATCTGATCGAAGCTAAAGCTCCGTTCGATGCGCACGTTGACGTGTATGCCGCGTGAACCGGATGTCTTGGGCCAACCGATGAGGCCGTTCTCCTCGAGCACGTCGCGCACGAGAAGAGTCACCCGCCGCACGTCGTCCCAGTCGACACCCGGGCCGGGATCGAGATCGACGCGGAGCTCGTCCGGATGCTCGAGGTCGTCTGCGCGCACCGGGTGCGGATTCAAGTCGATGCACCCGAGATTGACGATCCACAGAAGCTGAGCCGCGTCGTTCACGACGATCTCGCGCGCCGTACGCCCCGACGGGAAGCGCAGCTCAACCGTCTTGATCCAGTCAGGGTGCCGCTCGGGGGCTCGCTTCTGGAAGAAAGGCTCTTGGTCCGCGCCGTTGACGTAGCGCTTCAGGACGATCGGCCGCCCCCCGATCCCTCGAAGAGCCCCTTCGGCGACCGCCGCGTAGTACTTTGCCAGGTCCAGCTTCGTGTGGCCGGCCCGAGGAAAAAACACCTTGTCGGGGTTGGTGATCACGACCTCGCGGCCGGCGATCGTCAGGGCGGTCTCCCGATTCTTTCCCACAGGACATCCTTGCCAGATTCACTCTCGGTGCGCAAGACAACGCGAATGCGCTTTTCGCGCGGCGTGGAAGTCGTCCGTCAGGCAGCGCTCCAGGCCGACCGGGGCGGCGCGGACGGCCTCGTGGTGCTGGGAGAGTACCTGGAGACCGTAATCACCCGCTGAGCAGCGGCAAATACTTTTCCTTCAGAAGACGGAGGTGATGGAGCTCGTGGCCGGCAATGTGGAACGCCAGGCCCCTCACCGAGGCGTCGTAGTCGTTGACATTGCCCCTTCGCAGCCAAGCTTCCCGCGTCAGGCCGCTGAAGAGAGCGATCGACGCCCGGCGGACTGTGCGGTACTCGCGAAGGAGATCTTCGAGAGTGCGACGCTCGAAACCGGCGGCCAGGACGTAACCCTTTTCGTCGAAGCCCGGGAGCGGCCGGCTGTCGGCTCGGGCAATGCAAAGGGCGCGGTAGGCAAAGATGCGCTCGTCGTCTGCCAGGTGTCCGACGACTTCCTTGAGCGTCCACTTCCCGGGCGCGTAGGTCAGCCCCCTGACTCCATGTTCATCCAACGGCGCCAGAAGCGCGAGCGTGCTCTGCTCCTGCGCGGTCAAGATCTCGACGGCATCATCGCCCTGAACCTGGTCGATGTCCGGCCTTGCGTAATCGGCGAATTCGCCCGCCAGCGGCCGCCCCGAAACCGAGCGCAGCTCGACGTGGATGGACTCGGCGGTCACAGGAGCAACGTATCACCGGGCTCCAGGCGAACGCCTTCGCGCAATACCTGAGAGGTGATTATGCCGGGCACCGCCTTGTCCGGAGCGATTAGGATAAGTCGTAACTCATTGAATCCGAAGGCGCTGCTCGATTCAATGAACTCGCGAAGGATCGACTGATCGATCGCGAGACCACCGATAAGACCTGTCTCCGGCGCTGCAGAGGGCTAACCTGCCCGTCTGCTCCTCCAGGAAAAAGCTTGCATGTGATATGGTGTTCTAGTTAAGTATAACAGCTCGGTTACGCGAGGAAGAACCTGACCAGAAAGTAAACACGCTTAGGGAGGAACGAACCATGAAATCCCTTCGTCTTGTCCTGTCCCTTGTTCTGATGTCACTCTCCACCGCGGCATTCGCCCAGTCCGACGCCCAAAAGTCCTTCGACAAACTGAAAACTCTGGCGGGTTCCTGGGAAGCCCACGTGACCACCGTCCCGCCGCAAGCCGAGATCGAAGGCAAGCTCATGCAGGTCTCGCTTCGCGTGACTTCCATGGGTAACGCGCTCCTACATGAGATGACGGGAGCTGGAAGACCTGACGATCCGATCACGATGCTTTACCTGGACGGGGACCGCCTGCTCCTGACGCATTACTGTGATGCAGGGAATCGGCCCCGTATGGCGGGCAAGATGTCGCCGGACGGAAAAACGGTGGAATTCGATTTTCTCGATCTCGCCGGTGGCACGCAGTACGGACACATGCATCACGCAGTCTTTACCGCAATCGACGCGAACCATCACATCGAGGACTGGACTTACATGACGCCTGGGGACAAGCCGGTCCGCGCTCACTTCGACCTGCAGCGCACAAAATGACGGGACCGTATCTGTAGGGGCGATCCGGAAACCCGATGGACCGTGAGTGGAACGACAGTCAGCCGATTTACCGCCAGGTTCGGGACCGCGTTGTCGCCCTGATGCTCGACGGCGTGCTCAAGGAAGGCGATCCGCTGCCGTCCGTGCGCAATGTTGCGGCCGAATATCGGCTCAATCCGCTCACGGTTCTGAAGGGCTATCAACAACTGGTCGACGAGCAGCTTGTGGAGACGAAGCGAGGTCGCGGCATGTTCATCAAACCCGGCGCGCGCAATCTGCTGCTGGAGGGCGAACGCCAGAAGTTTCTTGCGGACCAATGGCCCAGGGTCTACGCAACCATTCAGCGGCTCGGCCTGACACCGGAAGAACTGCTGGAACGCGGCGCAACGCGCAGGTCGCCGGATGCTCCAGAGAAGGGGCGCTGAAGCCATGGCATGCATAGAAGCACGCGGCCTCCGCAAGCACTTCGGCACAACCGTCGCGCTGGACGGCGTCGATTTGCGTGTCGAAGAAGGCCGCGTCCTCGGGCTCATCGGCCCCAACGGCGCAGGCAAGACCACCGCGCTCAACGTGATTCTCGGCCTCACTCCCTATCAGGGGGGATTGAGAGTGCTCGGCCGCGACCCCTGGACCGAGCGCGATCAGCTCATGCGCGATGTCTGCTTCATTGCCGATGTCGCCGTGCTGCCGCGCTGGATGCGGGTTTCCCAGGCGCTGGACTACGTCGCCGGCGTGCATCCGCGATTCGATCGCGCGAAGGCGGAGGGCTTTCTTGTGAAGACCGCCATCCGCAGCGCCAGCAAGGTCAGGGAATTGTCGAAGGGCATGGTGGCCCAGCTGCACCTCGCCCTGGTCATGGCCATTGACGCGAAACTGCTGGTGCTGGACGAGCCGACGCTCGGCCTGGACATCCTGTATCGCAAACAGTTCTACGACTCCCTGCTGAACGACTACTTCGATCGCAGTCGCACCATCTTGGTGACGACCCATCAGGTGGAAGAGGTCCAGGACGTCCTCACCGACATCATGTTCATCCACCGCGGTCGCATCGTGCTCGGTTGCAGCATGGAGGAAATCGAGTCGCGCTACGTGGAAGTGATGGTGCATCCCGAGCATGTCGCCGCGGCCCGGGCCCTCCAACCGATGCACGAGCGCCAGGTGTTCGGCCGCAGCATCCTGCTGTTCGACAATGCCGATCGCCAGCAACTCGCCGCCCTCGGCGACGTGCGTACGCCCAGCATCGCCGACCTGTTCGTTGCCGTGATCGGCAACCAGCCCGGCCAAGTACAAGGAGCGGTGAGATGAACACTCCCTCGAACGCCCTGCCCGAGTCTGCCGTCGGCTCGCAGGGAATCGCGCCGGCGGCCACTTCGGTGATTCGGCCGATGTATTGGTCGGTGCGTCGCGAGTTGTGGGAGAACCGTTCGATCACTATCGCGCCGCTGGCCGTCGCAGCCGTCCTTCTGTTCGGTCTCTCGCTCAGCATGATCGGTCTGCCGCACCGCAGGCGCGCCGTGCTGATGCTCGACGAGGCACAGCAGCGGGCCGCAATCGAAAAGCCATACGCCATCGCGGCGGGAATGATCCTCGCGACCGCTTTCATAGTCGGCTTCTTCTACTGTCTCGACGCGCTGCACGGCGAGCGTCGCGACCGCAGCATCCTGTTCTGGAAGTCGCTGCCGGTCTCGGATCTCACGACCGTGCTGTCGAAGGCGAGTATTCCGCTGGTGGTTCTGCCGCTGCTCACCTTTGCGATCATCGCTGTAACGCACCTGATCCTGCTGCTGCAGAGCATGGTGATCCTGCTGACGAGTGGCATGAGTGCCGCGACGCTGTGGCCACAGTTGAAATACATCCCTTCGCCCGTGACTCTGATCTACGCCCTGACGGTCATGGCGCTCTGGCATGCGCCGATCTACGCCTGGCTCCTGATGGTCTCCGGCTGGGCGCGGCGCGCCACGTTTCTTTGGGCCGTCCTGCCGTTTTTCGTGATCTCCGTCTTCGAGAGGATCGCCTTCCGCACTTCGTATTTTGCCTCTCTGATGCGAAATCGCCTGATGGGCTGGTCTGCGCAGGGCGTCGTCCCCATGCAGCGGGGTCATGTCGAGATGTGTCCGGTGACACCGCTCGATCCGGGGAAGCTCCTGAGCACACCCGGTCTCTGGATCGGGCTGGCGGCCGCCGCGATATTCCTGACCGCCGCGGTGGAGCTGCGCCGCTACCGGGAACTGGTCTGATTCAACTGTACGAGTCCAGTGCAAAGGTGAAGAAGATGCGAATCACCCTCGTACGACATACGTGCCTCCCACTCGCGATTTTCGCGGCGCTGGCCGCCGTCTCTCTCTTCGGGCAAACGACGCTGATCGAGCAAGGACGCGCCGCAATCAGCCGCGGCGATAGCGACGCCGCCATCGACATCCTGGAGAAGGCCGTCGCGCAGTCGCCGAAGAGCGCCGGGGCGCATTTCTATCTCGGCAGCGCGTACGGCACCAAGGTGCAGGCGAGCGGCATGTTGGGCGCCGCCAAGTACGCGTCGAGAATCAAAGACGAGTTCGAGAACGCGGTCGCACTCGATCCAAAGTACGTCGAGGCACGCTTTGGCCTCGTCCAGGTCTACGCGGGCGCGCCCGGCATCATGGGCGGCTCGTACGAGAAGGCATTCGAGCAGGCCAGGGAGATCAAAGCGATCGATCCGATCGTGGGCCACCGCGCCTATGCGTTCATCTATTCGCAGCAGAAGAAGCTCGACCTGGCGAACAAGGAGTACGTCGACGCCATCCGCGAGGAGCCCAATTCACCGAAGGCGCACACCTACTTCGGACAGTACCTCGCGAATGCTGAGAAGAACTACACCGCCGCGTTTGCGGAGCTCGAAACGGCGCTGAAGCTCGATCCAAGCTACATGCCCGCCTTCTACCACCTCGGGCGTACTGCCTCGCTGGCGAACACGAACCTTGCGCGCGGCGAGGAGGCGGCGAAGAAGTACGTCGCCTACACGCCGACGGAGAACGAGCCTCCGCTCGCCAACGCGCACTACTACCTCGGCGCGATTTACGAGAAGGAAGGGAGAAAGGCGGAGGCGAAGCAGGCCTACCAGGCGGCGCTCAAGCTCAACCCCACCCTGAAGCATGCGTCGGAAGCGCTGAAGCGCGTGTCGTGAAAGTCGGAGGATCGACAGGCCCCAGAGTGCTTTCGATAAGCAAGGGAGGGACATGAACTCGACCAAGAAGGCCGCAAGAGTCGCCGGATTGCTGTATTTGCTAACCTGTATACCTGCCCCCTTTAGCCTCATCTATGTTCCGCGCACTCTGATCGTGCGCGGAAACGCAACGGCGACGGCCAACAAGATTCTGGCTTCTGAGTCGATGTTTCGACTCGGCATTGCGGGCGAGCTGATCACGGCGATCGCTTTCATCTTCGTGGTTCTTGCTCTTTATCGTTTACTCCAGGGCGTTAACAGGCGACGCGCGTCGCTCATGGTGACACTGTTTGTGATCTCCATCCCGATATCGTGTCTGAATGTGCTCAACAATGTCGCCGCTCTGATTCTCGTGCGCGGCGCCGATTTCCTGTCGGTATTCACGAAACCTCAGCTGGATGCGCTTGCAATGGTCTTCCTCCGTCTTCATGGCAATGGACTTGTTGTCGCCCAGATATTCTGGGGTCTCTGGCTGTTCCCGTTCGGGGTTCTCGTATACAGATCCGGCTTCCTTCCCCGCATCCTGGGCGTCCTGCTGATCATCAACGGCTTCGCCTATCCGATCCAGAGCTTCACCGCTTTCCTCGTGCCGCAGTACGAGGACGTCGTTTATCGGATCACGTTTCCCGCCCTTCTCGGGGAAGCGGCGATCATGTTGTGGCTCCTGATCAGGGGTGCCAGGGATCAGCCCTTGGCCGAGTCGGCTGCCTGATGGAAGCCGTCGCTACCGTTCGCTCCGGACTTGCGCCCTTCGGTCGCGCTGGCTCGCGGCTCGCCCGGATGCGGTCTCGATCGCTCGCCTGGCCCCTCGCTCCGTCTCGCTCCCGCAGCGCGAGACTCCTCCCTTCGGGAGACTGCTCACGCTGCGACCGGGCAAGCACGAGTTAACACCGGCCGCCTGATGAAAGGAGCAGGCCAGGAGTAGTAGCACAGTCGTATTGACCGCACTCGCAAGCAATTCATGGAGAAGACAAGTTCTGATCAAAAGGAGAAGGCAATGCGAATCACCATCGACGCCAGCAGACCAACGCGAACATTTCTGCGAACGCTTCTGATCTGTCTTCTCGCGCCGGCCGCCCTCGCCTTTGCCCAGGAGAACCCGCCGCGAGCCGCCTTTGTCCTGCCCAAGGAGAATCCGCTCACTGCATGGAATAAATACATGTACGTGCAGTTGAGCAGCATCCTGGTCCGCTCAGCCGAGAAGATGCCCGAAGAGAATTACACCTTCAAGCCGACGGACGCAGTCCGCAGCTACGGCCAGATCATTGGACACGTCGCCGACGCACAGTACACATTCTGCTCCATCGCACTGGGCGAGAAGCGTCCCGCCCTGAAGATCGAGCAGACGAAGACCTCGAAAGCCGATCTGACCGCAGCGCTGAAAGAGGCTGTCGCCTACTGCGGTAAGGCCTTCGACGGCATGACCGACGCGTCCGCCCTTGAAACGGTGAAGCTCATGGGAGGCGATGCACCGAAGCTCGGAGTGCTGATTGTCAACACCACGCATACTGTGGAGCACTACGGCAACCTCGTCACGTACATGCGGCTGAAGAACATCGTTCCTCCAACCAGCGAGGCCGGGTTCATGCCGCAGCCGAAGAAATGACGTGCCTCTGGGCCGACCAATGGTCGGCCCAGGCCTCGATCTCGCTGGCTATTTGCCTTCGGCGGCGATGCGAGCGAAGCTCTCCTCGGTTCGTATCCAGTTACTGAGCAACCGCTCCGTGCCATTGTAGAGAGGGGTTGTCGCGTTTCCGGTCTCGAGTCCTGCCTGAAACCAGTCCATCGCTTCGTCATACTTGCGCTCGCTCAGCCTTCTGACCCCGATGAGGTAGGTCATGTCGCAGATCCCCTTCGGACTCTTGAGAGAGGCGATCAGCTTCTCCTCCGAATCGAGGCCGACGGCGTATCGGTCGTAGCGTGCGAGCGCGCTACGAGATCACGGTTCTCGGTGTCCTGTACGGAGTCCTCGCTCGCTGGCGACGGAGCCTGCGCCCCGGCATGGTCGCCCATGCCTGGTCTGACGTTTACGGCGGGCTCCAGTTGCGTTTCTTGTCGAACGTCTTCTGAGTCGCCTGCTCCACCGACGTCGCCATCGAGACCCTCGAGATCGCGCACGAGGGGTTCGAGCTCGCCTAGGAGACCCGCGCGCCTCGGCATCTCGGCTCGTATATGCTGGTTTTGCGCGTGCCGCCGGCACGGCCCTGACCCGCCATTCCAAACGGGAGGTCGCATGCCCACTCTCCGCCTCGCCCCGGTCCTCGCGGTCGTCGGAGCGTTCCTCGTACCGGGTCCAGCGTTCGCGCAGAAGGAACCGGAGGCCCGCACGATCCGCCTCGACGAGGGGATCAGCGTCCGCGTCCCGCCGATCTGGCAGTCCCGCACGCTCGCCGGCCCGACGAAGCTCGAGCTGACCGTCAGCGAGGGCTCGGCGCTGCGCATGATCGTCTACTTCACCGTCGAGAAGCGGCGCAGCGCGTTGGACGCCCTTCAGCGCGCGGCCGAGATCGCGGGGCCGCCGGCTCCCGAGGACCGGCTGTTCCTGGTCAGCGGCTGGCCGGCCGTCGAGGCGACGCGAATGATCGACCTTCCTCGGGTCTCGCAGGAGAAGCCGTCGCCCGAGAAAGCGGAGCAGGAAAAGGCGGCGCCCCCCGAGAAGGAGGAGCCCGAGCCCGCGCCGCCGCAGTTCGAGCGCACCATGACCGCGATCGCCGCGGCCGACCGGACGCTCATCATCGAGCAGCGGCTCTACGACCGCGCCGACCAGAGGCTGCGCGACGCGGGCCGAGAGGTCGTCGGTCAGGTGACGTTCACGCGGTCGGGCGACGAAGCGGTCTCCAAGCGCGCCCTGGACGACATCACGTTCGTGCGCAAGAGCCTCTTCGACGTTAAGGGCGTCCTCGACTTCAACCCCGGCGGCTACGCCTTCCTGACGGAGGTGCGGACGACGGTGCCGGTGCGCGTCCACACGGGCCCCGGCGAGGTCGCGATGGCGGCGTCCTGGAACGGCGGCAAGGTCGCGATTGTCACGAACTCCGGGTGGGCGAAGTCGTCGGATTTCGGCGTGACGTACGCCGGCGGCAACGGCTTTCCCGCGTCGATCGCGAACCAGGGCGATCCGGCGCTCGCCTACGGCGGCAAGACCAACAGCTTCTATCTCGGCTACCTCGGCCGGCCCAACGGCGGGGGAGGCGGGGGCAACGCCGTCAACGGCTGCACCGTCTCGGTGGACCGCTCGAGCGACGGGCAGACCTACGCCTGGACGGGCCACGCGCGCTTCTGCGCCGCGACGCAGACGGCGGGCAAGCTCCTGTGCGCGCCGGACCAGGAGCAGATCGCGGCCGACCCCGTGCGGACGCGATACCGGGGCACGCGTCCCGGATCCGCTCCGAAGGACCAGATCTATCTCGCCTGGCGCCAGTTCACGGCCACGGCGGGCACGACCGCCGCGACGCAGAGCTGCGCCGGCCTGAGCCAGGGCAACTCCGTGGTCGAGCTCTCCTGCTCGTCGGACAACGGCGTCAAATGGACGCCCGCGATCCAGCTCGCCGCCGGCAGCGACTTCGGCCGGCTCGCCGTGGGGCCGGACGGATCCGCCTACGTCGTCTACTCGGTCCAGCAGAAGGACGCCGGCGGCACCGTCTGGGAACAGATCTACCTGGACAAGTACTCCTCTTGCAAGACCGGGTTCGTCCACCAGTGGGGCTATCCCCGGACCGTCGTCAGCAACGCGAAGCCCGCGACCTGCGACGGCTCCGTGCCCGGCCTGGACCGCTGCGACGGCGTCCTGATGAACAGCCACACGGTGACCGTGTCCGACTTCGACCCGAAGGGGATGGTCTTCGTCGTGTACGCGGACGGCACCGTGAACGGGAGCGACCGTGTCATCGCCGCGCTCGCCCCCAACGGCGGGTTCAACGTCACCAGCACGCGACTCCTCAGCGACAACGCGGCCGGCCGCAAGTTCCTGCCCTGGGCCTGCGCGGAAGGCAGGAACCTGTACGCGACCTGGTACGACCGCCGCGCGGCGACGACGGCGGCTCCGGACCTGACCGACTTCTACGCCGGCTGGATGCGCCTGGACCAGTTCGGCCCAACCGTTCACAGCAACGTCAACCTGACCGGCAACGCGGATCCGCAGTGCGCGTCGGGATGGCCGTCGGGAACGCGTGACAGGACCACGGCGACCTCCTGCCCGACCCCTCAGCTCGCAGGCCTCTGCACAAACAGCGCGGGCGTGCAGAGCGGGAATTGCAACTTCAATTCGCCGCTGTGCCCGTTCCGCTCCAGGTGCCGGCCCGGCCCCGGCGCGCCCAAGTACGGCGACTACAACGCCAGCGCCTGCGCCGCCGGCCGCCTCTTCGCTGCCTGGACCTCCGCGACGACACCCGCCGGCTCGGCGACGCCCGCGGCGGGCCTCTCGACCTTCACGCGGACGATGCAGCCCAAGGTGCCGTAGCGGCTGGGGAGGCCGGCCATCGGTAGATCGGGGTCAGGCTTGAATAGAGGTATTTCAGCCGCCTGATTAGTTTCTAAATAATGCCACTATTCAAGCCTGACCCCGTTGAGCTCGCACCCTCCGGTCCAGCGACCCCCGCCGCAGGGTTGAGCACGTTCTGGACGTCCCCATCAGAAATAGGACGACTGACCCCAGTACTTCACGAGCGAGACCGTCAGATTCCCGGGGTGTTGAAATCGATTCCCCCCAGCGGTTCGTAGTATGGTCGGACGCCCGGGCCTCGTGGGCTAAGCTTGGCGCATGTTTCGGACAGGCGCTCTCCGCCCCGGGAAGCCCAGGCATCACAAAATCCCGGTCGAGACGTACGTCATCCTGCTCGCGATCGCCTTCACGCTGTCGATCGCGATCTCGCTGCTGAATCAGCCCAAGGAGATCTCGTACGTCCTCGGGCATCAGTTCGCGGTCCACGATCCCGCCTTCATTCCCTCCGCGCACGCGCTCGCGAGCTCCTCGCCGCTGAAGGGAAACCGGATCGAGCTGCTCCAGAACGGGGATCAAGTCTTTCCTTCGATGCTCGCGGCGATCGACGAGGCGAAGGAAACGGTGAATCTCGAGAGCTACATCTTCTGGTCGGGTGAGATCGCTGGCCGCTTCCGCGACGCTCTCGCGGCGGCCGCCCGCCGAAAGGTCGAAGTGCGCGTCCTGTTCGACGGCGTCGGATCCGGAATCAAGCTCCACAAGAGCGACGTGCAGGCGATGCGCGACGCCGGGTGCGTGGTCGAGTTCTACCATCTGGTGCGGCCGTGGATGCTCGACTCGTTCAACAACCGCACGCACAGGCGTCTCCTGATCGTGGACGGCCTAATCGGATTCACGGGCGGCGCGGGGATCGCGGACGTCTGGGCCGGCAACGCCGACTCGCCCCGTCATTGGCGCGAGACGCAGGTGCGCGTGGAGGGCCCTGTCGTCGCGCAGCTGCAGTCGGCCTTCCAAGAGACCTGGGGAGAAGTGAAGGGCGAGCTCTTGGTCGGGGACCGCTTCTACCCAAGGCTCGAGCCGAAAGGCGACACACAGGCGCAGGTGATCTCCTCCGGCGCCCGCTCGCCGAGCTCGGCGACTAAGCTGCTGTACGCCGTCTCGACCGCCGCGGCGACCGAGAAGATCCTGCTCGCCAACTCCTACTTCGTCCCGGACAACGACGCGGTCCGGCTCTTCGCCGAAGCGGCGCGGCGAGGCGTGGACGTTCGGATCCTCGTGCCTGGCAAGATCAACGACGTCCCGATGACGATGGTGGCAGGCAATGCGCACTTCGGCGGCCTTCTTAAGGCGGGGATCAAGATCTACGAGTACCAGCCGACCATGATGCACGGCAAGACGATGGTGGTCGACGGCCTCTTCGCGACGATCGGCTCGACCAACTTCGACAACCGCTCCTTCCGATTGAACGAGGAGCTCAATCTGACCGTCTACAACGCTGACTTCGCGCGCCGACTGGAGCAAAGCTTCTGGGAAGACTTGAATCACTCTCGGCAATACACGCTTAAGGACTGGCTCGAACGCCCGCTCTGGAAGCGGCTCTTCGAGTGGGCCCTCACCCCTTTCCGATCTCAGCTCTAGCGTCTCCCCGGGGACCGACAGCATGACTCCGGGGTCAGGCTTGAATCGAGGTATTTCGATCGCCCGACCCACTCCGCAATGATGCCACGGAGTGTCGAGGGTCAATCGTGCATTCCTGTATTTCGGCAAGGCTAGCGGCGCTGATTCAACAATACAGGAATACACGGTTGACCCCAGCGATTCCGCTTCTACGAGGAGCAGGGGCTGCTCCCGACGGCCCGACGCCTCTCGGGGCGCCGCGAATTCGATGCGACGGCGCTGGCCCACCTGACCGTCGTGCAGCTCGCCAAGGATGCCGGCTTCACTCTGGCGGAGGTCCGACGCCTCGTCAACGAGTTCGGAAAGAACCGCTGGCGCAGCCTGGCGAGCACAAGCTCGTAGAGGTGCGGGTGGCGGCGGCGCGCCTCCAGAAGATGACGTTGCTTCTTGAAAAGCTCCTCCGCTGCGATTGCCCCGACATCGACTTTTGCGGCCAAACGATCCGGCGTTCGATGGTCCGCTCAAATGGCCCCGCGAGACGGCGCCGCGGGCGAAGCGGGTCGGGAGGAATGGCAAGGCTCAAAGCCGAAGCAGGCGGATAATCCTCCTCGGATCGCGGCAGCCGTACGCTGGTGACCCCGCCCCTCGCCGCACCTCCGGGGTTGGATTCGGCGAGCAGCCCGGTAATACACGGACGCACGACTGACCCTGCTTCACACCCTGCTTCACACCGATCTCCTCTCCACACCTCCTGCAGACTCAATAAGCCATGTTTTCAGGACTGACCCCAGGCTCTTCCTACGCCGAGCTGCTGGGGTTCCGCCCGATCACTACGCCAGCCTACAGCCCCGAGTCCAACGGAATGGCCGAGGCTTTCGTCAACACGATCAAGCGCGACTACGTCGGCGGCGCAGACCTCTCCGACGCCGCCACGGTC
>WNGF01003691.1_pt1 | contig 38025 bp, 25 predicted proteins | sample 5400641 | NCBI WGS metagenome assembly WNGF01 (sample SAMN13153371, study PRJNA577476) | soil metagenome | isolation source: 80 cm soil or saprolite under grassland replicate 2 | place: USA:California | collected 2016-06-15 | reverse complement strand
CAACACCCGTTGGCCGGTACACTCTGTCACGCGGGCACCTCCCTTTCCGCCTCGTCTTCGTGAGCTTCAACACCCACAGAATACGGGCTAAAAGGCGGTCCCGCCTTTCTCTTCTCAGTTCATTCGTGAATTTTCCGGGTTAACGAGCTCGAGCCGGAGGAACGCGTCATCTATACCAGTCCCAGCTTCGAGCGCGTCTGGGGTCTCTCACTCGAAGACCTCTACCGAAACCCGCGCCTGTGGACGGAGACGATTCATCCGGATGATCGCGAGCGCGTCGCCGATCACTTCTCACGGTGGATCGCGGGCGGCGATGTCGGCTATCAGGACGTGGAATTTCGAATCGTGCGGCCCGATGGCTCCACGCGTTGGATCCACGAGCACGGAGTGCTCACGGTCAACGACCGGGGAAAGCCAACCCGCGTCAGCGGCATTTCCACGGACATCACCGAACGCAAGCGGGCCGAGCAACGCCTCGTCGCTCAACACACCGTCACACAGGTACTAGCGGAAGCGGCTACTCTCGAAGAAGCCACGCCAAAAATACTGCAGGCCGTGTGCGAGTGCCTGGTATGGGACCTGGGCGAGCTATGGCGCATAGACCGGGCGACGGGGGTGCTTCGCCGCGTCGAGTCGTGGCGCAAAGCATCCGTAGAAGTTTCGGCTTTTGAAGCCATCACCCGCGAGAGCACTTTCCTGCCCGGGATAGGGCTCCCGGGCCGGGTCTGGGCCAGCCATGAGCCCGCATACATTCCTGATGTCGTTCATGATGCTAATTTTGTGCGCGCGCCCATCGCCGCGCGCGAAGGGCTGCACGCGGCATTCGCTTTTCCCATCCTCCTCGGCAGTGAAGTCATTGGGGTCATGGACTTTTTCAGCCAGGAGATCAGGCAGCCCGACCAGGACCTGCTCGAGATGATGGCGACCATCGGCAGCCAGATAGGCCAGATCATCGAGCGCAGGCGGGCGGAAAAGGAGCTCCGGCGCAATGAGTTCTATCTTGCCGAGGGGCAGCGAATCGCCCACCTGGGAAGCTGGGCGTTTGACCCTTCGGGCTCTTATGACCACTGGTCTCGCGAGCTGTTTCAAATCTATGGCATCGATCCGGCTGGGAAAGCCCCCACGCTCGAGGAATATCTCGGGCTCGTCCATCCGCAAGATCGCGAGTTCATGGCCGCAATGATACGAAGGATGCTTGCGGAAGCCTCGGGTTGTGACGTCAAGAAGCGGATCGTGCGGCCCGACGGCGAGGTTCGGTTCATTCGTTGCGTCGGAGTGCCCGTCGTCGAGAACGGAGTCCTGAAAAGAATCGTCGGCACCGCTATGGATGTGACCGAGCAGGAGCATCTGACCCAGGAGCTCCGGCACCGGGAAGCGTATCTTGCCCAGGCGCAGCGATTGAGCTCGACCGGCAGCTTCGGGTGGCGACCGTCGAGCGGCGAGATCCGGTGGTCCGATGAAACGTACCGGATCTTCGACGTCGATCGAACCACCAAGCCGACACTGGAGCTCATTGTCCAGGCGACACATCCCGAGGACCGCGACCGACTTGGAGAGCTTATCGAACGCGCGACACGCGAGGCCAAGGACTGGGACCTTGAACACCGGCTGTTGATGCCCAACGGGACCGTGAAGTACTTGCACGTCGTCGCGCATGCGGCGCACGACGAGTCAGCAGGCCGGACCGAGTACGTCGGTGCCGTGATGGACGTCACGGCCGCCACGGAGTCGCGCCAGGCCCTGGAGAAGGCCTACGGCGAGATCACGAGGCTGAAAGAGCAGCTGCAGAAGGAGAACATCGTTCTGCGCGAAGAGATCGACAAGACGTCGATGTTCGAGGAGATCGTGGGCTCCTCTCCGGCCCTGCGGCGGGTGCTCGCGCAGGTCGAGAAGGTGGCCTCGACCGATTCCACGGTTCTCATCACCGGCGAGACCGGCACCGGCAAGGAGCTCGTGGCGCGCGCGATTCACAAGCATTCCAAGCGGTCGGCTCGCGCACTCGTGAGCGTGAACTGCGCCGCGATACCTCCGTCGCTCATCGCCTCGGAGCTGTTCGGACACGAGAAGGGCGCTTTCACGGGGGCTCTGCAGCGGCGGCAGGGCCGCTTCGAGCTGGCGGACGGCGGTACGATCTTCCTGGACGAGGTCGGCGAGCTACCGCCCGAAATCCAGATAACGCTCTTGCGTGTCCTGCGAGAGCGCGAGTTCGAGCGGGTGGGCGGAAGCCGGCCGATCCGAACGGACGTCCGGGTGATCGCCGCCTCGAACCGGGACCTCGAGGCGGCCGTCGCCGAGAACACATTTCGAGCGGACCTGTTCTACCGCCTGAACGTCTTTCCGCTCGAGATGCCCGCCCTGCGCGACCGTCGAGCGGACATCCCCGTTCTCGTCGAGTACTTCATCCATCGGTATTCGCGCCGCGCGGGCAAGCGAGTCCACAGCATCAACAAGACATCGCTCGACCTGCTGAAGTCCTACGACTGGCCCGGCAATGTTCGTGAGCTGCAGAACGTCGTCGAGCGCGCCGTGATCGTTTCGGATTCGGAGACTCTGTCGATCGATGAACGGTGGCTCTCGGCCAGATCCGCGACACCTCGCGGGGCCGTGTCCCGGCATCTCCCGACGCTGGCAAGCCGAGAGAGGGATGCCATCGAGGCGGCGCTGGCGCAAACCAAAGGACGAGTGGCCGGACCGTTCGGCGCCGCGGAGCGGCTGGGCGTCCCGTCTTCGACCCTCGAATCCAAGATCCGGGCCATGAAGATCGACAAGCGGCGCTACAAGAGGCCGCAACCTAACCAGCTGGGTTAGCGAGCTCTCGCGAATCGATCTTTTTTGCGGACGTTCGCGAAAATCTCGCGAGCGAAAAACTCTCTTCCCCATAGACACAACGATTTAGCGCTGGCCTTCGTGTTGCTCTACCGGGAGCTATGCGAGGGGGAACCATTGACATACCGAATTCGCCGGTCGCTCGGTACCGACGCGGTTCTTTTCGCGCTCAGCGGGGAGCTGGACGACAAGCATGCAGCCCAGCTGCAGGCCCTGCTTGCGGTGGAGGCGCAGGGTCCCGTTCTCCTCGACCTGAAAGAGGTCACAGTGGTCGCCCGAGAGGCCGTGCGGTTCCTCGCGCGCCTCGAAGCCGATGGGGCTCGGTTCGTGAACTGCCCGGAGTACGTCCGCAGTTGGATTGCCGCGGAGGACGCCGGCTCGTAGTCGGAAGAGACGTCAAAAGAGAGTTCTTGCTCGAATCAGAGGGATAACAGCCGTCGCAGGGGTAGAGGCGATTCAGCCAAAAGAAAGGATCCATCATGGACAGAATGCTCGTCGCGGTGTTTGACAACGAGACCCAGGCGTATGAGGGAAAGAGGGCGCTCCTTCAGCTCGACAGCGAGGGCAGCATCGGCGTTTACGGGTACGCCATCGTCAAGAAGAATCCCGATGGGAGCTCCACGGTGAAGCAGAGCGACGAGGACGTTCCGCTCGGCACACTGGCGGGGACGTCGCTGGGCGCGCTCGTCGGCATCCTCGGCGGTCCGGCCGGCATGGCGATCGGCGCCACGCTCGGCATGTCAGCGGGTCTCACGGCCGACGTCTACAACGCCGGAGTCGGAGAAGACTATCTGGACGACGTCGCCAAAGCGCTGAGCCCCGGCAAGGTGGCCGTGGTCGCCGAGATCGAGGAGGACTGGACCACGCCGGTCGATACCCGCATGGAAGCCATCGGCGGGGTCGTCTTTCGCCGGACTGTCGCGGAAGTCAAGGACAAGATCCACCAGGAAGACGTTGCCGCCATCAAGGCCGACATCGCTCAGCTGAAAGCCGAGCGCGCCACGGCGGTGGCGCAGCGCAAGACGAAGCTCTCGGAAAAGATCAGCCTGCTCGATTCCAAGCTGCAGAGCCAGCTGCAGAAGGCCAAGGAACGGCGCGAGGCCGCCGACCGCGAGGCCAAGGCCAAAGCGGAGTTCTTGAGCGCCAAGGCGGCAGCGGCGAGGGGCAGAGCGTCCGTTTAGGCACGAGACGAGACGAATGCCGCTGTCGCCGCCAGGTCGGTGGGTCGCTGGCGGCGGCAGCGGCGGACACGATCAAGAAGCGTGGCCACTCGCTGACGATCGACCACGGATGGCGAGAGGTCGCCGACACGGCGCTCGCGTTCATTCAACGGTTCGTGAGTCCGTGGCAGAAGGAAGGCAAGGACAATGAACGCAGTCGAGCGTCTTCGGGCAATGGCCTTCGCAGGCGCCGCGCTGGTCTGCCTCGCGCCGGCAGTCTCTGTGGCCACACCGCAGAGAGCCGACCAGCAGGCTCAGGGCGCCGAGCAGCAGCCTCAGGACCCGGAGTTGGCAATCGGTCAAGGAGTCTTCAACGAGCTGAAGGCGAAAAAGGAGATCATCGAGTCTTCGCCTCTCTACGATGCGCTCATGCCGGTGATCGAGCCGATCATGCGGGCCGCGCAACCGCGGTACAGCCATCCCTTCCACGTCTACCTCGTTCACGAGGCGCAGCCCAATGCGTTCGCGACTCCCGGCGGCAACATCTACGTCGTGGATTCACTCCTCTACTTCGTGAAGAACAAAGAGCAGCTGGCGGGGACCCTTTGCCACGAGGTCGCCCACACGATCCACCACGACTCGATGGCGCTCTTGAAGAAGCAGAAACAGCTGCAGGCAAGAGAAGTCGGGGCCGCGGTTCTGATAGGGCCGACCCGAGCCCATCTGCTGGCGATCTTTCTTCTCGGCAAGCTCAACTCTTTGGGTTATTCGCGCGAGGCGGAGTCGCGCGCCGACCTGACCGGCTCGGACGTGTGTGCCGCCGCCGAGTCCAATCCGTGGGGGCTCGTGTGGCTGTTCCAGGGCTTCAAGAACGCGAGGACCAAGGAGATTCCACAGCTCCTGTCGGACCACCCAAACGACCAGAATCGTGTCGACGCGCTGGAGCGGCACTTCCGCAGTGATCCGTCGGTCTTCGGGCGCTTCGATTCCAGCCCGGACACGGCAACCCCGTTTAGCGTCGAGAAGAAAACCCCGGTGGTGTTCCTGCGCTGAGAAGGCATAGAAAGGAGAAAGAGACATGCTGGAAACATTGAAGCGTGGCTGGTGGCTTCTCGTCCTGCGCGGCGTTGCGGCCGTGCTCTTTGGCGTGGCGGCGTTCGCATGGCCGGGCATGACCGCCCAGGTGCTCGTGCTTCTCTTCGGGGCGTACGTTCTGGTAAACGGAATCTTCACGCTCGGCTTGGCGATCCGCGCGCCCAAGGGCACGCCCGGCATCGGAACGCTTGTGCTGCTCGGGCTGCTCGGCGTGGCGGCCGGTGTGGTGACGTTTTTTTATCCGGGCATCACGGCGATCTCGCTGCTCGCCGTCATCGCCGCCTGGGCGATTCTTACGGGAATCTTCGAAATCGTGGTGGCGATCAAACTGCGCCAACAGTTGAGCAACGAGTGGGTGCTCATCTTGAGCGGCGTTCTGTCGGTCGTCTTCGGGGTGCTCGTGATCGCGATGCCCAACGCGGGAGCTCTCTCGATCATCTGGCTCATCGGCATCTACGCGATTCTGTTCGGCGTCATGATGCTGGCGGTCGCTTTCAAGATCAAGGGCTTCGTTTCGCAGGCGAAGACCGCGACGCGGCTCGCGTAGACGCGAGCACCAGGGTCGAAGGTGGCTGCGCCGTGAGGGTCGCTGTGGGCGCGAGAGTCGAGAAACGACGCCTCCTGATTTTGGCGCTTCTCGCTCTCGCGCTGCCCTCTCTCGCCGAGGCCGCCGGTTGGGTCGGAGACACTTGTCCCGCGCACCTCTTCGTCATCGAGCGGAGCAAGAACGCCAACATCGTCGCGTACGACGCCAACCGAGGGCCGGCGGGCGATTTCACGGCTTCCGAGCCAGTGATCGCCTACTGGCTCCTGAATGGAGAGAAGGGCAAGCGCGAAGAGCTGAACGTCGTGGAGCGGGAACGCGCCTACGGTTTCGATATCACGCCAGGCGGCAGTCCCGGAACCTACGCAATGGCCTTCAAGGCAGGCCGGAAACGGCGCCTGACCGTTCACATGCTCAACGGCTGTCCAGTGGTGACCGCTCCGATCGGAGGTCAGAACGGGATCCTCCGCAGGATGTTCGTCCAATCGAAAGAGAATTCCCTATCGCCCAAAGTCGAGTATGTCGATTCTTCGGCGAGGACGAGGCGACCGGCGGGCCTCTCTACGAGAAGTTCGTTCCGGGGAAGTGAGGGCGTAGCGGCTCGCCGACTTGCGCGGATCACTTGAAGGAGGAACGATGTCTCGAACGGATGTAACGGCCCCGACATTCGCCACGCCCCGAAATCCGGGCCGCGCGGCCCCGCACCGAGGCGCTCGACTCGGAAAGCTCTTCGGAATCGAAATCGAGATCGACGCGAGCTGGTATTTCATTTTCGTCCTCATCACCTGGAACCTCTCGTCAGAATTCGCAAAGTGGCATCCGGACTGGGGCCTTGGTCTCGACGTGGCAACGGCCCTGGCCGCCTCCCTTCTGTTCTTCGCTTCGGTGCTCGCGCACGAATTGGCACATTCCCTCGTCGCCCGCGCGCGCGGTCTGCCGGTGCACCGGATCACCCTCTTTCTCTTCGGCGGCGTCTCGAATCTCGAACGAGAGCCCGCTTCGCCCGGCACGGAATTCGTCATGGCGATCGTCGGTCCGTTGACGAGCCTGCTCCTCGGCTTCGTTTTTCTTGGCCTGGGGAGAAGCGTTTCCGGAGGAGTTCCGGTCAACCTGGGCAATCCGCTGCAGGCCCTCGCTCGATTGAGCCCTCTTTCGACCCTCCTGCTATGGCTAGGTCCAATCAACATTGCGGTAGGCCTCTTCAATCTTGTTCCGGCGTTCCCGCTCGACGGTGGGCGCGTTCTTCGCTCTCTCCTGTGGGCCGCGACGGGGAACCTTCGCAAGGCGACGCGTTGGGCCTCACAGATCGGAAGTTTCATCGCCTGGCTGTTCATCTTTGTCGGAATTGCCATGATCTTCGGCGCACACGTGCCGTTCTTCGGAAGCGGCTTTATCGGCGGCCTATGGATCGCCATGATCGGATGGTTCCTGCGTAACGCCGCGGTCGCCAGTTACAAGCAGCTCGTCATTTACGACCTGCTCGAAGGCGTGCCAGTGTCCCGACTCATGCGCCGCGACACCCCGACCGTTCCGGCCGACACGACCGTCAGCCGGCTCGTGAACGACTGGCTGATCGGCACTGACGAGCGAGCCTTCCCGGTGCTGGACGGCGACCGCCTCGCAGGCCTCGTCTGCCTGGAGGACGTGCGCAAGGTTCCGCGAGACCGCTGGGACAGCACGCAAGTGCGGGAGATCATAACCCCGGTGCAGAGATTGCAGGTTATGCCGCCTCAGGAGGATGCCGCCACCGCTCTGCGGGAGATCACCCGCCTCGACGTGCGTCAGGTCCCCGTGGTCGAAAGAGGTCATCTTGTCGGGCTCCTCCGCCGGCGGGACTTCGTCCGCTGGCTCCATCTCCAGTCCGGTGTTCCAGCGGTCTGAAGTCCCGCTGAGCTAACTTGCGGGGGTGAGTCGTCGTGCCGAAAGCAATTGACGTAGGTGACTCGATGAGCCGGAAGAGGTCGTGCAAAGTCGCGTAACCCCTGCCGCTCGCGACACATCGGCGTCCGGCTGGCACGGCGTGGCGAGTCCGCTTATGGTCGCGCGCTCTCGAAGTGGAAATGGCTCAGGCTAGCGATCGCTTCTATCCGCGGCTCTTCGCCGTTGCGGCTCTCGGCCTGCTCGGCTGGGTGCTCTTCAGAATCTTTAGGCCGTTTCTGGGCCCGATCGTGTGGTCGATCCTGCTCGCGTTTCTGCTTCACCCCTCAAACGCTCGGTTGAGGCGCCGTCTGCGGAGTCGGGCGGGCCTCGCAGCAGGCCTGCTTACGGTTGGCGCCACGCTGTGCGTGACAGTTCCGGGCGCAGCTGTTTTAGCCGCGTTCCCGGGCCAGGTCTCGGAGCTTGTGGCTCGGCTGTCAGGAGAAGCGAAGCGCCTCCAAGTCGAACGGCCATCGGACCTTCTCCGGCTCGCTCCGGTCGCGACCGCGCTCGATTGGCTCAATGCGAACTTCTCGGTGACCGCCTCAGACGTGCAACAGTGGGCCCGGGAGGGAGCCAAGGGGCTGCTCGCGCTGATGGCCACACGGGGCAAGACGGTGGTGATGTGGACCGTCGCCGTTCTCTTGAACCTGGTGCTGACGCTCTTCCTGCTCTTCTTCTTCCTTCGCGATGGAGAGGCGATGGTCGCGCGGCTGGATCGGGCCCTGCCGCTCCCCGAGGAGCGCAAGAAAAGACTGGCGAAGCAGCTCGCCTCCGTCACGAAGGCCGTCGTCCTCGGAACGCTTGTGACGGCCCTCGTTCAGGGCGCGCTCGTGGGCATTGCGTTCGCGGTCGTCGGCTTTCCCTCTCCGCTGGTCTTTGGGGCGCTCGCGGGGGCGCTCTCCCTCCTGCCCATCGGAGGCACGGCGCTCGTCTGGCTCCCCGGCGCTGTGATCCTGGCCGCTCAGGGCCGGTGGCCGTGGGCCATCGGGATGGCGCTCTATGGGGGCGTGATCGTTTCCGTGGTGACCAACAACGTGCTGAAGCCGCGCTTGATATCGGGCCACGCCGAGATCGGGACGCTGCCGGTGTTTTTCGGGGTGTTGGGAGGGCTGGCGGCCTTCGGTCTGATCGGAATGCTTCTGGGGCCTGTCGTCATTGCTCTCGCTCAAGCGCTTTTGAGCTGGGCCGAGGAGGGAAAACAGGCCACAGCCAGTTAGATCAATTACGTCGATTGAAGTCGATCGGCTGAGGAGAAGGATGGCAAAGCGGACTCACAAGAAGACCAGCGCGAAAGATTCGGATCCGATCGGCAGGGGCAGAGAAGTTCCTACTCTGAAGCCGGGCAGGTACACCGACGGCCTCCCGCTCGACGAGATCCAGTATCTCGAGTGCAAGCTCATTCTCAAGCCGAACGGCTTCACCTCTCGGAAGCGTCTGTTCGGCTTCGGCAAAGTCATGCGCGGTCCGGCTGAGGAGAGCGGCGTCGAGTTTCTGACCAAGGGCTTCGCCGATGAACCGCTCAAGATTCGCGAGATTCTTTTCCTCGATACGGCCGATTTCCGGTTCTACAACAACGCCTTCATCCTCCGCCGCCGCATTCCGTACGAGGGCGGCTTCCCGACGGGCGATCCGGAGCTCGTCTTCAAGTTCCGGCACCCCGACACGACCGCGCTCTGGATCCTCATCGTGCGCATCGGGGAGACGAACCCGATCTGGGCGATCGCCTCGATGATTGCCTCGAGCGATCCGCAGGTGAAGGAGGCGGCACGCATCTTCAAGAGCCGTCTCATCAATGTGCTGGTCGGCTGCGCCGTCGGGTTCCTCTTCCTGCTCGTGGGAGGGTCAAGCGAGTGGAAGCTCCCCCTCGCGCTCTCGGTGACGGTGCTCGTCTCTTCCTACCTGGTCCATGAACATACGATGTGGCGGCAGGCGCCCATCACCGCCGCCATCATCGTTGCCGGCGGCCTGACGCGTCATTCCAAGCTGATCGGCGTGGAGTACGGCCTGCACAAGGTAGTAGAGGTCTTTGTCGGCTGCCTGGTGGGACTCCTTGTCAGCTTTCTCATGTCGAAGGTCTGGCCGCTACCGGAAGCAGAGCCCTCTCGCAAAGAAGTGGGATGACGATGAAAGGCGCCCAGTCGGCCTGTCTGGTTCTGCACGGCAAGGCCGCGATGCGTGAAGACGTCCGCAAGGCGATTGCAGCGGTTCGCGCCGAGGGAGTCCCCATCGACGTCCGCGTGACATGGGAAGGCGGCGATGCGGAGCGCTTCGCCCGAATGGCGGCGAAAGAGGGTTTTGGTGTCGTCATTGCGGGAGGCGGTGACGGGACGGTCAACGAAGTCGTCGGGGGTTTGGTCGACGGGACGGACGAGACGTCGGCTCTTCCGAGCCTGGCGGTCCTGCCTCTCGGGACGGCAAACGACCTGGCGCATGCCTGCCTTATCCCTCTCGACCCGCTTGGCGCCCTGCGCCTTGCCGTTTCCGGGCCCTCGGCAAGAGTCGATGTCGGCCGGGTCAACGGAAGGTGCCTCTTGAACGTGGCCACCGGCGGGTTCGGCTCGCAGGTGACCGTGGCGACCCCACCCGAGTTGAAGAAGCTCCTCGGCGGCGCCGCCTACCTCTTGACAGGCCTGACCCACTTCACGAGCATCCGCCCCGAGCGCGGGCGGCTGGCCGGGCCCGGCTTCGCGTGGGCAGGGGCTTTCCTCGTTCTGGCCATCGGCAACGGACGGCAGGCAGGGGGAGGACATCAGCTCTGCCCGGAAGCGCTAATCAATGACGGGCTCTTCGACGTCCGCATCCTGCCGAAGCTGCCGCACGAGGAGTTCGTTGGTGAGCTGCGCGGGCTGCTGCGAGAAGGGCTCGACGCTGTCCGCAGCGCCGTCGTCAGCGCCCGGGTGGCGGAGCTCGAGATCGAGACCGACGAACCTCTTCAGATCAATCTCGATGGCGAGCCGATCACGGGCACGCGGTTCCGGTTCGAACTCCTGCCGCGTCGGCTCCCGATGAAGCTGCCCCCGAACTGTCCCTTGCTCGCCTCGCGCGCGTCAACAGTACGATCATGACCTTCACTCTGCCGCAATTCGGAATCTTCGCGCAGGGCGCCCAGGCGCATCACTTTTTGGAGTTCGACCTCCGAGCAGGTGTCACGCCCGACCAGGCAGTGGCGTCCTTCCGTCGATTGCGAACGCCGGATGTGTCGGCCGGCGGCGTAAACCTCGTGGTCGCCTTCGGTGCCGACACCTGGCGGGCAGTCGCTCCGTCCCGATCACCCGCGTCGCTGGCCGCCTTCAGAGAGATCGTCGGAGGCAACGGCCGGTGCGCGCCGGCGACACAGCACGACGCGTGGCTATGGTTCAGCGCCAGCCGGCCGGATGTGACCTGGGACCACGCGCGGGCCGCCGCCCGCGCGGTGAGCGACGTCGCACGGCTCGCAGCCGAGCAGCCCGGGTTTCCCTACCGCGACGGCCGAGACGAGACCGGCTTCGTGGACGGGACAGCGAACCAGCCGGTCCGCCAGGCGGCCGAGGTGGCGCTCGTCCCACCGGGTGAGCCGGGCGAGGGCGGGAGTCACGTCCTCGTCATGCGCTGGGTGCACGACCTCGAAGCATTCCACCAGCTTCCGGTGCAGGAGCAGGAGCGCGTGATCGGGCGCACGAAGGCCGACAGCGTCGAGCTGTCCGACGCGGCCAAGCCGCCGACCGCGCACATCGCGCGGGTCACGGTCGAAGCCGGGGGCGAGGAGCTCCAGATCTTCCGCCGCAGCGTTCCGTACGGAACCGTGGCGGAACACGGCCTGTATTTCGTCGCCTTCAGCGCCGATCCGTCACGATACGACCGCATGCTCGCGCGCATGTTCGGAACCGACGCCGACGGAGTGCACGATCGTCTGACCGACTTCTCCCGTCCCGTGAGCGGCGCCTACTACTTCGCGCCGTCGATGAACGCTTTGAAGGAGCTGGCCGGTCCCGAGGAGGGTTGAGGGGCCCATGCACGATTTCGAATCGAACCGATAGCGTCCAGGAACAGAGTGGCGGACCCCGGTCGTCTCGTTGCTGATATGGGAGTCTCGAAAATGACCTCGAGGCGGCGCTTCGTGACGCCTGCCGCCGGGACGCAGATAATTGATCCGCAAGCGTCCCGGAATATCCCGAGGGATTCTTCGCCTCGCCTAGATGGATATTGCGGGTTCCGACCCCCGTTTTTCGCTCCATACCTAGTCCCATGATACGAGTCGCCCGTCTACCATCGCTGGAGCACCGAAGGCCCTCTGCGGCTTTTTCGGAGACGGACGGCACCCGGCTCGGAAGAGCCATCGCTCCGCGCGTAGTCGCTCATCCGGGCAGCTCGGGCATCTTTGCGCTGCGGGACGCACGCGACGCATTTGCCGCAAGAGCGTTGTTGGCGCAGGCCGCCGAGCGCAGTCTGGACGTCCAGTACTACATCTGGCGCAGGGACATGACAGGCACTCTGCTGTTCGAGTCCCTGCATGCCGCAGCCGATCGCGGCGTCCGCGTGCGGCTCCTGCTGGACGACAACAACACATCCGGCCTGGACACGATCTTGGCGGCGCTGGATTCCCACCCGAACATCGAAGTTCGGCTGTTCAACCCATTCTTCATTCGCAAGCCGCGCGCATTGGGTTACTTGACCGACTTTGCCAGGCTGAACCGGCGCATGCACAACAAGTCGTTCACCGCCGACAATCAGGCGACGGTCGTCGGCGGCCGAAACGTCGGGGACGAGTATTTCGGCGCGACTCACGACGTCCTGTTCGCCGATCTCGACGTGATCGCCGTGGGCCCGGTCGTGAAGGAAGTGTCCAACGCGTTCGACCGGTACTGGGCCAGCGGATCTTCCTATCCGGCCCAACAGGTGTTGCCGCCCGTCCGTCCCGGTCGAATCGTCGAGGTATCGGCGGCCGCGCAGCGGATCGCGCAGAGCCCTGAGGCCGCCGCTTATACGAGCGCCTTGCGGGAATCCTCCTTTGTTCATGACCTGCTCGGGGGAACCCTGGAGCTGGACTGGGTCACGGCGCACATGGTCAGCGACGATCCCGCGAAGGGGCTCGGTCTGGCCGTCCCGGAAGCGCTCCTGATTCATGACCTGAAGCGGGCGCTGGGCGATCCGGTAACCGACTTCCAGCTCGTCTCGCCCTATTTCGTGCCCACCGCGGCGGGCGTTGCGTGGTTCAGGGCTCTTGCCGAGCGGGGCGTCGAGGTCAAGGTTCTTACTAACGCGTTGGAGGCCACAGACGTGGCCTTCGTCCATGCCGGCTATGCGAAGCGGCGCAAGCCCCTGCTGAAAGCGGGAATTCGGCTCTACGAACTTCGGCGAGCGATGACTGATTCCGGACCCACCAAGCTCGCCGGGAGTATGGGGAGCTCGGGGTCGAGCCTGCACGCAAAGACGTCCTCGATCGACCGGTCGCGCGTGTTCATCGGCTCGTTCAACTTCGATCCGCGGTCGGCGAGGCTGAACACGGAAATGGGCTTCCTCCTCGAGAGTCCCGCGCTGGCCGAGCAGATGGACGCGCTTTTCCAGAGCCGCATCCCGATGGATGCATACGAGGTTCGTTTGTCCGAGGAAGGGCGGCTCGGTTGGGTGGAGCGCCGCGGAGCGGAGTCGCTGGGCTATGACACGGAGCCCGGGACGAGCTTGTGGAAACGGGCCTGGGTCTGGTTTCTGTCCGCGTTACCGATCGAGTGGCTTTTGTGAATCTGTCCAAGAGGCGTGGACCGACTGATGAGTGAGGCCTATCGCGCCGAGTCGCGGTAAAAAGAAATCTCCATGAATCGCGGAAAGCCCTCGAGCGTACTTGGACTAAGCAGACTGCGGCCGCGGCGGCAAGAGTGGCCGCGAACCGATTGAGACCTGGCCGAAGAATCCCTCTTCCGAAAGGACGAAATCCATGAGCACGATCACGACCAAAGACGGCACGCAGATCTATTACAAGGACTGGGGGAAGGGGCAGCCTGTGCTTTTCAGCCATGGCTGGCCGCTCTCCGCCGACGCCTTCGAGGACCAGATGTTCTTTTTGGCTTCCAAGGGATTCCGATGCATCGCCCATGATCGCCGGGGCCACGGTCGCTCGAGCCAGCCCTGGGACGGCAACGACATGGATCACTACGCCGACGACTTGGCCCAGCTTGTCGATGCACTTGACTTGAAGAACGCAATCCACGTCGGCCACTCCACGGGCGGCGGTGAAGTCGCCCGCTACATCGGGCGCCACGGCACCAAGCGCGTGGCCAAAGCCGTGCTGATCGGCGCGGTGCCCCCGCTCATGTTAAAGACGGCAGCCAATCCCGGCGGGACACCCATCGAGGCGTTCGATCAGATCCGCGCCGCCGTCGTTGCCGACCGCTCTTCATTCTGGAAGGACTTGAGCATGCCGTTCTACGGCTTCAACAAGCCCGGCGCAAAGGTGTCGGAAGGTCTGCGAGAGTCATTCTGGCTCCAGGGTATGTTGTGCGGTTTTCCCGCCGCCTACTTCTGCATCAAGGCGTTCTCAGAAACGGACATGACGGAAGATCTCAAGAAAATCGACGTCCCGACGCTCATCATGCACGGCGATGCCGATCAGATCGTCCCGATCGCCGACTCTGCCATGCTGTCTGCGAAGCTCGTCAAGGGAGCAACCCTCAAGGTTTATCCGGGACTGCCGCACGGCATGTGTCAGACAAACAAGGACCAGATCAACGCGGACTTGCTCGCATTCATCAAGGGCTGAAGCAGAAGTCGAAGGAGATCGTTGTGAAGCGCGTTTACAAGGTGTTCCCTGATCGAGTCGGAGCTGGCTTGTTCCTTCTCCTGCTTTCCGCCACCGTTTCGGCGACAGCGAACGCGCAGACGCCGGGCGACGGCATCGTATCGCGTACCTCGAAGGTCGATGGCGTCGAGCTGCACTACTTAACCTCTGGCCAGGGCCGGGCGGTGATCCTGCTGCATGGCTACGCCGAGACCTCGAGGATGTGGAGACCGATCATTCCGGTCCTGGCGAAAAACTTCAGGGTGATCGCGCCCGATCTGCCCGGCATCGGCGACTCGGGCATCCCGGCGGATGGTCTGGACATGAAGAGTGCCGCAACCCGCATTCATGCGCTGGTCCGCTCGCTTGGAGTCGAGAAGGCGCGAGTCGTCGGCCACGACATCGGGCTAATGGTCGCGTACGCCTACGCTGCGCAGTACCCCGCGGAAACGGAAAAACTCGTCCTGATGGACGCGTTCCTGCCGGGAGTCGCCGGGTGGGAGGCCATCTACAACAATCCAGGCATCTGGCATTTCCGCTTCAACGGGCCGACGCCCGAGAAGCTGGTCGCGGGGCGCGAGCGCATCTACTTCGAGCATTTCTGGAACGACTTCGCCGCCGAAAAGACCCATTCGATCCCGGAGGCGGATCGGAAGGCTTACACAGCAGCCTATTCGCGACCGGGCCGTATGCGGGCAGGCTGGGCCTACTTCGTCTCATTTCAGAAGGCGGCTGAAGACTTCGCACAGCTCGCCCAGACGAAACTCACCATGCCCGTCCTCGCCATCGGCGGCGAGAAGGCCAATGGCGAAGCGCTCGGGCGGCAGGCGAAGCTCGTTTCCTCGGACGCGACCGTCATCGTCGTGAAGAACTCGGGACACTGGCTCATGGAAGAGCAGCCACGCCAGACGATAGACGCGCTCGTTGGTTTTCTTCAGTGAGCGCGCCCTGATGAACGTGAACCGAACGCTCTCGGAGAGGCGTATGACACGTCCTGGAGGTTTCGACGGGGAGCACGACAATGGGAGCGCCGACGACATCGGGTGACAGCGTGGTCCTGGTGGCGGGCGGCACCGGGGCTCTCGGCCACGCGGTCAGCCTTGCGTTTCTCGAACGAGGGGCAAAGGTCGTCGTGACCTTTCGAAATCCGGAAGAGCTTGCTCGTCTCACGACCTCGGCCGGCGAGAACGCTTCTCGCCTCGACGGGCGGAAAGTGGACGTCACAGACGAGGCGGCAGTGCGGGAGCTCGTTGAATCCGTGCTCTCGCAACACGGGAGGCTCGACGCCCTCGTCAACGCGGTAGGAGGCTACGGCGGCGGCAAGCTCTGGGAGCAGGATGCCAAACTCCTCGACCGAATGCTGGAGCTCAACCTGCGCTCGGGTTACGCGCTAGCGAGGGCGGCGGTTCCGGCAATGCTCCAACAGGGGCACGGTGCGATCGTGAATGTTGCATCGAAGGCGGCGGTCCATCACGCCGCTGGCGTCTCCGCGTACGCCACGTCGAAGGCGGCCGCCCTGGCCATGATGGACTCGCTGGCCGAGGATCTAAAGGGCACCTCAGTCCGGGTCAACTCGATCTTGCCGAGCATCATCGACACCGAAGCCAATCGGAAAGCGATGCCGAGGGCAGATTTCGCGAAATGGGCGAAGCCCCAGGACATCGCTCGCGTCGTCCTATTTCTTTGCAGCGAGGATGCTCGGGTTATACACGGCGCGGCGATTCCCGTCTAGGGCGGCAGCTGAGGAGGCAGGAGAATGATTCAGATCCGGCGCGCCGAGGAGCGGGGACACACCAAGTGGGGATGGCTCGACAGTTGGCACACGTTCTCTTTCGGCGACTATGACGACCCCGAACACATGGGCTTCCGCTCTCTGCGCGTGTTGAACGACGACCGGGTCCAGCTCGGTCAGGGATTTGGCACTCACGGACACCGCGACATGGAGATCCTGTCCTACGTGCTCGAGGGCGCCCTCGAGCACAAGGACAGCTCGGGCGGCGGCGGCGTGATCCGGCCCGGGGAAATCCAGTTCATGCGGGCGGGGAGCGGCGTCCGGCACAGCGAGTACAACCACTCGAAGTCGGAGCCCGTGCATTTTCTGCAAATCTGGATCGTGCCCGACAAGCAGGGCCTCAAACCGACGTACGGCCAGCAGGCTTTCGACGCTGATGCCGCGAGACGGTCCTTCGTGCTCCTCGCCTCCAAGGACGGGCGGGAGGGCAGCCTCCAGGTCGCACAGGATGTCGACGTCTGGATGACGCAACTCGGAAAGGGCGAGCGCCGTGAGCTGCCGCTCGCGCCGGGACGCCACGCCTGGATCCACGTGGCTCGCGGCTCGGCCTCGTTGAACGGGACTTCGCTTGGCGAGGGCGACGGCGCCGGGATCAGCGACGAGGGGGCCTTGCGGCTCACCGGCGAAGGTGCGTCCGAGGTCCTGGTGTTCGACCTGAAATGAGGAGATCTTTTGGTAATGGAGAGGAGACAAAGTCATGAGCAAATCGAAGAACACAGCGGCGGCGGCTGACCGGGCGCGGCCCATCGACCGTCAAAAGGCGCACGAGATCCAGGCCTTCGGCCAGGTGATCCGGATTCCCATTGCGCTGTCCGAGAACGTCGCCCGCCAGAGCGTCGAGAATCTCAACCAGGTCCTCGCCGACACGATCACTCTGCGCGACCTCTACAAGAAGCATCACTGGCAGGTGGCCGGGCCGACGTTCTATCAGCTCCACCTTCTCTTCGACAAACACTACGAGGAGCAGAATGACCTGGTGGACATGATTGCCGAACGGATCCAGATGCTCGGCGGGATCAGCCTGGCCATGGCGCCCGACGTGGCCGAGACGACGATCGTTCCCCGGCCGCCGAAGGGCCGCGAAGAAGTACCCGTGCAGATCTCGCGGCTCCTCCACGCGCACGAGATCGTTCTCGAAGAGACGCGCTCCATGGCGCGGCAGGCGGCCGAGGCCGGCGACGACGGGACCAACGACCTCCTCGTCTCGGATGTCATCCGGACGAATGAAAAACAGGTCTGGTTCGTCTCGGAGCACCTGGTCGATGTGCCGCTCGTGAAGGCCGACTGAGAATTGCGATGAGCACGGTGGGGACGAAAGAGCGCTTGCCGCCCGGGCAGGTCCTCACGCAAAAGTGGCCGGTCTTGACTTATGGCGAGACGCCGCGCGCCGATATGCAGACCTGGACGTTCCGATGCTTCGGCCTCGTGGACAGGGAAGTCTCGTGGACCTGGAAAGAGTTCCTCGAGCTGCCCAGGGTCGAAGTCACGTCCGACATCCACTGCGTGACGCGCTGGAGCCGCTACGACAATCGGTGGGAGGGAGTCGCGGTCTCAGAGATCCTGCGACACCTGAGCGTGAAGCCCGCGGCCGTCGCGGTCATGGCCCACACGCAGGAAGGCTACACGACGAACATCCCTCTGGCGGACTTGAACGTCGAGAACGCCCTTCTGGCGATCAAGCACGACGGGCGGGACCTGCGGTCGGAGCACGGAGGCCCCTGCCGGCTCGTCGTTCCGAAGCTCTATTTCTGGAAGAGCGCCAAGTGGATCCGAAGTTTCGAGTTCTTGGACGTCAACGCGCCGGGATTCTGGGAGGTCAACGGCTATCACCTTCACGCCGACCCCTGGAAAGACGAGCGCTACTCCGACCAGGAGACCAACGCCATGCAACGAATGCGCTCGGAAGCGGCTCGGCGCTTGAGGTAGCGTTGAAGGGGCGGGACTGGTCGCTCCGGCTCTGGTAGGAGCGCGAGGAGTCTTTGGAAAGAATTGGTGATTGGTGATTTGTGAACTCGGCTGAGCCAACCCGAAGCCCATCTCCAACTCCACGCGACGAGCAAGCGTTTCCCACGCTGACGCCCGAGCAGGTCGCGCGGGTCGCTCTCCATGGACGCGCGCGGTCCGTAGGGGCCGGCGAAGTTCTCCTGGAAGCGGGTCAGCAGCCCAGCTCGTTCTTTGTCGTCACTTCGGGACAGCTCGACGCCGTTCAACAGGGCACCGACAGCGAGCGAGTCGTGGCGTCGTTTCGCGCGGGTCAGTTCACCGGCGAAACGACCATGCTTTCCGGGCGGCGCGGCCTCGGTTCGATTCGCGCGGCCGAGCCGACCGAGATGATCGAGGTCCGTCGAAAGGACCTCCTGAGCCTCATTCAAACGGATGACCCGTTGAGCGAGATCCTGATGCGCGCGTTCATTCTCCGCCGCGTCGAGCTGATCGCCCAGGGATTCGGAGACGTCGTTCTCGCGGGATCGAACTTCTGCCAGGGCACCGTCCGCGTCAAGGAGTTCCTGACCCGCAACGGACATCCCTACACGTTCATCGACCTCGACCGTGATTCCGGAGCACAGGACCTGCTCGACCGCTTCGGCGTGGGCCAGGGTGACGTGCCGGTGCTCATCTGCCGCGGGGCGGTCGTGCTTCGCAATCCCACCAACGCGCAGATCGCGGAGTGTCTCGGATTCAACGAGGCGATCGACGAGGAGCGCCTGCGGGACGTCCTCATCGTCGGAGCGGGGCCAGCCGGCCTGGCGGCGGCGGTCTACGGCGCCTCGGAGGGGCTCGACGTCCTGGTTCTCGAAACGGACGCGCCCGGCGGGCAAGCCGGCTCGAGCTCCAAGATCGAGAACTACCTGGGATTTCCCACGGGCATCTCGGGCCAGGATCTCGCGGGGCGGGCGCTCACACAGGCGGAGAAGTTCGGGGCAGAGCTGCTGATCGCGAAAGGAGCGAGACGCCTCGACTGCGAGAGAAAGCCGTACGCGATCGAGATCGACGGCGGCCCCCGCGTGCTGGCGCGGGCGGTGGTCATCGCGACCGGCGCGCGATATCGGAAGCTGCCCGTCGAAAACCTGGAGCGGTTCGAAGGAGCGGGGATCTACTACCTCGCCACGCCCATCGAGACCCAGCTGTGCCGCGACGAGGAAGTCGTCGTCGTGGGCGGAGGCAATTCGGCCGGACAGGCGGCGATGTTTCTGTCTCAAACCGCGAAGCGTGTCCATATGCTCGTCCGGGCCGCCGGCCTGGCGGAGAGCATGTCGCGGTACCTGGTTCGCCGGATCGAAGACAACCCGGTTATCGTTCTGCACGCGCGAACGGAGATCGTGGTCCTCGAAGGGGACAATCATCTGCAGCGAGTGAGCTGGCGCGACAACGAGAGGGGCGCCGTTACGAAACACGACATCCGGCATGTCTTTTCGATGACCGGAGCGGATCCGAACACGGCCTGGCTCGACGGATGTCTCACGCTGGATGAAGGCGGATTCATCAAGACAGGGTCGGATCTGTCGGAAGAGGAGCTCGCCGCCGCGGGCTGGCCGCTGACGCGGCCTCCGCGTCTGCTCGAGACGAGTCGCCCAGGAGTGCTCGCAGTCGGCGACGTGCGCTGTGGAAACGTCAAACGGGTCGCCTCCGCAGTGGGGGAGGGCTCGATCGCGATCACGTTCGTCCATCAGATTCTTCATGAGTAAAGAGACGGCGGCGTCTCAGGTCGCGTGCGTTCATCTTCGGGCCATTGCAAATGTGAAGCGCGCGAAGCGCCAAGAGTGTGAGGAATGCGTCAAGATCGGCGCGCGCTGGGTGCATCTTCGGACCTGTCAGGAGTGCGGCGGGACGCGCTGCTGCGATGACTCGTCGAACCGGCACGCGAGCAAGCACGCGCGCGCAACCGGACATCCGGTGATCTCTTCGGCCGAGCCGGGAGAGCGCTGGATGTACTGCTATCCCGACGAAGGCCTTCTCGAGTACTGACGTTTCAAGAGTCTTTCCGCGAGGGGAGTGTCGGGGCGCCGGGCCATCCAGGTGGCGTTCCGACGGCTTCGAGTGGTGGTCTCAGCCCTGGTCGCGGCGCGCGTAGTCTCCCGCAGTAACCAAGGGAGGAGGCACGCGCCGCGGGAGCCGCAGCGCAACTCCGGATCAGGCGCTCGGTCGAGCCCCTCTGGTCGAGCCGAGCGCCGGTGCGCTGAAGGCGCAGATCCAGAGTGCAGCGAAGGCGACGAGTGGCGGAGGAGGAGGGATTCGAACCCCCGGTACCGTCTCCGGTACAGCGGTTTTCAAGACCGCCGCCTTAAACCACTCGGCCACTCCTCCGTGCGGCTCGAGTGTAGCGCGGGTCCCGATGAGTAGGCTTGGTGGCTGAGGCGGCAGCGGCCTTGAAATGGTTTTCAAAGACCACCGCGTGAGCGGCGGGCGGACCCGCCGCTTGTCGCGCCCTGCGGGCGCTCGGTGCAAACCACTCGGCCACTCCTCGGCTCGAGTGTAGCGCGGGTCCCGATGAGTAGGCTGGATGGCTGAGGCGGCGGCGGCCTTGAAATGGTTTTCAAGACCACCGCGTGAGCGGCGGGCGGACCCGCGAGTGAGCGCCGGCCCAGCCGGCGCATATCGCTCCGGTTGTTTCGCTGAGCTCGTCACGGACCGCCTTGAATTCCGCTGGGACTTCCTCGCGGAAGCCTTGCGATCCTTCGGCAACAGTGCGGATCTCCGAGCGCAGGCCCTCTGCAACGACGTTGAAGTGCCGCTTGATCTCGTCTGCGGTTTCGCGGTCCATCGGGTGGCTCGGCCGGGGAGCCTAGCACTCGGTGTTGGGACCGGGGCAACTCACTTTCTCGCTTCTTGGATCTTCCGAGCGATGGCGGTCACGAGGCGCCGCGGGGTGATGCGCTCGGCCTGAACGAGCAGTTTGTTGCCGAGGCCCGGCACGACGACCCGGCGTCCGCGCAGCATGCCTTCGTAGCCGACTCGGGCGGTCTCGCGAGCGCTCATGACGAGCGGGCTGTTGAAGAGGTTCGTCTTCTCGAGACCGGCTTGTTTCTGAAACTCCGTGATCGTCGGGCCGGGGCAGAGCGCGGTGACCGTCACGCCGGTGCCATGAGTCTCGTTGGCCAGAGCCTCGGAGAACGAGAGGACGTAAGCCTTCGTGGCATAGTAGACCGCCATAAGAGGACCGGGCTGAAAGGCGGCCGTCGAGGCGACGTTCAAGATCCTGCCGTACCGGCGCGCGATCATTCCCGGGAGGAAGATCTTCGTGAGGTGGGTCAGGGCCGCGGCGTTGACCTGAATCATCTCGAGCTCCCTTTCGAGAGGAGTCTCGGCGAAAAGACCGTACACGCCGAAGCCCGCGTTGTTGACGAGGATCTCCACGGAGATTCGCCGCGCGGCGATCTCGTCGGCGATCGCGCGGGGCGAGGCCGGATCGGCGAGGTCGCGAGCGACGACGGTCGCCGTGATGCCGTATTCCGCCTGGAGGCCCCGGCCGATGTCGTCGAGCTTCTCGCGGCTGCGCGCGACGAGCACGAGATCGTTGCGGTCGCGCGCGAGAAGCGTCGCGAGCTCCAGGCCGATCCCGCTCGAGGGTCCGGTGACGAGGGCCGTGCGGCGAGGCGAGTTGAGAGTCAAGAGTCGAGAGTCGAGAGTCGAACCGGCGAGCCTGCAGTTTGCTCAACCGAGGGCCGCGGCGGCGCCAGGGGACGCGGACGAAAGACGTGCGTCCAGGCGTTGGCGAGCTCCGCCTTGACCCAGCGTACGAGGCCGTGCGCGAGCATGACGGCCGCGGCGCCGCGCACGGAGAAACCGACGAAGGACGGCCGGCGCCCGGCATTGTGGTTGCCGTAGATGCCGAGCGCCCTCTTGCGCTTGGCGATCGCCGTCAAGCGCCGGTTGTAGAAGCGGATCGGATAGAAGCCGATCTCCGCGCCGTCCTGATAGTAGGGCGGCACACCGAGGCGCGCGTGGCGGAAGCGGTACACCGGGATGACGGCTGCGAAGTAGTAGAGCGCGGTGTCGAGAAGGAACGCGATCGTCATGGTGTCGTAATCGCCCATGACGTAGTACTTGTCCTGGAAGATGGACTCGTAGAAGTACTTGAAGTAGCGGCTGTAACACCGGTTGTGCTCGGCGTACGCCACCTCCATCTCGCCCGTCGGGGCCCCGGAGAAGGCCTTCTCGATGAGCTGCGTGCGCGTGTAGACCGAGAAGGCCATCTGGTCGAGGCCCGGTGAGTAGAAGGGGTCGAGGAATCCGCCCGCGTCGCCCACGCAGGCCCAGCCAGGCCCGATGAACTGGTCCACGAAGTAGGGCAGATGGGCGTAATAGCGGCAGTCGCCTTCGACGGGTGTGGCGTGCTCGAGCAGCTCGCGTGTCAGCGGGTTGGCTTCGAGAAAGCGGGTCAGCTTCTCCTGGGGCGTCTTGCCTTCGGGATCCACGAGGCGCTTGTCCCAGACGAGACCCACGCTCGTCTCGCCGTCTCTCAACGGGATGAACCAGATCCAGTAGCCCCAGCCGACGAAGTGGTTCGTGGCGAGGCGGCGCGCGGTGAGGACCGAGCGGGCGAACGGGTCGGCCGGATCCGTGCCGGCGACTTCGACGCCGTCCATGTCCTTGACGCCCCGGTAGCGGACCCAGATCGAAGCGGTCGGGTGCGATTCGATGGGCGTGACGCCGCCGCGCTTTCGCGCCAGGAGCGCCTGCCGGCCGGTGGCGTCCACGATCCACTGCGCGTGGACCTCGACCTGGCTGCCGTCGCTCTTCTCGATCGAAATCGAGTTCCCGTTCCGGGCATCGAGCGCGAAGGCCGTGACCTTCGCCGGCCGCCAGACCTCGCTGCCTTCGGCCGCTGCGACCTTCAGGAGGTGCTCGTCGAGCTTCGAGCGGTCGAGCTGGAAAGACGGCGTGCGCGCGAGCTGCGTGGGGCCGACTTCGGAGGCGTCGCGCAGGTTCTTCACCAAATCGTTGAAGAACCAGTATCGGAAGGCCTGCTTCGGAAGCTGCTCGCGCGAAAGGTGGTCGTACTGCTTCAAGACCCGCGTCAAGAAATAAGCCGAGATCTCGACGGTGGACTCGCCCACTTTCCAGTCGAAGCGGTCGCTTTTTTCGACGACGAGGACCCTCAGGTGGGGCAGCCGGCGCTTCAGCAGGATGGCCGTCGAGGCGCCGGCGACGGCACCGCCGACGACCACGACGTCGTAATCGAAAGCGTCCGGTCGGGGCAGAGCCTCCATGGGACGCCTAGTTTACTTCCGCGAACCGGCCGAGACCTCGACAGCTCGGAGGATTCCGAGCGACTCATCCACCACGAGAGTCCTGTCCACCGTCTCGACGGGGCCAAGGTTCTGGAGCTTGCCCGAAGGCCATCGCACCGTGAGGCTCTCGAGGCGGGTCGCGCGGCCGAGGCCAAGGTGCGCGATAGGGCTGCCGGTCGCCAGAAAGCCGCTGGCATTGGCTGTCTCGAGAAGGAGCGTGCGCCCGCCGGCGAGCTTTGCCGTCACGCGGCAGCCCACGCCGTCCCGGTTGTCGGTGCCCGGCGTTCCGGTCAAACGCAGGCGCAAGAAATGCTCCTCGGGCGCGCGGCTGCCGAAGAAGATGGCTTCCGGTACGCCGACCGAGCGCACGTAAAGGTCGAGCGCGCCGTCGCCGTTGGCGTCGAACGCGACGACGGCGCGGCCGTTGGACTCCAGATCGAGGCCGTCTAAGAAGGCGCGCTCCTCGAAGAGCGGAGCGCCGGCCGCGGCACCGCCGCGGTTGTGGAAGTAGCGGTCGCGCTCCATCCCGGCGATGCCCGCGGCTTTTCGGTCGAACGTCTTTCGGCCCGCGACGTAGTCGTTCCAGTAAGCGAGAGTCTCCCACCAGAACTCGAGCTCGCGGTCGCGGTCCCGGCCGTCGCCCCACATTCCGTTGGTCGCGTAGAGGTCGGGCCAGCCGTCGTTGTCGAGGTCGGCGGCGGCGACGCTCCAGTTCCAGCCGGCCCGCCGCGCGCCCGAGATGTCGGTGGCGTCCCGAAAGGTGTGGTCGGGCCGTTGGAGCAGCAGCGTGTTGCCCCGGGTCATCGTCTTCATCCAGTGGACGGCGATTGGCAGGAAGAGCCGCCCGGCGAGCGGAATCGGCAGCGAGGGATAGTCGTGCAGAAAGGACCACTGCGTGTCGCAGCCGGTCGTGTAGAAGTCGGGAAGGCCGTCTCCGTCGAAGTCGGCGACGGCGCCCGACATGCCGTAGGCGCGTACTTCGACGCCGGCCTTCTTCGTGACGTCGACGAAGCGCCGCCCACCCTCGTTCTTGTAGAGGTTCTTCAGGCCGAAGTCGTTCGTGAAGAGAAGATCGGCGCGCCCATCGCCGTCGTAGTCGGCCGCGATCGCCGAGAGAGTCCAGCGCTGAACTCCGGAGAGTCCCCACGCGCGTGCCGCGTCGACGAAGTGGCCCTTGCCATCGTTGACGAAGAGGAAGTTCTCCCGGCCATCGTTCGCGTCGAAGGGAGGATCGGGCATCTGGTGGTAGTAGTCGCCGGTCACAGCGACGATCAGGTCGAGGTCGCCGTCGCCGTCGAAGTCCGCGAAGACGGCCGAGCGGGCGTTGCCCGGGACCCGAATACCGCTCTGCGCCGTGAAGTCCTCGAACGCGCCGTTGCCCCGGTTGCGGAAGAGACGGGCCTGCCCGAAGGCGTTCGTGACGAAAAGGTCCGGAAAGCCGTCGCCGTCCACGTCGCCCGCCGCCACGCCCGTTGCGGCGATGCCTTCGAGGCCGGCTGAGGCCGTCACGTCGGTGAAGTGGCCGCGCCCGTCGTTCTGGTACAGGATCGAGCGCACGCCGTCGCCGACGAAGAGGTCCTCGGCTCCGTCGCGGTTGTAGTCGAGCACGGCGACTCCGGAGCCCGGCCAGATGTCGGCGATGAGCCAATTGGTGAGCTTCATCGGCGGGTCGTTTCGGGGCGCGCCGAGGCCCGCCTCGGCCGTCGCGTCGTGGAATCGGGGATGCTCCCCCAGGCGCTCCGAAATGCCGGCCGGCGTCCCCGCCGAGACGTGCAGCGGACCGGCGCCCGTCCTCTCGAACGTCACGACGGCCTGCGCGCTTCTTTCCACACGCGCGCCGTCGGAGCGAAAGCCGCCGACGGTGAAGACGACGCGTCCGGAAGTTTTCTCGCGATCCCTCGAGATCTCGTGGCGGGGCTTATCGACGGCGTAGCTCACGGAGGCGAGCCGTTCGAGATCCCTCCACGCCCAGTCCCGGAGATCACCGATTCCGATCGGGTCAGGCGGTGTCGGCGCTCGGCTCTTGAGCGCCCGCTGGACGGCTTCGATCGCGTCGCGCCACCGGCCGAGCCTCTCCATCCACGGAACGAAGTCGCGGCGAAGCCTTGCGACCGACGCGTTCTGATACACCCAGAACCCGACCCCGGCGGCGCAGAGAGTGAGGATGACGAAGACGAGACGGCGCTTCACGCGTCGCGGATCGTACCGCGGCAGGAAAGAGTGACGGAGAGGACGGATGAGCGCCGGCGAACCCGGCGCTTGTCGCGCCCGCTAAGGCGGGCGCTCGGTGCGAACCCGCGGAGGCGCCGGCTCCGCCGGCGCCGAGCACCGAGTTATCCCGTAGCCTGCTCGTTCCCAACTCGAAGAGATTCCCGTAACATGCAGCACTCGGCCCCTTACCGGAGAGGTGGGTGAGAGGCTTAAACCAGCGGTTTGCTAAACCGCCGTAGGGCTAATAACCCTACCGCCGGTTCGAATCCGGCCCTCTCCGCCAGCTCCTATCGCCGGATCCGGAGACTCTCGTAGGCGACGGACGGGTTTCCCTGGCTCACGGTGGCGAGCCCTTCGACCTCCGGGCGCACGAAGCAGTAGACCTGATCGTGGAAGAGCGGCAGCACCAGGGCCTCCCGGACGATTTTCTCTTCGACCTGCCGGTAGATGGTGTGGCGAACGCGTGGATCAGTCTCCGCGCGCCCGCGGTCGGCCAGTTGATCCAGATCCGGGCTGCCCACGTAGCGGCCCAGGAGGTAGCCCGCCTCCGAGTGCAGAAGGCCATGGACGAACGTGTCCGCGTCGGGATAGTCCGCGTTCCAGCGGCCGACGTTCAGGTCGGTCCCTCCTTTTCTGGAGAGCTCGAGATACTCGGCCATCGTCTTGTTCATCGGCCGGATCAGGAACCCGATCTCGCGGAAGGCCTCCGTGAGCGCCCGGGCGAAGGCCGAGAACTCGCCGAAGAAGATGGGGTGGACCGCGGCCGAGAGCTCGACCGTCTCTCGCGCCACCGTCGCCTGCGCCTCCGGGGTAGCGGCAGCGCCCGATGCTCCGGCTCCGGAGCCTGGACCGGAGGCCGAATAGCCGAGAAGGCCCGGCGGGATGAGGCCGTGCGCCGGGATGGCCAGCCTTCCCAGAGTCTTGCGGACGAATCCGGCGACGTCAACCGCACGCAGCAGGCTCCGGCGCAGCTCCACGTCGGTCAGGGCTCCCCGATGTCTGTTGAAGGCGACATAGTAGGTCGTCAGGCGCGGGCTTTCCCGATAGCCCGAGGCGAACCGGGGATCGTGCCGGAAGGTTTCGGCGTCGGCCGGGAGGAGATCCGATGCGAGCGACAGCCGGCCGGCGAGAAACTCGTCGCGGATTTCCTCGGGCGAGACCCCGAACCGAAAGACAATGCCCTCGCTTCTGGGGTAGCCCTCTCGCCAGTAGTGCGGATTGCGCTCGAGCTCGAGCCGCCGGCCGGGCTCGAAACTGACGAGCCGGAATGGGCCCGTGCCGACGGCGCCCTCGCGCACGCTCGGCCCGATGACTCCGGTCCCCTCCGGGACGATCGCGGTCGGAATAAAGGAGAGCAGGGCGGGAAAAAAAGAGACGGGCTTTTCCAGATCGATGAAGAATTCCATTCGCGAGACGATGTGGAACCCTTCGAGGTCGGTCGAGGCCCCCTCGAGAAGCCTCGTCGCTCCCTGGATGGGAGACAGCAGCCCGCGGGTAGTGCTCTGCGGGTTCGCCAGCAGCCGCTCGAAGGAGTGGCGAACGTCGCGGGCGGTGAGGCGGCGCCCATCGTGAAACCGCACACCCGGGCGAAGCCGGAACCGGAACCGCGTGCCCTCATTCTCCATGCTCACCTCGGAGGCGAGCCAGGGAACGATCCGGGTGCCCTCGACCGCCCAGGTCAGCGTCTCGAAGACCGTCGACAGCACTTCGGAATCCTCCGCGGTGGTACCGAGCGCGCTATCGAAGCTCCGGACGACGCCTGCGATCGGCACGTTCAGGATCCCACCGCCGGCCGGCCGTTCGGAAGCCGCTCGGATTGCCGGCACCGGCGCCTTTCCGATCTCGGCATAGTTGACGTAGGGAGCGATGCTCCGAAGTTGAAGGCCCCGGACGTTGGCGTTGGCGATTCGGTAATCCACATCGTGGAAGAGCGGCACGAGGATGGCGGAATCGAGCAACACGTGCTCGAACTTCCGGTAGAGGTCCTCCCGGGCGGCCGGACGGCCCTCGGAGCGTGCCTCCTCCAGAATCCGGTCGGTCTCCGATGAGGAAAAGTAGCTTCGGAGACGGCCGTTGCCGGAGTGAAAGAGAGTGAAGGTGAAATTGTCGGGATCGTCGTAGTCGGCGATCCAGCGGGTGAGAACGAGGTCGATATCTTTGTTCCGGTGCCACGACTCGAGGAACTCCGGCATGGTCTTCGTGACGACCTCGACCTCGACGCCCAGCCTGGCCCAGGTTCGGAAGAGCGTGCTCATCACCGCCCCGTACTGGTTCTGCAACGTCGGATGAACGGAGGCTCGCAGCCGCACGGGCGGCGGTGGCCCCAGCGACCGAATCATCTCGATCCCCTTCTCCTCCGAAAGATGAGATTGTCGCCTTCCGGGATCGTGCCCGAGAATTCCAGGCGGCAGCAGGCCCGTGGCCGGCATGGCGAACCGGCCGAGAGTTCCCCAGACAAAATCTTGGGTGCGCACAGAACTCGCGAGCGCGCTCCGGAGAAAGGCGTTCGATCCGGCAGCGCTCCCGGTGTGGAACAGGACAAAATAGGTATTCTTCTTGGGGATTTCGACGAGACCAGCGCGGAATCGGGGCTCCCGGAGGATCGCGTCGAGGTCTTGCGGGAGAAGGTCCCGCGCCAGGTCCAGCTCTCCGGACCGGAGGCCTTCCGCGATCGCAGCCGCCGACAAAGAAAGCCGAAACTCGATTCGGTCGAGGCGCGGCGGCTCCTTCCAGGAGCGGGGGTTGCGCTCGAGGACGACCCGATCCGGATCCTGGGAGAGCTTCCGGAACGGCCCGGTGCCCAGCACCGCCCGCCTCCCGTTTTCCTCCGGGCCGACGGCGGCGATGCCCGTCCTCGGGTCGGACAGGAGGGACGGGAAGATGGGGAGCGGGTCGCGAAGCCGGATCTCGATCTCGTGGGTCCCGGGCGCCGTGATCCCGGAGACCTCGCCGGCCTTTCCCTCCAGGTACTCCGGGACCCCGAGGATCGCGACGAAAGCCGCGGGCATCTGGTTGCGGGAAAGCCGGATCGATCGTTCGAGCGAGGCCTTGACGGCGGAGGCGGACAGAGGAGCGCCGTCCGAAAAGACGACACCCTTGCGCAGGTGAAGGCGCACCGTGCGAGCGTCGTCCTCGAGGGCCCACCGCTCGCAGAGCGCCGGCGCGAGATTGCCCTCGGAATCGGTCGTCACCAGCGTGTCGAAGACGTTCGCGAGGACCTCGTGCTCTTCGTTCGTCTCGTAGGTCCCCGGCTCGGTCGCGGCGATGGGATTCGCCACGGCCACCACCAGCGTACCGCCCCGCGGAGTGTCGATCTCGGCCGCTTTCTCTCTGGGCGCGAGCCTCTCGATCTCCTCTTGGTACGCGGCCGCCTTCGCATACTCGCCGCGCAGATTGGCGACCGTCGCGGTGAGCGAAAGCAGTTTCGCGAGGTACTCGGGCTCGCCGCCCGCGCGCGCCGCCTCGATTCCCCGTTCGGCCCACTGCCGGGCTTCATCGATCCGGCGAGCCTGCCAGGCGGTCTCCGCGGCGAACAGGATCGCGTGGAGGGCGCGCCGCGGCTGCTTCTCCTCCTCGAGCACGCGGACGGCGGCTTCCGCCTCGCGCAGAGCTCCGTCCACGTTGCCCGCCAGGCGCTGGCCCTGGGCCAGGAGAAGCCGGGCGTCTCCCTCGAGGGCCCGCTCGCCCGTCCATTCCTCGTCCTCGAGGAAATCGAGAGCGATCTTCGCGACGCGGACCGTCTCCTCCGGGCTGAACGAGTCGAGCGACTTCTGTGCGAGCTTCAATGCGTACTCGACCGTCTTCTCGGAGACGTCGGCCTGCGAGAAGTGGTGGACGAGCTCAGGGTAGATGCGCTCGAGACGGCCCGCGTGGCGCTGCTCGATCAGCCCGGCGTACTTGCGGTGAAGGGAGCGGCGCTTGCGGCGGGCGAGCGCTCCGTACAGGGCGTCCCGCACGATTCCGCTCGAAAACGTCAGGCGGTCGCCGCGCGACTCGCGCTCCTCTTCGAGAAGCCCTTCGCGCATCAGGCGGTCGATGGCGTCGTCGAGGTCCTTCGCCCCTTCCGCCAGCGTCTCCAGGTCCCGGGCGTCGAATGTCTTGCCGAGCACGGAGGCGATCGACAGAAGATCGCGCAGCTCCTCCGGAAGCCGCTCGATCCGCTTTTCGACAGCTTGCTGAATGGTGGCCGGCAGCGCATCCGCCGAGATCGCTCCTCCTCTCGAGAAGCTCCAGGCGCCGGTGTCGTCTTTGGCGATGCCGCCGGACTCCACGAGCGACCGGATCAGCTCCTTGGTGAAGAACGGGTTGCCTTCCGTCGCGTCCTTCAGCCTCCGGGCGAGGTCGTCCGAGACTTTCGGCGCTCCCACGATGGACTCGACGAGGGCGCGGTGCTCCGATGCGGAAAGCGGGCCGAGCGTCAGTGAAACGAAGCGCGGGTCGTCCGTGAAGGAATCGAGCATCCGCGTCAGGGGATGCCGCTTGTCGGTCTCGTTCTGTCGAAAGCTACCGACGATCAGAGTCGGTGTCGGCCGCAGCCGGCGGACGATGTACTGGAGCGCTTCGATCGAGATCTCGGCTCCGTGCAGGTTCTCGAGAATCAAAACGAAGGGCTTGCCGCCCGCCATCCGCGTGAGTGTGCGCGCGAGGAGCTCGAAGACCTGGATCCGGTCGTCGGCTTTCTTTTCTTCGGGGGCCGCCGGCGTGCGGGCCTCGCCGCTCACGGCCGAGCGCAGCTCGCTGATCTCCGAGAGCTGCGGGAAGAGGGCGATCAGGTCCGCCGCGAGGTCGGAGAATTCAGGGCGCCCAGAAGACGAGCTGCCCGCGTCGCGGGAGAGGAAGTAGTCCTCGATGAGCTCGCAGAAACCCTGGTAGGCGAAGGACCGGTCCTGCTCGATGAAGCGTCCGTAGAGGACACGGACCTTGCGCGCCCGGGCGAGGTTCTTGAGCTCCTCGAGCAGGCGCGTCTTTCCGACTCCCGGCTCACCGGCCACGACCGCGAACTGGCATTCGCCCGAGATCGCCGCATTCAGCCGGCGCTGCAGCTCCGCGAACTCCTTCTCGCGCCCGATGAACGCGGAAGCCGCGAGGCGAGAGATCGCCCGGCTCCCGCTCAGAACGAGCGACATTCGAAACTCGTCGCTCGCCAGGCTCGACTTGTGGCGGCGCAGCGCGTCGGCGATCTGTCCGGCTCGCTGAGGGCGCTTGCCCGGGTCCTTCTCGAGGCAGCGCAGGACGATGTCCTGCAACTCCTCACGGATCTCCGCGCCCAGGGCGCGCGGTGGCTGGGGGATCTCGTGGACGATGCGGTACAGAATCGACTGAACGTCCCCGGTGAAGGGCGGTTCCCCGACGAGGCACTCGTAGAGCACCACCCCGAGAGAGTAGATGTCGGAGCGTCCGTCGAAGGCGCGAGAGGCCACCTGCTCGGGGGAGAGGTAGGCGACGGTGCCGACGAGCGTGCCGGTCTTCGTCAGCCGGGACTCCGAAGCCGTGTGCGCGAGACCGAAGTCCATCACGCGGACGCGAACGGTGGACCCCTCTTCCCGCGCGATCATGATGTTGGCCGGCTTGATGTCGCGGTGCACGACGCCGCGCGAGTGGCTGTAGTCGAGTGCGTCGGCGACCTGGATCCCGATGTCGACGACATCGCCGAGGCACAGCGACTGGTCCCGAAGCAGGCGCAACAGGGTCGCTCCGCCCACGACCGGCATCACGAAGAAAAGCGAGCCCTCGTGCCGTCCGAGGTCGTGGATCGGCACGATGGCGGGGTGGTCCATCTGGGCGACGATCTGCGCCTCCCGCTGGAAGCGCTCCTCGATCTCGGTGGTGAGGTCCGTCGAGGAGATGAGCTTGACGGCGACTTCGCGGTTCAGAACCGGGTCGCGGGCCCGATAGACCACGCCCATTCCGCCCCGGCCGAGCTCGCCCAGGACTTCGTAGCGGCTGGCGAGCCGTGTGGCGATCATGCGGACGCCTCTACCGACGGATCCAGAGATCCTCGTAGAAGATCGTCGGGCTTGCCTGTCCGACCGAGGCCAATCCCGCGACCTCGGGACGCGCGAACGCGTAGACCTGGTCGTGGAAGAGAGGCAGCAGCAGCGCCTCGCCGGCGACGAGCTCTTCGATCTTGCGGTAGATGGAGTGGCGGAGGCGCGGATCGGTTTCTGCCCTTCCCTGGTCGGCGAGCTCATCGATTTCGGGCCGGCCCACGTAGCGGCCCATGTTGCCGGCCGTGGAGTGAAGGACGCCGTAGATGAACGTGTCGGCGTCGGGATAGTCGGCGCCCCATCGCCCCATGGCGAGATCCGAATCCGCCTTTCGATTCATCTCGATGTACTCGGCCATCGTCTTGTTGACGGGCCGGATGACGAACCCCATCTCGCGAAACGCGTCCGTGAGCTCTCGGAAAAGGGCCGAGAGCTCCCCGAAAAAAATGGGATGAACGACCGCCGAGAGCTCGACTGTTTCGCGCGAGACAGTCGCCTCGACCGAGCTGTCCGAGGAAGCGCCCGAAGAAGGCGTGCCCGAGTTCCGTGCGCCGGGATGGCGAGACGCCCGAGAGTCCCCCGAACCAGCCCCGCCACATCGACAGCTCGAGTGAGGCTCCGGCGAAGCTCGACGTCCCGAAGGGCTCCGCGGCGATTGTTGAACGCGACGAAGTAAGTTTGGAGCTTGGGCTCTTCCCGGTAGCCCGAAGCGAATCGCGGGTTGTGCCGGAGCGCCTCCGCGTCGGCCGGCAGAAGATCCATTGCGACTGAGAGTCTTCCGGCCAGGAACTCCTCGCGGACCTCTTCGGGCGGTAGCCCGAACCGGAAGATGATCCCTTCGCTTCGGGGATAGCCCTCGCGCCAGTAGTGCGGGTTGCGCTCGAGCTCGAGCCGTCGCCCGGGTTCGAAGCTGACAACCCGGAAGGGGCCCGTTCCGACGGCGTTGTCGCGCCAGCTCGATCCCACGGTGCGCGTTCCCTCTGGAACGATGGACATCGCCGTATAGGAGATGAGCGCCGGGAAGAACGAGACCGGCTTTTCCAGGTCGATGAAGAATTCTGTCGGCGAGACGATGTGAAAGCCCTCCAGATCGGTTGCGCTCCCGTCCAGCAGGCGTTTCGCCCCGCGGATGGGCGACAGTTGCCAGCGGCTGTCGCTCTGCTCGTTCGAGAGCAACCGCTCGAAGGAGTAGCGGACGTCGCGGGCAGTCAGCCGCCGTCCGTCGTGGAAGCGCACGCCCGGCCGCAGCCGGAACCGGAACCGCGTTCCGTCGTTCTCGAGCAGGATCTCAGAGGCGAGCCACGGGACGATCCGTGTCCCCTCCACCGAAAAGGTCAGCGTCTGGAAAATCTGGGGGAGAACCTCGGCCTGCTCCACCGTCGAGGCCTGCGACGGATCGAGGCTCCGCACGACGCCGGCGATCGGCACCTGCAGGATCCCTCCGCCGGCTCGCCGGTCGGGAGCCTCTCGTGCAGCGGGCGCCTCGGTCTTTCCGACCTCGGCGTAGTTGACGTAGGGGGCCGTGCTGCGGAGTTGCAGGCCCCGGACGCCGGGGCTCCCGATACGGTAGTCCACGTCGTGGAAGAGCGGAACCAGGATCGCGGAATCGAGCAGGAGGTGCTCAAACTTCCGGTAGAGGCTTTCGCGTGCGGCCGGACGGCCCTCGACCCGGGCCTCCTCCAGAATCCGGTCGGCTTCCGGCGAGGAGAAGTACTTCCGCAGGCTGCCGTTTCCTGAGTGAAAGAGGGTGAAGGTGAAGTTGTCCGGATCGTGGTAATCGGCGATCCAGCGGCCGAGCAAAAGGTCGATGTCACGGTTTTCGCGCCAGGTCTCGAGAAACTCGGGCATGGTCCCCGTCACCACCTCGACCTCGACTCCGAGCTCCGCCCAGATCTTGAAGAGCGCCTGCGTGAGGGCTGTGTACTGGTTCTGGAGGATCGGATGCACGGAGACTCGCAGTCGCACGGGCAGCGACAGCCCCGCCGAACTGATCATCTCGACGGCCTTGTCTCGAGGCAGGTGCGCCTGCCGCCTGCCGGGGTCGTGCCCGAGGATTCCGGGCGGGAGCAGGCCCGTGGCTGGAAGGGCGAAACGCCCGAGCGTGCCCCAGACAAGATCCTGAGTGCGCGCGGCGCTGGCGAGCGCCTGCCGGAGAACGGCGTTCGAGCCAATGGCGCCGCCCGTTTGGAAGATCGCGAAGTAGACGTTCTTTTTTGGTGTCTCCACCAGGCCGGCGCGGAATCGGGGCTCGCGGAGAACCGCTTCGAGGTCCTGCGGGAGAAGGTCCCGCGCCAGATCCAGCTTGCCGGAACGGAGACCTTCCGCGATGGAAGTTGGCGAGAGCGAGGCGCGAAACTCGATTTGGTCGAGCCGGGCCGGCGGCTCCTTCCAGTAGCGGGGGTTGCGCTCGAGCACTGCCCGGTCCGGCGTTTGGAGAACCGTCTGGAAGGGTCCGGTGCCGAGCGCCTTCGGTGGCTTGACGTCCGGAGTGGCCGACGCGACGGCGGTTCTCCCGTCGGTCAGGAGGGACGGAAAAATCGGAACGGCGTCGCGCAGACAAAACTCGATTTCTGCGTCGGAACAGGCCACGATCCCGGCGACGTCTCCCGCTTTTCCTTCCAGATACTCGGAGACACCGCGGATCCCGGCGAAGGCCGCTGGCATCGCCTCCCGCGAAAGCCGGATCGCTCGCTCGAGGGCCGCCTTCACGGTCGGGGCTGTCAGAGGCCTGCCGTCGGAGAAGAGGACGCCGCGGCGCAGGTGCAATCGCACTCTTCGGGCCTCGTCTTCGAGAGCCCATTGTTCGCAGAGCAATGGTGCGAGGTTCCCCTGAGGGTCGGTGGTCACCAGCGTCTCGAAGACGTTTGCGAGAACCTCGTGCTCCTCGGTCGTCTCGTAAGCGCCCGGTTCGGTCGCGGCGATGGGGTTCGGCATGGCCACGACCAGCGTGCCGCCCCGCGGGATCTCCTCCTCCATGACCTTTTCTCTGGGGCTGAGCGTTTCGATCTCGGCCTGATACGCCGCTGCCCTGGCGTACTCACCGCGCAGATTGGCGAGAGTCGCGGCAAGCGAGAGCAGCTTGGCGAAGTGCTCGGATACTCCGGTCGAGCGCGCCGCCTCGATACCCCGCTCGACCCAACGGCGCGCGTCGTCGATCCGGCGAGCCTGCCGGGCGGTTTCCGCGGCGAGGAGGATCGCGACCACGGCTGGCCCAGGCTTCTGCTGCTCGTCGAAGACTCTAACGGCCGCTTCGGCCTCGCGAAGCGCTCCATCGACGTTGCCCGACATGCGGTGGCCCTGGGCCAGGAGGAGCCGGACTTCCGCCTCGAGGGCCCGCTCGCCCGTCCACTCCTCGTCCTCGAGGAACTCAAGAGCGATCTTCGCAACCCGGATCGCGTCCTCCGAGTTGAAGGCGTCGAGGGACTTCTGTGCGAGCTGCAGGCCGTACGCGACCGTCTTTTCCGGGATGTCGGCCTGCGAGAAATGGTGGACGAGCTCCGGATAGACGCGCTCCAGCCTGCCGGCGTAGCGCTGCTCGATCAGCTCGGCGTACTTGCGGTGGAGCGAGCGGCGCTTGCGGCGGGCGAGCGCTCCGTACAGGACGTCCCGGACGATTCCGCTCGCGAACGTCAGGCGGTCGCCGCGCGACTCCCGCTCCTCTTCGAGGATCCCCTCGCGCAGCAGCCGGTCGATCTCGTCGTCGAGGTCCTTGGTTCCTTCTGCGAGGGTCGTCAGATCCCGCGCGTCGAAGGTCTTGCCCAGCACGGAAGCAACCGAGAGCAGATCGCGCAATTCATCCGGAAGCCGCTCAATGCGCTTTTCGACCGCCTGCTGGATCGTCGCGGGCAGGACATCCGCAGAGATCTCCGCTTCCTTCGAGAAGCTCCAGCCTCCGGTGTCGTCCTTCGCGATGCCTCCGGATTCCACGAGCGACCGGACGAGCTCCTTGGTGAAGAACGGATTTCCCTCGGTCGCCTCGTGGAGCCGGCGGGCGAGCGCGTCGGCGACTTTCGGAGCGCCGACAAGCGAGGCGACCAGCGACCGGTGCTCGGAAGGGGAGAATGGTCCGAGCGTCACGGACGTGAAGCGCGGGTCGTCCGCGAAAGAGTCGAGCATCCGCATCAGAGGGTGGCGCTTGTCGGTTTCCGTCTGCCGGTAGCTGCCGACGATGAGCGTGGGTGTGGGGCCGAGACGGCGGACAATGTACTGGAGCGCCTCGATCGAGATCTCGGCGCCGTGGAGGTTCTCGAGGATCAGGACGAGGGACTTTCCGCCCGCGATCCGGGTGAGCGTGCGCGCCAAGAGCTCGAAGATCTGGATGCGGTCCTCCGGCTTCTTCTCTTTCTCTTCGGAGGCGGCCGACGCGCGCGTCTCGTCACTGATGGTCGAGCGCAGCTCCGAGATCTCCGAGAGCTGCGGGAAGAGGGCGATCAAATCCGCTGCGAGGTCGGAGAAGTCGGGACGCTCGGCGGAACTGCCGGAATCGCGGGAGCGGAAGTGATCCTGGATGACCTCGCAGAAGCCCTGGTACGAGAACGCGCCGGTCTGCTCGACGAAGCGGCCGTAGAGAACGCGGATCTTGCGCGCCGAGGCTAGATTCTTCAACTCCTCGAGCAGGCGTGTCTTGCCGATGCCTGGCTCACCGGCCACGACCGCGAACTGGCAGTCGCCTGCGATCGCCGCGTTCAGGCGCCGCTGGAGCTCGGCGAACTCCTTCTCGCGCCCGATGAAGGCCGATACGGCCGGTCTCTGCATCATGCGGCTGGGGCTGACGACGACCGACATCCGGGACTCTTCGGTTGCCAGACTCGATCGGTGGCGCCGAAGCGCGTCGGCGACCTGCCCGGCCTTCTGCGGCCGCCTGGCCGGATCCTTTTCGAGACAGCGCAGGATGATGTCCTGCAGCTCCTCCCGAATCTCGGCGCCGAGCGCGCGCGGCGGCTGCGGGATCTCGTGGACGATGCGATACAGGATCGACTGCACCTCGCCGGTGAAGGGCGGGTCGCCCACGAGGCATTCGTAGAGGACGATTCCCAGCGAATAGATGTCCGAGCGGGCGTCGAACGCGCGCGAGCCAACCTGCTCGGGAGAGAGGTAAGCGACGGTTCCGATCAGGGTCCCGGTTTTCGTCAGGCGCGACTCGGAGACCGCGTGGGCGAGGCCGAAGTCCATGACGCGCACACGGACGGTGGAGCCATCCTCGCGCGTGACCATGATGTTTGCCGGCTTGATATCCCGGTGCACGACGCCGTGCGCGTGGCTGTAGTCGAGCGCGTCGGCGACCTGGATTCCGATGTCGACGACGTCGCCCAGCCGCAGGGACTGCTCGCGGACGAGCCGCAATAAGGTCGTCCCGCCGACGACCGGCATCACAAAGAAGAGGGACCCTTCGTGCCGCCCCAGGTCGTAGATCGGCACGATCGCGGGATGGTCCATCTGGGCGACGATCTGGGCTTCCCGCTGAAAGCGCCCCTCGATCTCGGGGGCGAGATCCGTCGACGAGATTAGCTTGACGGCGACCTCGCGGCTCAAGAGCGGGTCGCGAGCCCGGTAAACGACGCCCATGCCGCCGCGACCGAGCTCGCCAACGATCTCGTAGCGGTTGGAAAGCTTCGTGGTGATCAAGGGGTCTCTGTTAGGCGGGTGACTATATGACACGGAGCACGGACTGCACCGCCAGGAAATTTGGACGGTCGGTCAGCTTCGAGGGGCGAGCACCCGCGCCGGTGGCCTCGATCGGCCGGACCGCGCGCGCACGGCATCCGGCGTGACCTCGAGCTGAAAGACGCCGCGGTCGGTCGCGGCGTAGAGGAAGCGCCCGGTCGGATCGATCGCGAGCTTTTGCGCCGTGGTCGAGAGCCCCACGGTCATGAGCTGCCAACTCGCCGAGCGGTCGAGGCTTCGGAAGACCCCCTGGTCGGTCGCGGCGTAGAGGCGTTCCGGACGGACGGGATCGATCACAATCGATGTGATGTTGCCCGCCAGGTCAACTCCTGAGGGTACCCACGTGAGTCCGCCGTCGGAGCTCTTCAAGAGGCTGTTCGATTCCGCGGCATAAAGGAGGGAAGAGTTTGACGGGTCGACGGCCAGGGAAAAGGCATAAGCGGCTCCGGGGACGGGCAGATTGGCCCACGTGACGCCGCCATCCGTCGATTTCTGGACTCCGTGCTCCGCCAGGTAGACGGTGTCTGTCGAACGCGGATCAACGACGAGCTGTCCAACAGTGGGGGCGATGCCGGAGAGAGCCCGCCAGGAAGAACCGGCGTCTTCGCTCCGGAAGAGTCCGTTGCCGGTCGCCGCATAGACGATTCGGGGGTTCAGGGGCACGACGGTGACGGACGTGATGTATCCCTGCATACCCGGGGAGTCGATCTTCGTCCATGTCGAACCGCCGTCATCGCTTCGGAAGAGGCCGTAGCCGTGGGTCGCGGCGTAGATCCGCAGCGGCGAAGCGGTGCCGACGGTCAGGTCCATGATTGCGGCGTTCGGAAGTCCCGACCGGCCTGC
>WNGF01006370.1_pt1 | contig 38031 bp, 30 predicted proteins | sample 5400641 | NCBI WGS metagenome assembly WNGF01 (sample SAMN13153371, study PRJNA577476) | soil metagenome | isolation source: 80 cm soil or saprolite under grassland replicate 2 | place: USA:California | collected 2016-06-15 | reverse complement strand
CCTCCTCCGCGGGGGCGGCGCCGGCCGCGGGCAAGAAGAAGTCCGCCGCCTCGCCGAAGCCGAGCCCGAAGCCCTCGGCGAGCCCCAGCGCCGCGCCGTCGCCCACGCCCTCGGTGTCGCCGACCCCGTCGCCCTCGCCCACGGGGCCGCCCACCCCGAAGGACATCCTGGAGGCCCTGGGCCAGCAGGCCGGGGTCGACGGGGAGGACATCCTGGTGCGGGATCTCTCCGCCGATACGCCGGTGGCCGTCGTGGCCGCCCTCGCCGAGCGGGCCGGTGTGCAGCCCGGCGACGTCCGGGTCAAGGACATCGGGGGCAACGCCCGGGCCCACCTGCTGGACGAGCTGGCCACCCAGGCCGGGACCACCACCTCCGAGGTCGTGATCAACGACGTGGGCGCCACCTGGGGAGCGCAGATCTCGAAGAAGGCGGTCCAGGGCCTGATCGTGTTCCTGATCCTGGTGACGATCTACATCACGTTCCGGTTCGAATGGAAGATGGCCGGGTCCGCCCTGACCGCCCTGGGTCACGACCTCATCATCACCGCGGGGATCTACGCGCTGGTGGGCCGGGAGGTCACCCCGGAGACCGTGATCGCCATCCTCACGATCCTGGGGTACTCGCTGTACGACACCGTGGTCATCTTCGACCGGGTCAAGGAGAACACCGAGTCGCTGGCCCTGGTGGCCCGGGACACGTATTCGGGCGTGGTGAACCTCTCGCTGAACGAGACCCTGATGCGGTCCGTGAACACCTCCCTGGTGGTGCTCCTGCCGATCGCCGCGCTCCTGCTGTTCGGGGGCGAGACGCTGAAGGACTTCGCCTTCGCCCTGTTCATCGGGGTGGCCTCGGGCGCGTACTCGTCGATCTTCGTGGCGTCGCCGATGCTCGCGCTGCTGAAGGAACGCGAGCCCCGGTATCAGCAGATCCGCCTCCGGGCGGCGCGGGCCGCGGCCGGCCGGGGAGTCCCGGCCCCGGGTGCGCCCCGGGCCCTGCGCTCGGTGGGAGGCCCGGCCTCGGGGGGCACCCGTCCGGCTCCCGCCCCCGCGGGAGGCGACGGTGCGTCGGGTGACGGGGCGGGAGCGGGCGCCGGCGAGGCCCCACCACGGACCGGAGGCGCCAAGCCGACCGGCGGCCGGCCGACCGGACAGCGCTCCGGCGGTGGTGGCGGCGGGCGTTCGAAGTCGAAGAAGCGCTCGTCCGCCGCGAAGCGCCGCCGGCGGTAACCCGCCCACCCCGGGACGCCCGGTGGTCTAGGATGCCGGGCGGCGCCGCCGAGGAGGGGGTTCCGTGGACATCTCCAAGCTCAAAGCCATCATCAGGGACGTTCCCGACTTCCCCCAGGCCGGGGTGGTGTTCAAGGACATCACGCCGCTGCTCGCCGACCCGCTCGCGTTCTCGACGGTCATCGACCTCATCGTGGTGCACTTCGGGCGGGGCTCGGTGGACAAGGTGGTGGGGATCGAGGCCAGAGGATTCATCCTGGCCTCGCCCGTCGCGTATCACTTCGGCGCGGGGTTCGTGCCGGTCCGGAAGGCCGGGAAGCTCCCCTGGGAGACCACGTCGGCCCAGTACGAGCTGGAGTACGGCTCCGAGACCCTCGAGATCCACACCGATGCGCTCGGTCCCGGCGAGCGGGTCCTGATCGTCGACGACGTGCTGGCCACGGGCGGGACGGCCCGGGCCACGGCCTCACTGGTGGAGGGGCTGGGTGCGAAGGTGATCGGCATCGCCTGCCTCATCGAGCTGGAGTTCCTCAAGGGCCGCGACCAGCTGGAGGGCTACGACTTCTTCTCCCTGATCTCGTACTGATCCGACGTCCGGAACCTGCATCGGCCGGGGCACCCGGCGACCGAGCTATCTGAGCAGCTGCGCCCCGCCTCCTCCGGACACTCCACGTACCGCATGGCGATGTACAGGACGCCCCCCGCCTCGCCGGCGTCGAACACGGGGATGATGTTCGGGTGGTCCAGGGCGGCGGCCATCTGCGCCTCCCTCAGGAACCGCTCGGCTGGGCGAGTTGTACCACCGGAGGCGCGGGGTCGGGTAGCTCGCACGGCCGGGAGGGGTCACGGCCGCGGGGAGCGCTTTGTGCGAGGGTGAGAGGGATGAGCGGTCCCTCGCGCGCGCCGGCGTGGCCGGAGGGACTCGCCGCCGGAGCCGGGACCGCCCGGGATCGAGGCCCGGCCGGTAAAGACGATGGAGGAGTACCTGGCGTCGGTGCGCATCGCCATGGATTCGTTCGGGATGTCGGAGCGCGACGTGGCGGAGGCCATGGATCGGGCCGAGCGCGACTGGGAGGCCCTGAGCGGGAGCCGTGGCGTCGTCGAGTTCCTGGCGTGGCAGGGCGACGAACCCGTGGCCACCGGGCGGGCCACCTTCACGGCCCACGGGGTCCTGCTGAACGGAGGTTCGACCCTCGAGCGGGCCCGGGGCCGGGGCGCGTACCGCGCGCTGGTGGCGGCCCGGTGGAGGGAGGCCGAGCACCGGGGGTCTCCCCGCCTGGTCACCCAGGCCGGCGCCATGTCCCGCCCCATCCTGGCCCGACTGGGCTTCCGGGAGGTCTGCGACATCCGCATCCTCCTCGATCGCGCGGGGGAAGGGCGGGAAGGTGCACGGTCAGGCGAGGACGGGTAGCCTTCCGCCGAACGGGGCACATCCGGGAGAGAGCTGGAATGACGGACGACGAACGGGCCGAGGAGCAGGCGTCCACCGCGGAGGTGGACCCGGAGGTGGAGGCCACCGGGGAGGCCCCCGGGGTTCCCGCCGAGCAACGGGGAGCCGCCGACGAGGACCGCACCCCCGAGCCCCAGCCGTTGGGGGAGCGCCACGGCGGCGTGGGGTCCGCCGCGGCCGGCGGGGTCCTGGAGTCCCCGGGGGGCCCGGGCACCATCTCGCAGCAGGACGAGGAGGAGGAGGAGCGGGAGACCACCCTGGTCCAGCAGCTCGCCCAGGAAGAGACGATCGGTGAGATCTCCCCGGAGATGGGCGAGAAGGAGGCCGACCCGGAGGCCGGAGGACGCCGGTTCGACGAGCTGGTGGCGAAGCGTCAGAGGGCGGGGCTCACCGACGCCGAAGCCGACGAGCTGGGCCGCCTCATGGCCGAGCGCGAGGGCCGGGAGTGGACAAGCACCCGCTCCGTGAAGGCCGAGTTCCAGCCCGACACCGCCTAGTCCGCCCAACCGCGGATCCGCTTCTGTCTTGCGACCGTCGTTACACTTGCTCGAGGAGGTCGCGTGCAACACCAGGAGCAGATCGGGGCCGAGCGCAAGGGTGGCCTCCTGTCGCGCCTGCTCCCCGGCGATTCCGGCCCGGCCGAGGGCCTGGAGGCCCTGATTCGCCGGATCAAGAGCGAGAGCCCCCGGGCGGACATCAAGGAGATCCAGCGGGCCTACGCGTTCGCCGAGGTCTCCCACCGCGGGCAGAAGCGCATCTCCGGCGAGGACTTCATCGGTCACCCCCTGGGTGTGGCCACGATCCTGGCCGACCTGGGGATGGACACCGTCACGCTGGAGGCCGCCCTGCTCCACGACGTGGTCGAGGACACCGACCTCACCCTCGAGGACATCCAGAATGAGTTCGGCCCGCAGGTCGGCGAGATCGTCGACGGCCTGACCAAGCTGGAACGGATCACCTTCAGGTCCAAGGAGGCCGAACAGGCCGAGAACGTCCGGAAGATGTTCGTGGCCATGGCCAAGGACATCCGGGTCCTGCTGATCAAGCTGGCCGACCGGCTCCACAACATGCGCACGCTGGGGTCGCTGCCGGAGCCGAAGCAGCGGGCCAAGGCCACGGAGACCCTCGAGATCTACGCCCCCCTGGCCCACCGCCTGGGCGTGCACCGGATCATGTGGGAGCTCGAGGACCTCTCGTTCGCCACGCTGCACCCCAAGACGTTCACCGAGATCGCGTCGCTCGTGGAGAAACGCAGCGGCGAGCGCCAGGAGTACCTGGAGGGGGTGATCGCCGAGGTCCGGGGGAAGCTCCGCGAGATGAAGCTGAAGGCCGACATCGACGGCCGTCCGAAGCACCTGTACAGCGTCTACGAGAAGATGGTCCTGCGGGGCAAGGAGTTCAACGAGATCTACGACCTGGTGGGCATCCGGGTCCTGGTGGACTCCGTGCGCGACTGCTACGCGGCGCTGGGCGCGATCCACTCGCTGTGGAAGCCGGTCCCGGCCCGGTTCAAGGACTACATCGCGATGCCCAAGTTCAACATGTACCAGTCGCTGCACACCACGGTGGTGGGTCCCCAGGGCAAACCCCTGGAGATCCAGATCCGCACCCACCAGATGCACCGCGTGGCCGAGTACGGCATCGCCGCCCACTGGCGTTACAAGGAGGGCGCGAAGGGCAAGAAGGGCGGCGAACAGGCCGAGCTGGCGTGGCTGGGCCGCGTGCTGGAGTGGCAGAAGGAGACCTCCGACCCGCGCGAGCTCATGGAGGGCCTGAAGATCGACCTGTACGAGGGACAGGTCTTCGTGTTCACCCCCAAGGGCGACGTCATCGAGCTTCCCGCCGGGGCCACGCCGATCGACTTCGCGTACGCCATCCACACCGACGTGGGCCACCGGTGCATCGGGGCCAAGGTCGGAGGCAAGCTGGTGCCGCTGGGCTACCGGCTCCAGACCGGCGACTCCGTGGAGGTGCTCACGTCCCGGGCCCAGGACGCCGGGCCGTCGCGGGACTGGCTGCAGATCGTCCAGACCCCCCGGGCCCGGACCAAGATCCGGCAGTGGTTCTCCCGGGGACGGCGCGAGGACGCGCTGGAGCAGGGGAAGGACCTCCTCCAGCGGGCCATGCGCAAGCAGGGGGTGCCGTTCAAGCGCCTGGCCACCGAGGAGCTGCTCGCACGGGTCGCGGCGGACCTCAAGCTTCCCGACGTCCAGGCCATGTACGTGGCCATCGGCGAGGGGCACGTCTCCCCCCAGTCGGTGGTGGCCCGCCTCAGCCGGATCCTGGCCGACGAGGGTACGGACGAGGACGTCGAGGACGTCCCCCTGGCCCGTCCGGTCCGGATCAAGCGCGAGACCGACGGCGGGGTGCTGGTCTCGGGCTCCACCGACGTGTGGGTCCGGCTGGCCCGGTGCTGCATGCCGGTCCCGGGTGACGAGATCATCGGGTTCGTGTCCCGGGGCCAGGGCGTGAGCGTGCACCGCGCCGACTGTCCGAACGCCCGTGCGCTGGCGCGGGAGCCGGAGCGGCTGGTGGACGTGGCCTGGCGGGAGGGCCGGGCCACCTCGTTCGTGGTGGGCATCCAGGTGGAGGCCATCGACCGGCAGAAGCTCCTGGGCGACATCGCCACCGTCCTCGCCGAGCACCACGTGAACATCCTGTCGGCCACCTCCCAGGTGGGGAAGGACCGCATCTCCACCCAGCGGTTCACGTTCGAGCTCGCCGACATCACCCACCTGTCCCGCATCCTCTCCGCGGTGAAGGGCATCGAGAACGTGTTCGACGCCTACCGCGTCGTTCCCCGGTAGGAACCCCCGGCTCTCCGACTTGACAGCCGGTCCGTCGCATGCTTTAGTCACGCGACTTAGTCACTTGACTAGGACAAGTCTGACCAAGACGGGAGGTGTGGACGGGAGGCGAGGGGAGGCTCGCGGCTGGCTCAATGACTGAAGCCCGCGTTCGGACGGCGGAGGTGCGAGTTGGGCTACGAGATCGAGGGACGGTTGCTCGAGGCATGCACGTGCAACGTGTTGTGCCCGTGCTGGGTCGGGGAGGACCCCGACGGCGGGACCTGTGACGGGGTCCTGTGCTGGCACGTCGACCGCGGGGTGGTCGACGGGGTGGACGTGTCCGGACGGACGTTCACCATCCTCACGCACATCCCCGGCAACATCCTGGCCGGGAACTGGAAGGTCGTCCTGTACATCGACGACGATGCGTCGGCCGAACAGGAGGACGCCCTGATCCGGCTGTGGAGCGGGAAGCTCGGCGGCCCGGTCGCGGACCTCGCTGGGCTGGTCGGTGAGGTCATGGCCGTCGAACGGGCCCCCGTGAACTTCGATGTGGTCGGCGGCAAGGGCGTGCTGAAGGTCGGCGAGGCCATCGAGGCCGAGCTCTCGCCCTTCACCGGCGCCACCGGCCAGTCGACCACGCTCCACGACACGGTGTTCACGACGATCCCCGGATCGCCGGCCTACCCGGGCAAGGCCGCCGTGTACCGGGTCCAGGTCCCCGAGCACGGGTTCAGCATCGACCTGCGGGACCACAACTCGGTGCAGGGAAGCTTCCGGTTCGAGGCGGCATGAGCGAGGCGACGGCGCCCGAGCCCGCGCGCGGGCACGACCACGCGCTCGAGCGCAGGATCCTGGACGAACGGGGGCCGCTCATCGCGGCCCTCGTCGCCCTCAGCGTCCTGGCCTGGGTGACGCTGTGGTTCTGGAGCCGCTCGCCGTACGCCGGGTTCCTCGACCACCAGGTGCTGGAGCACACCGCCCTCCTGAGTGCGCTGTCCGCGTTGTTCGTCCTGGGCTGGGTCCTGATGACGGTGGCGATGATGCTCCCGACGAGCCTCCCGCTCGTGGCCCTGTTCCATTCGATGACCCGGAATCGCGCCGACCACGGGGTGCTGGTGGCGCTCCTGATCGCGGGCTACCTCGGGGTCTGGACGGCGTTCGGGGTGGTCATCCACCAGGGCGATTGGTTCCTGCATCGGATCGTCCATGCGGTCCCATGGCTGCACGCGCACCCGTGGATCGTGGGCGCCGCGATCTTCGCGACCGCCGGCGCGTTCCAGTTCAGCCGGATGAAGTACCGGTGCCTGGACCAGTGCCGCTCGCCGTACAGCTTCATCGCGGGGCACTGGCGGGGAGGCAACGAGCGGTGGCAGGCCCTCCGGCTGGGCGTCCACCACGGCCTGTTCTGCCTCGGGTGCTGCTGGGCGCTCATGCTCTTGATGTTCGCGCTCGGTGCGGGGAACATCGGCTGGATGCTGGCGATCGGCGTGGTCATGGCGGTCGAGAAGAACGTGTCGTGGGGACGACGCATCGGGCGTCCGCTCGGGGCGGTCCTGCTGGTGACCTCCGTGGCCGTGGCCGCGAGCGGGGTGCCGCTCACGTGAGCCGCCGCGCGGCGGCGCCCGAGGCCACTCCGCGGGCCGATCCGAGGCAGGCGCTCCTGGACGCGGCGGAGCGCCTGCTGGTGGAGGTGGGATACGCCGGCATCACCACGAGGGGCCTGGCGGCGGAGGCGGGCGTGAACCACGGGCTCGTCCACTACTACTTCGGCTCGATGGAGAACCTGTTCGCGGAGACGCTCGAGCGATACACGGTGCGGCTGGTCGAGCGTCAGCGGGCGCTGTACGGGGCGGACGTCCCCTTCATCGACAAGTGGCGGACCGCGATGTGGTACCTGGACCAGGACCTGGGCTCCGGGTACCAGAAGGTGTGGCTGGAGCTGCAGGCGATGGCCTGGAACCGGCCCGAGCTGCGGTCCCGGGTGGCGGCGGTGAACCGGGAATGGCGCGCCGTCCTCACCGAGGCCTTCGGGCGAGCCATGCAGGAGTACGGGATGGATGGAGCGACGTTCGGCGTGGACGCCATCGTCTCCCTGGTCATGACGTTCAACCAGGGCCTCATCCTGGAGCGCCACTCGGGGATCTTCGACGGACACCAAGAGCTCCTGGCCGCCATCGACCTGTGGCTGCAGGGGCTGGACGAGGGGCGCCGGTCATGAGGGCCCGGTACCCCGACACGGACGGCTACGTCGAGCGAGACGGCGTGAAGGTCTTCTACGAGGTGTTCGGGGAGGGCGAGCCGACGGTGCTGCTGCTTCCGACCTGGTCGATCGTGCACTCCCGCCAGTGGAAGATGCAGGTCCCGTACCTGGCCCGCCACTTCCGCGTGGTGACGTTCGACGGCCGGGGCAACGGACGGTCTGACCGGCCCGGGAGTGCTGAGGACTACTCGGTGGACGAATTCGCGGCCGACGCACTCGCCGTCATGGACGCCACCGGCACCGAGCGCGCGGTGGTCGTGGGGTTCTCCATGGGGGCACAGCGGGCGCTGCAGATGGCAGCCCGCCATCCCGAGCGCGTGATCGGGGCGGCGTTCATCGGCCCCGCCGTCCCACTCAACGAGATGCTCCCGGAGCGGCAGATCGTGGCGCGGTTCGACGAGGTCCTCCCCACCGACAAGGGCTGGGCGAAGTACAACCGGCACTTCTGGCTCCGCGACTACCCGGCGTTCGTGGAGTTCTTCATGTCCCGGATGTTCACGGAGCCCCATTCGACCAAGCCGATCGAGGACGCGGTGGGGTGGGGGCTCGAGACCACGGCCGAGACCCTGATCCTCACGGCCGAGGCCCCCGGCCTGGACGAGGCGGAGACCCGGACCCTCGCGGCGGACGTCCGCTGCCCCTGTCTGATCATCCACGGGGAACACGACGCCATCCAGTCCTTCGGCCGAGGGGCCGGGCTGGCGGAGGCGCTGGGCGACCGGGCCACCCTGGTGTCGCTCGAGGGCTCCGGGCATACCCCCCATCTCCGGGATCCGGTGAAGGTGAACCTGCTCCTGCGCGAGTTCATCGACCGGGTCCACCCGCCGGGGGAACGACGCCGGTGGACCCGGGGGAAGTTCCGGCCGAAGCGGGCCCTGTTCATCTCATCGCCCATCGGGCTGGGACACGCCCGGCGGGACGTCGCCATCGCCGACGAGCTGCGACGGATCCACCCTGACCTCGAGATCGACTGGCTGGCTCAGCACCCGGTCACCGAGGTCCTGTCGGAGCGGGGCGAGCGGATCCACCCGGCCAGCGCCATGCTTGCCAACGAGTCCCGGCACATCGAGAGCGAGTCCGCGGAGCACGATCTCCACTGCTTCCAGGCGTGGCGCAGGATGGACGAGATCCTGCTGGCCAACTTCATGCTGTTCCACGACGTCGTCCGGGAGAGCGACCACGACCTGTGGATCGGGGACGAGGCCTGGGAGCTCGACTACTACCTCCACGAGAACCCCGAGCAGAAGCGGGCCGCCTACGTGTGGCTGACGGACTTCGTCGGCTGGCTGCCCATGCCCGACGGGGGCGAACGCGAGGCCTTCCTCACCGCGGACTACAACGCGGAGATGATCGAGCACATCGCCCGGTTCCCGCGGGTCCGGGACCGCGCGGTGTTCGTGGGCGCGCCCGAGGACATCGTGCCCGACGCGTTCGGCCCGGGCCTCCCGCCGATTCGCGAATGGACCGAGGAGCACTACGACTTCTCCGGCGACTACATCACCGGGTTCGATCCCGCGGAGTTCGCCGACAGGGCGCGGATCCGGGAGGAGCTCGGATACGGGGCCGACGAGAAATTGTGCGTGGTGACGGTGGGGGGATCGGCCGTCGGCGGGCCCCTCCTGCGGCGGGTCATCGCGTCGTTCCCGGAGGCCAGGCGACGGGTGCCGGACCTCCGGATGGTGGTGGTGGCGGGACCGCGCATCGATCCGGCCGAGCTGCCGCGGCACGACGGCCTCGACATCCGGGCCTACGTGCCGGAGCTGTACCGCCACCTCGCGGCGTGCGATCTCGCGGTGGTCCAGGGAGGGCTCACCACGACCATGGAGCTCACAGCGAACGGACGGCCGTTCCTGTACTTCCCGCTCCGCCACCACTTCGAGCAGAACTTCCACGTCCGGCACCGCCTGGAGCGCTACGGCGCGGGACGATGCATGGACTACGACGCGAGCGGACCCGACGCCATCGCGGACGCGATCGCCGACGAGATGGGGCGGGAGGTGTCCTTCGTCCCGGTCGATCCGGGAGCCGCGTCCCGAGCCGCCGCCAGGATCGCCGAGCTCCTGTAGCCCGCCCCCGGCGGCCGACGGCCGCGGCGAATTCCCGCGATGATCCGTCCGTGAGGGTGGTGCTGCAACGCGTGTCGCGGGCGGCCGTTCGGGTCCGCGGAGAGGCGGTGGGGGAGATCGCCCGGGGATTCCTGCTCCTGGTCGGGGTCGGTTCCGAGGATCCGCCCGGCGAGGAGCGGCGGCTGGCCGAGAAGATCGTCCACCTCCGGGTGTTCGAGGACGACGACGGGAAGATGAACCGGTCGCTGGATGAGGTGGCGGGCAGCGTCCTGGTGGTGCCGCAGTTCACCCTCTACGGCGACGTCCGGAAGGGCCGGCGTCCCTCGTGGATCGGCGCGGCTCCGCCAGAGGTGGCGAGCGAACGTGTGGAGTCCCTGTGCCGCGAGCTGGAGTCGTTCGGCGCGCCCGTGGAACGAGGCGCCTTCCGCGAGCACATGGAGGTGGAGCTGGTGAACGACGGCCCGGTCACGCTGATGATCGACGCCGCGGATCTGCCCGGAGGGAGGGTCGGACGGTGACGAGATCGCAGCTGCGGATGTACACGGTGGTGGACGGCCGCCTGGAGGACTTCGTTCGTGAGTGGCGCGAGCACGTCGTCCCGCTCCGGCGGGCCCACGGGTTCGTCGTCGAGGGCGCCTGGACCGTCCCCGAGCGCGACGGCTTCGTGTGGATCATCTCCCACGACGGCGACTTCGAGGCGGCCGACGCCGCGTACTACGCGTCGCCGGAGCGGCGGGCACTGGATCCCGACCCCGCCAGCCTCCTGGGGGATACCGAGACCCGCATGATGGTCCCGATGGGCGTGCCCCCGGGATGACCCGGGAGCCCACAGCTGTTGCTTCTTGTTGCATCACACCGGACAGTAGTGTCAAAATGGCTCGATGTCGGCGGCCCCGACCTTCTCGAGGACCGACCCCGAGGGCCGGCTCCACGATGCGGAGCTGACGCTGTGCGCCAGCTGCGGATGCGTCCAGTACCGGGCTCTCGACATGTCCGGGCTCGTCTGGGACGCGGGCCCGGAACCGGCCAGGGGCTGTGGCGACCGCTCCTGCTCGTGCCACACCGCTCCTCGGTACGGCGAGCGCCGCATCCCTGCCGACTAGAGGGACGCCGGAGCGCCCGGGAACCGCTCGCTACACTGGCTGCTCCATGGCACCCATGTACCTCGACGTGTTCGACCGGAACGACTTCGGGACGAACTGCTGGCTGCTGGCGGCGGAGGGAAGCGCCGAGGCCGTCGTGATCGACCCCGGGTTCTCACCGGAGGGAGTCCGCGCGATGCTGGCCCGGGCGGGGAAGCGACCGGTCGCGGTGCTGGCCACGCACGGGCACTTCGACCACGTCGGTTCGGCGGGGGAGTTCTGCGGCGACGATCTCCCGCTGTACATCCACGAGGCCGACCGGATGGCGCTGGACGATCCCCGGGCCTGGGGGTCCGGATTCCCCGTTCCGCCGGCCCCGGTGAAGGACGTTCGCACCGTGCAGGGGGGGGACCGGTTGGACTCCATCGGCCGGTCGGACCTCCCGAACTCCTCGCCCGCGGACATGGAGAAGTCGCTCCGGCGGTTCCTCATGCTGCCCGACCCCCTGCCGGTCTACCCCGGCCACGGTCCGGAGACCACGGTGGGCCAGGAGCGCCGCACCAACCCGTTCCTGGTGGAGTTGGGGTAGTGGACCTGTCTCCGCCCCGGGGGACGGAGGACCTCCTGCCCCCGGTGTCCGGCGTGATGGGGGAGCTGTACCGGCGTGCGTTCGCCGCGGCCCGGCTGTTCGGATACCGGTACGTGGAGACCCCGGGCTTCGAGGCCACCGAGCTGTTCGCCCGGACCTCCGGGGAGACCAGCGACGTGGTCAGCAAGGAGATGTACACGTTCCTGGACCGGAGCGAGCGGTCGCTGACCCTCCGTCCGGAAGGGACGGCGCCGGTGGTTCGCGCGTACCTGGCCCACTCCGACGCCGGGCTCTCCCGGGTGGACCTCCAGGTGAACTCCATCGGCGACGAGAACTGCCGGCCGGCCTACCGGCAGGCCCTGGTCGAGTACCTCGAGTCCCAGGTCTCGCGGCTCCGGGACGAGCACCGTGACCGGTTCCGCGACAACCCGCTCCGGGTGCTGGACTGCAAGGACCCGGCCTGCCGGGAGGTGGCGCTCGACGCCCCCCGGATCACCGACCACCTGGACGCCGCGTGCAAGGAGCACTTCGACGCCGTGCTGGCCGGGCTCGAGGAGGAGGGGATCGCGGCGACGGTGGAGTCCACGCTGGTCCGGGGCCTCGACTACTACACGCGGACGGCGTTCGAGTTCGTCCATCGGGACCTGTCGCCCAGCCAGTCCACGGTCTGCGGGGGAGGCCGGTACGACGGCCTGGCCGAGGTCCTGGGGGGCCCGCCCACGCCCGGCGTGGGATTCGGGATGGGGCTCGACCGCGTGGTCCTGGCGCTCCAGGCGGAGGGAGTCGAGCTCGACACGCCGCCGCCGCTCGACGTGTTCGTCGTGGCGTTCGGTCCCGGGGCCGAACCGCGGGGCCGTGAGGTGGTCAGGGTGCTGCGGGCCTCCGGCGTCGCCGCCGAGGGTGCCCTGGAGGAGCGCCCCCTGAAGGCCCAGCTCAAGATGGCCGACCGTGCCGGGGCGCGGTTCGCGGTGATCGTGGGGGAGCGCGAGGCGGAGGCCGGGGAGGCCACCGTCCGGCGGATGAAGGACGGGACCCAGCAGACAGTCCCGCTGACCGACGTCGCCACCTGGATCGCTGCCCAGCAGGACGCCGCGGAGCCGCCGGCGTGAGCGGGTTCGCCACCACGCTGCGGACCCATGCGTGCGGGGAGCTCCGGTCGGAACACCGGGGGGAGCGGGTGACGCTGTGCGGGTGGGTCGCGCATCGCCGGGACCACGGGGGCGTGATCTTCGTGGACCTCCGGGACCGGGAGGGCGTGGTGCAGGTGGTGTTCCACCCGGAGCGCGTGGAGGCCGGCCACCTCAGGGGCGAGTCGGTCGTGCGGGTCACGGGGACGGTCGGCGCCCGGCCCCCGGGGACGGTGAACCCCAACCTCCCCACCGGCGAGATCGAGGTGACCGGGGAGTCGGTGGAGGTCCTGTCCGAGGCGGAGCCGCCCCCGTTCCCCATCGAGGACCGCATCGAGGCCGAGGAGGGGACCCGCCTGCGCTACCGGTACCTGGATCTCCGGCGGCCCGAGATGGCGACCGCGGTGCGGCTCCGGGCCCGGATCCTGGGCGAGATCCGGCGGTACTTCGAAGAGCGGGCGTTCGTCGAGGTGGAGACGCCGATGCTGACCCGGTCGACACCGGAGGGGGCCCGGGACTTTCTGGTCCCTTCCCGGCTGCAGCCCGGCGCGTTCTACGCGCTGCCCCAGTCCCCACAGCTGTTCAAGCAGATCCTCATGGTGGCCGGGCTGGACCGGTACTACCAGATCGTCCGGTGCTTCCGCGACGAGGCACTGCGGGCCGACCGTCAGCCCGAGTTCACCCAGCTCGACGTCGAGATGTCGTTCGTGACCGAGGAGGACGTGATCGACCTGATCGAGCCGATGCTGGCCGGGCTGGTGCGGGAGATCCATGGGGTGGAGGTGCCGGTCCCGTTCCCGCGCCTGCCGTATGCGGAGGCCATGGACCGCTACGGCAGTGACAAGCCGGACCTACGGTACGGCCTGGAGCTGGTGGACCTGGGGGAGGCATTCGCCGGGACGGCGTTCCGCGCGTTCGCGTCGGCGCTCGCCGAGGGCGGACGCATCAAGGGGGTCCGCATCCCCGGCGGCGCCTCCTTCTCCCGCAAGGAGCTCGACGAACTGGTCACCGAGGCCAGGGGCCGGGGCGCCGCCGGCCTGGTGTGGATGGCCTTCGAATCCGGCGAGGTCCGCTCTCCGGTGGCGAAGTTCCTGTCGAGGGCCGAGCTGGAGGCCGTGCGGTCCGCGGCGGGAGCGGAGGAGGGCGACCTCGTGGCCGTCGTCGCCGACCGGCCGGACCGCGTCGCGGTGGCTCTCGACGGCCTCCGCCGGCAGATGGCCGCGCGGCTGGGGCTCGTCGCCGAGAACACGTGGGCCTTCCTGTGGATCACCGAGCCGCCGGTGTTCGAGTGGAGCGAGGAGGAGGAGCGGTGGGTGAGCGTCCACCACCCGTTCACCTCGCCCGCCACGGACGACCTCGCGCCGGAGACGGCGAGGGCCCGCGCGTACGACGTGGTGCTGAACGGTTTCGAGCTGGGAGGCGGATCGATCCGGATCCACCGGCCCGATGTCCAGCGCCGGGTGTTCGAGGCCCTCGGGCTGACGCCCGGGGAGGCCGAGGAGAAGTTCGGGTTCCTCCTTCGCGCGTTCCGGTTCGGTGTGCCGCCCCACGGTGGGATCGCCCTCGGTCTCGACCGGCTCGTCATGCTCCTGGCCGGACGGGACAACATCCGCGAGGTCATCGCGTTCCCGAAGACGCAGTCGGGCCAGGACCCGCTGACAGGCGCGCCGGGCGAGGTGGCCGAGGCCCAGCTGCGGGAGCTCGGCCTCCGCCTGGCCGGCACCCCGGCGCCGGCCAGGCCGTCGCCCGGCCCGCCGGCTGACAGTCCCTGAGCGAATCCGCGGAGGTTGTCCCCAACAGTCCCCGACCATCGGGGCCGAACGGGGGCCACGGCGCGAGCCGGGTCCCCTTCCGGTCCCCGTCTGGCTGATTTGCCCGGCTGTCGTCGAAGGCGCTAGGGTCATGCGCGGAGCATCGTTCGCGCCGCGGATTCGTCGAACCAGTACTACGAATCCGGGAGTCCGGCTCCGGTCGTGGTGTCGAGCCCCCTAGCCGGGGTTCCCTGAAGCGACCGGGAGGGCACCCACCTACGTGAGCATTCGGTTCACGAGAATGCGGGGCGAGGGGTGCTCCGTCGCGTTTGCGGGGCCGTCAGCGGTCGTGGGTGGGGCCCTCCTGGAGCGAGGAACGGTCTCCGATCCACTGGGCCGGCGGCGCCGCCAGCAGCACGGCCATCGCGTCCAGCCGGCCCCCGTAGGCCGCGCGCATCTCGCGGAACCGGTCCCAGGCCTCGTCGGCCGGCCGGAGCGGGATGCCGAGATCCTTGAAGTCGCGCAGGACCTCCTCGAACTCGTCGCGCCCGATGGCCAGCGGGCGCTCGTCCAGCCGGAAGTAGAAGAAGAGGTCCTCGACCGCGTGCACGCCGGTGGCGTGGAGGTTCCGGGCGCCGGCCATGGGGTCCTTGTCCATGACCGACAGGATGAGCGTGGCCGCGTCCAGCACCGCCCCCAGCGAGGTGACCCACGACGTGTTGTCGTGCGGCGAACGGAAGAACGCCAGGAGCGGATACGACAGGTGGGTCTCGAGGATGTCCGCCGCCCACCGCTCCCACTCCCGGAACAGGTCGACGAGGCCCTGCTTGTCGCCGGACTCCACGGTCCGACGGATGATCTCCGGGCCCGAGGGAGGAGAGCCGGCGCGGGCATCGAGCAGGAGGATGCCCACCTCCCGCCGGTTGAACGACGCGTACAGCACCGGCAGGTACGCGATCACCACGGCCACCAGTCCGAGGCCCGTGGCCCCCTCCGCCACCACCACCGCACGGGCGAACCCAGTAGCCACGACATCGCCGAACCCGATCGTGAACAGCGAGGTCCCGCTGAAGTACAGGGCCGTGGTGAACCGCCCGTCGCCCGCGCCCCCGACCCCGTCGGAGAACGCGGGGCTCCACAGGATCAGCGCGTAGGCCGTCATCACCAGCAGGGCCCACACCGCGAGCAGGACGAACAGGAACCCCGGTGCGGCCACCGCCAGGAAATGCTCTCGCGCCTCCCTCGTCTTCAGCCGGATCCCGATCCACCGCCACGGGCGCCAGAACGCGGTGAACAGGATCCGGGTCAGCCGGAAGCGTCGGGTCGACGACCGCGGGACCACCAACGTCGAGAACAAGTCGAGCAGGGTGACCGCCATGAGCACGATCCCTGCGGGAAGGGCGATCCAGCGCACGCATCGCAGGGTACCGCGGTCCGGCCGTGGCGCCGACGCGGGATCAGGAGGCGTCGGCCGCGGCGGGAGGGGAGACGGCGGGGACCTCGGGGACGGGATCCGGCGCGGGCTGGGCCACCCGTCCGGGGAGATGGACCCGGAATGAGGCCCCCCCGCCCTCGCGGTCGTCCACCCAGGCCCGGCCCCCGTGGAGCTCGGCGAACCGGGCGACCAGCGAGAGGCCGAGGCCCACGCCCGGGACGTTCGCCGCGGCCGACCCCCGGCGGAAGGGCTGGAAGATTGCCTGCTTCATGTCGTCGGGGACGCCGGTCCCCTCGTCCTCCACGGTGAGCAGGACGCCGCCGTCGTCCGGCCGGATGTCCACCCACACGCGGCCGCCCTCCGGGGTGTGCTTGGCGGCGTTCGACACCAGGTTCTCCACGATGCGCTCCACCTTGGCCGGGTCGACGTCGGCCACCAGGGGGTCCTCCTCCACCACGATCTCGATCCGGCGACGCTCGCCGAGTCCGGCCTCGTCGACGGTCCGGTGAACGAGGGCGCCCAGATCGGTGGGCTTGCGATCGGGCGCGACGATCCCACGCTGGAGCCGGTCGATGTCCAGGAGGTCCGACAGCAGGCGGTCGAGCCTGCGGGCGTTGACCGCGATCCGCTGGAGGAACTCGGCCCGGTCCTCCTCGGTCATCGCGTATCCGGTCTGTTCGAGCGTGATGGCAGATCCCAGGATCGCGGTGAGCGGGGAGCGGAGGTCGTGGGAGACGGCCTGGAGGAAGGTGTCCTTCATCTTGTCGATCGACCGGAGCCGTTCGGTGACCTCCATCTGGCGCTGGTAGGCCTGGGCGTACTGGCGGGTGGACTGGTACGCCTCCTTGTAGTCGCGCTGGGACCTCTTCAGGGCGGCCTCGGTGCGGCCCAGGCGGGTCAGTCCCCAGGACAGGGTCTCCCCTACCAGGACGCTGATCGGGACCGTGATGGCGGCGGTGCTGACCCCGAACGAGACGTTTCCGGGCAGGTACAGGATGGGGACGACGTACGCCACCAGCGCGAGCGGCGACACCAGCGTCGACGTCCACCGGGGGAACCCCAGCCCCACCCACATGAACACCACCACGAAGAACACGCCGTACGCGTACGGCGGGTTCGACCCGGCGAAGTAGTTCCCCAGCGCGATGAGCGTGAGGGCGGGGGCGATGAGCGTGAGCTCGGTGAGCCGGGGAAGCCGGTCCCACTTCACCAGCCACGCGACGGCGCCCATGCCGATCGCCGCGAGGCCCACGATGAACTCGGCGGGCCGGTTCACGTCGGGCGGGCCCGGCAGCGGGACGTTGAGCAGCAGCAGGACGCCCGAGCCGAGGAACAGGAACGCAGCGAGCCGCCCCACCAGCCGGGCACGGGCCGGGTCGTCGAGGGTCAGCAGCGGCCCGATCATGGGATGCATTATCCCTGTCCGCGAGGGCGTTCTCCGCCGGGGGGCGGTCCATGGAACCGAAACCCCGGCGCGGTAGCCTTGGTCCCACCATGGCGGCCCACACCACGCGCGAGGAGGGAACCGGGTCCGGCGGGGGCCCCCGCCCCGGCCTCCAGCCCCCGCTGGCTGCCCGGATGCGGCCACGCTCGTTCGACGAGTTGGTCGGGCAGCGGCACCTGTTCGGCCCGGGGAAGGCCCTCACCGCCCTCGTGGAGGGGGGCCGGTTGCCCTCGATGATCCTGTGGGGACCGGCCGGGACGGGGAAGACCACCCTCGCGTTCCTGCTGGCCGGGGCCACCGGGGCCGAGGTGGTCCAGCTCTCGGCGGTCTCGTCCGGGGTGGCGGACGCCCGGAAGGTCATGGACCGGGCCGCCGGCGGGATGCTGCACACCGTCCTGTTCGTGGACGAGGTCCACCGGTGGAGCAAGTCCCAGCAGGACGTCCTGCTGCCGGCCGTGGAGGCGGGGACCATCACGCTCATCGGCGCCACCACCGAGAACCCCTACTTCTCCCTGGTCACACCGCTGATGTCCCGGTGCCTGCTCCTGCGGCTGGAGCCGCTGGCCCAGGACGACCTCCGCGAGGTGATCGAACGGGCCCTGGCCGACGTCGAACGGGGCCTGGGTGGGCTGGGGGTCTCGGTGGCCCCCGAGGCCGTCCAGCACCTGGTGGAGATCGCCGGCGGCGACGCCCGGGTGGCGCTCACCGGCCTGGAGGCGGCCGTGCTGGCCTCCAGTTCGGCCGGGGACGACCGGGTGACCCTGGAGCGGGCCGCCGACGCCATCCAGAAGAAGGCCATCGTGTACGACCGCCAGGGCGACGCCCACTACGACGTGGTCTCGGCGTTCATCAAGTCGATCCGGGGCTCGGACCCCGACGCCGCGCTGTTCTGGCTGGCCCGGATGCTCGAGGCCGGCGAGGACGCCCGCTACATCGCCCGGCGGATGGTGGTGCACGCCTCGGAGGACATCGGGCTGGCCGACCCCCGCGCCCTGCTCATCGCCACCGCGGCGGCGCACGCCGTCGAGTACGTGGGACTCCCGGAGGCCCAGCTGAACCTGGCCCAGGCGGCCATCTACCTGGCCCGGGCCCCCAAATCGAACAGCGTGATCGAGGCCCTGGGCCGGGCCAGGGAGGACGCCGCCTCGAGCGAGCCCGTCCCGCTCCATCTCCGCGACACGCACTACCCGGGCGCGAAACGGCTGGGACACGGGAAGGGCTACAAGTATCCGCACGACTACCCCGGCCACGAAGTGGATCAGGAATACCGGCCGGTCCGGTACTCGCAGAAGACGTACTACGAGCCGTCGGGTCAGGGCGAGGAGTGGGTGCAGCCGCCTGCCGGCGACCCCGACCCGGAGGACTGATCCGGTTCGAACCCCTCCGGCGACCCCGGTATGATGCGCGGACCGTTCGACCGAAAGGGTCCGGAGGTGCTTGCGCTCACTGGCGGCGACATCGCGCTGATCATCCTGGCGGCGTTCTGGGGTGTGCTCGTGATCTTCCTCGGCGTGGTGCTGTGGGTGACCTCGACCGTGCTGCAGAGCACGAAGACGCTCGTCGACGGCATCCGTGATGAGACGGTCCCGCTGCTGGGCGAGGTCAAGATCACGGTGACCTCCGTGAACAAGGAGCTCGACCGGGTGGATACGATCATGGAGTCGGCCGGGAGGATCGCCGGCTCGGCACAGCGGATCACGGCGGTGGTGGAGCAGACCGTGAACAACCCGCTGATCAAGGTCGCGGCGTTCGCCGCCGGCGCCGGCCGGGCCATCAGGCGCCTCCGGGGCGAGAAGTAGGCCGCCGCCCACCATGCGAAGGATGTTCTGGCTCGCCGTCGGGCTCGGTGCTGGGGTCGCGGCCGCGGTGATGGTGGCCCGGTGGACCCGCCGCCAGACCGAGAGGGTGTCTCCGGCGAACATCGGACGGCAGGTCTCGGGCACGGCGTCGGACCTGGCGCGCCTGGTCCGGGAGGCCCTGGCCGAAGGCAAGGCGGGGATGGCCGAGCGAGAGGCGGAGATCCGCCGGGAGATCGGCGGCCCGGAGTAGCCCGGGCTGGGCCCTCCCACCCATCGTGGTGGGGCGGTGATGTCGCGACCGTTCTGTCCCGATTCGACCGATCAACCCGGGGCGCATCGCTCCCGATATCCACAGGGAGGCTCGGGGCATTGACGGCCCCCTCCGAGCCACCGTGCGCATGAGAGAACAGACATCGCTTGACATCCCGGAGCGGGATCGGGCGATCGCCGCGCTGCTTCGGCAGCTCTCGATCGGCCTGTCCGCGTACCGCCTGTTCCCCGGCGACCTCTCGCAGCCCGGGTTCATCGCCGCGGTCCAGCGGATCGACGCCGCGGCCCAACGCGTGCTGGCCAACGGCCCCCTGGAGGCGGAGGTCACCGGCGACGGGTTCGTCATCGAGGACGTCCGGATCCCCCCCGACGAGGCCATCGAACGCCTGGCCCTGGCGTGCTACGACCGGCGGGCCGAACGCATCCGGATCCGGTCGGCGCCACCCGAGGCCGACCTGGGGGCGCTGTACGACGTGCTGGTGCGTCCGCCGGAGGAGGTCCTGGGGGCCGGCGGCCCCGACGCGATCATGAGGAAGTCCGGGGTGGTCTCCATCGTCCTCGGCGAGCTCAACCCTCACGGCGTCGAGACCGCGGCCCTCCAGATGGAGAGCCTCCGGGGCAAGCAGCAGCGGGACCTGTCCTCGCTCCGCGACGCCATGGGGCTGTCGGACGAGGCCGTCCTGGCCCTGGGGGCGTCCCCGCAGGACCTGGCCGAATCGCTGTTCTCGCGGTTCCAGGCCGTGGTCTCGGCCCTCCCCCCGGAGATGGGCACCAGCCTGGACCTGTACCGGATGCTCAAGGAGACCGTGGAGGGGCTGCCCCCGGAGCAGCGGATCATGCTGAACGCCGTGCTGCTGGATCGGGCCATGGAGGATCCCCTGGCCGAGCGGTACATCGGCACGATGAGCGACACCGAGCTGGCCCGGGTCGTGGTGGAGGTGGCCGAACGGTTCGACCGGGATCCCGCCGAGATGGCCGAGCGGCTGGTGTCCCGACACCTCCGGTCGGGCGACCTGGTGGACCTCACCGTGGCGGTGGCGGGCGGGGCGATCGACAGCGGCACCGTGATCGCCGGTCTCTCCCAGGCCGGCCTCCCGCCCCCGGAGGGCGACCCGTCGGCGCCGACGCGAGGCGGGCCGGCATCCGCGCAGGACGCCGGCGACCAGGGAGGCCAGGACCTCATGATCTACGAGACCGTGTCCGACCTCCTGGGGCGCAGCCTCCTGGCCAGGGAGCAGGAGGACATGGCCTCGCTTCGGGCCGCCTTCCCGGACGGCGAGGGCCAGCACCGGGAGGCCGCGGCCCACGCCGTCAGGGACTACCTCCGGGTCGAACAGGATCTCGAACGCCTGGAGCGGGTGCTGGCCTCGTGGATGGGTGAGGCGCGGGGGGCCCTGCGGCAGGCCGACCTCGGGCGGCTCCAGGACGCGGTCGCGGTGCTCGAGCGGCCCCGGGCCGAGGCCCAGGACACCCCCGAGCGGGCCCTGCTGTTCAGGGTGTACCGCAACGAGGTGCCGGACGAAGCGATCCTCGGCGAGCTGGTGGACCGGGCCCGGGAGGAGGACGGCCGGCAGGCCGTGGCGGAGCTCCTCCGGCCACTGGAGGACTCCGGGGTGCGGGCCCTGCTGAACCTCCTGGCCGACCGGGTGGAGAGCAGCGACCGCAGCATCGTCATCGCGCTCGCCACGGAGCTCGCCCGGGAACATCTGCCGGTGGTGGAGCAGCGGGTCGGCGACCGGCGTGTCCCGGTGGTCCGGGACGCCGTGACGGTGGCCTACCGGGCCGGCGGATCCGCGGCCCTGCCCATCCTGGAGCGGGCCAGCCGGCATCCCGCCCCGCAGGTTCGGGAGGAAGCCGTTCGCGGTCTCATCGCCGTGGCGGGAGCCGGAGCGGTGACCCGCTTGCGGGACCTGGCCCGGGACACGGACGAGCGCGTCCGGGCCCTCGCCGTGACGGGCCTCGGAGGGCTGGTCGGCGGACAGGCCGCCCAGGCCCTGGTGGATGTGGCCTCCACGGCGCCCGACGCCGCGGTCCGCAAGGAGGCCATCGAGCACCTCGCCCGCAACACCTCGGCGGAGGCCGGCGAGCTGTTGAAGGCCGTCGCCGCCGGGCGGACGGAACACCCGGTGCCCCGGCCGCTCCGGCGCCACGCGAAGACCCTGGCCAAGCAGCGGGCGAGCCGATGACCCGGCCGTCCCCTCCGCCCCGGAAAGCCCTCGAGCACGTCCGGCTGGTCCTGCGGGGCCTCTCGGCGGCCCTCCAGACCTACCGGCTGTACCCGTCCGGGCATCCCAACCGGATGGAGGCCGTCCGAACCGTCCTGGCCTCGGCACGGGACATGGTGGAGGCCTCGGCGGGGTCGGGGGCCCCCGTCCTGTTCGCCACGCACCACAGCTTCTACCTGGGCCCGGCCCTGCTGTCCCGGGAATCCATCTCCCTGCACCGGCTCCTCGACGCGTTCGAACAGGCCCAGCTCGAGGCGGTGGAGTTCCTCCCGAAGGTGGCGGAGGAGGACCTCGACCACCTGGCGCGCATCCTGGTCGGGGAGCGTCCCATGGCCCAGGACCTGGGGGGCCTCTCGCTGAACCGGATCCGACCCAGGATGGAGACGGTCGACGAGGAGGCCAAGGAGCTGACTCAGCTGCTCCGGACGTACTCGGTGGGGCTCGACGTCCTGCGCGACACGGCGGACCGGGTCACGGCGGGCCAGGACGCCGACATCGACTCGACCCGGCGGGTGGTGGAGCAGCTGGCGGCCCAGGTGGCGGGAGACCCGGCGCAGGCGCTCCTGGTCACCGCCGTGAAGTCCTACGACGAATACACCTACTACCACATGCTCAACGTGTGCATCCTGTCGCTCGCGTTGGGGCACGCGGTGGGGCTCCGCCCCGACCAGGTGGCCACGCTGGGTCTGGGGGCCCTGCTGCACGACGTGGGCAAGATCAAGGTCCCGCTGGACATCCTGCAGCACGTGGGGGCCCTGTCGGAGGAGCAGTGGCGGCTCATCCAGAAGCACCCCATTGACGGCGCCGGGTTGATCCTCGTCACCGGACGGGACCTGTTCGACCCCGCCGTCTCGATCGTGCTCGAGCACCATGCGGGCTACGACCTGTCCGGGTATCCGGGCCTCACCGAGCGCCGGCGGCCCTCGCTCCCGGCCCGACTGGTGACCGTGGCCGACTGCTTCGACGCCGTCACCAGCAAGCGCTCGTACCGCCAGCCGGAGGAGCGCCGCCAGGCCCTGTCGATCCTCCAGGCCGGCGCGGGGCGGGGATTCGACCCCGTGGTGGTCAGGATGTTCGTCCGCATGCTCGGGCTGTTCCCGGTGGGGTCGCTGGTGCTCCTCGACGACGGTCTCGTGGCGATGGTCGTCCGCAACCACGACCGGCTCCTGGCCCGGCCGGTGGTCCGGTTGGTCCTCGATGCCACGGGAACACCGTGCGATCCCGAGGAGATCGACCTGTCGGAGCGGCGCACGGACGGGTCGTTCGTCCGGTCGGTGGAGCGCAGCATGGACCCGCACGAGATCGGGGTGGACATGCTCACGCTGGTGGTGTCGGGTCAGGTCGAGCCGTTGCCGGCCGAGGACGACATGGCCATGCCGGCCCTGGTCCACGAGCCCTCGCACGGCGAGGTGCCGCCCCCCGGCTACGTGGACACGCACAACGAGAGCGGCAACGCGCACCCCGCTCCGGACCACGTGCGCATCGACCCCGAGGTCTCCGCCCCGTTCCCGAACTAAAGCTCCGTTCCGTCGAGGGGGCGCCGCTACACTGGCGCCACATGGAGTCGGACCGGATCCGGGAGACGTTCCTGCGCTTCTTCGCCGAGCGCGGGCACCGGCGCGTCCCCAGCTCGTCGCTGATCCCGCCGCCCGAGTCGGGGCTGCTGCTGACGAACGCGGGGATGAACCAGTTCATCCCGTACTTCCTGGGCCAGGCCCAGCCTCCGAGCCCCAGGGCCACGAGCGTCCAGAAGTGCTTCCGGGCCAACGACATCGAGAACGTGGGCCACACCGCCCGCCACCTCACGTTCTTCGAGATGCTCGGCAACTTCTCGTTCGGCGACTACTTCAAGGCCGACGCCGCGAAGTTGGCGTTCGAGCTGATCACGGAGGGCTACGGCATCGACGGCGACCTGCTGTGGGTGACCGTGTACGAGACGGACGACGAGGCCGCCGACATCTGGGCGGACCTGGTGGGGATCCCCCGCGAGCGCGCCGTGCGGCGGGGCAAGGATGACAACTACTGGTGGACGCACGCGGCCGGTCCCGCCGGGCCGAGCAGCGAGATCTTCGTGGACCGGGGCGCGAGGTACGGCCCCGACGGGGGTCCCGCCGTGGACGAGGAGCGGTTCATGGAGATCTGGAACCTGGTGTTCATGCAGGAGGAGGTGGACGCCGAGGCCAACGTCGTGCGTCCCCTCCCCGCGAAGAACATCGACACCGGAGCCGGCCTGGAGCGGGTGGCCGTCGTCCTGCAGGGCGTTGACAACGCGTTCGAGACCGACGGCCTCCGCTCGCTGCTGGAGGTGGCCGAGAGCCTCTCGGGCTCCCGGCACGGCGAGGACGAGCGCCGGGACGTCTCGCTGAAGGTGATGGCGGAGCACGGGCGGGCGACCTCCATGCTCATCGCCGACGGCGTGCAGCCGTCGAACGAGGGCCGGGGGTACGTGCTCCGGCGGATGCTCCGGCGGGTGGCCACCCACGCCCAGCGCCTGGGGGTGGAGCGGCCGGTGATGGTCCCGCTGGTGGAGCGGACCGTCGAGCTCATGGGCGGGGCCTACCCCGAGCTGGTGGAGAACCGTGACTACGTCCTGCAGGTGGCGTCGTCGGAGGAGGAGCGGTTCCGGGGGACCCTCCGCCAGGGCCTGGTCCTGTTCGAGGAGGCCGCGAGCCGGGCCGGCGGGACCCTGATGTCCGGCGACGACGCGTTCGCCCTGCACGACACCCACGGGCTGAACGTCGAGCTGATCGAGGAGCTGGCCGAGGACCGGGGGCTGTCCGTGGATCTCCACCGGTTCGAGGAGCTCATGGCGGAGCAGCGCCGCCGGGCCAAGGAGTCGGTCCACAAGGGCGCGGTGTCCGGGGACGTCGTCGACGAGGTGGCGGCCCGGGTCGGGCGGACCGAGTTCGTGGGCTATGAGCGGTTGGAGCAGGACACGGCGATCGGCGGGCTGGTGGTGGGCGGCGTGGCGGCCGAGGCGGCCGGCGAGGGGCAGGAGGTCCAGGTTGTCCTCCCCGTCACACCGTTCTACGCGGAGGGCGGCGGCCAGATCGGTGACCGAGGCGTGATCCGGACGCCCTCCGGCACCATCCGGGTCGCCGACACCCAGGCCCTGCCCGGCGGGGCCATCGTCCATGCGGGGCGAGTGGAGACCGGCGAGGTCCGGGTGGGGGAGGAGGCACACGCCGAGGTGGACCGCGAGGCCCGCCAGGCCACGGCCCGCTCCCACACCGCGACCCACGTCGTGCACTGGACCCTGCGCCACCTGCTGGGCGAGCACGCCCGGCAGGCCGGGTCCCACGTGTCGCCGGGCCGGCTCCGGTTCGACTTCAGCCACCACGCGGCGCTCCCGCCGGACGTCCTGGAGGAGGCGGAGTACACGGCGAACGCCCGCCTGGCCGACGACGATTCCGTGCGGGCCTACGAGACCTCGATGGACTACGCGCGGAGCCAGGGGGCCATCGCGTTGTTCGGCGAGAAGTACGGGGACATCGTGCGGGTGGTGGAGATCGGCGACTACTCCCGCGAGCTGTGCGGCGGGACCCACGTCCCCCACACGGGGAAGGTCGCGCTCGTCCGCCTCCTCCACGAGTCGAGCATCGGGTCCGGGATGCGACGCGTGGAGGCCCTGGTGGGACCGGACGCGCTCCGCCACGTGAACGCCGAGCGGCGGCTGCTCGAAGAGGTCGTCCAGGCGCTGGGTGGCGGTGACCCCGCCGAGGCCCCCGACCGCGTCCGCCGCACACTGGAACGCATCAAGCGGCTCGAGAGCGAGCTGGGGAGGATCCGCAAGGGCGATCGGGCGTCGGTGGTGGACGCCCTCGCCGGCCAGGCCCAGCGGGTGGACGGCGTGGCCCTGGTGGTGGCGCCGGTCCCCGGGGAGGACGCGAACGGGATCCGCGAGCTGGTCCAGGCCCTCCGGGAGCGGATGGAGCGCGACGGCCCCGGGGCCGCGGTCCTGGGGGTGGCGGACGCGACCGGTGCGAAGCTCGCCGCGTCGGTCACGAAGACCCTGGTGGACCGCGGCGTGACGGCGAAGGATCTCCTCGAACCCGCGGCGAGGGCCGTGGGCGGCGGGGCCGGGGGGGGCAAGCCCATCCTGGCCATGGCCGGCGGGCGCAACGCCGGCGCCCTCGACGACGCCCTGGGAACCGTCCCCGCCCGCCTGGCCGAGCTGCTGGCCGCCTCCGGCTAGCCGTTCGTCATGGGCGAGCCGCCCGGACACGCCGAGGGACGATCCCCGCCGGGGCGGGTGCTCGGCCTCGACCTCGGCGACGTCCGAACCGGCGTGGCCATCTCCGACGCCGACCGGCGCTTGGCCGTCCCGCTCGGCACCGTCCGGGCCGGTGCGCCCCAGGACCTCCGCGCCATCTCCGCCCTGGTCCGCGACAACGACATCACCCTCGTCGTTGTGGGCCACCCCCTGTCGATGTCCGGGCGCCCCGGCACCCGCGCCCAGCATGCCGAACAGCTCGCCGGCGCCCTCCGGTCGATCCTTCGGGTCCCCGTCGCCCTCCACGACGAGCGCCTGTCCCCGCGACGGTGATCCTCCAGTCGTGGCTGGATTCCGAGCGGGGTCGAAGACCCGGAACTTCGTGATAGCGCGTGTGCCTCGGCTCCTCGCTCTCCGTACTGCGAGTGGTCGCCGGGGTACCGCCAGGGGGATGCCTACGGTCGGCTCCGGGCGACTCGCTCCGGCCTACTCCGTACTTCGCCGATGGGGCTTGCCTCGTCCGGCCTCCGCTCCGCTCACTCGCTTCGCTCGCTCGCACCCTCCGCCTCCCCGGCACCCCCTGGCGGATCCCTCGGTTGAACCCCCGACGGTGAGGGGCTGCGGCACGGCGGCGATCACCCTCCGGGAATGGCCGGGCAACCTCGGGCAAGCACGTTGGAGGAGCCGAGGCACCGGCGCAACCACTCGGTTGGGGGCGGGCTTGCTCGGGTATGCTCCCGGACCGTTGAGCGTCGTGGACACCCGCCGGTCGCTGGAGTCCCGTCCCCGCCATGCCCGTTCGGGGCGCCGGAGGCCATGGGGGCTTCTCGTGTTCCTGGTGCTGGTGTTGATCGCGGGCGGGCTCATCGTGGCGGCGTTCAAGTACATCTCGTTCTGCAAGGGCACGGGAACGACGCACAAGCCCGTCACCGTGACGATCCCGGAGGGGGCGAGCGGCGGCGACGTCGTGGACATCCTGCACGAGGCCGGGGTCCTGCGGTGCGGCGGGATGCTCGAGAAGTTCCTGATACGGGGGAAGCCCAACGCCGACCACATCCGGGCGGGATCGCACGACATGACCACGAACATGACCCTGGACCAGGCGCTCGCGGTCCTGTCGAGGAGGCCGCCCGTCGTGGAGAAGGTCGACGTCACGATCCCGGAGGGATACCGCCTGACCCAGATCGCCGATCGGGTGCAGGAGGACCTGGGGATCCCGGCGAAGCAGTTCCTGAAGACCGCGAACAGCGGCACGTACTCGTTGCCGCCGTACCTGCCGGAGGGAAAGAAGTCGCCGGAGGGGTTCCTGTATCCGCTGACCTACCCCATCCCCGTGAAGACGGCGAACGCGGACTCCGTCATCCAGGTGCTGCTCGATCAGTTCCGCGCGGAGGTCGCGGAACTCCCCTGGAAGAACGCGAGGACGCTGAAGGTGACGCCGTACCAGGTGGTGACCGTGGCCTCGATGATCGAGAAGGAGACCGGCGTGGACCACGACCGGCCCCTCATCTCGGAGGTGATCTACAACCGGCTGGCGGCAGGGATGCCGCTCGGGATCGACGCGACGCTGCTGTACGACGACCCCACGCCGGGCGACAACACGCTCACCGACTCCGACCTCGAGTCCGACAGCCCCTACAACACGCGGAAGCACACGGGGCTCCCCCCGACTCCCATCGCCAGCCCCCAGCTCGCCTCGATCGCGGCCGCCCTCGAGCCGGCCCACGGTGACCTCCTGTACTACGTGAAGTGCGACAAGGACGGGAAGGGCCGGTCGCGGTTCTCCAAGACGAACGGCGAATTCCTCAGGGACAAGGCCGAGTGCCTCGGCACGTAGCGCACCGCTGAGATGTCCGGGCCCGTCGACGCGAGCGGCCCGTCGAGGGCGTCGGGGCCGATCCCCGCGGTGCGCCTGTCGGGGACGACCCGGCTCGTGGGCCTGATCGGCTGGCCGGTCGAGCACACGCTGTCACCGGTCATCCACAACGCGGCCTTCGCCGCCCTGGGCATGGACTGGGCCTACGTGGCCCTCGCGGTGCTGCCGGACCGGGTGCCCGAGGCCGTGGCCGGGCTCGCCGCGCTGGGGTTCGCCGGCGTGAACGTCACCATGCCGCACAAGGAGGCCGTGGCGCGCCTCATGGCGGTGCTCTCGGACGACGCCGCCCGCCTCCGCGCGGTGAACACCGTCGATCTCTCCACCGCCGCCGGCCCGGCCGGGCACAACACCGACGTCTCCGGGTTCGCGCGGTTCCTCACCGATGACGCCGCGTACGACGCCACCGGGCGCTCCGCCCTGGTGCTGGGGGCGGGGGGAGCGGCCCGGGCCTGCGCCCTGGCCCTGGCCCGGGCGGGCGCCACCTCCATCGCGGTCGCGGCGCGGGATGCCGGCCAAGCGGCGGAGGTCTCCCGGTGCCTGTGGGGCCTGGACGTGGAGGTCCTGGCGCTCCCATGGGCCGCGGCGGCGGGTGTCGCCGCCGACGTCGTGGTGAACGCCACGCCGGTGGCGGACCCCGACGAGCTCCCGCTGCCGGCCCTGTCCGAGGGGATGCTGGTGGTGGACCTCCGGTACCGGCCCCCGGTGACCCCGCTCGTGGCCCGGGCCCACGGCGCCGGCGCGGCGGCGTTCGGGGGGCTGGGCATGCTGATGCACCAGGCGGAGCTCTCGTTCGAGCTGTGGACCGGCCAGGTCCCGCCCGCCGCCGCGATGTCCGCCGCGGCGCTCGCCGCGATGGCCGAACCGCTCGTCTGACGGCATCGGCCCCCTCGGCCGGCGCCGAGGATACCCGGAACTGGGGGTCCCTGCGCACGGCCCTCAAGTCCCCCCTCGCGCCGTGCCGATGCACACGTGAGAAGCCATGGATCTCGATTTCACAGCCCTTGCGTCGAGGGTGGCCGCGCGGGCCGAGGTGCTGGGCTGCGTGCTCCTGTCACGCGACGGCCTGGTCCTCGGTTCGTTCCCGCCGAATGGCGAGCGGGACATCACCCCGGGACTGCTCAGGTTCGCCGCGCTCGGCGAGCCCGAGCGTGGCTTCGTGCAGTTCTCCGACGAGCTGTGGGCCTACGTCCGCCAGGACTCCTACGCGGCGTTCGCCGTGGCGGAGGCCGGGACCCGGCCGGGAGTCCTCCTGGACTACCTGGAGCAGGCCCTGCAGGTAGCCGAGGAGGCCAGATACGACCGGACCGCCGCCCGGGAGCCGGTCCACGTTGATCTCAACCGGAAGGGGATCCGCCCCGGGCGGATCCTCCGGGCCATGCAGAGCGGGGCGGAGGACGAGTTCCGGTCCGTGGTCACCTCGCAACCCGCCCCCGAGCCGGCCGGCCCTCCGGCCGCCGACCAGGGCGACGCCGCGGTGGAGATGGCTGTGGCTGAGGCGGTGGCCCAGGCCGGGGAGCCCCAGCCGGCACCCGCGTTCGAGGCGTCCGAACCGCGCCAGGCGCCCCCCTCCACCGCCCCCGGATTCTCGGGAGCAGCCGGTGGCGGGTGGGGCGATGCGCCGGCGGCCGAGGTGCCCCAACGAGCCCCGCACGGCGACCCCGAGCCCCCTACCGCCGAGGCCCATCCACGCACGGACGAGATCGACCGGGTGGCCCTGGCCAGGGAGTTCGCCTCCCTGCTTCAGGAGGGCCCCGGCGGTGTCGAAGAAGGACGTTGACGCCAGTACGTGTTGAGCCGGGGGTTCGATCGTGAGGAAGAAGACCAAGCAGCTCGGCCAGATCCTCATCGAACAGGGTCTGATCTCGGACGAGCAGCTCCATGAGGCCCTGAAGGTCCAGGAGCGGGTCCCGAAGTCCCTGGGCCGCATCCTCATCGACCTCCAGCTGATCAAGGAGACCGACCTGGTCCGGGCCCTGGCCCACCAGATCGGCCTGGAGTTCGTTGACCTCGGCGACTACCCGGTCGACCCCGGCACCACCGCGCTGATCCCCGAGGCCGTGGCCCGCCGGTACCGGGCGCTGCCCATCGGCGAGCGGGACGGCCGCCTGCTGGTGGCCATGTCCGACCCCGCCAACGTCTACGCCCTGGACGACATCCGGACGATCACCGGCCGCGAGGTCGAACCCCTGGTGGCGACCGCGGCGGACGTCACCGCGGCCATCCGGAAGTACTCCGACGTGGGCGGCGAGGTGGAGCAGCTGGCCGCCGACGCCTCGGCCCAGGCCGAGGACTCCATCGACCTGAACATGCCGGAATCGGCCGTGGAGGACGCGCCGGTGGTGAAGCTCGTCCACATGCTGCTGTCCCGGGCGGTGAACGAGCGGGCCTCCGACGTGCACATCGAACCCACCGAGCGCGACGTCCGGATCCGGTTCCGGGTGGACGGCGTGCTCCACGAGGTCATGCGCTCGCCCAAGAACATCCAGAACGGCCTGATCAGCCGGCTGAAGGTCATGGCCGACATCAACATCGCCGAGCGGCGGGTCCCCCAGGACGGCCGGGTCAGCCTGAAGGTGGGCTCGATCGGGGTCGACCTCCGGGTGGCCACCCTGCCCACCGTGTACGGCGAGAAGGTCGTCATCCGGATCCTGAACAAGGAGTCGGTCCTCCTGCGCCTGGACCAGATCGGGTTCTCGGAGGACGCCTTCAAGCGTTTCGAGCAGTCGTTCCGCAAGCCCTACGGCGCCATCCTGGTGACGGGGCCGACCGGATCGGGCAAGTCCACCACGCTTTACGCGACCCTCAACATCCTCAACCAGCCCCAGACGAACATCATCACGGTCGAGGACCCGGTGGAGTACCGGCTGGGCGGCGTGAACCAGGTCCAGGTGAACAACCGGGCCGGGATGACCTTCGCGGCGGCCCTCCGTTCGATCCTGCGCGCCGACCCCGACATCATCCTCATCGGTGAGATCCGGGACCACGAGACCGCGCTCATCGCGATCGAGTCGGCGCTCACCGGACACCTGGTGCTCTCCACCCTGCACACGAACGACGCGCCCTCGGCGGTCGCCCGGCTCACCGAGATGGGTATCGAGCCGTACCTCACGGCCTCGGCCATGGACTGCGTGGTGGCCCAGCGACTGGCCCGGAAGCTGTGCGACCGGTGCGCCGAGCCCTACATGCCCACCGAGGCCGAGTTGCAGGAGGCCGGGTTCCCGTCGCACCAGTTCCAGGACATCCAGCAGCTGTACCGGCCGGTGGGGTGCACGGCGTGTTCGAAGACCGGCTACCACGGCCGGGTCGGTCTGTACGAGGTCATGACGGTCACCGAGGAGATCGAGCGGCTCACCGTGGAGCGGGCCTCATCGGACCGGATCCGCCAGGTCGCCCTGGAGCAGGGGATGATCCCGCTCCGCACGGACGGCATCCTGAAGGCGGCGCGGGGTCTCACGTCCATCGAGGAAGTCCTGAGGGTGGTGGTCTAGGAAATGGCAGGAACGGTGAACCCCGTGGGCAGGGATGCCCCGCCGGACATCCCGATCCCGGAGCTGCTGGACATCGTGCTGGAGCGCAACGCCTCCGACCTCCACCTCACGGTGGGGTCACAGCCGGTGGTCCGCCTCCACGGGGATCTCCGGCGCCTGGAGGAGTACCCCGTCATGACCCAGCAGGGCCTGCGTTCGATGATCTACGCGATCCTCCCGCAGCGCCGCCGGGAGCAGCTCGAACAGGAGCTGGAGCTCGACATGTCGTACTCGCTGCCGGGGAAAGCCCGGTTCCGGGTCAACGTGTACTTCCAGCGGGACTCCATCGGGGCGGCGTTCCGGCTGATCCCGTACGAGATCCGCTCGGTGGACGCCCTGGGGCTTCCGCCGGTGGTCGCCGAGCTGGCCAGGTATCCGCGGGGGTTCGTGTGCGTCACGGGGCCCACCGGCTCCGGGAAGTCCACCACGCTCGCCGCACTCGTGGACATCGTGAACGTGGAGCGCAAGGCCCACATCATGACCGTCGAAGACCCCATCGAGTTCCTGCACAAGCACAAGACCTCGATCGTGAACCAGCGGGAGGTGGGCTCCGACACCCACGGCTTCGCCTCGGCCCTCAAGCACGTCCTCCGCCAGGACCCCGACGTGATCCTGGTGGGGGAGATGCGGGACCTCGAGACGATCCAGACCGCGATCACCGCGGCGGAGACCGGTCACCTGGTGTTCGCCACGTTGCACACCCAGGACGCCCCCCAGACCATCGACCGCATCATCGACGTGTTCCCGCCACACCAGCAGCAGCAGGTCCGGGTCCAGCTGTCCACCACGCTCCAGGGCGTGGTGACCCAGCAGCTGCTCCAGACCGCCGACGGCACCGGCCGGGCCCTGGCCAGCGAGGTGCTCATCGCCACGTCCGCGGTCCGCAACCTCATCCGCGAGGGCAAGGTCCACCAGATCTACTCGGTGATGCAGGCCGGGGGCCGGTTCGGCATGCGGACCATGGACTCGTCCCTGGCGGACCTGGTCCGGGCGGGGAAGATCACGCACCAGCTGGCCATGGAACGCTCGCACGACCCCGAGGAGCTGAACCGCCTGCTGGGACCCGTCGCCAACGGCAACACCGGCGCGGGCGCCTACGCGATCGGCGGCATGATGTCAGGAGGACGGCATGGCTAGCACCTACACCTATCGAGTCCGCGACCGGCAAGGGAAGCTGGTCACCGGATCCCTGCAGGCCGACAACGAGCGCCTGGTCATCTCCAAGCTGCAGGAGATGGGCTACGTGCCCGTCCAGGTGGCCGAGAAGAAGGAGAGCCTCGCCGGAAGGGAGCTCGCGTTCCGGCCGAACCACGTCCGGCTCAAGGACCTCTCGGTGTTCTCGCGCCAGTTCGCCACGATGGTGAACTCGGGCCTGCCGATCCTGAAGGCCCTGGCCATCCTGTCGGAGCAGACCGAGAGCAAGCCCCTGGCCAAGGTGGTCACCGAGGTCCGACTGGACGTCGAGCGGGGGTCGTCGCTGTCGCAGGCGATGGCCAAGCACCCCAAGGTCTTCCAGAACCTGTACGTGGCCATGATCAAGGCGGGTGAGACGGGCGGTGTGCTCGACTCCGTCCTGCTGCGACTGGCCGACAACATGGAGCGCGAGGTCGAGCTGCGCCAGCGGGTGAAGTCGGCCATGACCTACCCGGTGGTGGTCCTGGCGATGGTGTCGTTGATCCTGGTCGCGATGCTGCTGTTCATCGTGCCGCAGTTCAAGGGGATCTACGCGAACCTCGGCGGCACGCTGCCGCTGCCCACTCGGATCCTGCTCTTCTGCTCGGACGCCTTCCGCAAGCTGTGGTGGATCTGGATCCTGGCCGCGATCGGTGGCACGTTCGCGTTCAAGAGGTACAGGGCCACCCCCCAGGGGCGGGCCACGATCGACGCATTCAAGCTGAAGGTGCCGGTGTTCGGGGGCCTGTTCCACAAGTCCGCGCTGTCCCGGTTCGCCTCGACCCTGTCGATCCTGCTCCGCTCGGGTGTGCCGATCCTGCAGTCGCTGGACATCGTCACCGAGACCGTGAACAACCGCGTGATCTCGAAGGCGGTGTCGGACGTGCAGGGGAGCGTGAAGGAGGGCGAGTCGATCGCCCGTCCCCTCGGCAAGCACGCCGTGTTCCCGCCGATGGTCGTGCAGATGCTGGCCGTGGGCGAGGAGACCGGTGCCGTGGACACCATGCTCGAGAAGGTCGCCCAGTTCTACGACAACGAGGTCACGGCCACCGTCGACTCGCTGACCTCGCTGATCGAGCCCCTCATGATCGCCATCATCGGCGGCTGCGTGGGCCTCGCGGTCATCGCGCTGTACCTGCCGATGTTCAACGTCATCAACCTGATCAAGTAGCCGAACAGAGCCGCCCGCACCGGATCGAGCCCCCGCAGCGAGGACGTCGAGTCCCCGCCGGGGGCTCGACGCTTGGTGCGCGTGTGCCTCGGCTCCTCGCCGTCCGTACTTCGAGTGATCGCCGGGGTACCGCCGGGGGTCGCCTACGGTCGGCTCCGGGCGGCGATCCCCCCTCCGGGCCGCCGCGGTGGTGGCGGTCCGTACGTCCCCGATGGGCGGCCCGTCGAGTAGGGCCGCCCTGCGCCTCCCCGGCGCCCCCCGGCGGATCCCTGGGCTGAGCATCCGGAGGGCCCGAGCCGGGCGTGGGGCGTGAGGCTCGTCGGATAGCGGGCCTCCAGAGCCTTGAGGCCGGTTGGCCTCACTCGATGCCACCTGCGGGAAGCTGTGTAAACGAACGGCGTACCGAGTGGCCCTGTTCGGGGGAGATGGAGTCTCCCCGACTCCCGCGTCGACCCCGTCACGATCGGGCCCCACGGACTCGCCATCGAATGGGGCGGGGTGTGCTTTCAGGGGAGCAGGCCCCCGGGAGGTTCGCCGGACCACCGGTGCGACATCACGGAGTGGTCGAGCGTCATCGACGCCCACTCGGGGACCTTCATCGTGGAAGGCAATGGCCCCGACCCCCGGACGTCCCCGACGGCCCCGGAAGGGGTGCTGGCAGGCGACACGCACACGCCGAAGGCCCGACTGGGGCAGCTCACCGAGCCGCTCGACCTCCATGTTGTCGGACCGTCCGGCCCGTTGATCGTGCAGCCGGCCGTGCCCAGTGCCGACATGGTGCTCGCCCAGGCCGCGGTGGACGAGGCCTGGCGACATGGGGGAGCCGAGGCACCGACCTCGCATGACGACGATCACGGCGCTCATCGACGCCGTCACCGGCAGATTTGGAGTATCTGTCTGACGCCCGGTCGCCCCACACGCCGAGCGCAGGCCAGCGTTCCGGCAGGACTGCTGAACCCGGAGGCGGAGTTCACGCGAGCCTGATCACCCCCGTGCCTCGGCCGCCCTCCGTCGGGTGTCCAGCCGGGGAATCCGCCAGGGGGTGCCGGGGAGGCGGAGGGTGCGGCCAGGGGGTGCCGGGGAGGCGGAGGGTGCGGAGCGAGCGAAGCGAGTGACGCGGAGCGGAGGGCGTACGAGGCAAGCCCCATCGGCGAAGTACGGAGTAGCCCGGAGCGAGTCGCCCGGAGCCGACCGTAGGCAGCCCGCTGGCGGTACCCCGGCGATCAATCGCAGTGACGGGCGGCGAGGAGCCGCGGCACCGACCGCGATCACGTCGAGAGCCCCGCCGGCGGGCACCGGCGGGGCTCTCCTCGTGCGGGCAGGTGTGGGTCGGCTCAGGAGCAGACGCAGATCGTTCCTCCGCCGTGGACCTCGATGTTGCGGACGACCACGGCGTCGTCCGTGACCTTGAGGGTCTGCACCACGAGCTTGGCGCCCGCGGCGTAGATGTGGCCCTTGAACGTGGACCCGGTCACGTCGATGTGGATGTCCGACGTGTTCGACCTGGCGAAGAAGATCAGGTGGTCGGACGTCCCCGTGCCGGCGCGCTTCGGCGACACCAGATTCGTGACGCTCTTGCCGGTCAGGTTCAGCGTGGCGTTGCCGGGGAAGACGAGGATCACGCCGTTGCCGGTGATCTTCCCGGACCCGCCGTTCACGAACTGGTCGGTGATCACGTACACGCCGGGGTTCAGGGTCAGCACGCCGCCCGAGCTCCCGAGCTTGTGGTACGTGCCCGGGACGACGGTCTTCGTCTGCCCGCTTCCCGCGATCACGTCGCCGAAGCTCGGGCCGGACGTCGTCGGCACGGCGGCCGTGTCGAACGGGTCGGGCACCGCGGGGACGCCCGTGGTGGGCGCGGGCGAGATCGTCGAGTCGGCCGTGATCCTCGCGCCGCCGACCACGCGGATGGTCTTCCCGGCGGTCATGTGCGACCCGCCCTCGACGTCGAGCGCCTCCCTGGTGGAGGAGTCGACCCAGGCGCGGCCATACGGGATCGACAGGGTGGACTGCTCGCGGACCTTCAGCGAATGGTCCGTGGACGGGTCCAGCACGCACAGGTTGCAGGGCGAATCGGTCTTCGTGTCGCGGTTCGACAGGCCTGAGTGGTTGCCGGCGGCGTCGAACGCGTCGACCTGATACGTGTAGGTCTCGCCGATGTTGATCCCGGTGTCGAGGTAGGCCGTGGCCGTCCCCGGCGCGGTGGCGTACGGCGCGCCGTCCCGGTAGATCGTGTAGCCGGTGACCCCGGTGTCGTCCGTCGACGGGTTCCAGAACACCACGATCTGGTGCGTCGACACCGACCGCGAGGCCCCGAGGCCCGTCGGCGTGGACGGCGGCGTGATGTCGCCGCCCGTGGGCGGGGGCGTGCCCCCGTCGGTGGTCACGACGAGCTTCGGCGCCGTGGCGTCGCCGCTCTCCCGGCTGGAGACCACCAGCAGGTTCGAGCTGGTCCGGGTCAGGCCGAACGACACCAGGCCGTTCCCGGTGACGAGCGAGGTCACGTCGATCGAGACCGGGCCCGCCGTGTACGCGCCCGAGCTCGCCGTGATCGGGCCCATGGCCGGCGCGTTGTTGAACGTGATCGTCGACTCACCCCAAGACGTGTCGGCCACGCCGTGGACGTCGAACCCGAGCGAGGAGTCCGTCGTGCCGTTCAGCAGGAGCAGGGCCTTGCTCACCGTGCCGGACAGGCCGGCCACGTTGAACCGGAGGTAGCTCGAGCGCTGTGGGTTCGACATCCGGAGGTCCGCCGACGAACCGAAGTTCTGGTCGGGGAACGCCGTGGAGACGAACGCGTCGGCCACGTCGGTGAACGTGGCGTCGGTGCCGCCGGCCGGCGTGGTGACGGACGGCGTCGGCGACGGGGGAGTCGTGGGGGGCGGCGGCGTCGGGCTGTTGTCCCCGGCCGTCACCTCGAGCTTCGGCGCCGTGGCGTCGCCGCTCTCCCGGCTGGACACGACGAGGAGGTTCGCGCTCGACCGCGTGAGGCCGAACGTGATGAGCGTGTGGTCGCTCACGAACGAGGTCACGTCGATCGAGACGGGCCCCGCCGTGTACGCGCCCGAGCTGGCGATGATCGAGCCCATCGCCGGCGCGTTGTTGAACGTGATCGTGGTCTCGCCCCACGACGATTCGGTGACGCTTCGCACGTCGAACCCGAGCGAGGAGTCGGTCGTCCCGTTCAGCACGAGGTTCGCGTGCGTGATGGTGCTGGTGATCCCCGACAGGTCGAACTTCACGTAGCTCGACCGCTGCGGGTTCGACATCCGGAGGTCCGCCGACGAACCGAAGTTCTGGTCGGGGAACGCCGTGGAGACGAACGCGTCGCCGATCGTGGTGAGCGTCGTCGTGGTCCCGGCGGGTGCGGTGACCGTAGGGGAGGGGCTCGTCGACGAGGGCGGGGGCGACGTCGTGGCCGTCTCCGTGGTGACCTGGAGCTTCGGCGCCGTCGCGTCGCCGCTCTCCCGGCTGGAGACGGTGAGGAGGTTCGTGCTGCTCCGGGTCAGCCCGAACGTGATGGTGCCGTTCCCGGTGACGAGCGGGGTCACGTCGATCGAGACGGGGCCGGCCGTGTACGCGCCCGAGCTCGCGGCCACCGCGCCCATCGCCGGCGCGGTGTTGAACGTGATCGTCGTCTCGCCCCAGGACGAGTCGGCCACGCTCCTCACGTCGAAGCCGAGCGTGGAGTCCGTGGGTCCGTTGAGCACGAGCGAGGCGCCCGTGATCGTGCCGGTCAGCCCGGACACGTCGAACTTCACGAAGCTCTGCCGCTGCGGGTTCGACATCCGGAGGTCCGCGGCCGTCCCGAAGTTCTGGTCCGGGAAGGCCGTGGAGACGAACGCGTCCGCGGTCGCGGTGAACGTGGTGGACGTCGTCGCTGCGCTGGCGGCGGTGCCGAGCGCCGCGGCGCCGATGGCCATCAGCAGCACCACGAGCACGAGACCGGCCACGGTGCCGCTCCGCGCGGCGCCGGGACGCGGCCGGACGTCGATCGCTCCGGACATGGGAACCCCCCCTCGTCGAATGAAGACGGGCCCACGGTAGGTCGGAGCCCACCTCCTGCGAATCGGGCGAAGGAATCGAATCCTCACGGCCCCCGGCCCTAGGTCCGCCTCCACGGTCCCTGGACCAATGGCGAACCGGCCCGTCGGCGTCTCCCGGTGCCGGACCGCTCGCGTGCGAGCTGCTGCACCGACCGCAGGCACGGATCGATCCCGTTTCGTCCTCCGCTCGACCGGCCGCCGAACGGGGGATCAGCGGGGACCGAAGGTCCTAGGAGCGCCGTCGGCGGAATCGGGACCATGGGACGGGTCAAGCGAATCCCCCGCAATCCCGATGCCTTGAGGGATCGCGCGCAACGGGCGCGCTCGGATCACCCAGGGAGGTGACCCAATGCTCAAGGCATACTTGGACCGTCGGCGCGAGGAGGACGGCTTCACCCTCATCGAGCTCATGGTGGTCGTGCTCATCATCGGCATCCTCATTGCGATCGCCCTGCCGACGTTCCTCGGGGCCCGCGGCCGGGCCCAGGACAAGGCCGCAGCGTCCGATC